>Ga0209415_10001057_pt1 | contig 52483 bp, 47 predicted proteins | sample PeaSoiSIISIP2007_FD_187696 | JGI IMG/M metagenome (GOLD analysis project Ga0209415, IMG submission 187696) | Peat soil microbial communities from Weissenstadt, Germany - SII-SIP-2007 (SPAdes) (version 2) | ecosystem: Environmental > Terrestrial > Soil > Wetlands > Peat | place: Germany... | reverse complement strand
TCTTCGTGGCGCTCATCTCCCTGACCGGCTTCCTCGCCGCGAAGTTCATCCTGCCCGAGGTCTACAATTACGTGGAACGAGAAGGCGCGTCGGCCGACGAAGTCGAACTGGCGCTCCTTGGGAAAGCCAAAGAGGTGCCGGTGGGTGAATAGATCGAACGAAACTATCCGATAAGACCGATCCAAGCCGCGCTCGCCGCGGCTTGGATCTCCGCATCGCCCTCTCCTTTATTGAGATAGCAGCCTGAAAAAACCTCGTCCGAGGAGCAACACTCATGTCGATTCAATTGTTTGATCTATCGGGCAAGCGCGCCCTGATCACCGGTTCCAGCCAGGGTATCGGTCTGTCCTTGGCCGAGGGCCTGGGGCGGGCCGGCGCTTCGGTGATCCTCAATGCCCGATCGCAAGCCCGTCTCGATGAGGCGGTGGCCGGTTTGCGGGCGGCCGGCATCGACGCCACCGGCGTCGCTTTCGACGTCACCGACCATGCCCAGGTGGTCGCGGCGATCGCGAAGATCGAATCGAACATCGGTCCGATCGACATCCTGGTCAACAATGCCGGCATTCAGCGGCGTGCGCCCTTGGAGGATTATCCGGTCGAGACCTGGCATGAAATCGTGCGGGCCAATCTCGACAGCGTCTTCTACGTCAGCCAGGCCGTGGGCAAACATATGATCGGACGCCAGCGCGGAAAGATCATCAATATCGGCTCTCTGATGAGCGAGGCGGCCCGCTATTCCATCGCCCCCTACACGGCGACCAAGGGCGCCGTGAAAAATCTCACCAAGGGCATGTGCACCGACTGGGCGCGTTACAATATCCAGATCAACGCCATCGGTCCGGGATATTTCGCCACCCCCCTCAATAAGGCGTTGGTCGAAGATCCCGAATTCGATAGCTGGCTGAAGAAGCGCACGCCGGCGGGACGCTGGGGCAAAACCGAAGAATTGCAAGGCGCCGCCATCTTCCTGGCCTCCGCCGCCGCCGACTTCGTCAACGGCCAGATCCTCTATGTCGATGGCGGCGTCCTGGCGACCATTTGATTTCTGAGTAAGGAGGTTTCTCCATGAAAGCTCTCGTCATCCATCCGCCGCATGACTTGCGGGTCGAAGAGGTGGAAACCGGCTCGCTCGGCCCCTCGCAACTGCGGGTCCGAATCACGGCCGCCGGGATCTGCGGGTCCGATCTGCATTATTATCTCCATGGCGGATTCGGGACGGTTCGCGTCAAGGAACCGATGATTCTCGGCCATGAAGTCGCCGGTGCCATCGTCGAAGTCGGCGGGTCGGTCAGCGGGTTCACTCCCGGCGAACGCATCGCCATCTGCCCCAGCCGGCCTTGCGGCCATTGCCGCTATTGCCTGGAAGGCAAGCCCAACCACTGCCTCAATATGCGTTTCTATGGCAGCGCCATGCCGACCCCCCCCCCACATTCACGGGGCATTCCGCCAGGAAATCGTCATCGACGCCTCGCAGGCGCATCGGGTTGCCGACGACATCAGCGACGGTGAAGCGGCGATGGCGGAGCCCTTATCGGTGGCCCTGCACGCCGTCCGCCGCGCCGGTCCGGTGCTCGGTCGCCGGGTTCTCGTCACCGGCTGCGGGCCGATCGGCGCCCTGCTCATCATGGTCGCCAGGCGATCCGGCGCCGTCGAAATCGTCGCCACCGATATCGCCGACGAGGCGCTGACCGCCGCCAAAGCGGCCGGAGCCGACCGGGTCATCAACACCGCCAAGGATCCGGCGGCGTTGGCGGCCTATGGCGCCGACAAAGGGACCTTCGACATCCTGTTCGAGGCCAGCGGTTCGGAGAAGGCCCTCAGGGGCGCCCTCGATGCCTTGCGGCCGGGAGGCATCATCATGCAGGTCGGCATCGGCGGTGACATGTCGCTGCCGATCAATGTGATCACCGCCAAGGAACTGGATCTCAGGGGCTCCTTCCGCTTCCACGAGGAATTCGCCCATGCGCTCTCTTTCCTCAACAGCCGGCTGATCGACGTGCGACCGTTGATCACGGCCAGCTTCCCCTTCACCCGCTTTCAGGACGCCTTCGCCCTGGCCGGCGACCGCACCCAAGCGATGAAGGTGCAACTCAGCTTCGACTGACAAAATCCGCTGCGCCGCCGGAGACGCCGACCCTCACGGGAGCTCCGGCGGGGACAGCAATAACGGGAGGAAACAATGAAAAAACTGCTATTCTGCGCGCTCGCCCTGACTTTTACCGCACAGTCCGCCTTGGCCGCCGGTCTTCGCTTCGTCGGCGGCGAGATTCCACCTTATGTCTATTCCCAGGACGGCAAGCCGAATGGCGCCGCCAGTTTGATCGTCATGGAAATGGCGCGTGAACTGGGTGAACCCTTCGCGCTGGAATTTCTGCCCTGGAAGCGCGCTCAGGACGAGACCCAACAGAATGACAATGTCGCCATCATTCCCTTGGCCCGAAACGCCGAACGGGAACCGCTCTACAAATGGGTGGGACCGATCGTCGTCGATCAGGAAGTCCTGATCACGCTGGCCGGCGGAAAGGCGGCTCCCAAGAGCTTGGCCGAAGCCAAGGATTGGTCGATCTGCACGCTGCTGGGAAGTCCGACGGTGAATGTCTTGAGTCAGGCCGGCTTTACCAATGTTCAACCCACCAAGGACATGGCCACCTGCTCGCGCATGACGAATGCCGGACGTGTCGACGCCTGGTCGGCGGCCCGCATGGTGGCTCCCTACCAGTACCGCATGGACGGGTTCGACCCCGGCATGCTGCGTTACGGCGCACTCGTCCGTCCGAACGAAATCTATATGGGGCTCTCACCCAAAGTCTCGAATGAAACCGTCGCCCGCTGGCAGGGCGCTCTCGAAAAACTCCGCGCCAACGGGAAGGTGGCGGCCATTCTCAAAACCTTCGAATAATCCTAAATTTGGTCGTTTCACCACGAAGACACGAAGGTCACGAAGATTTATCACCATAAAGGCGGCGTGACGTCACTCACCGTCAGGGTGATCCTCGGGATGGCACTACCTTATTGTTTTTCCTTCGTGAACTTCGTGTCTTCGTGGTGCTCTTCCCGAGATAATCCGCCCCAAACGCCAAAAAACCGCCGACAGTCGATTGATTCTGCCGGCGGCGCGCATCTCGCGCGATGGGACCTTATTCCGCGACGATGACGCCCTTGGCCGTATCGGCATGGAACTCGCCGATAAAGACATAGCGACCGGGACCCAACGGCCGCAGCCTGACCTCACCCGAGCCTCCAGCGGCGATCACCTTCTCGATCGCCAGCTGGCGGACCTCGAACTCCTCCGGCGTCGCATCCTGGTTGACCACATGGAGAAAGGCCGGCTTGCCCGCCGGGATATGCAGTTCGGCCGGCAAGAACTGGTGATTTTTCAGCGTGACCTCAAGGGGCGGCGGACGGTCGTCCGCCCATGTCGCGCCGCCCATCGCGCACAGGCCGATCGCCGCGGCGAAGGTCTTCCGCAAGATAGGTTTCAGCATCCGGACTCTCCTTCCCTTCAGGCCCGATCGAACAAACGCTGGCCGACGAATTCGCCCTTGCCGGGACCACCGGGGCAGGCGAACAAGCCGCCGCCGACATGGGTGACGAATTGATTCATCGCGTCCATCTTCGAGAGCTTGTCGAACATGACGACGAAGCTGGTGCGCGGATCGCGCTGATAACTCATGAAGAACAGGCCGGCATCATATTCCATGCCCTGACGCCATGGCGGCCAGCGTTCGGCGGTGAAATTCACGCCGTCGTTGTAGGAATAGGCGCGCCGCAAAATCTGCGCGCCGTCATTAAGGTCCGGCGCGGACAACCGCGCGTGGGCGTTCTCAGGGATCACCGGATTGCCATCCTTGTCGGTGGCGTCGAGGTTGAGCGGATCGGTTTCATGGGAACCGCCCAACGGCGCTCCGGAATATTTGTGACGGCCAACCACCTGTTCCTGGAAGGAAACGGTCATCCGCTCCCAATGTTCGAGCGCGATGCGGATTCGCCGCGCCACCAGATAGCTGCCGCCCTGCATCCACGCCGGGCCCTCTTGGCCGACCCAGACAAAGCGATCGAAGTCGGTGGGATTCATCGTTCCGTCCTTAAACCCCATCAAATTTCGGCCGGTTCCCTTGGCAGCCGCACCGGCGGCAAAACCGGTTTGCGCCCAGCGGATCTGCGCCGCCCCATAAGCCATCCGCGCCAGCTGGCGGACGGCATGGAAGGCCACCTGCGGATCGTCGGCGCAGGCCTGGATGGACAGATCCCCGCCGCTATGCGCCTCCACCAATTGATCGCCTGGGAATTTGGGCAGATCGGCCAAGGCGTCCGGACGTTGGGCGGCCAGTTGAAAGCGGTCCTGTTCCTCCTTGACGAACAGACCGGGACCGAAGCCGAAGGTGATGGTCAGCCGGGACGGCGGCAGACTGAGGGCGTCGCCGGAATCGGTGGCGGCAACGGTCAGGTCCTTACCCAAGGGAGCGGCCGTCTGGCCGGCCGTCATTCTCGCAGCAGCCTCCGTCCAGGTTCGCAGCAGGGCTTCGACGTCGGCCCGTTTGTCGGTCGTCAGGTCGAAGGCGGCAAAATAGCTGCTGGTCTGCTGGCGGGTGGCGATGCCGCCCTGATGCCGGCCCCAGAAGGGCTCTCTCCCGTGAGAGTCTTCGCCACCTTCGCCGATGACCGTCGCCGGAGCCGCCGCCGCGGCCAAACCGGATCCCGCCGCCGCCATCAGTCCCGCCGCGCCGGCCAGAAAAAGGCGCCGGCTCGCCTGCGGGGTCTTCTCGGTCTTGTCGCTCATCGCGTGGCCTCCACCAACGTATTCATGTCGTCTTCGACGTAATAGAAGCCCTTGCCATCCGGCCGCATGGCGATGCCGAACAGATCGCCATTGCCCGGCGGCGACTGCGCCTGATCGGCATCGATCCATTGGGCGTAAAGCTGTTTCTTGGCCAGTGGGTCGATCTCCACCACCTGACCATTCTTGGCGTTGCAGGCCAGAAGATGGCCACCGGCGGTCATCGCCAACGCCAGGGGACGTTGCAACAAGCCGTCCCTGGTCAGGGTCTCACCAGTGCCGGCACTGGTGGTGCGGGTCAGCGGATCGGCTATGGCGACGATGCGATTCTCCAACGCATCCGAGACGAAAAGCGTCTTATTGTCCGGGGCCAGCGCCAAGCCGGTTGGCCCGACCAGAAAGGCGTCGCGATCGGCGCGTTGGCCAAATCCGTCGGCGATCACCGTCTGACCGACGATGACCGGCGGTTTTCCATCGGCGATGGCCAACTCAAGGCGCAGCACGGTGGCTTTCTTCACCGTCACCGGAGAACCGCTCGCCGGATCGAGGACGTCGGGCCCCGGAACCTCGAAACCCGCCATGCTGACGAACAGGGTGGCGGTGGCGCCATTGTCGACGGCGGCGATATTCCCCCAGGGGACATTGATCGTGGGGCCGGCCCAGGTGGCGGCGAGGCGGCCATTGGAATCGAGGACCACCAGACAACCATCGCCCTTGGTGCGGGTGGTGCCGTCGGTGCTGGGACCGCTGCCGACGATCACCCAGCCGCTGGTCAGCATGGTCATCGCCGCCGTCAAGCCGACGCCGCCGGGGCAATCCGGCAAATGCTGCGGCAATTTGGCGAACAGCGTCGTTTTCTTGGTGGTCGGGTTGTAATCGACGATGGTGCCGCCGGTTCCTTGCAGGTTCGAGATATTGTTGAAATTGTCGACCAGCACATCGTCCTTCTGGATTTTCCCGGCGGAGACCGGCGCCACGACGACGGCGTAAGGATTGAGTTCGCCATTGTCGGTGATGGTCGAGGTCAAGGTGATATGCCGGTGAATGGATTCCAGGAGTCCGCGCGGTTCGTCCGCCAACGCCGATCCTTGCGGCAGCGTTGCGGCGATCAGGATCAGGCATAAGCTCGCCAGGCCGCTGACGGGGGAACTGTTTTTCATAATCGCCATCCTAGTGTTCCGTTTCCGAATTTCGAAGCAGCACGCCCAGTATCGACCGAAATTCGGAAACGATCAGAACACTAGGTTTATCAACAATCTAGTAGTGCTTTATGTTTTTGAAATTCCGAAAATCGCTGGTGGCAAGGTTGTCGGAATTTCAAAAACGCACGACTAGAAAAGAATGTTCGTCCGAACGCCCGTGACGAGTTCGTCGCCGACCCGCTGGTCGGGACTGTTGGGATTTACGATGCCGCCACCGGGATTGAAGACATATTGAACGTCCGGCTGCAGCTGCCACCAGGGCGTAACCTGATATTGATAGGTGACCTCGACAAAGGTCTCCGAATGACGGATCGGGTTGTAAGCGCCGCCAAAGGCGCCGGTGTCCTTGTCGAGCGCGGCGGCGTGCCCGCCCACCTTGGCAAAACCCACGCCGATCCCGAAGGTATCGTCATCGCGATGCAGGAAGGGTTCGTGAACGGTCAGCCCGGCATTGAGGCTGAGATCGATGAGATTGCGATCCTCATCCGGGGTTCCCATGGCGCGCAGGAAGACGTTGACCGTCCGGTCGGGTTCTTCGTAATCACGCCAGACCATCTGGTCCGCCACCGCATAGAAGGCATGGTTTCCGCGATGGCTCCGCGGAACGCCGCTGCTGCCGGGATCGGCCAGGGACAGACCGTTCTCGTCGATCCGCTGATCATCGAACCGTTTGCCGTCATACCAGAGCCCCAGCTTGTAGAGACGCGCCAGCGGTTCGGTTTCGTCGGCCTGAACCAGGGTGTTGAGCGAGGGATAGGCATATTGCATCTCGGCGATGAGCAGAGGGCCGTCCTTCATGGGAAAACTGACGCCGGCCCGATTCCGCTTTTGCGGATCGCCACTGTCATCGGGCGACGGACTGCCGTTGAACACGCCGGCCAGAAATGTCAGTGACTCGGTCGGATGCGCGCGCAGGCGAAAGCCCAATGCCGAAAGTGGATAGGCCGGTCCGCCGCCGGGCATGTCGGCCGACGGCAGCATCGGCCAGCCGAACATGGTGTTGACGAAATAAAGGGCGTTCTGGCTGACCATGAATTCCTGATCGAGGCTTTGCTGTCCGATCTTGATATCGAACCGATCATCTTCGAGGAATTTTTGCTGGTACCACACCTCCCACAGGCGTGTGGCCCGGTTGGCTTCGATGCCGCTGGCCGTTTGCAATGTCGACAGGTTCTCTGCGCTCAAATTACGACCGTGAATTTGCAGACCACTGATATTGGCGGTCCCGCCATGCCAACCGAACGCCCGTTCGGTATCCAGTTGCAGAGTGGCGGTGGTGAGGCCGTCATAATCAAAGCCGCGATGGACGCCACCCGTCACATTGCCGAGACTCTCGCTGGTTTCCTGCACCGTCAGGGTGACGCCGTACTGGCTGAGCCAGGGCCTGAGACCCCACATCTCGCCCAGCATCGTGCTGCTCCGCGAAATGCCGCCGAGGAAACCGAAAGCACCGCCTTCGCCGATACCCTCCGGCTGGCTGGATTGAGACGCGCCAGACTCCGCGGAATCCGAGGGCGCGGCACCGGCGGGAGAGCCCCATAAGACGGCAAGACACATCGCTGGAAAACCAAAACCGTTTCGTAAAACCGTACAAACAATCCGTCGCATTAACGAACCCTCTCGACCATCCCCGAATCTTAATTGCGAATGCTTCGCATTTGCAGACTCATATTATGGGTTTGGGCTCGTGTCAACCTGCTTTCCGTTACGAATTTTGGGGGTGTTTACAAAGCTTATTGCCCCTCGCCGCTCGTGGAAGAGGGGCAACTAAGCAAAAATGCGAATCAGGCAGGGTCGGCGGCGGCGGGCAAATGTCCTTGCGCGATCATGTCGGCAACCAGGCCTTGCAGATAGCTCCACAGCCGTTCCGACGACTCGCCCACGACGCGATTGCGATCCAGCACGCGATCAGCCGTCACCCCGTGAACCTTCCAGCGCAGTCCCTTCGTCGCGACATTGAGCAACACCGGCTGGAGGTGATCGATGGCGTGCGCGAAGCGCGCATCCGCCGTCGCCCGCGCCTCGAATTCGTCCCATAGTCCGCGCAAGTCCGCCGTCTGGTCCGCCGGCAGCATGCCGAACAAACGGTCGGCCGCCCGCTGCTCCCGCTCGGCTTTGTCGTGATGGCCCGCCGTGTCATAGACGAAGGTGTCGCCGGCGTCGATTTCCACCACGTCATGAATCAGCAGCATCTTGACCACGCGGGCGACATCGACCGCTTCGTCGGCATGTTCGGCCAACAACAGGGCCATCATCGCCAGATGCCAGGAGTGTTCGGCGTCGTTTTCCTGACGATGTGGTTCGGTAATCGGCACATTCTGGCGAAGGATCGTCTTCATCTTGTCGATTTCCAGGATAAAGGCGATTTGGCTGGTCAGTCGTTCGATCACGATCGATGTCTCCTTCGGATGTCGGCGTCGGCAGGCCGACGCCGCGTGGCCTTCTTTCTGAGCGCCACGGCCCATCGCGTCAAGCCGGGTTTTGCCGACGATGGCTCCGAAAATCGGGATCTATTTTGGATAGAAAGTTGAAGTATAATTCAAAACAAATGATACACTGCATCTGTAACAGCGGCATGATGCCCGGCGGCCTTGCCACCTGTACTTCCAAATTCGAATCGATGGCGAGAACAATATCGCCCGTCATTTCGCAGTTGCAAAAAAAATTATTTTGCGACTGCGAAATTTACTCTGCCTACCCAATTCGTATTATATCTTATGAGGGTGGAATGAGATGATGACTCTTTCTTTCGACGAAGTGACCAAGCGTTATCCTCATCTGGCCAAGCTGGTCTTAGGCAAGCTGGAAGCGGCGCATAAGGCCGTGGTCGACCCGATGATCGTTCAATGGCAGGCGGTCGTTTGCCATGACGACCCCGAGCAACCACTTGATGAAGCCGCCTGCGCCGATGTCATGTTGACCGGGACCCTGCCCTGCCGGCACGGCCTGTGCGGCAGTCTGGTCGGACATTTCGCCTGCTTTTGCGAAGAAGACTGTCGGACGATGGCGGAGCTGCGCAAATCGTGAGGCGAAAGCCGAGTGAGATCCGCAGATTGCCTTCCGATTGGACGAATAGCCCCTTTGACGGGGCTGTCCCCTGGTCTTGGGTCCTTGATCTGCGCCCATCTGCAGAAAATCTGCGGATAAATCCTCTTCAGTGCGCCTCGGCCCAGCTTGCGGCGACGCCCATTTCGACCAGCAGCGGCACATCGAGGACGGCGGCGCCTTCCATGATCCGCTTGACCACGGCTTTGGTCGCCTCGATTTCCGCGTCCGCCACCTCGAAAACCAGTTCGTCATGCACTTGCAGCAACATGCGGGCGGTCAGCTTTTCGGCGGCCAGAGCTTGCGGCAGACGCACCATCGCCCGCTTGATGATGTCGGCGGCGCCGCCCTGAATCGGCGCATTGATCGCGGCGCGTTCGGCGAAGGCCCGCATCGCCGGATTGCGGTCGGCTATGCCCGGCACGGCGCATTTGCGACCGAACAGCGTGCTCACCCAGCCTTGGCTCTTGGCCTGGTCCTTGGTTTGGTCCATATAGCGGCGGATCTCGGGATAACGGGCGAAATAGGCGTCGATATAGTGTTTCGCCTCGCCGTTCGAAATTCCCAGTTGCTGTGCCAAGCCAAAGGCGCTGATTCCGTAGATGATGCCGAAATTGATCGCCTTGGCTTTGCGCCGGATCGAGGGGTCCATGCCCTCCACCGGAACGCCAAAAACCTGGCTCGCGGTGATCGCATGAATGTCGGCGCCCTCCCGGAAGGCTTCGATCAACCCCGTGATGCCGGCGACATGGGCGACCAGCCGCAGCTCGATCTGCGAATAGTCGGCGGACAACAGTTTGAACCCCGGCTCGGCGATGAAGGCGCGGCGAATGCGGCGGCCTTCCTCGGTACGGATCGGAATATTCTGCAGATTGGGATCGGATGACGACAGGCGTCCGGTGCTGGTCGCCGCCATGGCATAGCTGGTGTGAACCCGTCCCGTCGCCGGATTGATCTGACCGACCAGGGCGTCGGCATAAGTGCTCTTCAGCTTGGCCAGTTGCCGCCAGTCCAACACCTTTTGCGGCAGGGGATGCATCGGCGCCAGCTCTTCCAGAACATCGGCGCCGGTGCCATAGGCGCCGGTCTTGGCGCTTTTCTTGCCGCCCGGCAACTTCAGCTTGTCGAACAGAATCTCGCCCAACTGCTTGGGCGAACCGACGTTGAACTCTTCCCCCGCCAAAAGGCAGATATCGCGTTCATAGTCGGCCATCCTCAAGCCGAACTCCACCGACATACGTTGCAACTCCGCCTTGTCGACCTTGATGCCGGCCTGCTCCATGGCGGCCAGAATCGGCACCAACGGGCGCTCCAGCGTTTCATAGACCGTGACCATATGCTCGGGCACCAGCCTTGGCTTCAGCGCCTGATGCAGCCGGAGCGTCACGTCGGCGTCCTCGGCGGCGTAATCCAAAGCCTTGTCCAACGGCACGCGATCAAAGGTGATTTGCGCCTTTCCGCTGCCGCAGACCTCGGTGAAGGTGATGGTCTTATGGCCGAGATGGAGGCCGGACAATTCGTCCATGCCATGGCCATGCTGGCCGTTTTCCAGCACATAGGACAGCAGCATGGTGTCGTCGATCGGCGCCACCGACAGTCCGCAGCCCGCCAGAACATGCAGATCGAATTTGATATTGTGGCCGATCTTGAGGACCGCCGGATCTTCCAAAAGAAGCTTGAGCCTTTCCACGATTTCGGCTTTGGGCAAAGGTTTCGGACCGTCGGCGGCGGTGGACGGCCCCCCCAGATCGAGCGAGCCCTGAGCGGCGGCGGTGCTGTGCAAGACCGGGATATAGCAGGCCCGGCCCGGCCGGATGGCCAGCGAAACGCCGACCAGATCGCAGCGCAAGGAGTCGAGCGAATTGGTCTCGGTATCGACGGCGACGACCCCGGCCTTGCGCGCCTCGGCGACCCAGCGATCGAGTTGGGACAGCTCGATGACCAATTCATAATCGGCGACGGGCGCCGCCCCGGAGTCCGACGGCCTGCCGGCTGCGGACGGGGTCGCCGCGGCGGTCCCGGAGGCCGAACCGCCGTTGGCCAAGCGCGCCCGCAGGCTGCGGAATCCATGAGTCTCCAGAAAGGCCAGCAGAACCTCGCGGTCGGGATCCCGCACGCTAAAGCTTTCCAGCGCTTCCGGCACCGGCACATCGTCTCTCAGGCGCACCAATTGCCGGGAAATCCGCGCCGCCTCGGCAAAGGCCAGCAGATTTTCACGGCGCTTCGGCTGCTTGATTTCGCCGGCCCGCGCCAACAGACTGTCCAGATCGCCGAATTCGTCGATCAACTGCGCCGCCGTCTTGATGCCGATGCCCGGCACGCCCGGCACATTGTCGGTGGGATCGCCGGCCAAGGCCTGCACATCGACCACCTTGTCGGGCGCCACGGCGAATTTTTCGAACACTTCGGCCGGACCGATCTGACGGTTCTTCATCGGATCGAACATACCGACCGAGCCGCCGACCAGCTGCATCAGGTCCTTGTCCGACGAAACGACGGTCACCTTGGCCCCCTGGGCCGCCGCCAGTTTCGCATAGGTGGCGATCAGATCGTCGGCTTCGAAGCCGGCCATTTCGACGCAAGACACGTTGAAGGCGCGAACGGCGTCGCGAATCAGGGCGAATTGCGGAATCAGCTCTTCCGGCGGAGGGGGGCGCTGGGCCTTGTAGTCGGGATAGATCTCGTTTCGAAAGGTCGCCCGTCCGGCATCGAAGATCACCACCAGATGATCGGCATCCGAATCGGTCAGCAGTTTCATCAACATATTGATGAAACCGAACACCGCATTGACCGGCACCCCGGCCGGATTGGTCATCGGCGGCAGCGCATGAAAGGCCCGAAAGATGAATCCCGAACCGTCAACCAGATAGAGATGCCGCAGCGGCTTGTCACTCATCTCAATGGCCGTGGGCGATCTGGGCCCCGTCGGCCAGGACGAAGGTTCGGCTGCAATAGGGGCAGACGACGGTCTGACTGTCCGGCTTGAAGGTCAGATAGACCTTCGGATGGCCGGAATCGGGCCCGCTGCCTTCGCAGGCCACCGTTGCGCTGTTCACCGTGACGACGTCCTTGGCCATGTCGATCATCCTTGAAGATTGACCCTGCAGTGCGGCGGATGATACGCATTGCGGCTGGCCAATCAATTCTCTTCTCGCTGGATCATGCCGCGAACCTCCATCAACACCCTTCCTGATTACGCCGTCGAGACTCGCCTGCTCTCCAAGACTTATGGGCAACGGGGCCGGCAACCGGCCAAATTGGCGCTCGATTCCGTCAGTCTCGCCGTCCCCCGCGGCTCCTTCTTCGGGCTACTGGGCCCGAACGGCGCCGGCAAGTCGACCTTGATCAATATCCTGGCCGGCTTGGTGGTCAAAAGCTCAGGGACAGCCAGCGTCTGGGGGTTCGACACCGTTACCAACGAGCGCTTGGCGCGATCGGCGATCGGCGTGGTTCCCCAGGAACTCAATCTCGATCCTTTTTTCACGCCCCGCGAAATGCTGGAAGTGCAGGCCGGACTTTACGGCGTTCCGGCCGCCGAGCGGCGCACCGATGAAATCCTGGCGGCTGTCGGTTTGACCGACAAAGCCCACGCCTACGCGCGCACCTTGTCCGGCGGCATGCGTCGCCGTCTCTTGGTGGCCAAGGCGATGGTCCATACGCCGCCGGTGTTGGTGCTCGACGAGCCGACGGCCGGCGTCGACATCGAGTTGCGCCAGCAGTTGTGGAGCTATGTGAAAAGTCTCAACGCCGCCGGAACGACGATTTTGCTGACCACTCACTATTTGGAAGAGGCCGAGGAATTGTGCGATCGCATCGCCATCATCGACCAGGGTAAGGTGGTAGCGCATGAGGAAAAACAGACCCTGCTCCGCCGCCTCGACAGCAAAACCTTGACCGTCATCGTCGATCGCGACCTGACGACGGCCCCGATCGAACTGGCGACTTTCGCCCCGGACTTGAAGGATCGCCGACGCCTGACCTTCCGCTACAAGCCAAGCCGCATCCATGTCGGCGCCATTCTCGCCGCTCTCGAAGCCGCCCAATTGTCGTTGGTCGATCTGACGACCGAAGAAACCGATCTCGAAGACATCTTCCTGCAATTGACCCGGCATCGGCCGGATGAGGACGTAGCCTGACGAAAATGCGGAGAACGTCCTCACGGTTCCCTCTCCGTCGTCATCCCCGCGGACGCGGGGATCCAGATTGGGGCAAGCGTGTTGTCGGAAGACGCGATATTGACTCGGTACTGGCATGGATTCCCGCTTTCGCGGGAATGACGAAAATATTTCGACTTTTCCCGCATCCTGCCAACACCGTGATCAGAGCCGTCATGGTCTTGTTTTTCCTGGCCGCCTGCGCCCCCGTCATCAAGACCGCCGGCCCTTCCCAAACCGCCCCGATCCTGGCCCAGGACGCCATCGTCACCGCCGATGCCCAGCGTTTGGCCTTGCGCGCCTGGTTGCCGTCCGGTGAGGCACAAGCCGTGATCATCGCTCTGCACGGCTTCAACGACTACAGCAATGCCTTCGACGAGCCCGGCACGCTGCTGGCCAAACAGGGCATCGCCGTTTACGCCTACGACCAGCGGGGATTTGGCGCCTCGATCGAGCGAGGCTATTGGGCGGGCGAAGCGGCGATGAGCGACGATCTGATCACCGCGATCCGCCTGATCGGCGCGCGCCAGGCCGGCAAGCCGCTTTATCTTTTGGGAGAAAGCATGGGGGGCGCCGTGGTCATGGTGACCATGGCGCGACCCGATGCGCCCAAGGTGGCCGGGGTCATTTTGTCCGCCCCCGCCGTCTGGGGCCGCAGCAGCATGGGTTTTCTGCAGCGAAGCGCCTTGTGGGTGGCCTCGCACACCATGCCCTGGCTGACGCTCTCGGGCCGCGGCCTCGGCATCACGCCGTCGGACAATCTGGACATGCTGCGCCGCCTGAGCGCCGATCCCCTGGTGATCAAGGAAACCCGCGTCGACGCCATTCACGGTCTGTGCGACCTGATGGACGATGCGGCGCTGGCGGCGGCCGGCTTGCATGGTCCGATCCTGGCTCTCTATGGCGACAAGGACGAAGTCATCCCGGCCGCGCCGACCTTCAAGATGCTGGGCGACCTGCCTGCCGATTCCGCCCTGACAATCGCCTTTTATGCCGACGGCTACCACATGCTGCTGCGCGATTTGGCGGCGGAGCGGGTCCTGATGGACATCGACGCCTGGATCAAACATCCCGGCGCCCCTCTTCCCTCCGGCGCCGACCGCCACGCCCGCGAACGGCTGGCGGCGACGGGCTAACTTTTTCAGCATTGAAAAAGGTCCACTTTTTCAATGCTCCAGCGCCACTCGGGCGCTAGCCCCCTGATGCAGGAGGTTTGGCAAAGGCGCCCTTCGGGAAACATCCCTCCCCGGCTTGTCGAGACGAAATTCTTTTAACGCCAAGGCTCCAAGTCCCGCCAAAAGGCGGACTGCCGGCGGCAAGCTGCCGGTCTTCGGGGACCACTCACAGCGTTGCCCACGTCACGAACTAATTCGATAAAAATTCTTGAAAGCCCCTTACTGTATCGTTATACTAAAACGATACAGTAAATCGTTGCAGCAAAATCCGCGACACAGCACGCGACGACTGGGGAGGCAATGGCGTTCTTCACGCCCTGAACAATTCCGTGCCAACAGGATGCGGCTGTCTGCCCACGCCGCCTTTACCAGTGACGGGGTCCCGCGCCGATATCCGGTGCGCTGTTTGTCGATTCGAACGCATTAAAAAATTGGGAGGTCCATCGTGATGAATGTCCTTCGCCGTCTTTCACCAAAGACAATCCTTGGCCTTTGCTTGGAAACGACCCTGTTGCTGGCCGCCACGCCGAACGCTCATGCCGCCACCGTTACATTGCGGATGTATTCGTCGCTGCCCGCCGATGAAAATTCTTCCCACTATATTTGGTATGAGCGGTTCAAATCCAACCTGGAAGCCAAGGTCAAGGACGCGATAACGGTCAACTATTTCCCGAACGCCATGCTCGGCAAGGAAGCCGACGCCGTCCAGCAAGTACGTCTTGGCGCCGTCGACATGATGATCTCCGGTACGTCCATCTGGTCCACGATCGCTCCGGAAATCGGCGTCCTGGATTTGGGCTATCTGTTTGCTGATTATGACCATGTGGGACGGGCGCTTGACGGAAAGGCCGGAGAGATTCTCTCGACCATCCTGGCCGCCAAGGCCAATGTCAAACCGCTGGGCTATGGCTACAGCCTGGGCGCCCGAAATGTCTACACCCGCCAGCCGATCAGCAAACCGGCCGATCTGCAGAATATGAAAATTCGCGTTTTGCCGGTGCCGAATTTCATCGCCACATTGAAGGCTATGGGGGCCGCTCCCATTCCCATGCCGGGCGGCGAGGTCTATTCCGGCCTGCAGATGGGTCTCATCGATGGCCTGGAACACGATGCTCCGACCGTCTTGGCAAGCAAATTCTATGAGATCGCCAAATACGGCACGCTGACGCAGCACATCTATAACCCGATTGTCGTCGTCATCAACAAGGCCATGTTCGATCGTATTCCCGAGGCACTCAGAGGCGACGTCATCGCCGCGGCAACCGAAGCCACAAACTACGAGCGCAAATTGGCCGCCTCGACCGAAAGCAAAGCGTTTGAAGACCTGAAGGCGCACGGAGTGACCGTCACCGCGACGGATCGCGCCTTCTTCCGTCAGGCCGTCATGCCGATCTGGGCGGATTTCTCCGCAAAGTACCCGGCGACCGTGCCGATTCTGGAAGCGATACGGGCCGTCGAACACCCGTAAACGATCCGAAAGCTCGTCGAGGCTGTCCGTCGGGGCGCATGGTTTTGCCGCGAACCGGCGAACAGCCGACCAGATCGAACATGCCTCGCTCATTTCGCACGGAATTCTCCATGTCCACTCTCAATCCCGCAGACGTCGAGGGACCACGCGTCCCCATCCTCGGTACGTTAAGCCATGCCTTGACCAAGGTGACCGCTTTTGTCGGCGCCCTGGCGTTGCTTACCGACGTTCTCGTCGTTTTCGCCTCCGTCATCTGGCGCTATGCGTTGCACTCTCCGCTGGACTGGGCCGAAGAGGTCGCCCGTGCTCTGATGATCACCCTGGTTTTTTGCGGGGTCGCCACGTCGACTTCCCGCGGCAAACATATCGGCGTGGATCTGTTTCTCGGCTGGCTCCCCACCCAGGCGCAAAAATATGTTTCCCATGCCGGCCGGTGGATCCTCGTCATCGTGTCGGCCGGCTTGACCTGTTCAAGTTTCAGTCTGGTCGAGGCGTCCTTCGCCCAGACCACCGAAACCGGCCTGCCGCAAGCCATCTATGTGGTCCCCGTCCTGGTGGGATCGTTTGTGATGTTGGTGGCGGCGCTTGAGCACGCCTTCCTCGCCCCTCGTCACGTGCTGGCCGGTAGCGCCGCGGCGATTTGCCTGATCGGCCTGATCGGATACATCGGTCAATCCCTGCTGCCGGATCCGTCGATGGGGCCAGGACTGATGATGCTGGCCTGCTTTATCCTGGGAATCGTTGCGGGAGTGCCGATCGCCTTTACCCTGGGTACCGCAGCAATGGTGTTCTTTCTCTCGCAACCCGGACTGCCCTTCACGTTCTTTGCGCAACAGGTTGCAGGCGGCGTCGATCATTTCGTCCTCCTGGCCATTCCGTTCTTCCTGCTGGCGGGCGCGGCGATGGAAATCAACGGCATGTCGTCGCGCCTGGTCGAACTCATCGTCCGCGGCATGGGCCGCATCCGTGGCGGCCTGGGCATCACCACCGTGGCGGCAATGACCTTCTTCTCGGGAATCTCGGGCTCGAAACTGGCCGACATTGCGGCGGTCGGCGGCGTCTTGATGCCCGCCGTACGCCGGTCCCGGCAAAGCAGCGAGGAAATGGCCGGTCTGTTCGCGGCGTCGGCAGTGATGGCCGAGGCGATCCCGCCTTGCGTCAACCTGATCGTGTTGGGCTTCGTCGCCAATATTTCCATCGGCGCGCTGTTCGTCGCCGGCGTGATTCCGGCCGCCATCCTGATGGTCTTTCTTTTGGCGGCCGCGGCCATCTTCGGAAAACGCGTCGACGTCTCCGAGGCCTATCCGGTCCGCATGCCGATGAAGCAACTCATCATGGGAGCGGCCGTCGGCCTTGTCATGATCCTGATGATCGGCCGCGGCGTCGTCGCGGGGATCGCCACCTCGACAGAGATTTCCGCATTCGCCGTGGTCTACGCGATCGTGGTCGGCCGGTTGGCCTTCCGCGAACTGACGATGAAGGCGACCATTCGATTGTTCGTCGATGTGACGGCCACGTCGGGGATGCTGCTGTTCATCGTGGCCGCCGCGGGCAGCCTCTCCTACTCGCTGACGATCCAAATGATTCCACAACAGATCGCGCAATTCCTGGTGTCGGTCGGATCCGGCCACGGTGGATGGCTGTTCCTGCTCTTGACGATCCTGATGGTAACCGTTTTTGGCGCCGTGCTGGAAGGTGCTCCGGCGTTGATCATCTTCGCACCGATTCTCGTCCCGATCGCCGCACAGCTTGGATACAGCCCGCTGCATTACGGAATCCTGGTGGTCCTGTCCATGGGATTGGGCCTGTTCTCGCCCCCGATCGGCCTTGGCCTCTACGCGATCTGTGGCGTCTGCGGCGTACAGATGAAGGATGTCATCGTTCCAATGACAAAATATCTCGCGGTCATCGTGGTGGGAATCATCATTCTTGCCTTTGTACCGTCCCTAACAACATGGCTTCCAAAAGTAATGGGGTACGGATGACAATAATACTGCACGACTTTATCATCATGACTTAGTCCGTATTTTTATCTGCACAGCCGATATCGATACTTTTTTCGTCGGCACTCATATCGATGCCTTGAAACGACTTACATCAAGCGTCCGAGAAACGGCGGCGTGTCGCTGTGCGCGAACGCCCGAAACCGGACTTTAGTCTCTTGTTCACCATCGGTCTCACGTCACTAACTTCAAAGGAGCAATAAAATGGGATCACTCGTCGGTAAACGAGCCCTCGTCACGGGTGCCGAACAGGGCATTGGCAAAGCCGTCGCCGAAGGGCTGCTTAAAGCTGGCTGCGATATCGCCATCCACTATTTCATGGGCGAGGAAGGACCGAAGGAACTCGTTGCGCTCGCCACGTCCGTGGGACGCAAGGCGCACGCCTTTCAGGCCGACCTGACCGATGAAGCCGCCGCCGTTAAGATGGTCGGCTCCGCCGCAGCCTTTCTCGGCGGCCTCGACATTCTGATCAACAACGTGGGGGGCCTGGTCGAACGCAGATTTCTCGAACAGGTGGATCCGCCTTTCTGGAAAAAAGTCAATGACATCAACTTGATCACGATGATGATGGTGACGCGCGAAGCCGTCCCCCATCTGGTCAAGGCGAAGGGAGCCTCGATCGTGAATTTGGCCTCTCTGGCCGGAAGAAAGGGAGGCCACGCCGGATCTTTGGTCTACTCCATGACCAAGGGTGCGGTCCTGACCTTCACCAGAGCACTCTCTTCCGATCTTGGCGCGTGGGGGATTCGCGTGAACGCGGTCGCACCGGGACTCATTCTCGGCACACGGTTTCACAATACCCATACCAGCAAGGAATCCGCCGAAGAAACCATCAAGGGGATCCCGCTGGGGCGGGCCGGAGACATTTATGACATCGCCCGGCCGATCGTTTTCCTGGCCTCGGAATATGACGGCTTCATCAGCGGCGCCACCATCGACATCAACGGCGGCATTTACTGCGCTTAAAGCGTGCGATCGTTCCGGGTGGGACCGCCCCGCTTCCACCCGAAACGAGAATCGGAGGCAAACCGTGCTCAAGACCAAACTTCTTCACCCCGACATTCTGAGGGTGCTCGGCGGTTCAGGCCATTTCTCCCAGGTTCTGATCGCCGACGGAAATTTTCCCCTGCATTCGCAGTCGGGCCCCAACGCGACCAAGGTCTTTCTGAATTTGACGGCGGGAATTCCCCAGACGACCGATGTTCTTGCGGTTCTCGTCGAGACGATTCCCATTCAGGACGCGACGATGATGCAGATCCCCAACGGCGAGCAGGCCCCAATCCTCGACGAATATCTGGGAATGCTGCCCCCAGGACTGCCGATGAAGCACCTTGAGCGCTATGCCTTCTATGATGCCGTCCGCTCGCCACTCACCACGCTGATGATCGCGACGGGCGAGACGCGGCGGTTCGCAAACTTGCTGCTGAGCATCGGGGTGGTAAAACTGGATCAGAGCGAACGCTATTAGAACGTTGCTTTTCGTCAAAGGGCGATCACAAAATGCGGCGTGGCGGTCTGACCGTGTGTGCAGGTACATCAACACCGGAATGATTTTCTTTTATCTTCGCAGTCATTTGAGTCCCGTAGAAGAAATAAATGGCAAATATTCAGGATGTTGCGCAACGCGCCGGCGTTTCCGCGAGTACGGTCTCCAACGTTATTAATGGCCGAACCGGTCAGATGCGCCAGGACACTCTTGCCCGCATCCAAGCCGCCATCGCCGAACTGGGTTACCGTCCCAATCGCGCGGCCCAACAATTAAAAACAGGGCAGACATCGATTCTGGGCTTGCTCGTCCCCTCGATCGTCAATCCCAGTTTTGCCGCCTTGGCGCGAGCCGTCGACGTCGCCGCACAAGACGGCCATGGGTACCGTGTTCTCCTGGGCAATACCTACCGGCAAAAGGAAAAGGAAGAGACGTTCTTCGAGGATTTGCTTTCACATGGCGTGAAGGGGGTGATTGTCGTCTCGGCACAGGTCGAGTTGGAACATTTCCGCACCGCCATCAGCCGCGGCCTGGTCATGATGAACTATGATGGCCGCACGAACGTCAGGCAGCCGTCCGACGGTATGCTGATCGACAGTGTTTCGATGAACAATTTCGAGGCCGGACGAATCGCCGCACGGCATCTCATCGAAAACGGTTGCCAGCGTATCGCCTTTGTCACCGAATCCGGAAGAACGATCAGCCGCCAGGACAAAATCGAGGGCTTTCTGTCGATCGTATCGGAAGCCGGGGCGACAACCGTCGGAAGCGTCATCGAAGGCAAAGCTCTATCGGATTACGGCGATTCCGAAATGGCCGAGCTTGGCAAATCTCTCGCCGAAACGATCAGCGCCATGGATGTTCGTCCCGACGGAATCGTCGCCATCAACGATATGTTGGCGATTGGCATGCTCGCCGGTTTTCGCAGTCGCGGCGTCAAGATACCCGAAGACATTTCCATCGTCGGGATCGACGACATGTTCCTTTCGGCGCTGGTCACCCCGGCGATAACCTCGGTGTCTCCGCCGATCGCGGCAATGGCCAAGGTAATGGTCGATCGACTGATCTCTCGTTTTTCCGATCCGACCATTCCCGTCGAGGAATTCCTTTTCGCGCCGACATTGGTCGCCCGGGAATCGGTCGCCCGGCACCGCCACTGAGACCGCTCAGCCGGCGGGCGCGGGAGCCGCGATATTTAAAACAGCAGCACGACCAACAGGGTAATGGCCGCTCGCGGGCGAGGGGATGACGACGCGAAATACCGTCCCGTGCGAGGAGCGCGAGCGCATTTCGATCCGAAACCCCAACCGCTCAGCCAACTTGGCCACGATGGCCAGACCGAGGCCAAGCCCCAGGTTTGAATCGCGCGCATCGTTGTCCACTTGGTAGAACGCTTCCCATATTGCGTCCTGGTGCTCGGGCGCGATGCCGGGGCCGGTATCCCAAATCTCAACAAACACGGCACTGTCTCGTCGGCGGCAGGCGAGCAAGACTCCGCCGTGCTTCGTGTAGCGTACGGCGTTGGCAATGAGGTTGCGCAGGATCCTTTCCAACATCAGAGGGTCGCTGTGCACCGTCAGTGGCCTCGACCTCGTCCGGAACGCCACGCCCTTCGCCTCGGCCAGCGGCGTGAACTCGTCGGTGAGAGTGGCGAACAGCTCGGGGATGTGAATGTCGGTCAGCGCCGGGGGCACGGCACCGACCTGAATCCGGGCCATGTCGAACAAGGAATGCAGGAGGCTTTCCGCACTAGCGAGCGCTTTGGCGGCCATCTCGATCTTGAGCTGATGTTCGCCGCCTTTCAGATCGGCGGAGAGAAGGTCGATGAAAAGACGCAGCGCCTGCACCGGTTGGCGCAGATCATGGCTGGCCGAGGAAAACAAGCGCGTGCTTGCCTGATTGGCCCGCTCGGCCTCCTCCTTGGCCGCCCGCATGGCACAGGCGACGCCATCCAGCTCGGCGTTGGCGGCGACCAATGCGGCGGTGCGGTCGGCAACGCGCTGTTCGAGTTCCTGATTCAGCGTGCGGATTTCTTCTTCCGCCTGCTCGCGCCGGGTGATGTCCCGGGCGACGCCGAGAATGCCGACGAGGCTCCCCGCAGCGTCAAGCATGGGGGTCTTGATGGTCTCCAGCAAAGCCCGATGGCCATCATTGCTGTAGGTGACCCGTTCTTCATTAACGCTGGGCTTGCCAGCCGCCATCGCTTCCCTGTCCTTCTGCCGGAAAAAGTCGGCCAGTTGCCTGTCGACAAAGTCGTAGTCCGTCTTGCCGACAATGTCCGCCTCAGCGGCGCCGAAGAGTCGCTCGAATTCCGGATTGCAGGTGAGGTAGACGCCCTTGGCATCTTTCAGCCACACCATATCTGGAATGGTTTCCAGCAGGGTGCGCAGGCGGAGGCGCTCATTCTCCATTCGTACTGCTGCCGTCTTGCGTTCGGTGATGTCGCGAGAGGCCGCGTAGAAATAGTCCTTTTCCTCAATCCGGATCGCCGTCGCGGATATCTCGACATCCAGGACCACACCATCGCGGCGGCGATGGCGCCGTTCAAAAACCATCTTGCCTTGCCGCGCCATCACGTCGTCTAAGCGCGCCCTGATCTCCTCCTCTGCCGTCGCCTCATCCCAATCCGTGATCCGCAGTTTGCCGATCACCGAATCGTTGTAGTCGAGCATGGTCAGAAATGCGTCATTGGCTTCGACCAGCAAACCGTTGCCGTCCAGGATATGGATGCCGTCGCTTGCCGTTTTCAAGATGGTCCGAAGGCGGAGGTGCTCCCGTTCGGTCGCACTGAAGGACGTCAGCAGAAACCCTCCCAACAGCGAGGACAGCAGCAGAAATCCGAAATCCATGGCGAGCGTCTTCTGCATTTCGGCGGTCCAACCCGTCAGATAGTCCTTGGTCGATAACCCGACGAAGACGGTCATCGGCGCCCCTTCCAGGCGACGGAAAGAGAACGCGCGCTCGATGCCGTCAAATTGGTTGGCCGTGTGGTAACTGGCAACCCGGACGCCGGACGCCGCCAAACGTTGGATTTCTTCGGAGACCAAGGTACTGCCGACCATGGACCGGGGTTGACCTGGGACAATCGGATGACGGGCTATCAGGCCGAGATCCGCATCCCGCAGAGCGATGATGTCATGGGGACCAAGATCAAACCGCGACAGAAGCGTGTCGAAATGGTCCTGGGCGATCGTGGCGAAGACGGCCCCCGCGAAGCGGCCGTCCGGATGGTTGTAGCGGCGCGAGAAGACGATGACGTGATGATTGGAGATACGGCCCCAGAGAACCTTTGAAATTTGCAGCGTGCTATCGACGTTGGCGCGGTGATGGCTGAAATAGTCCCGGTCGCCCACGCTGAACTGGTTATCCTTGTTTATCCCATTGCCAAGAATGACAAGGCCGTCGGCATTCGTCACGCGAAAGCCTTCGACCTCAGGCACACGCTGAATAGACTTGGTCAGAAAAGCGTTGGCAGCGTCCGCGTCGATGCCCTTGTCGGCGAGTTGGCGTTCGACCTCGTCGCCCACCGCGCGCAGGGCCAAATCAATTTTTTCGATGGTGCTGGAGAGGTTCTGATCCACCGCGCTCGCGATGTTTTGCGTCAGCATTTGAGCGCGGAGTTCGTATTGCTGCTGGCTTTGCCGCAATGAAAATCCAGAGAGGGCAAACAGCAGGACATTGATACCGACGAGGCATGAGACCAACAAGGTGCGTGGTTGCCACGAAGGCGCCATACTATCGTTCCCAAAAACAATGCGCGGTATTCTATCGAGGGTTCAAATAGACCATAAGTTGCAGGCGTTTGTCAGCCGCCATTTCCCAGACAAGGCTGCACGCTCACCCTTCCAAAAACGACCTAAAACGGCAGCACAACCAGCAGCGTAAAAGCATCGACGGCCAGCAACGCGCCGAGAACGCCCAAACCGCCGGCCGCTTTGACCAGGAACCGCGCCCCCGTGGTCACGCCGGCCGACGCCAGCACGATGGCGATTTGCAGCAAGCCTTCGGCGAAGGCGAAATGCCCTTCCCGCACTTCCGCCGTTTCGCGTTCATGCTCCAGCATGCGCGCCTTGGCGGCGAGTTCCTTGCGGCCACTGCCATCGGTCTCGGTCTCGTAATGCTTGATGGCCTCGCGGTATCGGGTCAACCGCCCTTCCAGAAGCTTGCGAACCTCAGGCGTGCCGTTCGGTTCGGCCAGCAAGGTCTCCACCTCGTCGGCCGCCAGCATGGTCGCCGTCTGACGGACCCCTTTGGCCTGATAGAACGCCCAGGTATCGGAGGCCGAGATGGCGCTGCCGATCAATTCCTTTGACGTTTTATTGGCCCCCAGCGCCGTGATCGCGAGAATCATGGCCAGTGCCGAGATGAGCAAGGCTGTGCGTTTGCGGAACCCTTCCTCGCGTTCGTCCTTGGCTTCCCGTTCGGCAATCGTCTCGGCAATTTCGCTGATTTCCATGTTTACTTGTCTCTCCTGATGCGGCGATATGATTGGCATAGGTTCCAGCGGGCTCAAGTGTCTTTTTTACGGCAGGTGGGACGATAGGGTATTGAGGCTTATGAGTTCCATTCTTCCGTCCCGGCCGGTGGCCGCGAAAGCGGCGCTCAAGTACAGAGACTTCCGCCTTTTTCTGATCATTCGTTTCGCGGCGGGCGCCGGCCAGCTGATGCAAAGCGTCGCGGTCGGCTGGCAGGTTTACGCGATCACCCATCAACCGTTCGACCTCGGATTGTTGGGATTGGTGTTGTTCCTGCCGCAGATCTTGCTCTCCTTGCTGGCCGGCCATACCGCCGATCGGTTCGAGCGCCGCAGCATCATCGCGATCTGCCTGGGGCTCGAAGCCTTATGCGCGGGATCGCTTCTGCTGTTCAGCTGGAGCGGCCTCACCAGTGTCCTGCCGATCTTCCTCACCATGTCGGTGTTCGGCGTGGCCAGAGCCTTCCTGGGGCCCGCCATGCAGTCGTTGGTGCCGCTTCTGGTCAGCAAAGAGCATTTTCCCAACGCCATCGCCTGGAACGCTCAGGCCTATCAAATCGCCGTCGTATCGGGTCCCGCGCTCGGCGGCGCGCTTTACGGGTTCGGCGCCGTGACGGTCTATGGTCTGGTGACTGTTTTGCTGCTGGTCTCCATGGTTTCAACGCTTCGCATCAAGAGCCGACTGAAACCTCTCTCCACGGGGGGCGTGACGCTCGATCGGCTGTTTGCCGGCGTCCGCTTCGTCCGGGCCAATCCCATCCTGCTGGGCGCCATTTCGCTCGATCTGTTCGCCGTGCTGTTCGGAGGCGCCACCGCGCTTCTGCCGGTCTATGCCCACGACGTCCTGATGGTTGGCCCCTGGGGTTTGGGTTTGCTGCGCAGCGCCCCGGCCATCGGCGCCGGCGCTTGCGCCCTGTGGTTGGCCCACCGGCCGCCGACCACCCGTCTTGGCCCGATCATGTTCGCCTGCATCGGCGGATTCGGCTTGTCGACCATCCTCTTCGGCCTGTCATCCCAGTTTCTTTTGTCGATGGCCGCGCTGATCGGCATTGGCGGCTTCGACATGGTGAGCATGTACATCCGCCACTCCCTGGTCCAATTGGGCACGCCGGACGCCATGCGCGGCCGGGTCACAGCGGTCAATCTGGTGTTTGTCGGCGCCTCCAACGAATTGGGCGAATTCGAATCGGGGCTGACCGCCGCCTGGTTCGGCACGGTTCCGGCCGTCGTCCTGGGAGGGATCGGCACTCTTCTGGTGGTCGGGCTGTGGGCGTGGCGCTTCAAGGCGCTGCGCCAAGTCGACCGACTGGTGCCGATTGAAGACTGACGACATCATGCGGAAAGACAGGCATCCGTGACAAAGCACTCGCCGGAAGACCCCCGCCCCGATGGCCGATCCTCCGCAGGACGAGGGGGATTTCTTGTCCTGCTCGCCTTCCTGGTCTTGGCGTTGAATCTGCGCAGTCCGCTGACGGCCATCTCGCCGGTGATCGGCGAGCTTCGCGGCGATCTCGGCATCGGTTCGGCGATGGCCAGCCTGCTGACGAGCATCCCTGTGTTGTGCTTCGGCTTGCTGACGCCGCTGGCCTCACTGTTCATCGCCTGGACAAGCATCGAGACATCGATTTTCGTCACCTTGGGCGGCATCGCGCTGGGCACGGTCATCCGCTCGACCGGTGGCTTGGCCGGGGCGCTGGCCGGAACGACCCTCATCGGCGCGGCGATGACGATCGGCAACATCGTGAGTCTCATGGTCATCGCCCGCGACTTTCCCCGCCGGGCGCATGCGGTGACGGGGCTCTACACTTCGGCGCTCAATATTGGCACCATGCTGACCTCGGCCCTCACGGCGCCGCTTGCCGTCCTCTTCGGTTGGCGCATCGCCTTGGTCCTCTGGGTCGTGTTGGCCATTCTGGCCGGCGCCTTGTGGTTTCTCGCCATCCTGCGCCGGGGCAGATGGTCGGCGCAGCGCCCGGACGCCGGAGAGCTCAGCCCGCCAGCATGTCCTAGCGCGGCCTCACAACCGCCGACGCCGGCCGGACCGCCATGGCGGCGTCCCATCGCCTGGCTGCTCGTCGTCGCCTTCGCCGCCCATGTGTTCATCTATTACGGCCTGACGGCCTGGCTGCCGACCTATCTCATGCAGACCGAGGGCATGGCCGCCACGACGGCCGGCTTCGCCGCCTCGACCTTTCAAATTCTCTCCCTGCTCGGCTCCTTCGGCGTTCCTCTGCTCGCCGCCACCCGGCGCATTTCGGCGGCGACGCTTCTCATCGGCATCGCCCTCATCTGGTTCGCCACACCGATCGGCTTTCTGTTGGCGCCCAATCAATGGTTCCTGTGGTCGTTGCTCGGCGGCATCGCCAGCGGTGGCGGGTTCACCGTGATCTTCATGCTCGTCATGGATCATGCCGGCACTCTCACCGACAATCGCCGAATCTCCTCCCTGGTACAGGGCATGGGTTATGCGCTGGCCTCCGGCGGACCATTCGTCGTCGGCGCCCTGCATCAGGCGTCCGAAGGCTGGACGACAGGCTTTCTCCTGCTTTCCGGCGTCGCCGTGCTGATGGTGGCGACCGGACTCGGCGTCTCACGATGCCCCGTCGGGCACCGGGCGGGTTAACCGGCAGGTATTGTCGAACAGACAGCCGAGGATCGAAAAAAGTTTCTCGACATCGTCCTGACTGACCCCCTTCAGGAGGTCTTCATGGTGACCCTCGATAATTTTTTCCCAGCGATGACAGCGCTCTTCGGCCAACGCCGTGAGCGAGACGAGTTTTTCGCGCCGGCTTATTCCGATCTCTCTTTTAATGAGTGACTTTTCTTCCAGTCTTAACAGTGTTTTCGAGATGGCCGGCGGTTCGATATTGAGATAGCCCGCCAATGACGCCTGGGACATCGGTCCCCGTTTCTTCAAAATGGAGATGATCCCCCACTCCGAGCTGTAGAGTCCCTCAGCCTCGAACCGCTGGTTCAGATCTTTCGAAATGGCCCGCGTCGTTTGATACAACTGATGGACCAAGCCATCCGCATCCACCATGTCGTCTTTCTCCCGCTTGGCGCTGCGATGATCCGCTCCTCGCCTGCCGCCCAAAGCTTAGTCTTCTTCGGCGACGGGCTCGATGCCCAAAAAGCCCCGCTGGATGGCGAGATGGCATAGATAGACAACCAGCAGGACAGCCATCGCCGCCGCGGCGCACAGATAGGCGGCGGAAAGGCTGGTCCTCTCGGCGAACATGCCCAGCAGAACGGATCCGCCCCCCAGACCGACGTCCAAAGCGTTGGAAAAGGTCGCGCTGGCGCCGCTTCGACGATCCGCCGACACCCCATTGATAATGGCCGTCTGCAAGGCCGGATACAGCATCCCAACCCCCAAACCATAGAAGATCGAAGCCCCCAGATACAACGTCATCGAGGTGGTCTCCGCCACCATGACCAATCCGCCCAGCAGCAGCAGCACGCCCGGAAGGACGACCCAGGCGGCGCCCTTCCTGTCGTAAACCTTGCCCATGACCAGGCGGGAGATAAAGATGCAGACGGTTCCGAGAATGAAGAAGGATCCGGGAGAGGATAGATGTTGCTCGTTTGCGTAAACGGCAATGAAATTCAGGACGCTTCCATAGGCGATCCCGAACAGCAACACCAGAAGCGACGGAAACATCGTTCCCCGCTCGACGACGATATCGATGAGGCTCGCATGACGCCGGGACACCATCGTCATGCGACGACCATCCGCGACCAGAGGGCCTTCGCATTCCGAGAAGGCGCAGCCTCCCAACCATAGAATCGCCATCAGCTCACATCCCGCCGACAGCAGGAACATGGCCTGAAAACCGTAGGTCGCCGCCACCCAAAGACCGGTCGCCGGCGCCACCGCCATGGCGATGGTTGTGGCGAGACCGAAATAGCCCAAGCCTTCGCCGCACCGCTTGGGCGGAATGAAATCGGTCACGATCGCGATATAGAACGTGGTCCCGATGCCAAAGCCGACGCCATGCACGATGCGGATCCACAACAGGGTCCCGACCGTGGGTGCGATCAGATAAGTGACCGTCGAGAGGAGGGAAATGACGATGCCAATCAGCAGACAGTTGCGTTTGCCGAGTGTCCGCACGCCAAAATCCGTGAAAAGACGCGTGATGACGGACGACAGAACAAATATTCCGGCAATCAAACCAACCTCGGTCTTCGAGCCGCCCATTCCCGACGCGAGAAGCGGGATCGTCGGAAGCAGCATGTGGAAACCGCCGAAGAAAAATCCATTCGATATAAGAAGACTGGAGAAGTTTTTCTGCCAAATCACGCCTGTGTCATGGTCCATTTCGTCTTATTTCGCCTCGCTTGCGTGACAAGACGCCATGCCTCGGCGAGAACAACGCACCGAGGGGGACTTGGCCCATGTCACGTGAAAGTCGGGGTCAGGCGTTCGCTCGGGATCATGCGAATCGCGTCATCACCCAAACCGTTAACTGGTATATTGTTAACTAGCATATGGTTTGAGGAATATCCAGGCGTTTTCAAAAACGTCGGCGTCAGTCCTGGTTCGCGACCTCTTGCTCATGGAGTCGCCGCATCGCGGTTTCCGCGATGACGTCGGCGATCTGAGGCGAGTTGGCGAGGAATTTCTGAAAATCCTTGGCATCGAGGATCAGCAATTGGCACCGCCGGCGCGCTGTCACCGTCGCCGTTCGCGGTGAGTTGCAGGTCAGGGCGATCTCGCCAAAAAAATCGCCATCGGTCAGCGAAACCGGCATCGCACCGCCAAATTCCACGTCCACAAGCCCGCTGACGATGAAATACATGCGATCGCCGATGTCTCCCGCGCGAATGATCACCTCACCCGGTGCGACGCTCCACGACTTGAGCAACGCGGTGATGGCGGCGATGGAACCGGCATCGAGGCCGCCGAGAAACGGAACCTTGGCCACCATATGCCAGGTGTGCAGGAAATCCCGCCGCTTGAGCTCCTCGGAAAAACCCGTGGCGAGAATGGATGCGGGCAGCGCGAACATGCCGATGCCCAGAAGAGCGACCACGCCGCCCAGGATTTTTCCCAAGCTGGAAATTGGCACCGCATCGCCATAGCCAACCGTCGTCAAGGTGGCGACACTCCACCACATGGCACTGGGAACACTGGAAAAACTCGGATTGGCGGATCGCTCGACGAAATAAAGGATGGTGGAACTGCCCAACATCAAGAGGACAAGAAGAAAGATCGCCGATTGAAGAGGGCGCGCTTCGCGGCGGACGACAGCCCCCAGAGTTTCCAAGGCTGGCGAATAACGCGCCAACTTGAGAAAGCGCGCAACACCCAGAACGGCGTCGAAATCGGCCGGCGCCGCGAGCAGTCCTTCGAAATAAAACGGCAGCGCCGCCAACACATCGACCAAGCCGTAGAAACTTTTGAGATATCGCCACAAGGCTTTGCTGGCGCTCTCGCCTTGCGCGCGCAAAATAACGGCGCCGGCCGCCCGAATCAGCAGATCCAGGGTCAGCACCAGCTGGGCCACCCCTTGGGCCGCAGCCATCTCATGTCCAATTCCCGGCGCCTCGACGGAGCGAAACAGCCCCACAACCGTCACCAGCAAAACCATGGCGACGACAAAAACGCGATAGCTCAACGTGGCCATTCCCGGAAACGGGCCCGAGTCCGTGAGCGTGGTAATGAATTTGCGACAAGAGCTCAAGATGTTATTCAATCTATCTTTTCATTTTGCGAGATTAACCGGGACCGGACGTTCATGCCACCGTCTCCGTCATCGATTTTTCCTCTGTGCCGATGATGCCACAGAGTAAGATCCGTTTCGCGTCGACGGTATCGTCACGACCAAAGGGTGGGGCGCCGGAAAACGGTAAGAAGGGGGATGGAATGGTTCGACTGCGGGGTCTTTGTGTGATGGTGGTTGTCGCGCTATCGCTTTCGGCATGCGCCAGGGTTTCTTGGGTCAAACCGAACGCCGGCGCGGCGGAATGGGAGCAGACAAAAGCCGCCTGCATGCTCGAAGGTGCGCAAAGGGTCCCCGTTGCACCGGCCTACGCCATGCAACCCGGAAGTTCCTACACATCGACAAATTGCGACAACAAAGGGCATAACTGCACCACTTACGATACGGTGACACCCCCGTCCGTTCAGCAATATGACGCAAACGCCGGCTTGCGCGACCAAGTGGTCAAGGCCTGCTTCTACCGCAACGGCTGGACGGAAAAAGTGGAATAGGCCGTCTGAGGCTAAAGATCAGTCGCCATAGAGACGGCGCAACCCGGTGGTGATTTCGGCCATTTTGGCGCGCAGTTCCGGCGGTTCCAGGACTTCCGCCTCGGCGCCGAAGCGAAGGAATTCGCTCGCGGCTTGCGGGAGCGCGCCGATGGGGCATGTCACGGTTCGCCAGCCCTCGGCATCCGCGGTGTCGCTGATTTCCGTTCCCGCCCGAACGAAGGACGGACTGATGGCCGCCAGCATCGCCACACCCCACGGCAAAAGCCTGATGGTCGCCCAGCCGGAAAAAAGCTCCGCCTCCAGCCGCCGCGTACTTTCCGCCGTCCAGCTTTTGTAACGGATGCGAATCGATCGTTATTCCCAGACGGCGTCGGCGATGAGCGGCAGATGGACCGGAGAGCCCCGTCAGGAACAACGTTTCGGCCTCCTGAGGAGAAAGGCCGTTCAGCCGTGTCCGGTAGCCGTCGAGCAGCCCATCCGACCCCCGTTCGCTGTAAACCGGAATACCGGCCGCACTGAGAGCGTCGATACGGATGACCACACGACCCAGTTTCGCCAAGGTCGCGGCGATGGACGCCAACCTCGCCGCCGCCCATGAAGCGACCGTGACTCGGGAGTGACGCATGATGCGCAAAATCGATTTCAAAACGGAACGAAAAGATCTCTACGCGCCGTCGCACAAGGCATTCTCGCTCGTCGAAGTGCCGCCGATGGCCTTCCTGATGATTGACGGCGCCGGCGATCCGAACGGATCCAATTCTTACATGGAGGCCATCGAAGCCCTCTATTCGGTTTCTTATGCGTTGAAGTTCGCCAGCAAGAAGAGCCTGGAGCGCGACTATGTCGTCGGCCCGCTCGAAGGCTTGTGGTGGGCCGCCGATTGCACCGCCTTCGAGCGCAACGCCAGAGACGAATGGCGTTGGACGATGATGATCCGGCAGCCGGACGGGATTCCCAACGCCATGGTTGAAACCGCCATCGAGACGGCCCGGGAAAAGAAGAGCCTGCCCGCGCTCGTCCTGCCGCGCTTTGAGACGTTCGATGAAGGCCGTTCGGCGCAAATCCTGCACGTCGGACCTTATTGCGACGAAGCCCCCCTGCTGACCCGTCTCCATCGCGACGAGTTGCCCCGGCGGGGCCTCGCACCCGTTGGCAAGCACCATGAGATCTATCTGAGTGATCCGCGCAAGACGACGCCCGAAAAGCTCAAGACGATCCTCCGCCAACCGGTGCGACCGATCTGAAGAATGGACGCAGATGTCGGTTCTGATCGAGATCAAGGCCACCGGCCTAAAGTGAGCGATTCTGCTCAATTTTGGTGCGCCGCGCCTCCAGTATAAGCGCTTTGTCCTCGTCACCACCGGGCTTGGGTGGTCCCCGTGGACGGCCGGGCACAAGCCCACGGCAATGACGAAAGAGAGGTGTGATCCAATATGATTCAAATATCTCTGGCTGCCATACCCCGGGCATGGGTCTTTAAGGCTTCGGGCCAATAATCGGGACTGTCCCCAAATGAGGGCATCCCATCGCCACAAATCGTTTTAGGCTCGATCCATGGGGAAAAGCGCGCCCTTGCCTCAATATCATGGCGCGCAGAAAAATGTGCGTTTTCGCTAGGGTATCCGCATGCTCCACGCCTCGAGATTTTTCCGTGCGATCCTGATCCTGACCTTCCTGGCCGTGAACATGTTCGTCATCGGTCTCCTGGCCTACGCCCTGACGTTGGATCGCGATCAGCGCGAGAATGATGTTCGTACGGCGCTCGAGAACGTGACGACTCTGCTTGACCACGACATCACCGAATCGGTCGGCAAAATCGATTATTCCCTGCGTGGACTCGCGGACGAACTGGAGAGGGAGCTGGTGTCGCGTGGCCGCCTTGACAGCCAGAGTGTCGATGCTTTGCTGAGAACCCGAAGAGATTGGCTGTCGGGGCTCGCCGACTTTCACGTCATCGACGCGTCCGGCGCGCTGCGCTACGACCCGCGGGAAGGCGAGAGAGACGATCTCACCTTTGCGGATCGCGACTATTTCATTGCGCAGCGCGTTCACCGCGATGTCGGGTTAATCATGAGCAATCCGATTTTCGGACGCGCGGCCCAGACTTGGTTGATCATCTTCAGTCGTCGCTTCAATCTGGGTGACGGTGGTTTTGCCGGTGTCGTCACGGCGACCATTCCGGTTGAAGACTTTGCACGGCGCTTGGGCGGCCTCGACCTGGGCCCACATGGCGTCATCGTGGTGCGTAGCGCCGATACGACCCTGATCGCGCGCCAGCCAACGGCCGCATCCCCATCCGAACAACCCGGCTCCAAAACCATTTCCACCGAATTGGCCGATTTCATCGCCTCGGACGTCCAGCATAAGACCTTCCACATCGGACGGGCGGCTCCGGGCGGCGAATCCATTCAAACATATCGCAGACTGGCGGCGGGCCAATTTATCGTCATGGCAGGAAGAACTGCCGACGACTATCTGATGCCCTGGCGGGCCACCGCCGAAAAAGCCGCCATCTTCGCCGCGCTTTTTCTGTCGATCACCAGTGCCGCGGCGTGGTTGCTCTGGCGCTTTTTCAATTTGACCACGCAAGGTGCCCAAGCGTTGCTGCAGAGCGAAGAACGCTATCGGTCTTTGTTCACCCACATGCAGATCGGCTTCACCTTGCGCGAGATCGTCACCGACGAGGCGGGACGTCCGATCGACTGCCGGTTTCTGGCGGTCAACGACGCGTTCCTCGCCAGTCGCGGGTTCAGATCGGACGAGGTCGTCGGCAAAACGCTCCGGGAGATTTATACGGACTCGGCCAAGGATACCTTCGATTGGATCGGCACCTATGGAGAGGTGGTGCGAACCGGGACACCAGTGCGTTTCGAAGCCTTCTCGGAGGCCTCGCAAGTGTGGAGCGAAGTCACCGCCTATCGAACGGCGCCGGGGCAATTCGCGGCCGTGGTCGCCGACATCAACGAACGCAAGGCGGCGGAAGCGAAAATCCAACGGCTGACCAATCTTTATGCCGCGCTCAGCCAATGCAATCAGGCGATCGTGCATTCGAAAAGCGAAGGTGAGCTGTTTCCGCAGATTTGCCGAGATGCCGTGCGATTCGGCGGGATGCAGATGGCTTGGATCGGTCTCCTCGACGAAGCGAGCCGCCGGATCAGGCCCGTCGCCTCCTTTAACGACAGCACCGGCTATTTGGAAAAGATCGAAATTTCCACGGACGCATCCAGTCCCTTCGGTGGCGGCCCCTCCAGCACTGCGGTCGGCGAAAACCGGCCTTACTGGTGTCAGGACTTAACGCAAGATCAGGCGATGGCGCCTTGGCAGGCAGGCGTCCGGAAGATCGGATGTGCCAGCATAGCGGCGCTGCCCTTGACCAGGAACGGCACGCCGATCGGCTGTCTTGTTCTGTATTCCACGGTCACCAATGCCTTCGACGAGGACGCGCAACGGCTTTTGGTCGAAATGGCGTCGGATATCAGCTTCGCACTGGACAATTTCGCCCGTGAGGCGGAACGCCGCAAAGCACAGGAGAAGATTACCGAGTTGGCCTTCTTCGATCAGTTGACCGGTCTGCCCAATCGGATTCTGCTGATCGATCGTCTGAAACAGGCCGTCAACTCCCGAAGCGAGCGGTATGGCGCTTTGCTGTTTATCGATCTCGACGATTTCAAAACGCTCAACGATACGCTCGGCCACGACAAGGGAGACTTGTTGTTGAAGCAAGTCGCCGAACGCCTGACCGCGTCCGTCCGGACGGAAGATACCGTGGCACGGTTTGGCGGCGACGAATTCGTCTTGGTGCTGCCCAGCCTGAACGAGGTTGAAGCTGACGCCGCGGCCCATGTCGAAACCGTCGGCGAAAAAGTTCTCGCCGCTCTCAACCAACTTTATGCGCTGGGAGACGTCGCCTATCGCTGCACGCCCAGCATCGGCGTTACCTTGTTCAAAGGACAAGCCGTGTCCGTCGACGATTTGTTGAAACAGGCCGACCTCGCCATGTACAAATCCAAAGCCGCCGGACGCAATACGATTCGATTCTTCGATCCGGCGATGCAAGCCGCCGTGATAGAACGAGTCTCTCTGGAGGCGGATCTGAACGAGGGCCTTCAGCAAGGGCAATTCTCGCTGCATTATCAACCGCAGATCGTCGGCGACGAGGGGGGCGTGGTGGGAGCCGAAGTCCTCCTCCGCTGGCGCCATCCGGATCGCGGCATGGTGTCTCCGGCCGAATTCATTCCCGTGGCCGAAGAAACCGGTCTGATTCTGCCGTTAGGCGAATGGGTGCTGGAAACCGCCTGCCGCCAATTGGCCGCATGGGCCCGGCAACCGGACATGGCCCATCTCACCCTGGCGGTCAATGTCAGCGCCCGTCAGTTCCATGAAGCCGATTTCGTCAGCCAGGTGATGGCGGTCATCGAGAGAACCGGCGCCAACCCACAGCGCTTGAAGTTGGAGCTCACCGAAAGTCTTCTGGTGGCGAATGTGCAAGACATCATCGAGAAAATGGTCGCCCTGAAAGCCAAAGGAACGAACTTCTCCCTCGACGATTTCGGGACCGGCTATTCCTCGCTGTCCTATTTGAAGAGACTGCCCCTGGAGCAGTTGAAGATCGATCAATCCTTCGTTCGCGATGTGCTCACCGATCCCAATGACGCGGCCATTGCCCGAACCATCGTGGCTCTGGCGCAAAGCCTCGGCCTCGGCGTTATCGCCGAGGGCGTGGAAACCGAAGAACAGCGGGACTTTCTGGCCGGGCTCGGCTGCCATGCCTATCAGGGCTATTTCTTCAGCCGCCCGCTGACGCTGGAGACTTTCGAAGACTTCGTGCGGGAGAAGATATGTTCAACAACATCCGTCGTTTAGGGCTTCTCTTCCTGTCCTTCGCGCCGTCGTGGTGAATTTTTCCCTTTCCGGCGCCGCACCTCGTCACCGGCCGTGCGATCAAGACCGAACACGTCGATAACCGCGATGAGGGCAACCACGCCAATAACGATGAACGCGATGTGAAAGCTGCGCAGCGGAATCGCGCTCGACGCATTCGGATCAAAATATCCGGCGATCCTGAGCACACCGGCGCCCAGCGCGATCCCCATGCCCATCGCCATCTGCTGCATTGCGTTGAACAGCGTATTGGCGCCGCTCATCCGGCTCTCCGGCACGTCGGCGAAGGCGAGCGTCGAGAGGGTCGTGAACTGCATGGACCGGGTCAGTCCGCTGACGAAAAGCAGGGCGACGATCGCTCCTGTCGGCGTCGTCGGCGTGAGGAGGGCGCAGGCGAAGATCGTCAGCGCATTGAGGATACCATTGACGACAAGGACGGTGCGGAAGGGGACGCGACGCAGAACGGGCGTCGTTAAGGGTTTCATGGCCAGATTGCCGGCGAAAACCGCGAGGACCAGCGAGCCGGAGGCGAAGGCGCTCAGACCGAAGGCCACCTGGAACAGCAGGGGCAACAGAAAGGGAATGGACCCGATGGCCATGCGGAACAACGATCCGCCCCAAATCGTCACCGCGTAGCTACGGATCCTGAGCGCCCCGAAGTCGATCAGCGGATGCGGATAACGCCTGGCATGAAACACCGCTACCGCGCCGGTCATCAGGGCCCCGAGAAGCCAAAAGCCCGCGGTCGACCAGGCCGCGCTTTCGCGACTGATCAGGTCAAGCCCATACATGAAGGCAAAGGAGGCAACGCCTGAGAGGAGGAACCCGAGGCGATCGAACGGCTTGACCGATCCGCCTTTTCCTCCGGGGATCAGCCGGAGGGCCAAACCGAGCGCGATCAGGCCGAGCGGTAGATTGAGAAAGAAGATCCAATGCCAGGAGGCGTAGGTGGTGATGAAGCCGCCGACCGGGGGGCCAAGCACGGGGGCCACCAGACCGGGCCAGGTGATCGTGGCGATGGCGCTGATCAAAGCGTGTTTTTCCGTGGACCGGAGGACGGTCAATCGACCGACCGGCACCATCATCGCCCCACCGACGCCTTGCAAGATGCGAGCACCGGTGAAAACAATCAGGCTTTGACTAAACCCACAGATAACCGACGCCGCCGTGAAAATGACGATGGCCGTGGCGAAGACCGACCGTGCGCCGAAGCGATCCGCCACCCAGCCGCTGGCCGGGATCAGAACGGCGAGAGTGAGGATATAGGCCGATACCCCGATATTGAGGTCAATCGGATGCACGCCGAAAGAGGCCGCCATCTGCGGCAGCGCCGTCACGACGACCGTGCCGTCGAGATTCTCCATGAAGAAGGCGCCGGCAACGAGAAGTGCGATCGCCGTGCTGCGGGATGGATGGTAAATCATCGGGCGAATGCTGCCTTGGGGGAGGGAAAGAGACCGCCAAGGATCCTTGGCGCATAAATGCCAACACCGGATGAGGCTTCGGGTCAACATCTATGCGCCTGAAACAGAGTCTTTCTGTCTGTTACCGCGGCATCGAGCGGATCGACACCGGCCCGGCCGCCAATTTGATTCGTTTGGTCGTATCGACCAATTTCCCGCCGACCACGCGGTAGATCGCCAATTCCTTTTCGACATCGAACTGAACGATCACGGTTCGGCTATCCTTGGCGAAAACAATGCCTTGGGCCGCTTCGCCCCCAGGCACCTCATTGACTTTGTGGGCTCCATTCTTATCCAGCGCAAAGAGAACGACCTTGCCGCGCGGATGGCGCCCGGGGTTATCGGTCGTCAACTGGGATCCGTCCATGGCCTGAACGACGATCCATTTTCCATCGGGAGAAATCGAGACACCTTCCGGAATCGCCGGAACCGTCAGATGCTGGACCGACCGGAACGGGCGCTTCGTCACATCGACCAGCGTCACGCTATCGGCGTCGCCAAAGATCTTGCCGAAATTTCCCGGCTTGCCGGCCAACCCGACATTGCTGATCACCGCCCAATGACCGTTGCTGTCGACGTCGACGGAATAGGGAGACACGCCGGTCGAGAGTCTCTCGCCGGTATCCTTGACGCCGGTGGCGTCAACGCTGAGGATCGCCGCGCCCTGCTCGTCCCGGAGCGCCACGATGGCAGCCTTGCCGTCGTGGGTGAAGGTGACTCCGGATAACCGCTTCTCGCCAAGCTTGATACTGTCGAGCAGAGTCAGTCCGTTGTCCTTGATCGCCAGGACCTTGAGCGTTCCGTCCAATGCCGCGGCAAGCAACAGGGTGCCGTCCGGGTTGATCGACAGGCCGTTGATATGAACGCCCAGCTCTACTTTATCGACCAATTTCGGTGGAGAGGATTCGATATCGACGACTTGCAGGAAGGTCTCGAGCGTCTCCTTCTTGGCGGCATAATCGTAACGCGACGGCGCCGCGACGACCGCCAGCTTGCCGTTCGGCGTGATCGCAACGGCTTGCGGCGGTCCTTGGATGGTGTGATCGATCCCCTCTAGCGTGGCTTTCACCACAGGGGGAAAATGCGACGCGTCGATCACGACGAGACTGTCTGACGGCGCCGGCGACGGATAGGTGGCATTTCCCTCGACGCGTTGAAACTTGCCGTCATTGGCCGACAGGATCAGGTCGGACGCATGGATCGGCTGGACAAACAAGGGAATGGAAAGAGCGACGATCGCCTGCAATGTTCTCCGAACATTGGTCATTGTTTCCTCCTGCTGATGAGATTCTTGATTATTTTGTAAAGGCGGCATCCCGCGGATCATCCAGATCACGGTCTTTGGTCTCGGGCGCGAAGAACGTCGTGATGATGGTGATCAAGGTCAAAACCGACAGATATCCGGCAATCGGGATCCATGCCGAAAGACCGGCACCGGCGCCACCGCCATTGTTGGTCGCCACCCAGGCGATGATGGCCGAGCCGATCATCGGCGCCACGCCTCCCGCAATGACGGCCGAGACCTCGCGACCCGTCGAAACGCCGATATAGCGATGCTGCGCGCCGAACAGTTCGGGAAGATAGGCGCCTTGGGTTCCGAACATGCCCCAAACACCGATGCCGAGCGCCAGGCACATGGCAACGATGGTCAAGGTCTCATTTCCCGTGCTGAAAGCCCACCAGGCGGGGAAGGCGAGAAGCAGCTGAATGATGGCGAACGTGCGATACATCACGACCCGCCCGAAGCGGTCGGTCAGAAGACCGGTCAGCACCACCGTGACGGCCCCGACGGAGGCCGCGATAATCAGGACAAGCGGCCCGAACGAACTCTTCAACCCGACGACGCCGACGACATAGCTCAAAGCCAGCGCCTGATAGAGCGACGATCCGCCATTTTCGGCCATGCGCAAACCGATGACGAGGGCGACGGTCCGCTTCGATGTCTTCAACATATTGGCGAGGGGTCGGTCGGTAATCTGCTTGCGAGCTTCGAGTTTGGCGAAAGACGGCGATTCCTTGAGATGCAGCCGCATGTAAATGGCGACGAACAGGATCAGAATGCTGGCCAGAAACGGCAGACGCCACAGCCAGGTCTTGCTGATGTCGGGGGTGCCCAGAAGAACGACGAAATAGACCACGGCCGCGAGAATCGTGCCCAGCATGATCCCCAGAAAGGGGAGAGCGGCGAAGAATCCCCGCCGTCCCTTCGGTGCATATTCGGTCATCAGAACGGCCGCGCCAGCCTGTTCGGCGCCGGCACCCAGCCCCTGCAACAGTCGCAGCACGATCAACATGGCCGGCGCCCAATATCCAACCGTCGCGAAGCTGGGCAGCAATCCGATCAGCGTGGTGGCGAGGCCCATCAGCGAGACCGTGGCGAGAAGGACGAATTTTCGACCCAGTTTGTCGCCGAGCGATCCGAAAATAAGACCGCCGATCGGACGGACGGCAAATCCCAGAAAATAAGTTCCGAAACTGGCGATGAGCGCGGTTGCGCTGTCTTTGACTGGGAAAAATATCGGACCAAAAATTAGGGCCGCGGCAAAACTATATAAAGCAAAATCGTAATATTCTAAAGCACTGCCGAGAGAGCATGTCCATGCCGCTCGCGCAAGATCCGTTGTTGTTACGTTTGATACGTTGGATAATGCCCCTGATTCAATTGTTTCAGGCACCGGCAATACGTTTGATATGTGATTGGCCATCTTCCTACCCTTCTTTTGCACCGACGGCATGATCCGTTCGATCATGGCGTTAAGGCCGCATGCGTTTTCCGCGATTTTTTTCGTTGCTTTTGGGGGCCACCGGACTCCCGCCGGCCTCTGTCCTCCGTCGAGAGGACCCACTCACGGACCTCGACGGAACATCGAAAGGGTAAAATAGATCGATCTAAATTTCAAGGCGTCTTCCAGCACCGATGCGGGGCGCCATTTTGCTAGAGAGTGCGGATGGGGTAGCTTCGAACACACATCTATAATTCGGTATTTTCCAAAAGATTTAGTAATTTCCGATAGATGTGTGAAGACCCGGCAACGGGAAGCCGGCGCGCTGCGGGACCGAATATCCCTCTTTTTCTGATAGGAATTTAATAGACCGTTCTAATTTTTGATGAACTCAGGGCGTCGAAGCCGTCACGACACCATCGTTATGATTGTCGCGTCGGCGCCCGCATTGGGCTTGCGTTCGCAGACAAGACCATGGAATAGCGGGACGGCCGATGGCATAAGGTGTCAGCGAGCTCTTTCGCCATTTAAGCGTTTGGCGCCGTCAGGCCCCTAAAAACGGCCGCCCGCAGGAAATCGGAGACAATATGAGCGCCCAAGACAACAGCACCAAAACCTATGGCGCCCGTATCAGCTTGGTCGACGTCGCCAGACATGTCGGTGTTTCGCGCGCGACGGCATCGCTGGTCCTTCGCGAAAGCCCTTTGGTCGCCACCAAGACGCGCGAGCGCGTTCTCGCCGGCGTCAAGGAGCTTGGCTATATCTATAATCGCGGCGCGGCAAATCTTCGGGCGAAACGAACGAAAGCTGTCGGTCTGGTGATTTGGGAGATCAACAATCCCTGTCTTGCGGAAGTCAGCATGGGGATGGATTCGGTTTTCGATGCCTCCGGCTATGTGACATATCTCGCGAACACGACAGAATCCGTGGAACGTCAAGAACGCTTCTTGTTGCGGATGCGGGAACAAAATGTCGATGGCATTATTATCTGCCCCGCGGTCGGAACACCGGTCGATCTTTTGGATCTGCTCGCGGAATGGCAAATGCCCTATGTGCAAATCCTGCGTCAGGTCTCGATCCGGAACGGAGATTATTATGTTGGCCCGGATTACCAACTTGGCGTCGAACAGGCGACCGAACATCTCATCCGGCTCGGGCATCGTCGGATCGCTCTCATTGGCGGCGAAAAATCGCACTCGGCAACGATCGCCCGCCGGACAGGGTTCTTCGCCTCCATGGAACGACACCGGTTTGCCACCGATCTCGTCTTGAAAACGCCGGCCACACGGCAAGCCGGCGCCGAAACCGTCAAGATGTTGCTCGATCGTCCGGACGCCCCCACCGCGGCGATCTGTTTCAATGACGTTGTCGCGTTTGGCGTCATGGTTGGACTCCAGCAACGCGGACTGCGACCGGGTGCCGATTTCGCCGTGATCGGCACGGATGACGTCCCGGAAGCGGCAATGAGCTTTCCCACCTTAACCACGATCTCCACGTCGCCCCGCCAGATCGGCGTGGAAGCGGCGCGTCTTTTGCTGCGTCGTTTGGACAGTCCGAATTTGGCGCCAGAACGCATCATTCTGCCGCCACGGCTCATCGTACGGGACTCCTGCGGTCCCGTCATGGACCCGGCGGTCTCGTGTCTGTCGCCGGCAGGTTGATCCCGCATGCATGCTTTCTGCCCGAAATCGAGCCTTCGGGCGCGGACACCCACGCATCGTGCCACCGCCCAACCTGATCGCACGCCGCGCTTGGCCTTGCGTTGCACGCTCAACGTCAAGCCGATGAATGCCGCAATATAGATCGATCTAAATTATATACGACCTATTTTGGCGATCATCCCACCGGCCACGCCGCGATACCAAATCCTTCTTTGGCCGTCAAAGGATCCATAAATATATCGTAGTTTCAATGATATATCAGAAATTATCCCGGGCGGTCTCCCCCTCTTCGAATTGGCGGTGCGGCCGTTTCCTGTTGACATTTTTCATGGATTCGCGGATTAAAAAATAGACCGGTCTATTTTCGGTATTGACGTTCGCGCCTCGGTTCATCCGCCGAGAGCGCGGCATTTGCCGTCAGGAGACGATTCAAACGCCTGGGGGACAATGGCCCCTCCAGAAAATCCGCGAATCCACCGCACTTATAGGGACAGGAACACCATCATGGCACGCATTCCATTCGAAACTCTGAAATCGGAATTCAAACGCGTCTTGATCAAGAAAGGATGCCAGGAGGCCGCGGCGGAAATCTCCGCTCGGATCATGGCGGAAAGCAGTTGCGACGGCGTCTATTCGCATGGCGTGAACCGCTTTCCCCGCGTCGTCGAATATATCAACCGAGGCCACATCAAAATCGACGCCGCTCCGACAAAAATCGGCGGGAAAGCCGGCTTCGAGCAGTGGGACGGAAACCAGGGGCTGGGAAACGTCAACGCCAAGCTGGCGATGGACCGCGCCGTCGAACTGTCCCGAGACAATGGCATCGGATGCGTGGCCTTGCGCAACACCAATCACTGGCTGCGCGGCGGCACCTATGGGTGGCAGGCGGCGGACGCCGGTTGCATCGGCATCTGCTGGACGAACACCATGCCCAATATGCCGGCCTGGGGCGCCAAGGACCGCCGCATCGGCAACAACCCGTTCATCGTGGCTCTGCCGCGCGCCGAAGGCCATGTGGTGATCGACTGTGCCATGGCGCAGTTCTCCTATGGTCAAATGGAGAATGCCCAACTTCGCGGCCTGCAGCTTCCCGTCCCCGGCGGCTACGATCAAGAGGGAAAGATCACGGCGGACCCCGCCGAAATCGCCAAAACATGGCGCGTCCTGCCTATCGGATTCTGGAAAGGTTCCGGGCTGTCCATTCTTTTGGATCTCGTCGGCGCCGTGCTTTCCGGCGGAAACTCAACCTATCGCGTCGGAAAGCAAGGGAACGACGAGTACAGCGAGTACAATCTTTCCCAGGTCTTCATTGCCATCGATGCGAAGGGCATCGTCGGACAAGTCCTGCTTGCGCAGACGGTCGACGAGGTTCTGGCCGATATCAAAGCCTCGGAACGCGTCGACGACCATCAGGAGATCCTCTATCCGGGAGAAAAGGAATTGCAGATCCGTCAGGAGAACCTGCGGCTTGGCATCCCCGTCGATGATGGCATCTGGAAGAGCATTCTAGCCCTGTGATTGTCAGCGTCCCGCTCACCTGCAGGACGGCTATTGTACCTCAGTATGATAGCCGTCCTTATCTGCTGCAGCGACGCGGTAAACCCGATCAGGCCGGTTTTGCCAACGGGGCGATGAACGCATTCAGGTCGGCGATTTCCACCCGTTCGCCGGCCTGGTCGGCGGCCAGATGCCGGCAGAGCGCCGCCATGCCCTCGAAGATCCGGCGCGCCGCCGGGTCGTCGCTCAGAAAAGCGGCGATCTCTTCCATCTCGGGGCCCCAACGATCGGCCTTTGGATACATATCCGGGATCGATCGGGCGACACGGGCCAGAAGCTGCGGCTGGCTTTCCAGCAATTCGGCGCGAAGCGCATCGGCGGCCCCGGCCCGGGTGGCGCCCAACACCATCGCGGCGGTGAGAAGCGTGACGCCTTTGTTGATTCCGGCATAGGACATCTTGAGGGCGGAGGCGCCACCCACCGGCGCCGCCATGACCCGGATCTTGAGGCCAAGCTCCCCCAGCATCGCCAGCATTGGGGCCGGTTCACCGGAAAAATAGACGGTCGGATCACCGGCCGGTCCGGGTGGCGGCCCAATGATTCCGCCATCGACGAAGGACGCCCCGGTCGACGCAATGACGGAGGCGATCCGTCGCACGGTGTCGACATTCACCGCGTTGCAATCGGCGAAAATGGCCTTGCGGGAAGCGCGGAGCAACGGGCCGGCCAGACGTTCCGCCAACGCCAAGGCCTGGGATGGCGGAACGACGGAAAGGATCACATCGGCCTGGGCGATGGCGTCGTCATCGCTGCCGGTCAGGCCCGCCGCCGCCGCCCGGCGGACCGTCGCGGCACTTCGTCCGACCAGCGACGTCAGCACCGTCGCGCCCCCTTCCATCAGGCGGCGCGCGATGGCAACACCCATCGCACCCGGTGCGATGACGGCGATCGTTGAACTCATGGGACAACTCCGATCATAGTGCGTCCGACGTCGCCCCGGCATCGCGGTCCGTCCGGATTGCCGATGCGATCGGTCGGCGTAAGAGCGTTTGCAGTCACGATCATCAACACATATGACTTCGGCGCATCGAAAAAAGGCCGGGATCGATCGGACGGCTCACGTTTCCGCTGATCCCGAATGCCGGTCACTGGTGGGACGAAGGGCCCACCTCGACCGTAAGATGCGACAAATCGCGGAATTGCTTCAGACGGTGACGGTAATAGGTCGGGCCACGCGGCTTATCGGTCGCCACCGTGACGATGGCGCCCAGATGACCGGGTCCGAGCCGCCACAGATGCAGATCCGCCAAGCGGTCCCCATCCTCTTCGATCGTTTGGCGCAGACGCTCGGCGAGCCGCCGATCCGGGACCGAGTCGAGAAGAACCAAACCGGTATCGCGCACCAGCGATAATGCCCAGGCGCCGATCACCAGAGCGCCGACAATGCCGACCAGCGGATCCATCCACCGAAACCCGAAGAGCAGACCAAGGACCAAACCGACGATGACCAGGACTGAGACGGCGGCGTCGGCCAGGATATGCACCAGTGCCGAACGCAAATTGTTGTCGCGGCCGGTGGCCGCGCCGGCGTGATGATGATCGTCCTCGGAAAAGGACACCGCGCCCTGCGCTGTGCCGATGCGAAGATGGGCGACGAAGTCATGGGGTTCCGGGATCTCGTCCACCGAGTCCAGGAAACCGCCCCGCGCTTCCATGGAGAAGCGTTGTTTGCTCCCGTCGGGACGAACCGTTTCGATCGTCACCAGATCGGCGGACGGCACGGAGCCATCGAAGCGCAACCGAAAACGAGGCGGCACGCCGTCTTCGAATACACTGACGGCGAGCGCATGATCGCCGATGACGATAGACTGCTCCGGTTCGTCATGCCCCTCGGCAAGGCTTGCGTGCCCATGGTGATGGTGGTGATGGTGCCCGCCACCGGACAGAAGCCACGCGCTGGCCATATTGACGACAAGCCCCAGAATGGCGATGGCAATCGCCTCTCGATAGTCGATCGAGACCGGATGGAACAGTCGATCGACGGCTTCATAGGCGATCAATAAGCCGATCATCGCCAAGATGATGGCGCTGGCGAACCCCGCCAAGTCACCGAGCTTGCCCGTGCCGAAGCTGAAACGGGGATCGGCGGCGTGCCGACGGGCGAAGGTGTAGGCCACCGCCGCCAACAGCAAAGCACTGGCATGGGTCGACATATGCAGGCCATCGGCCACCAGGGCCAAAGACCCGAACGACACCCCCCCGACGATTTCGACAACCATCATGACGGTGCATAGAGCGATGACCGACCAGGTCCGGCGTTCGCTCTGTTCGTGCTCTTGGCCGAGAAACACATGGTGGTGAGACCCGGGGAGATCTGTCGGCAAAGCGGGAGCCATGACGTCACCTCAAATAGGTCTAATCAAGCAGACTGATCACACCGGAGAGCACGCCGAACGCGGCGGTGCCCAAGATGATCACCGCCACCACCCAGGCATAGGCGCCCTTGAGGCGGTATGGTTCCGGCAGCGCCTTGCGAGCCAAAGCGAAGAGAAAGCCGAGAACGATCGGCAGCAGAAGAGCGTTGATGACCTCGACTCCGACGCTAAGCGCGACGAGATTGAGCGAGTCGGAGGCCACCAGAAGGCCGCAGAGCACCAAACCGACGGTCAGGATGCCATAAAACCAGGGGGCTTCGCGCGGATGGTCGGCCAGAGACCGCCGGTAGCCCGCCACTTCGCCGACACCCCAGGCCGCGGTCAGCGAAACGACGATGGCGGCGACCATCGCCGCACCCATCATGCCGGCGGCGAACACGGCGCGGCCGACGCTCCAACCGAGAAACGGTTCGAGAGTGGTCGAGATCTGTTGGACGGTGTCGAGGGGCGCATTGGGGTTGCTGGTGCCGACGGTCGCCGCGGCGGTCACCAGCACGGCGGCCATGACCAACTGGGCGACCACGGCGCCGATGGCGGTTTCTTGACGCGCCACCCGCAGATGCTGGGGGCCCAAGCCTTTCTCCACCACGGCCGACTGTTGGAAAAACACCATCCACGGCATGATCACCGCCCCGATATTGGCGGCGACGAGATAGAGATACTTATGATCGGCCAGGGGAATCCGGGTCATCCCGTCGACCAGGGCCACCGGATCGGGATGGGAACGCAAAGCGACATAGAGAAAGAACAGCTCGAACGCGCCGAAGAGAACGGCGATGCGCTCCACCGAACGATAGGATCCCGTCCAGATCATCAACAGCATGCCGCCGACGACGACCGTCATGGTCGCCCAGGACGGAATGCCGAACAGAAGTCCGACGCCGACCATGCCGCTGAATTCCGTCACCAAAGCGCCCAGACAGGCGAGAAGCAGGGAACCGCAAGACAGCCAGGCGAGCTTGGCGCCGAAGGTGTCGCGGATCAGTTCGCCATGTCCGCGGCCCGTGACAAGCCCCAGGCGGACGGTCAATTCCTGGACCACATAGAGAACCGGGACGAGCACGATTTGCAACAGCAGCAAACGATAGCCCCATTGGGCGCCGCTTTGTGCCGCCGTAATGACGCTGCCCGCGTCGGTGTCCGCCAGCATCACGATGATGCCCGGCCCAACGGCGGCCATGGTGACGGCCCAGGGCCTGCGCCCCAGCGTGACGGCAACCGGGTTGTTCAAACCGACCTCGCACAAATGCAAATGCGTCTCATTTGAGAGAAATAGCAGTGAATACCCCTATTTTGCAAATGCTTTTTCGCGCCGACATCGTTGAATGTCACTAATCGATCATCCCCTTGCGCGCCGATGCCTTATATCGTCGTCCGGTTATCAGCTCATCCAAGAAGGCGTGATGCGACCGCAAAAGCCTTCATCAACCTTGCGGAGAGGAGAAGCGGTATGGCAGCGGACAACCGGTCGATCCATGTCGGTGACCTGTTTTTAAGCGATGGCCGGCAGCGGCCGGTCTGGGTGATCGACTCCATCATCACGATGCCGCGTGGCGAAACGATGATTCGGTTGGCTCTGGTCGATGGCATCGCCAAGGTCACGGTCCCGGCGATCAGCCTGGGGTTTGCTTTCAAGCCGGTCTCGCCGTCCGCCGTTCTGGCGGGCTGATCCTCCCAAAAATCCCTATGGATTCTGAGATGTCATGGACGACAGAGTCCATGACGGTCCTCTGGGCAAGGGGCTTCGAAGCGGACGGAGCCCCTCCCCCGTCCCTTGAAAAACCGACATCGCCGAGACTCGAGGCAGGCGCGCCAAAGCCTTGAGCCATGAGCCTCTCCGCCAGACAGCAACGGGGTTCGGTTCTGGACGTTGCGGAATGCTTTCGACCGGCATACCTTCATCCGGGTTATGGATTTGGCCGAAGACCTGCCAAGTCGGGAAACAAATTGAGGGCGTGATGGGACTATCCGTAGATGACAATGTGAATCTGGTCGCCATCTACGCGGCTGTGGTTTCAACCCTATCGATCCTTTGGCAGGCCTGGGTGTGGTTTCGCAACGGGCCGCGGCTCCGGGTGACAGCCAGCGCCGATATGCAGGTGATGGGCGGATACGACAAAGACGAAAAGAAATATGTCGTCGTCAATGTTTCAAATATAGGAAACGTAAAAACGACCATAACAAATGTTGTTGTTTTTACGTATAAAGATATTGTGCATCGGTTATTGAAAAGACCAAGCAAGACATTTGTCGTGAATCACGATGTCGCGGGGTATCAAATACCTTATGTTATCGACACTGGCAGCACATTCATGTCGATGGTGATTCAAAATGACGAGATGGATACTCTGTCGAGGAGCGGCGTCCTTTACATGGGAGTCATCCATTCCTTGCGCGCGAAACCCGTGTTGGCAAGAGTTCGCCCAGTCCAACCAAAACAAGAAACGGCTTGATCGTCAGGTCGAAGGGCAGCGGACGTTTTCGCAGTCCCATTCCCCCTGGTGAGATCAGGCCTTGCCTTGGCGAGGTTCGTCGCAGAAGCCGAGGATCGTCTTCAGCAATCCGGGAAATCGCGCCTCGATGTCGTCCTGACGAATGACATTGCGATGTTCGACCCCCTTCTTCTCGGTATGGATCAGCCCGGCTTCGCGCAAAATCCGGAAGTGATTCGAGAGCGTGGATTTGGCCATGTCGGGACAGGGGGCAGCCTCGGTGCAGGACATGCACCCCTGTTGGCTGAGCATGCTTTTGACGATGCGTAGGCGCATGGGATCGGAAAGAGCCGCCAGCACACCTTCCAACGTGATGTCGTCACGCGACGGATGAACGAATTGAACCATGGGGAGTGTTTACCAGGGCGCTTGACATATTTCAATAGTTCGTTATTTTTGAACTAACGAACTATCCCGGTTTGGGGTGGGTGGTCATTCCGAAGGAGAGAGATCATGAGCAAGAGCTTGCAAGGAAAGGTGGCCCTGGTAACCGGCGCGTCGAAGGGCATCGGCGCGGCGATTGCCGCGCGTTTCGCCGCCGAAGGCGCCGCCGTTGCGGTCAATTACAGTGGCAGCAAGGACGCGGCGGATCGTCTTGTCGCCGACATCACGGCCCAAGGCGGCAAGGCCATCGCCATTCATGGCGATCTGACCGATGCCGAACAGGTCCAAAGCCTGGTTGCCGGCACGGTCAAGGCCTTTGGCGCCATCGATATCCTGGTCAACAACGCCGGCCTTTATGAGTTTGCATCGCTTGAGACCATCACGGCAGCGCATTTTCACAAACACTTCGACCTCAATGTTCTCGGACTTCTTTTGGTCTCGCAGGAAGCGGTCCGACATTTTGCCGCCGGCGGTGGCGCCATCGTCAATATCAGCTCCGGGGTTTCGACCATCGCCCCGGCCAACACTGCGGTTTACACCGCGACCAAAGCCTCGGTGGACGCCATCACCTCCGTACTCTCGAAGGAGCTGGCGCCGCGTAAGATCCGGGTCAATGCGGTCAATCCCGGCATGATCGCCACCGAAGGCGTGGTTGCGGCCGGACTGCATGAGGGCGACATGCGACAATGGATCGAGACGGTTACGCCTTTGGCGCGGATCGGCAAGGTTGAGGAGATCGCCGCGGTCGCGGCCTTCCTGGCGTCCGACGAGGCCTCTTACATCACCGGCGAAACGCTGCATGTCACCGGCGGGCTTCGTTGAAATCGTCCGGTGACCGGCCTCGTCTCTTTTCCAGAAAATGACCGATCGAGGTGTTCGATGTTAGATCATTGCCAGAATAGCGTTGTTGCCCCCCCGTCCGGACCCGCCCCCGGTCCGGGCTGGGCCGTTGTCGCTCACCGGCCGATGCCGGGCCGCTCGCCGTTGGCCTGGCCTGCGGAGCCGTCCTTTGCTGAAATGCTCGGCGATCCCGTGTTTCAGCAACTCATGGCGAGCGACCGGGTCTCGATGGAAAGCTTCACCGGTTTGGTGTCGGCCGTCCGACAGAGACTGGGACGCTGATGGCGCTCAAGCGCTCCCGCGAGTTCGCCGCGCAGATGGTTCTGTTCCAGGTTCTCGTCCCGGCTGACCGCAGCCGGGGGCGCGGCGGATCACGATCCGTCCGATGGACAGGCGGGCGTTCCGTCCACATCGAGCCGACCAATACTGTCCGCCAAGCTTGGCGACATCGAAGGCGCGCAGGCGGATATCGCCGCCGGCAAGACGTCAAAGGCACGCGTCGGCAGCCGTGGCGGAGCCACCACGGGCGGTGAGGGCGTCGCGGCCCGCACCATTTCGACGCTGCATTCCATTTTCGAGCACGCCGTGCGCCTGGGACGGATCGAAGCCAATCCGGCGAAGGGAGTCCGCAAGCTGGCCGCCGCACCACGCGAGCGACGACTCAGCCGCAGCGAAATCGACCGGCTGGGCAAGACGCTTCGGGCAGCCGCCGAGGAAGGCGAACATCCGACAGGGCTTGCCGCCGTTGGTCTACTGCTCGATCAGCCGACGACAAAATCACCGTTCTTCTTCCCGGCTGATTGGGGCGAGGGCCATTTCGTCGGCGTGGTCCGCATGCTGGACCGTGTCTGTGGAAAGGCAGGGCTGACCGACGTCACGCCGCACACCTTGCGCCACACCTTCGCCAGCCTGGCCGGCGATCTCGGTTTTTCCGAACTGACGATCGCGGCGTTGCTCGGACACGCCGCTCGCGGTGTCACCCAGCGCTATATCCATATCGACGAAGCGCTCAGGATGACAGCGGATCGCGTGGCGGCGGAGATGGCCGACGTGCTGGATGGTCGAGCGCGCGTTCGTGTCCGCCGCGATAACGATTCCGAACAGGCGGTGGATGCCGTAGGTTCGGAATCATGATGCTCCGGAGAGGAAACCCCACCGCCTTGGTGACAGAGAATCATGGATATTGAGCCGATCGAGCCTCCGAGAAGTTACCCTGCCCTTCTCGCTGAACTGAAACAGCGAATTGGCGGCGCGCGGCTTCGGGCCGCACTGGCGGTCAATCGTGAACTCGTACTGCTCTATTGGAGCATCGGCCGAGACATTCTGACCCGCCAGAACAGCGAGGGGTGGGGAACGAAGGTCATCGACCGACTGGCTGCCGACCTCCATCAGGCTTTTCCGGAAATGACCGGACTGTCGGCTCGGAATCTGAAATATATGCGAGCCTTTGCGGAAGCTTGGCCCGACCTGGAGATTGTGCAACAGGTTGCTGCACAATTGCCCTGGGGCCATAACATCCGTCTTCTCGACGCCGTCAAATCGCAGGCGCAGCGTGAATGGTACGCTCGCCAAGCCATCGAGAGCGGCTGGAGCCGCAACGTCCTTGCTCATCAGATTGAGAGCAATCTGTTCGCCCGGCAAGGAAATGCCCTCACCAATTTCTCCCGGACGCTGCCGGCCGAACAATCCGAGCTTGCCCAGCAGATCATCAAGGACCCTTACAGCTTCGACTTTCTCTCGCTCGGCCCGGACATGTTGGAGCGGGATCTGGAGCGCGGGCTCCTTGAGCACCTTCGCTCCCTGATTCTCGAATTGGGCAAGGGATTCGCCTTTGTCGGCAGCCAGTACCATCTCGAAGTCGGCGACCAGGATTACTACCTCGATCTGCTCTTTTACCATCTGCGGCTGCGATGCTTCGTTGTCATCGAACTCAAGATCGAGGAGTTCAAGCCAGAATTTGCCGGCAAGATGAATTTCTACCTGTCGGCCATCGACGACCAACTTCGTCACCCGGATGATCGACCGTCCATTGGCATCATTCTCTGCAAGGGGCGCAATGAGGTAATCGTCGAATACACCCTTCGCGACACCAGCAAGCCGATGGGAGTGGCCCAATATCACCTTTCCCCGGCGCTGTCCGATCAGTTGAAGCGCGATCTGCCGACGATCGAGGATCTCGCCCGCGAATTTCCTGCCCTATCCGTCGTGAAACTGCGGATCGAGATTGAACGCGCATTGCGGGATTTTGCCGCGAATCGCGGTTTTCCGTCCGACCGTTCCATAGGAATAGGCGCAGCCTTGCGCGACCTTAAACAGCGTGGGATTGCGCCCCCGAGCACGGATGGTTTGTTGGAGGCGCTCCGCTTCATGAACGAAGCCGCCCATGGCTTCGATGTCGACCCAGCTGCGGCGGAGCAAGCCGTCAGCATTGGCACGGAGTTTCTGGCCGAACTGTCTGTTTCATTACCGTAACCGGCATTAACCACTGCGCCTACAGCTCTAAATTTATTCACACGCTGATATGGGTCGGTTTGCAACCTGCACTGGACAGAAATACCCAGGATCCCTGTCCATATCGACAAGGCCCTCAAACTCGCCGTGACGTGGACATGCGAGGAAATCGCCTCTCTCTTGGATGCCAGTCAGGATGGCTCGGTGGCAAGTGAGAAGGCCGCGTAAACCCAACGGATCCCCGTCGTTTTAAGACCGGCTTTGATTGACAACATAGCTTGAAAGCTATATATCGATGACATGGCAAGTTGAGTTCGACGACGCGTTTGAAACGGAATTCGCGGCTTTTGCCGAGGACGTTCAGGATGCCTTGCTCGCCGTCGCCAAACTGCTGGCAGATTATGGCCCTCAGCTTGGTCGGCCACACGCCGATACGCTCAAGGGCTCGGAACATGCCAATATGAAGGAGCTGCGGTTCGAGGGTGCCGATGGCGAATGGCGCGCCGCCTTCGCATTCGATCCCGAGCGGAAAGCGATCGTCCTCGTGGCCGGCGACAAATCCGGCGGAAGTGAGAAGCGCTTCTACAAGCAGCTCATCGCAAAGGCGGATCAGCGATTTTCCGCTCATGTGGAAAGATTGAACGCCGCAAAGAAGGAAAAGTGAGATGGGCCGGAACCTCAACCAGATCATCGCCGAGCTTCCGCCCGAACGGCAGGAGCGTATCGAGGCACGCCATCAGGAACTCCGCCAAGAAGTGGAGGGATTGCGCGAACTGCGGCAGATCGCGGGCAAAGCCCAAGCCGACATTGCAACCGCGTTAAAGATCAAGCAACCGTCCGTATCAAAGATCGAAAAGCAGGCCGACATGTATTTATCGACCCTACGGAGCTATGTGGAGGCGGTTGGTGGACAGTTGGAACTGGTGGTAACGCTGCCGGAGCGGCCTGCGTTGCGGCTTCATCAGCTTGGCGAGGCCCTCGGACACAAATCCCGACCACCGAAACCCACCACACGCACACGCCGAACTGACATATTGGGCTTGGGACGCAAATAGTCTGATCTGAAACGCGACCGGATGAACCATCGCTCAAGCTGCTCATTCTAGCAAAAGCGAAGGGCCTAAGAACAATTGCTTGAGAAACTCATCGCCAAAAAGGGATTTTCAGGCCCCCCTTGTTAGAGTTTCCGACATATCTATGAATCCATTTCTAGTCTTCATTAAGCAACAAAGGACTACGATCCTTCGCGAGTATCGCGATCCTCTCAAATTTTGCTTGGCCTTAATCGGTCAAGGAAAGTTAAAAGGTTCAGGTGAGAAAGCCTCTTTGCTAATTCAAAACATGACGGGCGACGCACGGGACTATGCTATTTCCAGTGCATACCGTAGACATCGAAGCCGTCATCAATGAGCCGACAAGCGACCTCGATGGCCTGCTCAGGGCTCGGAAACCTCTCGATGGCTTCCTCTGTGCCTTTCCGATATTGGATACAGGGTGCTTACAAACTTCAGCAACTGACCCAATGTAAGCAAAAACGGCCCCGAAGGACCGCTCTTAACTATCTGATTTTGTTCCCGTAAATTGGAGCGGGCGAAGGGATTCGAACCCTCGACCCCAACCTTGGCAAGGTTGTGCTCTACCCCTGAGCTACGCCC
>Ga0209415_10001056_pt1 | contig 52485 bp, 49 predicted proteins | sample PeaSoiSIISIP2007_FD_187696 | JGI IMG/M metagenome (GOLD analysis project Ga0209415, IMG submission 187696) | Peat soil microbial communities from Weissenstadt, Germany - SII-SIP-2007 (SPAdes) (version 2) | ecosystem: Environmental > Terrestrial > Soil > Wetlands > Peat | place: Germany... | reverse complement strand
GAGCCCATAGACCAGGCGGTTGTATCCGCGCCGGCCGGAGCGGCGGCCGCCCGCGCGCAATAGATTGTCGGACGCGGCATGCTGGCCGCCTTCCTCGGCGATGTCGATGCGGCTCGGCTCGAGATGGAGCCGCGCGGCGACCGCCATGGCCTCCTCCGCCCCGCTGCGCGGCACGAGCAGCACCTCGACCGTGAGTCGTTGCGTTGCCGGATTCCGCTCGATGATTCGCGGCGCTAAAAATACCTGCTCGGCGCGGAAGGGCGTGTGTCGATCGAGCTCGAAGGAAACCACCTCGTAAAGATTCTCCTCCGCCGCGAGCGGCAAATCCATCGTCGTGCGCAAGGCGCGCTCGGCGGGAATGCGCAGGCAGAGCGTCGCTCGGCCGGCGGCGATCGCGCGATCGAGCGCGTGATGCCGGAGAATGGCGCCGACCCGGCGCGCCGCTTCGCCCTCGGCGTCGAGCGCGACGCGCCCCAACAGCGCCAGCCCCTGATTGCTTTCGAGATAGAGCGCGGCCTCGCCCTCGCCGGGCAGCAGCACTACGCGATCGGTCGTTCCCGCCAGACGCCGCTTTAACCATGACGGCACCAGCCCGGCGAGCTCGCCCACCCACCACCGAAACAGCCGCGTCACCAGCCCCACGGGCGCAATTATTAAACTCACCATGTCGTTCCACGCGACCGCGTCACAATCTCTGCCGGTCCGGCGCGCCGGCCCGTGATCTTCCATCCACTGTCCGGTATCGACAAGCAGCACCCTGCCACAATTAGGCACGCATCATAGCACCGTTTTATTTCGAGACGGCAAACTCTCCGGCGCGCTACCCGCCGCCGGCGCGCGTCTGGACGCCGCTCGAGAGGCGGAGCGCGACGATCATCTCCGGCATCGTCTCGCCGTCGGAAAACACCACGGAAAGGCGTACCAGCGCGGGCAGGTCGGCCATCTCCTGCCAGGTCTCGTGCCACGCCGGCGGCTCCGCCGGAGCGGTCGAGCCGAAATAAGCGAAGGCCGCTTCGGCGACGTGGTCGAGCAGCGGCCGGCTGGTTCCTGCCGGCGCATCGCCGCTCGCCGCGCGATAGGGGCGCCAGGTCAGCAGCATCCTCGCGCCTGTCGTGGCATTGCCTTTGGCGATGTCGAGCGACAGAACCTGGAGGCCGCCGAAAGCCACGCTCGGCGGCGCCACGGAGACGAAGGCGAGATGGTCGGGCTCGCCGACGAAATCCATGACCGGCGGGGATGTGCCGTTGGCGGCGAAGGGCTGCGCATTGGCGAGCTGGGCGCGCAGAAAATTCTCGACGAGCGCGATCTGGGCCGAACGATCGAGCTGTCCCGTCGCATGCCCGAGATGACGCGTGGCGACGCGTAGTCCGCCGAACAGCATCGCCGTCAGCAGCGCCAGCAAGGCGACGGCGATGAGCAGTTCGACGAGGGTGAACCCGCGTTGCCCGGCCTTCATGACGGCGCCCTAGGCCGGCGGCGGCGCCAGGCGGATCGTCGAGAGCGACACGAAGCGCAGCCGGATGCCCTCATGCCAGCCAACCTGGACCTCGATCTCATAGGGAACCGCGCGAAACGACGCTCCCGCCGGCACGAGATCGGGACGCGGCCGAATGCGGGTCGAGCGCTCGTAAATGCCGATGCGGTCGGTCGTGTCGCCCGCGGTAATCGGCACGTTGGCGAGCGCGTCGAGCGCTGATTCGCTCAACAGCACGGCGTCGCGGTAGTGATCGATGGTGACGACGGAACGCACGCCATTGGCGAAAACCTCATAAATCGCGCCGAGCATCACCGTGGCGACGGCGAAGGCCACCAAAATCTCGATGAGCGTGAAGCCCGCCGTCGGTTTAGCGGCGCGCCGAGGCCGGCCGTTCATGGATCGTAACTCCGCCGGTGAGCCAGTCGACGAGCACATAATATCGGCCGCCCGCGCCCGCGATCGCGACGCCGCCGCCCGTCGAGCTGCCGTCGGGGTAGAAGCGAATGGTGCCGACGGCGTCGCTCAGTTCCTGGTCCTCGGTCGTCGTGAGCGCAAGCCGCGTGCCGCTCGGCCAACTCGCCGGGACGGTCGCGCCGCCGGCGCGATAGAGCCTTTGCCGGACATCGACCAGAAAGACCATCGGGCGGTTGGTCACGATTGCCCGGCTGCGGGTCAGGCGCAGCGCCTCGGCGATCTCGCGCGCGTCCTTCGCCAGCGCGGCGCGCTCGCGCGGGCGCGCGCCGAAAGGCGCCACGACCGCCGCCAGCACCACCATGATCGCGAGCACGACGAGGATCTCGATGAGGGTGAAGCCGGCCTTTCCCCCGGTCGCGGGTTGCTCTCGCCGCACGCCCGGCCCTCCTCACACCGCCAGATCGTAAACGCTGAGCACGGCGGTCAGGATCGAGCCGATCACGCCGGCGACGATGAGGCCGAGACCCACGGTCACGGCCGGGCCGATCAGGGTCAAGAGCCGCTCGAGCGTGCGGCGCGTCTCGGTCTCGAAGATGTCGGCGATCTTGAGCAGCATGTCTTCCTGATGGCCGCTCTCCTCGCCGACGCGGACCAGATGGGTGGCGAGCGGCGGAAAGACCTTGGATTGCGCGAAGGGTTCGGCCAAGCCCTTGCCGGTCTTGACCCGGTCGATGATGCGGGTCACCGCGTCGTAGAAGACGCGGTTGCCGATGGTCTCGCGTGTGATCGCCAGCGCGCTCATCAGAGAGACGCCGTTCTTGAGCAAGGTGCCGAGCGTTCGGCTGAAGCGGACGACCTCGACCTGGCCGACCAGCGCCCCCGCGACCGGCAGGCGAAGCACGAGGCGATCCCAGCGCTCGCGGGTCGCGGGCTTCTGGAATTGGCGATAGATCACAAACGCCGCAACCGCCGGAACGAGGACGGCGAGCCACCAGAAGCTCGATATGAAATCGGACAGGTTGAGAAGGCTGCGGGCGGCGAGCGGAAGCGCATCGCCCGCCTGCTCGAACACCGGCCGAAAGCGCGGGATCACGAAAACGAAGAGCACGCCGATCGAAGCGAAGCAGGTGAGGGTGACGATGAGCGGATAGATGAGCGCGGATTTCACATGCTCCTTGGCGGCGCGCGAGCGGTCGAGGAATTCGGCGAGCCGGGCCAGCACCGTCTCGAGGCTGGCGCCCGCCTCGCCGGCGCGCACCATGCTGACATAGAAGTCGGGAAAGACCTTGGGCTGCGCCGCCATCGCATCGCCGAGCGAGGCACCGCCGCTGATCCGGTCGTGGAGCGCGCGCAGGCATTCCTTCTCGCGGCGCCGATCGACCAATTCCTCGAGAATGCTGATGGCTTCGTCGAGCGCCAGTCCGGCCTGCAGCAAGGTCGCGAGCTGGCCGGTGATGAGGGCCAGGGTCTGCGGCGGCATGCGGCGGCCGAGCAGCTCGGCGAAATCGATGTTCGACAGCGATAACGGGCCGATCTCTTCGACGCGCAGCGGCACCTGGCCCTGGGCATGCAGCTGATCGACCACCGCGGCCTTGCTCGCGGCCTCGAGCCGGCCGTTGACGGTCGCCGAGGACGGGTCGATCGCGACGTAGCGGAATTGCGGCATGGGCTACACGTCCCGCGTCACGCGCAGGACCTCCTCGATGGTGGTGACGCCATCGAGCGCCTTGATGAGCCCGTCCTGGTACATCGGGCGCATGCCTTCCTCGACCGCGGCGCGGTGGATCTCGCGCGCTTCGGCGTGCCGCAGCACCATCTGCCGGATCGTGTCCGACATCGGCAGCACCTCGATGACCGCGGTCTGGCCGCGATAGCCGCTCTGATGGCAGTGCTCGCAGCCGACCGGCTCATAGAGCGTTGCCGTGCGCTCCTGCATTAGCGGCGTCATGCCCATGCGCTCGTAGAACTCGGGCAAGACCCGGCGCGGCCGGCGGCAGGCCTCGCACAGCCGCCGCACCAGGCGCTGCGCCATGACGCCGTTCACGGTCGAGGTCACGAGATAGTCCTCGATCTTCATGTCGAGGAGGCGGGTGATCGAGCTTGCCGCATTGTTGGTGTGCAGCGTCGAGAGCACGAGATGCCCGGTCAGCGCCGCCTGGATCGCAATTTGCGCCGTCTCGAAATCGCGCATCTCGCCGATCATGATGACGTCGGGATTGTGCCGCAACAGGGCGCGCAGGATCTCGACGAAGGTGAGCTTGATCTGCGGCTTGACCTGAACCTGGTTGACCCCTTCGAGCTGGTATTCGATCGGGTCCTCCACCGTGAAGATCTTCTTCTCCGGCGTGTTGAGCCGCATCAGGCTGGTATAGAGCGTCGTGGTCTTGCCGCTGCCGGTCGGGCCGGTGACGAGCAGAATGCCCTGCGGCCGCTCGAGCAGTTCGAGGTAGCGCGCGAGCGTGTCGGGCGCGAAGCCCAATACCGCGAAATCCTCGACCAGGCTGGCGCGGTCGAGGATGCGCAAGGTGACGCCTTCGCCGTGCAAGGTTGGCACGGTGGCGACGCGCAGATCGTAGTCGCGTCCCCGGATCGCGATGCGGATGCGCCCGTCCTGCGGCAGCCGCCGCTCGGCGATGTTGAGCTTCGCCATGATCTTGATGCGCGAGACGATCGCCGAACGCAGCCGCACCGGCGGCGTAGCACCCTCGCGCAGCACGCCATCGACGCGAAAGCGGACCCCCAGCCGATTGAGAAAAGGCTCGATGTGGATGTCGGAGGCGCGGCTCTCGACGGCGCGGGAGATCAGCAGATTGACCAGGCGGATGACCGGCTCCTCGCTCGCCAGGTCGCGCAGCCGGTCGACATCCTCGTCCGACCCCGACTCTTCCGCCTCGATCTCGTTGACGATCTGGCTGATCGTGCTCTTCTGGCCGCCATAGAGCTTCTCGTAGGCGAGCTCGACGTCGGATGGGGTGGCGATGCGAATCTCCACCGGCTTCCCCGTCAAGAGTGCCAGGGAGCGCACCGAGTATTCGTCGAGCGGATCGGTCACCGCCAGTACGAGCCGGTCCGGTGTGTCGCTCAGCGGCAGGATCTGCGCCTGTTTCAAAAATTTCGGACTGGCGCTCTCGAGTACGGGGGCGTCGGGATAATCGGCGGGATTGACCAGCGGAAGGCCGAGTTCGCTCGAGATCGCCTCGGCGACATCGCGCTCGTGAACGAGACCGAGCTTGGTCAGAATCTGCTCGAGGCGTTCCTCGCTGCTCGCCCGGAGCCGCAAGGCGCGCTCGGCGGCGGGTTCGTCCAGCTTGCCGCCGGCAATGAGCCGCGCCGCCAACGACCGCTCAAAGGCCAGCCGGTCCTGCCGCATTACCATCCATCTCCCGCCGACGAACTGCCGAGCACAACGCCGTCGCGCAGGTCAGGCGAGCGGTCCATAAAGCCAAACGATCCACAGCCCCAGGCAGAGAAATGCGCCGAAAGGCACCCGGTCGGTAAGCGAAAACCTAGCCCCCCGCGCATAGTGAAGCAAGATCGCCGCCAATCCGGCGCAGGCGGCGAGCGCGACGACGCTCGGCAATCCTTCCCAAGAAACCCAGGCTCCGGCCGCCGCCAGCAGCTTGGCGTCGCCGAGCCCGATGCCCTCCCGCCCGCGCCAGCGCCAATAGGCGTAACGCAAGGCGATGACGAAGAGAAAGCCGGCCGCCGCGCCGAGCAGATGGGGCCCGAGCGAGGCGCGGTCGAGCGCCGCGTTAACCACAAGTCCCAGCGGGATGAGCGGCAGGGTCAGGAAATCCGGCAGCAGGAAATCCCTGACATCGATCACGGCCAGGATCAGCATGGCCCAGCCGAAACCCGCGGTCGCCCAGAGCGGCCAGCCCGAGGCGAGCGCCGCCGACCAGATCGCGACCCCGAGCGCCGCGAGTTCCAGCGCGGGGTAGAACCAGCCGAGTCGCGCGCCGCAATGGCGGCACCGCCCGCGTCTCGCGATCCAGCTCAGCAATGGCACGAGGTCGCGCGGGCCGAGATTCTGTTGGCAGCTCTCGCAGCGCGACCGGTCCCACAGGATCGTCCCGGGCCGATGAACGCGTTTGGCGACGACGCCGAGAAAGCTGCCGATAAAGGGCGAGACCAGGAGGAGCAGGATGGTTGCGGGCGCGGGCATCGCGGATCGTCACCTGCCGGAGCCGTGCGGCTCGCTCCGGCCCAGCGTCAGGCTTGCTAGCCGGTCCCGCCGGCGCATCGCAAGGGGACGTTACGCAGATTTTGCGATATAATCCATGGCAGGCCCCTCGCGAGGAGCGCGGCGATGCGGATGAAGGCTTCGATCGGTCTTGTGGCCCTGGTGCTGGCCGGATGCGCCAATTCGGGGACGAATGCGCCGCCGCAGCCGAGTTTCGTCGGCATCGTCGGGACGCCCTTCCTGATCGCCTTCAAGCTTCCGGCCTGCGTCGGCACGATCGCCATGGGCGGGCCGATCGCGGGCATGGCGGCGCTGATGATCACCGGCCCCGATGCCAATTACGCCGAGGCTTCGGTGCTGCGCGATGTCGATTACGGGCTCAACCAGAATTGCGGCCCGCCCTACCTCGTCACGCCCTGAGATGCGACAGCGCTTGCCCGGCTCAGCGGGCGGCGCCGGCAATTTCCGTGACGCCCGGCATGATCAGCCGGTTGATGTCGAACGAAATCTCGATATCGCCCACCCCCTGCAGCGATTTCGCCAGATTGCCGAGGCTGGTCATCGAAACCCTGCCCGTCCGCTCGAAATATTCGATCTTGCGGAAGAAGTCGTAGGCGATGGCGCTGTTGGAAGGCGACTGCTTGGTCGAGTCGACGAGGATCTTGATGGCCTCGTCCCGGCTCCGGTCGTCATAGAACCAGAGAATGCTCCTTGTGTAGGCGGCGAGAAATTTCTGGAGCCGCTCCTTGTTGCCCTCGGTCCAGCGCTTGTCCACCACCATGCCCGAGAACGGGATGTCGGTCACGTAATCGCGGACGAAGCCGAGATTGCTGTAGCCCGCGGACTGCGCCTGGAAATTGTAGGGCGTCGTCAGCATCGCCGCGTCGACGGCATGAGATTGCAGCGCGGCATAGCGCGCCGAGGTCGCGCCGGCAAAGACGAGATCGTAGTCGCCGCGTTTCAGGCCATGCGGGACCAGCATTCTTTCGAGATAGGTCCGGGTGATGCCCTTGGGCTCGTCGATCGAGATCGTCTTGCCCTTGAGCGCCTCGATCGTCTTGATCCGCGCATCGGCGATCAGCGCATAGGGCGACACCTGCCCCTCGATGCGCACGATCGCCACCGGCGCGCCGTGATCGACGGCGAGGATCGGATCGGTCAGGCCGGCGCTGACGACGATATTGAGTGAACCGCCGGTGAGCTGCTGCATCAGCGCCGCAACTGACGGCGCGAAGATCAGGTCGATGCCCAGGCCCGCATCGGCGAAGAATTTCTTGGCCATGCCGATATAGACCGGCCAGGGCGCGGCCGACGCCGCGCCGACGGTTCCGACCAAGAGCGCCTCGTCCGCGCGCGCCACCGGCGCGCAGCAGACAACGCAGAAGCCGAGCGCCGCCGCCAGCGCCCGCTTCAGCAGGATGGTCCCTCGCATCGCCTTGTCCTCCCTTGAAGTCTTTTGTCTTGCGGGTTTCAACCGCCGAGCGCCGTCACCTCCGGTTTGACGTGATGGACGACGAGATCGAGCGAGCGCGTTGTCTGGGCGAGGGCGCCATGCCGAGCGGCGTCGAATGATGCTCGGCCAGGTGATAGGCGTAAAAGCCGGCGCGTTCATAGGCGGCGATGAGTTGGAGCCGCGCCTCGTAATATTCAGGCAAGGGCAGATCGCTGCGGTCGAGATGATCGAAGACCCCGATTTCCATCCGCATCCCCCCGCGCGCAACTGCTCTACGGCTTGGTGCCCCAGAACATTTCGATGCCCTTCCAGGCGAAGACGCCGGGATCCTTGACCAGTCCGGCGAACGCCTTCAGGAGCGCTTCGGGGCTGTAATAGGGAAAATCCTCCAGCCGGAAGCCGACGCGGGCGCAAAGCTTCTCGAACATGTACTGGATATGCATGTCGAGCTCGATCTTCATCCTTGTCTCCGGACTGTAGGCGATCTCGGCGAGCACCAGGCTGCGGCCGCGCTTCATGATGCGCAGCAGCTCCTTGCCGGTCTCGCGCCAGTCGTCGGTGTGCTGCACGCCCTGCAGGCAGGCGACGCAATCGAAATAAGCCTCGGGCATGTCGCTCGTATAGTTGAACCGCCACGTCGCGAGCTGGCCGCCGGAGCCGCGCTTCCCCGAGAAATAGGCGTCGCGCGCCTCGTCGGTGATGTCGATGACGCGGATCTCGCCCATGGCGCCGATGCGCTCGCGCACGTCGTCGACGAAGCCGCAGGGTTCGATGCACTCGCCGATGAGCAGAACCTTGTCGCCTGCCCGCAAAGCCAGGCGCTCGTAGATCATCCGGCGAATCGGCTCGGCCTTGAGCTTCCACATATAGGGCAGGCCGCCGAGCATGACCGCGCGGCACCAGCGCGTCTGCTCCTCGGTGTTCATGATGATATCGCCGAAGCGGCGGACATCATAGGGCTGCATCCAATCCCAGGGATTTACGCTGCGTGCTTCGCTCATCTCGCCCTCCCTCTCCCTTACGAAGATCGTTATGCTAAGCGGCGGGCGCCGCTTCGCACAATGATAATGCGGCGCCGCCTTTGCGGGCTGGAGAGAGCCGATGGGCGAACCGTGGCACGAGATCATGCGCGAGGTGCTCAAGCGCAACGATGTGCGCCTCGTCACCTACGTCCCCGACAACGTGCTGAGGCCGTTGATCGACGGTCTCGGCGGCGATCCCTTCTTCACCGCCTTCGCCACGACGCGCGAGGAGGAGGCGCTGGGGATCGTCGCCGGCGCGTGGATGGGTGGAATGCGCGGCGTCGTGCTGATGCAGACCAGCGGCTTCGCCACCCTCGCCAATGTGCTGGCCTCGCTCGCGGTGCCGTTTCAGATCCCCGTGCTGATGGTCGTCTCGGAGCGCGGCACGCTCGGCGAGTTCAATCTCGGCCAGGCGCTGGTCTGCCGCACGATGCGCCCGATCCTCGATGCTATCGGCATCGAGAGCCATACGATCACGCGCCTCGACGAGCTTGCCTTCATTACCGACCGCTCGATCAAGCAGGCGGTCGCCACCCAATCCTCGGCCGCGCTCATTCTCTCGCCGCTCCTGACCGGCGGCAAGGTCTTCGCCGAATGAGCGAACCGCGCAACACCAAGATCATGAACCGCTTCGATCTGACGCGGCGTCTGGTCGGCAAGCTCGCGCATGAGGAGGCGGTGGTCGCCGGCATCGGCAACACCAATTTCGATCTCTGGGCCGCCGGCCGCCGGAAGCAGAATTTCTACATGCTCGGCAGCATGGGCCTCGCCGTGCCGATCGCCCTCGGCGTAGCGCTGGCCCAGCCCCGCCGCCAAATCGTCGCGCTCGAGGGCGATGGCTCGCTCCTCATGCAATTGGGCGCGCTTGCCACCGTCGCGATGCTGCGTCCGAAGAATCTGACCATTATCGTCATGGACAACTGCGTCTATCAGATCACCGGCGGACAGCCGACCGCGACCGCGTTGGCCGCCGATGTCGCGGCGATCGCGCGCGGCGCCGGATTGAGCCAAAGCCTCTGGGCCGTCGACGAGGAAGATTTCGAGCGGCTTGTCGAGCGTGCGCTCGCCGAGGACGGTCCCTGGCTCATCGCTGCCCGGATCGACGCGGCCCCGGCCGTGGCGACGACCGAGCGCGATCCCGCGCGAATTCGCGACCGCTTCATGCGCGGTCTCGGCGTCCGCGCCTGAGCCGCGCGCCGGCGCTCACAGCTCGCGGCTGCGGCGCGACATCGCTTCGTCCCAGACATTGTCGCGCGCCTCGTCGAACAGCAGCTTCGGGTCCTCGGGCTCGGTGAACCATTGTTGCCGCGCCATCTCCGCTTCGAGCTGACCGGGCGCCCAGCCGGCGTAGCCGAAGGCGACGAGGGCTTTTTGCGGACCCTTGCCATGGCCGATATCGCGCAACAGCTCCGGGCTCGAGGTCATCGCGACATGCCGGTCGATCGCGATGGTCTCGGGGCGGTGGTAGTCGGTGCTGTGAATGACGAAGCCCTTCTGGGTCTCGACCGGACCGCCCAGGAAGAGCGGCACGCTGCCCTTGACGCTGGCGTCGGGCGCGCCGACCGCCTCCATCAGGCTCGCGAGCGCGTGCTCGCCGACCGGGCGGTTGATGATGATGCCGAGGGCACCGCGCGCATCGTGCCAGACGACCAGGATCACCGTCTGCGCAAAGCGGGGGTCGCTCATTTCCGGCGCGGCGACTAGGAGCTGTCCCGCAAGCGAGCCGCTGCCTTCCGCCGCGTCGCGCTGCGGCGCGCTGGCGCCGGACAGCGCGGCCGACAGCAGGAGCAGCATGGCGGCGAGGACGAGGCGCTTGATCCCGAGATTGCGCATGAATTGGCCGACCCTCCTGCGGCCGGCGGCGCCCTCAGCGCTTGGCGTCGTTGTAGGGGTAACGGAATGTGCCCGATTTCAGCTCCGGGGGGAACAGGATGACCTGCTTGCCCGGCAGCTTGAACTGGTCCACGGCATTGCCGGAGACGCCTTGGTACTGGATCACCAGAACCCGCGAATTCGGCTGCTCGCCGGTAGGGCCGAACCGCATGTCGCCGGCGATGGTCGAGAAGGTCGCCTTGTGCAGGTAGTCCGCCAACACTTTCTGGTCGAGGCTCTTCGTCGCCTCGACCGCCTGCGCCATGACCTGCATGCGGGCATAGGCGAAAGGCGGGGTGTAGAAGCCGAGCGGGTCGGCGCCTTCGGCCGGCGCCTTGGCCTCATAGCGCGCAAGGAACTCCGTGATCCCCGGATAGCGCAAGGTGGGCTCGGGAACATAGGTGTCGAAGGTGACAATGCCGTTCAGGAGCGGCCCCAATTGCTGCTTCACGGCGGCGTATTGCAGGCCGATGAGGCCGCCGCCGAACATCCGCGCCTTCAAGCCCACCTCGTTCACGGCGCGCACCATGCCGACGCTGTCCGGCGGATAGGAGGCGAGATAGACGACATCGGGGCTGGTCGCCTGGATGGCGCGCACGATCGGCGCGAAATCGACCGTGCTCGGCGGATAGGTCTTGTCGTAGACGAGCTTGAGCCCGGCCTTCTCGGCATTCTCCCGCGCCCCGTCGGTGGCGATGCGCGAATATTCGGCATCGGCGCCGACAATGGCCACGGTTTCGGGCTTCGGGTTCATCGACAGCGCGACCTGGTAAAAGCCGCGCGAATATTCGAGGCGCGTATCTGTCCCCTGCGGCACGATGGCGAAGTAGCGGTCGTATTTGAACTGGTCGTTGACCGCGAGGGCGAAGAGCGCGATGAAGACGAAGCCGTGCTGGGTCACGATCGGCATCGCCGGCGCCACCATGTTGGTGGCATAGCCCGAGGCGACGAGATCGACCTTGTCGACGTCGATGAGCTTGGTGTAGATGCCCGGAACGGTCGAAGGATTGCTCTGATCGTCGTAGAAGATGAGCTGAACCTTCCGGCCGAGCACGCCGCCATTGGCGTTGATGTCCTCGACCCACATCTGCGTCGCCAGCAGCGCCGCCTTGCCCGTGCCGGCGAGCCCGCCCGTCAGCGCCATGCTCATGCCGATCTTGATCGGCTCCGCCGCGTGCGCGAACGCGGCGGACAGCGCCGCGCTCACGGCCAAGAGTGCCCCCAGCACGCTTCGGCCGATTGCGCCCCGTACCATCCGAGCCTCCCCTCGCTTGCGCGCTTCTCGCGTGGTTCCGCCCACGATAGCGCAAGACGGGATCGCGCAGAACATCACTGCCAGCCGGCCGGCTGCGGCGCGGTCAGCGCCTCGCGCCGCCATAGACGCGGCCCATGATCGTCACGGCGATGGCGGCGCAGAACAGCGGCACCGCACCGAACAGGAAGAGCGCTCCGTTGGACCAATGAAGCGACAGCAGCAGCCCGCCGATGAGCGGGCCCAGGATCGCGCCGATGCGGCCGATGCCGAGCGACCAGCCCACCCCGGTCGCGCGCATCGCGGTCGGATAGAAGATGGCGGCGAGCGCGTTGGCGCTGTTCTGCCCGCCGACCACGCAAAAGCCGGCGCCGAAGGTCGTCAGCATGAGCGCCGGCACCGTGCTTCCGGCCTGGCCGATGGCGATGACGAACAGGCCGCCCAGAGCGTAGAGCACGCCCAGGACGGGATAGGCGCTGTAGCGGTCGATGGCGAAGCCGATGAGGAGAGCGGCGACCACGCCCCCGACTTGGAACAGCGTGCCGATGACCACCGCGGTCTGGACGGGGATGCCCGCGCTGTTGGCGATCGTCGGTATCCAGTTCTGTAAAAAGAATACGTCCAGCAGATTGCAGAAGAACATGATCCACAGCAGGAGCGTGCCGCTCGTCCGATTGCCGCGGAAGAGATGAGCCACCGGCACGCCCGGGGCGCGCGCCTCGGCGATCTCGAAGCGCGCCTCGGCCGGCACCGCGAAACTCCGGTCGATGCGCCGCACCAGCGCGGCGATGCGATCGCGCGCCGCCTCCTTCACAACGAGAAAGCGGATCGATTCCGGCAATGCCACGAATTGCAGCGGCACGAAGAGGAGCGGCACCACGCCGCCGACGTACCACACCGAGCGCCAGCCGAAGGCGGGGATGAGCCAGGCGGCAAGCGCGCCGCCGAAGGCGGCGCCGAGCGAGAAGCCGGTGAACATGATCATCACCAAAGTCGCGCGCCGCCGCTCCGGACAGTACTCCGCAGTGAGCGCGATGGCGTTCGGCATCGCGCCGCCCAAGCCGAGCCCCGTTATCAGCCGGAAGATGAGGAGCTGAGTGACATCGGCGGAAGTGGCGGTGAGCAGCGTGCAGGCGCCGAAGATCGCGGTCGACAGCATGATCACCGCGCGGCGGCCGAGCTTGTCGGCGACCGGGCCGAAGAGCAACGCGCCGACCAGCAGGCCGACCAGGCTGGCGCTGAAGATCGGCGCCAGCGCCGCGCGCGGCAAATGCCATTCGATCGCGATCGACGGCGCCACGAAGGCGACCGATTGCGTATCGAATCCGTCGAGAAAGACGGTGAGCGAGCACAGGGCGACGACCAGGATCTGGAAGCCGCCGATCCTGCGGTCGTTGATGAAGGATTGGATCTCGATGACCGACGCGGTCGATGCCATGATGCGTTCCCTCCTGCCGCTCCTCTCCGGGAGCGCAATGGTGGGAATGCCACGGAACAGGCCACGAGCGCAAGAAGTCGCTCGCCGCCCGTCCGCGGGCGAGCGTAACCCCCCGCAGCCGGGCTCAGCGCAGAGCCTGCGCCTCCTGGGCGAAATCGCCGCCGGTCACGCGATTGTTGGCGACGAAGCGGGGATACGTGGCGATCAGGAGCGGCATGAGGCTTTCGACCGGCACGTCGACGAAGGAGCCATGCTCGTTCACATACTCCATGTGCCGGCGGCCGCTGCGATCGTAGGGGTGCAGCATCGCGTCGCTGCGCCCGTCGAAATCGAGCGTCCGGGTGCGGAACTTCTCGCAGAGCGAGCGGTTGAAGGTCGGCGTCGCCTTGACCCAGCGCCCGTCGAGCCACAGCTCGGTGATGCCGTGATAGATGAAGAGATCGGTGCCGATCAGTTCGAGAAGGCGCGGGGTCGCGAGATGGTTGCGCACATCGGCGAAGGCGAGGCGCGAGGGAATGCCGCGCGTCCGCGCCGCCGCCGCGAGCAGCGCCGCCTTGCCGACGCAATAGCCGCGCCCTTTCGCCAGCACGGCGCTGGCGCGATAGGTTTCGGGCAAGTCATAGGCGACATAGGGGTCGTAGCGAATTTCGTCGCGCACGGCGTAGTAGAGCTTGACGGCGGCATCGACGTCGTCGCGCGCGCCGCCCGCCACGCGCTCGGCGAAGGCGATGATGTCGGGATGGTCGCTGTCGACATACTTGCCCGGCTTGAGGTAGGTTTCGTCAGGAACTTGCGTGCGATCATCGGCCATGACGGCGCGGTCTCTCTAATCTGTGGCGAAGTTCGGTTGTTCTAGGCGAAAGCCGGTTCGATGGCAACCCGCTCCGGAACAATGCCGGAACCGATTTCCCGGCGCCCAATTCGTTAAGCCGTCCGGTTAAGCCGGCGTCAACCGGGCGCTGTTAGCCTCCTCCGATGAGGCTTGCGGCACGGGGCGGGCCATCGCCGCGTGCGGCCGCGCCGGCGTCGGCGCGTTCGGTAAACGGATGATGCGCGCGGAATTGCCCGCGGCGGTAGCGAAGCTCGATCGCACGACGAAGCTTCTGCTGCTCCTGCTTCCCTGCATTGCGATCTATTACGCCCTGCCGCTCGCGACGCATCGCGAAGAGCTGCTGCTGCCGGCGATTCGCGGCTTCACCTTCAACAGCATGCTCGACCATCTCCTGCACGGGAGGTTCGACGTCGATGCCGCCGTCATCGGCGACGAGGGCTTCATCCGCGACGGCAGAACCTACACCTATTTCGGCATCTTTCCCGCGTTGCTGCGCCTGCCGCTGTTGTGGTCGGGCCGGCTCGGATCGGTCGATATCACCTGGACCTCGACGCTCGCCGCGGTCGTGTTCGGCGCCTTCTGCAAGCTGCGCGCCATTGCGGCCGTGCAGCGCCAGCTGCCGGAGACCGGCTGGACCACAACGGTCTTTCTGGCCTTGGTCGTTTCGATCGCGCTGGGCGAAGCGCAGATCCAGTTCCTCCGGCCGTCGATCTATCAGGAGGTGGTGTCCTGGGCCGCGGGGCTCGCCGCCGCCTTCGTCTATTACGCCGTGCGCGGGCTGCTGGTCGAGCGGGAGTTCGGCGCCCGACTGCTGACGCCGATGGCGATCCTCGCTGGATTGGCGCTCCTGACCCGCGTCACCTTCGGGGTTGGCCTCTATTTGGCGTTGGGCTTCCTGGTTTTGACGATCGCCTGGCCGGCCGATCGCCGTCCCATCCTGTCCCGGGCGGGCGTTTTGATCCGCCGCTTGCTCGCGCCCGATTGCCTGTGCGCGGGCGCGATCCTGCTGCTGTTCGCGGCGCTGTGCGGCCTGGTCAATTACGGCAGGTTCGGCAATCCCCTGGTCTTCGCCGATATCCATCTGCACATCATCGACCAAATCCGCTATCCCGACCGCATCCAGCGCCTCGACCGTTACGGCGAGTTCAATTTGGCGCGGCTGTGGTTCGGCCTCCAATACTATTGGCTGCCGCTCTGGGCGATCATCCGGCCGGACGGCCAATTCCTGTTTCACGAATTTCAGCAGCGCATGGTCGATGCGAACGAGATGCCGCCGAGCAGCTTCTTCGTCTCCGACCCGCTGCTGATCCTGCTCTGCCTCATGTTCTTGCGCGCGCTATGGCGCAAGCAATGGGCCGGCACCGCTCTCCAGCTTCTGCCGCGCCGATCTCTGGCGCTTCTGGCCGGCTTCGGCGGGCAGATCCTGCTCATCCTCATCGCCAGCAGCATGAGCTTCCGCTATCGCATGGAGTTCTATCCCTGCCTCGAGCTCGCGGCGTTTCTCGGCTTCTACGCCATTTGCGCCGCCGATGCGCCATCGCCGATGACCGAGCATCCCATCCTATCGCGGCTGGTCTGGCCCAGCGCACTTTGGAGCGTGATCGCGGCGCAGCTCCTCATGATTCTCTATCGGTCTTCCGAATTCGGGCCGGCGAGCGTCGTACTACACCTGGGCTGGTTCGGCTTCTATCATGCGCGGATGCTGAATCTGCCGATGCAATGATCCTTGTCTGCAACAGCGAAGGGACGCCGGGGGTGGGCGAGACGGCGCGACTCCTGCGCGACGGCAAGCCGGGCCTCGCGGCGATCGAGGCCGGCATTCGCCTCGTCGAGAGCGACGAGACCGTGCGGACCGTCGGGCGCGGCGGCTGGCCGAACCTGCTCGGCGAGGTCGAGCTCGATGCCGCGGTGATGGACGGGACGACGCTCGGCACCGGCGCGGTCGGCGCGCTCAAGGGCTTCCTCCATCCCATCAGCATCGCGCGGGCCGTAATGGAGCGGCTGCCGCATGTCTTCCTCGTCGGCGAGGGTGCGGCGCGCTTCGCCCGCGAGATCGGCGCCGAAGCGGGCGAGAATCTGAGCGCGGACTCCGCCATGGCCTGGCGCGCCTGGTTCGAGAAGGAAGTGCCGGCAGAGCTGCAGCGCCATTGGCCCGAGGTGCCGCTCATCGAGCTGTGCCGGCAGGCGATCGATCCCGAAATCGGCCGCGATACGACGGTCTTCATCGCGCAAGACGGCGCCGGCGCGATCGCCGGCGGTGTCAGCACCTCGGGCTGGCGGGGGAAGTATCCAGGACGGCTCGGCGATTCGCCGGTGATCGGCGCCGGCCTCTATGGCGACAGCCGCTACGGCGCCTGCGCTTGCACCGGCGCCGGCGAGATGACGATCCGCGCGGGAACCGCGCGCGCCGTGGTGCTCTACATGAAGACCGGAATGAGCGTCGATGCGGCGTGCCGCGAGGCGGTCGAAGATCTGCGCCGCCTCAAGGGCGGGCTCATCGACCGCGTCACCATCCACGCCATCGATGCCGACTCCAACCACCGGGTGATCGCGGTCAACGGCACCGGGAACAGATATTGGCTTTGGCAGCGCGGAGAGGCGGCGCCCCGCATCCTGCCGGCCGAGATCGTCACGCTTCGAGGCTAGCCGGCGCCTGCGCCAAGCGTCCGGGCCCGGGCGCGATAATAGGCGTCGAGGGCCTGCGACTGCACCGCCATGCCGGGAACGGCGAGCAACACCACCATCTGCAGCGAGGTGTCGGTCGAGCACAGCACGGCGGCGATGAGGCAGGCGAGCGCGCCGCCGGCGTCCCAGCCACCCTCGGCGGCGAACTGGAAGCGCAGCGCGCAAGGCGCGGCTTTCGCCTCGTTATAGACCGCGGTCATCAGCGACGGGATATAGATGCCGCCGAGCAGGGTGGCGACCGTCGTCGCCGCGACGATCAGCGTGGGATCGTCGCCGCATAGGGATTTGAACAGCAGGGTGCCGATGACGATGAAGCCGTTGAAACCTACTGCGCGCCGGGCGAAGCCGCGATCGATGAGCCGGCCCCAGACCATGCCCCCGACCGCGCCGCTGAGCGCGGCAAAGGCGAGCAGCATGCCGAAATTGTCGAAGCGCGTGCCCAGTCCGCGGAAGGCGATGATGTCCCAGGCGAGCGCGGATGACGTGATGACCCAGCCGTCGGTGAAGAACAGCACCACCCCGATCTTGGCCGAAGCATAGGCCCCGCGTGGCGCCTCGCGCAGGAACCGAGGCTCCGGCAGCTTGATGAGCGGCAGGGTGGCCAAGGCCTCGAGCAAGGCGGAAGCCCCGAAAGCCGCCCACGGGCCGAAGCTCGCCAGCATGACGCCGCCGAGCGCCGGGCCGAGCACGCCGGCGATCGATCCCAGCGCTTGGCGCGTTCCCAATTGGCTGCCGCGCAGCTCGGGGTCGCCGAGCGTGGCAAAAAAGGCGTGGTAGCAGGTCCAATAGAAGACGCTGCCGAAGGCGGTCACGAAGCAGCAGAGCACCAGCTCCGGCCCGAGGCCGTGGACGAGCGCCAGCGACGGATATTGCAGCGCCGAGAGCAGACCGCCCAGGATCAGGGTGCGCCGCGGACCCAGAATCGGCAGCGTCCACAGCACCAGCGGCCGGAACAGGAATCGGAGCAGAAGAATCCCGGCGAGTGCCAGGAAAATCATCGCCGGCGGCAATCCCGCGCGCAGCAGAAAGACAGTCCAGAACACGCCGGAGACCGCCCAGGCCAGCGAATGCAGGGTGGTATGCGCGGCAAGCCGGTTGATCTCGTCATTGTCGAAGAACCCTGCCGTGAACCTGGAGCGCGGGGCCCCCTTTGGCTGGCCGGTCTCTCCGCGAGAGGTCTCCCAATCCTGCATGTCCCTTGATCCTATCGCGCATGGCGCAGCCGGGCGAGCCCCCTCGCCGGCCGCGTGATTGTGCCGCGACATGATTAATCGCTCATTAACCCGGCCGGAACCCGGCCGGATCGCGCGCCGAGCCCTCGTTCCGGCCGCACTATATGCGCGTTATATGCCGCCGGTGCTCGATCCGGCTCGATTTTATATGGTCGGCCGACCCATTTTATCGCCGTCAATGCATTCGTCAGGCTCCGCGTCCCCGGCTTGACCGGGCGACGCAGCGCCCGACTCCTCAGCGGATCGGCAAATGCACAGGGTCGAACAAGACCGCAGAGCCCGCCCGTGGCGCGACCCCGACGAGTCGGGCGGCAGGGCGGCCGGGCCGGCGCAAGAGCCGTCCAGCCCCTGGGACGATCCGGGCGTGATCCTCGCGATCGTCCTCGCCATCGCCCTCGCGGCGAACCTACTGCTCCTGGTCCTCGGCATGGATTGAAGCCGAAGGATCGAGCCGGCACTTGATCCAAATCAGTTTTCGTTCGTGGGCGCGGGTTGTCGTTCCTGCCGGCCCAACCGGTTGCCGCTCTTTATACGGAATTTATATGGAAGGCCCCTTGCGCCGCTCTCGATTTTATATGCGATGGGCGCGATTTTCGCTCGGCGCGGGCCTCGGCAGCTTTAAAATCGAGCCGAGGTGCGGTTCGCGACTTAGTGGTATCGCTCTGCTTGGCGGCCGGGCAGCCGCGCGCCTGACGACGATCTGCTCAGAAGGAATGGAGTTTGCCGATGTTGGACACGATTCTGCTTGCCGCCGGCCTCGGCTTCTTCGTCGTTTCGGTTCTCTATGTCTTGGCCTGCGACAGAATGTGAGGCGGAGATGCTGATCGATTACATTCTCGGTGGGATCGTGACCGCGGTGATCATGATCTACCTCGTCTATGCGCTGATTCGGCCCGAGCGCTTCTAGGAGAACTCGATGACAGTCAACGGCTGGGTTCAGATCGCGCTCTTCAGCGCGATCGTGATCGCGATCACGCGCCCCTTCGGCGGCTACATGACGCGCGTCTTTTCGGGCGAGCGCACGTTCCTCAGCCCGGTGCTGCGGCCGGTCGAGCGCGCGGTCTACTGGTGCTGCGGCATCGACGAGAAGGAGGAGCAGCACTGGCTCACCTATGCGGTGGCGATGCTGTTCTTCAGCGTCGCCGGATTCGTCACACTGTATGCGCTGCAACGGCTTCAGGACGTGCTGCCCTTCAACCCGCAGGGCCAATCGGCGGTCGAGGAAAGCTCCGCCTTCAACACTGCCGTGAGCTTCGTCACTAACACGAACTGGCAGTCCTACGTGCCCGAAACCACCATGAGCTATCTCGTCCAGATGGCGGGGCTCACGGTGCACAATTTTATGTCCGCCGCGACCGGCATCGCCTTGGCGCTGGCCTTGATCCGCGGCTTTGCCCGGCGGGAAGCGAAGGCGATCGGCAATTTCTGGGTCGATCTCACCCGCTGCACGCTCTACGTGCTGCTGCCGCTTTCGATCGTCGTCGGGCTGTTCTTCGTGTGGCAGGGCATGCCGCAGAATCTCGGCGCCTATGTCGATGCGACGACGCTCGAAGGGGCGAAGCAGACGATTGCCCAAGGCCCGGTCGCCTCGCAGGAGGTGATCAAGATGATGGGCACGAACGGCGGCGGCTTCTTCAATGCCAACTCGGCCCATCCCTATGAGAACCCGAACGCGCTCACGAACTTCGTCCAGATCATCCTGATCTTCTCGATCGGTGCCGGGCTCACCAACGTGCTGGGCCGCATGGTCAAGGACGAGCGTCAGGGCTGGGCGATCTTCGCCGCGATGGGCGTGCTCTTCCTCGTGGGCGTTACGACCGCCTATTGGGCCGAGTCCGCGGGCAATCCGGCTTTTGCGGCGCTCCATGTCGACCAGGCGTCGAGCGCGCTGCAGGCCGGCGGCAACATGGAAGGGAAGGAGGTTCGCTTCGGCATCGCCAATTCCGCGCTCTTCACGACCGTGACCACCGACGCCTCCTGCGGCGCGGTCAACACCATGCATGACAGCCTGATGCCCTTGGGCGGCCTCGTTCCGCTCGTCAACATCCAGCTCGGCGAAGTCATCTTCGGCGGCGTCGGCTCCGGCCTTTACGGCATCCTCGCCTTCGCCATTGTCGCCATGTTCGTCGCCGGGCTGATGGTCGGGCGCACGCCCGAATATCTCGGCAAAAAGCTCGAGGCGAAGGAGGTCAAGATGACCATCCTCGCGCTCTTAAGCCTGCCCTTGTCGATCCTCGGCTGGACCGCGCTTGCGACGGTCGTCCCCGCGGGGCTGGCTGGCATCGCCAATACCGGGCCCCACGGCTTCAGCGAGATCCTCTACGCCTTCACTTCGGCGACCGGCAACAACGGCAGCGCCTTCGCCGGCATTTCCGCCAACACGCTGTATTACAACACAACCTTGGCTTTCGCGATGCTGATGGGCCGCTTCATCTTCGTCATTCCGCTCCTGGCGGTCGCGGGGTCGCTGGCGCAGAAGAAGACTCTTGCACCGTCGGCCGGGACCTTCCCGACGCACAGTCCGCTCTTCGTCGGCCTGCTGGTCGGGGTGATTCTCATCATCGGCGGTCTCACCTACTTCCCTGCGGTGTCGCTGGGGCCGGTCGTCGAACACGTCGCGATGAACTCCGGCAAGCTCTACCCCGGGCCGTGAGCAACAGGATTCTCGAGGGACATTCACCATGACGAACCTAGCTCCTATTGTCTCCGGCTCGCCGCATACGGGCCTCTTCAAACGGCACGCGCAGCCTGCGTCGCTGCTCGACCGGAGCCTTCTGGTCCCGGCGGTGTGGGCTTCTTTCCGCAAGCTCGATCCGCGAACGCAGATCAAGAACCCGGTGATGTTCTGCGTCGAGATCGTCTCGGTGCTCACCACGATTTTCTTCCTGCGCGACCTCTTCGTCGGCGCCGGCACGGTGGTCGGGACGAATGCGCTGTTCTCCGGCCAGATCACGCTTTGGCTGTGGTTCACCGTGCTCTTCGCTAATTTCGCCGAAGCGGTGGCCGAAGGCCGCGGCAAGGCCCAGGCCGACACCCTGCGCAAGACCCGCACCGAGACGATGGCGAAGCGGCTCGCGAGCGGCGAAGGCCGGCGGTTCGAGCAGATCCCCGCGGCGCGGCTGAAGCAAGGCGATCTCGTGCTCGTCGAGCAGGGCGACATCATCCCGAGCGACGGCGACGTCGTCGAAGGCATCGCCTCGGTCGACGAATCCGCGATCACCGGCGAATCGGCGCCCGTCATTCGCGAGAGCGGCGGCGACCGCTCGGCGGTGACGGGGGGCACGCGCGTCACCTCCGATTGGATCAAGGTGCGGATCACCGCGGCGCAGGGTTCCACATTTCTCGACCGGATGATCGCGCTGGTCGAGGGCGCGGTGCGGCAGAAGACGCCGAACGAGATCGCGCTCAACATCCTCTTGGCGGGGATGACGATCATCTTCGTTTTCGCCACCGTCACCATTCCGAGCTTTGCGAGCTATGCCGGCGGCGCCGTCTCCGTCGTGGTGCTGATCGCGCTGTTCGTGACCTTGATTCCGACCACGATCGGCGCGCTGCTTTCCGCCATCGGCATTGCCGGCATGGATCGCCTGGTGCGTTTCAACGTCCTGGCCATGTCGGGCCGCGCCGTCGAGGCGGCAGGGGATGTCGACACTCTTCTCCTCGACAAGACCGGAACCATCACGCTGGGCAATCGCCAGGCGGCCGAGTTCATTCCGCTTCCCGGCATCGACGAGCGCGAGCTCGCCGATGCCGGCCAGCTCTCTTCGCTCTCCGACGAAACGCCGGAAGGGCGCTCGATCGTGGTGCTGGCGAAGGAGAAATATGGCATCCGCGGACGCGAGATGGCGCCGCTCAACGCCAAGTTCATCCCGTTCTCGGCGCAGACGCGGATGAGCGGGATCGATGTCGAGGGCCATTCGATCCGCAAGGGCGCGGTCGATGCGATCCTCGAGCATGCGGGTTTGCGCGCCGCGCCGCCGGCCCAGCTCCAGCCGATCGTCGAGCGCATCTCGCGCGCCGGCGGCACGCCTCTGGCGGTGGCGAAAGACGGCCGCATCCTCGGCGTCATCTATCTGAAGGACATCGTCAAGGGCGGCATCCGCGAACGCTTCGCCGAGCTGCGGCAGATGGGCATCCGCACGGTAATGATCACTGGCGACAACCCGCTGACCGCCGCGGCGATCGCCGCCGAATCGGGCGTCGACGATTTCCTGGCGCAAGCGACGCCCGAGGACAAGCTCCGCCTCATCCGCGGCGAGCAGGGCAAGGGCAAGCTCGTCGCCATGTGCGGCGACGGCACCAATGACGCGCCCGCCTTGGCCCAGGCCGATGTCGGCGTCGCCATGAACACCGGCACGATGGCGGCGCGCGAGGCCGGCAACATGGTCGACCTCGACAGCGACCCGACCAAGCTCATCGAGATCGTCGCCATCGGCAAGCAGCTGCTCATGACCCGCGGCGCGCTCACCACATTCTCGATCGCCAACGACGTCGCCAAGTATTTTGCCATCATCCCAGCAATGTTCGCGGCGTTCTATCCGCAGCTCGCCGTGCTCAACATCATGGGGCTGAGGACGCCGCAAAGCGCCATTCTTGCGGCGATCATCTTCAACGCCTTGATCATCGTCGCGCTCATCCCATTGAGCTTGCGGGGCGTGACCTATCGCCCGGCCGGCGCCGCCAGCATCCTGCGCCGCAATCTCTGGATCTACGGCGGCGGCGGCATCGTCGTTCCCTTCGTCGGGATCAAGCTCATCGATCTCGTCGTGACCGCCATCGGTCTGGCCTGAGGAGGGCCTGCCATGTTGAAGCAAATCCGCCCGGCCATCGTGATGATCATCGCCATGACGGTGATCACCGGCCTCATCTATCCGCTCGGCATGACCGGCATCGCGCAATTGGTCTTTCCCTATCAGGCGAATGGCAGCCTCATTGAGAAGGACGGCAAGGTCATCGGCTCGGCCCTGATTGGCCAGAATTTTGCCGACGACAAGTATTTCCACGGCCGGCCCTCGGCGACCACGGAGCCCGATCCCAAGGATCCCACCAAGACCGTCGCGGTGCCCTACGCCGCCGACAATTCGGCGGGCTCGAACCTCGCGCCGACGGCGCAGCCGCTGATCGACCGCGTCAAGGACGATTCCGGCAAGCTCGCGGCGGAGAACCCGTCCGCCCCGGTCCCGGTCGATCTCGTGACCACCTCGGCGAGCGGCCTCGACCCCGACGTCACCCCGGCCGGCGCTCTCTTCCAGGTCCCGCGCATCGCCAAGGCGCGCGGTTTGCCCGAGGACCGCATTCGCCAGCTCGTTGCCGACAACACGCAAGGCCGGACGTTCGGCATCCTCGGCGAGCCGCACGTCAACGTTCTCGCGCTCAACCTTGCGCTCGATGCGCTCCCCGGGAAATAGTCGGGACGCCGTGCGGCTCTCAGGTGCAAAGCGGGGCGGATCGCGCTAGCCTGCGCCGCAATCGGCAATTCGCCCGGCGGCGGCCATGACCGACGAACGACTCGACCGCAACGGCCGACCCTCGCCCGATGCGCTGTTGCAGCAGCTGGCGCAGGAAGCGCGCGGCCGGCTCAAGATCTTCCTCGGCGCCGCTCCCGGCGTCGGCAAGACCTTCGAGATGCTGTCGGTGGCCCAGGCCAAGCGGCAGGAAGGGGTCGATGTCGTCGTCGGCATCGTCGAGACCCATGGCCGCAAGGAGACCGAGGCGCTCCTGCAGGGCCTCGAACTCGTGCCGCGGCGCCGCGTCGAATACAAGGGCCGCTGGCTCGAGGAGATGGATCTCGATGCGATCCTGAAGCGCGCGCCGAAGCTGGTCCTGGTCGACGAGCTCGCGCACACCAACGCTCCGGGCGGCCGGCATCCCAAGCGCTACATGGATGTCGAGGAGCTGCTCGATGCCGGCATCGACGTCGATACCACGCTCAACATCCAGCATGTCGAGAGCCTCAACGACGTGGTGGCGCAGATCACCCGCATTCGCGTCCGCGAGACGGTGCCGGATTCGATCATCGACCACGCCGACGAGGTCGAGGTCGTCGATCTCACGCCGGAAGACCTCATCCAGCGGCTGAAGGAAGGCAAGGTCTATGTCCCGCAGCAGGCCGAGCGGGCGATCCGCCACTATTTCCAGCCGGGCAATCTGACCGCGCTGCGCGAGCTCGCGCTGCGGCGCACGGCCCAGCGCGTCGACGAGCAGATGGTCACCTACATGCGGGCACACGCCATCGCCGGCCCGTGGGCGGCGAGCGAGCGCGTGCTGGTCTGCGTCAACGAGCATCCGAACGGCCTCGCAATCGTGCGCTACGCCCGCCGCCTTGCCGACCGTCTGCGTGCGCCCTGGACGGCGATTCACGTCGAAACCTCGCGCTCGGCGCGACTCAGCGAGGCCGAGCGCGACCGCATCGCCGAAGGCCTGCGCCTGGCGCAGCGGCTCGGCGGCGAGGCGGTCACCATCCCCGCGCAGGATGTCGCCGGCGGCGTCGTCCAATATGCGGAGGGCAACAACTTCACGCATGTCGTGATTGCGAAGTCGCAGCGCTCGCGCTGGATGGAGCTGCTGCACGGCTCGGTGACGCACCAGCTCATCCGCCGCGCGGGCGATATCAGCGTCCATGTCATCGCCGAACAGCGCGAGGGCGGCGCCCCGCCGCGCGAGCAGGTCGCGACCGCGGAGACCAGCGCCGAGGGCCCGGAGGTCAAGGCCTATCTCGGCGCCGTCGTCATGGTCGCCCTGGCGCTCGTCGTCGGAGTGTTCCTGAGGCAGTTTTTGGCGGTTTCGAACATCGCCCTGGTCTTCCTGACGGCGGTGCTGGCCACCGCCATCGCCTATGGGCTGTGGCCCGCGCTCTTCGCCAGCTTGGTGAGCGTGCTCGCCTACAACTTCTTCTTTCTGCCGCCGCTCTACACCTTCACCGTCGCCGATCCCGAAAACATCGTGGCCTTGTTCTTCTTCGCCGTGGTCGCGGTGATCGCGAGCAATCTCACCGCGCGCGTCCGGGCGCAGGCCTTGGCCGCGGCGCAACGCGCGAAGACGACAGAGGATCTCTATCTCTTCAGCAGCAAGCTCGCGGGCTCGGTGACGCTCGACGATCTGCTGTGGGCGACGGCTTACCAGATGGCCTCGATGCTCAAGGTGCGGATCGTGCTGCTGTTGCCCGAAGGCGAGACGGTGGCGGTGCGCGCGGGCTATCCGCCGGAGGACATGCTCGACGATGCCGATCTCGCGGCGGCGAAGTGGTGCTGGGAGAACAATCGCCCGGCCGGGCGCGGCGCCGACACCCTGCCCGGGGCGAAGCGGCTCTTCCTGCCGATGCATACGGGCCGCGGCGCGGTCGGCGTGGTGGGCCTCGACAGCGACCGGCCCGGGCCGCTGCTGACGCCCGATCAGCGCCGGCTGCTCGATGCGCTCTCCGACCAGGCGGCGCTCGCCATCGAGCGGGTCGCGCTGGCGCAAGACGTCGATCGCGCGCGCCTCGCCGCCGAGGCCGAGCGGCTGCGTTCGGCGCTCCTCACTTCGATCTCCCACGACCTCCGTACGCCCTTGGCATCGATCCTCGGCTCGGCGACGAGCCTCGAGAAATACCGCGCATCGCTCGACGAGGCGGCGCAGACCGAGCTGGTCGGCACGATCCGCGAGGAGGCCGAACGGCTCAACCGCTTCATCGGCAATCTGCTGGACATGACGCGGCTCGAATCGGGCGCGATCCAGCCGAATTCCGACATGGTCGATCTCGCCGAGATCGTCGGCAGCGCGCTCGAGCGCGCGAAAAAGGTGCTTGCCGAGCACAGGACGGAGGTGGAACTGAGCCCCGACCTCCCGATGCTGCGGCTCGATGCCGTGCTGTTCGAGCAGGTCCTGTTCAATCTCCTGGACAATGCCGGAAAATATGCGCCGCCCGGCTCGCTCGTCCGCATCGAGGCGCGGCGGCAGGGCGGCGTGGTTCAACTCCGGGTGCTCGATGAAGGCGAGGGGATCGCGCCTCCCGCTCTCGAGCGCGTCTTCGACAAGTTCTACCGCGTGCAGGCAAGCGATCGCCGCCGCGCCGGGACCGGGCTCGGCCTCGCCATCTGCCGCGGCTTCGTCGAGGCGATGGGCGGGACGATCGTCGCCGGCAACCGGCAGGACCGGCGCGGCGCGGTGTTCACGATCACGCTGCCGGTCCCGGCCGGCGAGGGCGCGGCGCGCGAGCGCAAAGCATGACCGGAACCGCCGCGCCCATCCGCATCCTCGTCGTCGACGACGAGCCGGCGATCCGGCGCTTTCTCCGGACCAGCCTCACGGCGCAAGGCTATCACGTGATCGAGGCCGAGACCGGCGAGGGCGCGCTCGCCGCGATGCGCGGCGCGGTCGACGTCCTGGTGCTCGACCTGGGATTGCCGGACAGCGACGGCTTCGCGCTGATCCGCCGCCTGCGCGAGGGCGGATCGGATGTCCCGATCATCGTTCTGTCGAGCCGCGCGGACGAGAGCGGCAAGGTCCGCGCCCTCGACCTCGGGGCCGACGACTACGTGACCAAGCCTTTCGGCATGGACGAGCTTCTCGCCCGCCTGCGCGCGGCCATGCGCCACCGCCTGCAGCAGCAAGGCGAGCGGCCGGTCTTCCGGAGCGGCGACCTCAGCGTCGATCTCGTGCGCCGCATCGTTACCGTGCGCGGCGCTGAAGTGAAGCTGTCGCCGCGCGAGTATGATCTTCTGCGGCTGTTGGTCGCGCATGCCGGCAAGGTGTTGACCCACAAATTCATCTTGCGGGAAGTGTGGGGCGGCGATGGCGACGTCCAATATCTCCGCATCTACATCCGCGCGCTGCGCCAGAAGATCGAGGCCGATCCCGAGCGGCCGCAGCACATTCAGACGGAGACCGGCGTCGGCTATCGTCTGCGCGCGCCCGATTGATCCGCCGGCGGGCGCTGGGCGCGCATTCGGCTCTTGCATGGCTGGGCGCAAGGAAATCGCGATCTTCCCCGCCGGGAGGTGTTAAATACGATGATCTTCGCCTCCATCGCCCAACCGCGGCCGCTGCCCTGATGCCCATCGCGTCGCCACGCCAGATGATCGTGCCGCTGATCGTCGCCTGTGCGCTCTTCATGCAGAATCTCGATTCGACGATCATCGCGACGGCGCTGCCGGCGATCGCCGACGCGCTCAAGGAAGACCCGCTGCGGCTCAATCTCGCGATCACCTCCTATTTGCTGAGCCTGGCGATCTTCATTCCGTTGAGCGGCTGGATGGCCGACCGCTTCGGCGCCCGCACGGTGTTTCGCGCGGCGATCGCGGTCTTCACCTTGGGCTCGATCGGCTGCGGCTTCGCCGATTCGCTGACGACGCTCGTGGCCGCCCGCATCCTCCAGGGCGCCGGCGGGGCGATGATGACTCCGGTCGGGCGGCTTGCGCTGCTGCGCACCGTGCCGAAATCCGATCTGGTGTGGGCGATGTCCTATTTGACCGTGCCCGCGCTGATCGGTCCGGTCATCGGGCCGCCTTTGGGCGGCTTCATCGTGACCTACAGCTCCTGGCGCTGGATCTTCTTCATCAACGTGCCCGTCGGCGTCCTCGGCATCGTGCTGGCGAGCATGTTCATCGAGGATACGCGCGAAGCGAAAGTCGGCCCGCTCGATCTCCGCGGCTTCGTCCTAGCGGGGCTTGGTCTTGCCGGCCTCATGTTCGGTTTCGAGTTGGTCGGCCGCAGCGCTATGCCGGTGAGCATTGCCGGCGGCCTCATGTTCGGCGGCGCGCTCTTCACGGCGCTTTACGTCACCCATGCCCGCCATGCCTCCTACCCGATCATCGATCTGGCGCTGATGCGCATCCCGACCTTCGCGGCGGCGACGCTCGGCGGCTCGCTGTTCCGCATCGGGATCGGCGCCTTGCCCTTCCTGCTGCCGATGATGCTGCAATTGGGCTTCGGGCTCGACGCCTTCTCGTCGGGGCTCCTGACCTTCGCCACTTCGGCAGGGGCGATGACCATGAAGATGACGGCCGCACCGATCATCCGCGCCATCGGATTCCGCCAGGTGCTGATCGGCAATGCCGTGATCAGCAGCCTGTTCGTGCTGGGCTGCGGCCTCTTCCGGCCGACCACGCCGCACGCGCTGATCTTTCTCGCGTTGCTCGCCGGCGGGTTCTTCCGCTCGCTGCAGTTCACCGCCACGAACACCCTGTCCTTCGCCGACGTGCCGCCGCCGCTGATGAGCCGCGCGACGAGTTTCGTCAGCATGGCGCAGCAGCTTTCGATCAGCCTCGGCGTCGGGCTGAGCGCGCTCGTGCTGCATCTCATGACGGTGCTGCGGGGCGGCAGCAGCGTCCTCGAGGCGCGCGACTTCATCATGCCCTTCGTGGTGATCGGGCTGGTCTCTTTGCTCTCTACCGCTTTCTACGTTCGGCTGCCGCCGGAGGCCGGCGACGAGATCAGCGGCCACCGCCCGCGTTCCGCCGTGGCCGCGACCGGGCGGCATCCGCGGATACCGTAGCGAGGCGCGGGCATGCCAATGAAAGAGAAGTCCTATCGTCGCGCCGCCGGTTCGGCGGCCCTGTGCTGCCTCGTCGCGGCCTGCGGTCTCTCGCGGATGCGCGAGGAGAGCTTCGCCGACCGCTGCGCGCATGTCATGAAGGAAGCATTCCCCGGCGGCAGCGACATCGACGTCACCAGCGCGGATTCGGCCATCGACAAATCGGCCGCCAGCATCACCGCCATGGTTGCGCGCGTCGAGGGCGTGCGCAAGGACGTGCCCGAAGGCGGCTTCGTCCTGCGCGAAGTCGCGGTCGAATGCCGCTTCGAGAATGGCGTGCTCACCGGCTTCCGCTGGACGAAAGGACCGCTGCGCTGATCCCTGGCGCCCGTCACCAGAACGGCTTGGCCTGCCGGAAGCGGCGCACATTCGCGCGCAGCCTCGCCTCCTGCTCGGCCAGGCCGCGGTCGTGCCAACCGAGCACGATGCCGCTGGCGCGGTCGAGCGCGGCGACATGCTGGCCATTGGCGACATCCATCAACAGGTTTCGGGCGGCGTTGACGTCGTTGGCGTGGCCGAGGTCGTCCTGCAGACCCTTGAGCCGCTTCATGAAGGGCCGCGTCCGGCGCTTGGCGAAAAGCGGTTCGAGCAGGTCGACCGTATAGCGCAGCTTCTTGAGGCCGATGCGCAGCACATGGCGCTCGCGCGGCGGCAGGTCGACGAAATTCCGGCTGCGCTTTCTGGCCTTGCGGTAGCGGCGCTCGATCAATTCGGCGGCGACCTCGCCGACCGGCGTGACGAGCTTGGCGGAGGATTCGGTCACGGGCTGCTCGCTCCAGCCGCGCGCCTCGAACCATCGGGCGAGCCTCAGCATCGCGACCGTGTAGCGCTGCGACAAGATCGCATGCTTGGCGCGGCGATAGGCATCGCTGCGCTTGCGCTCGGTGGCGCGGGACAGCCGGACGAGATCGCGCTCCTCTGGCAAGGCCTCAGCGACCGGCTCGAGCAGGCCGTGCGCAAACACGTCCCAGTTGCGCGCCGGGCCGAGCGCGCCGCCGAGCCATTTGAGCTCGTGATCCGTCCAGCGGAATTGGTCCATCGGCAGCATCGGCTTCACCGCCGAAAGCGCGGCACGCAGGCGCCGCACCGCGACGCGCATCTGGTGCACGGCTTCGGGAACATCGGCGAGCGCCGCCGGCTCGTTGCCGAGGATTCCTGCGAGACACTGGCGCCCGATGCGTTGCATGCTCGCTTCGACGGTTGCGCCCGAATCGAGCACGGTCGGCGCAACGTGCAAAACCGGCGGCTTGGCCGCGCGCCGGTCGATGAGCCGATAGCCGCGCTCCGCCTTGCTGCGCGCTTCGATGCGGAGCGGCACCAGCTCGACGAGGCGCAGGGCGAGATCGTAGAGCGCGGCCGGATCGCCGCTCTTCAATCTCAACTCGATCTCGCTCACCGGCTCGCTTGCATCGCTCCGGCAGGCGTGGATTTCTCCCTTGTCCAGGGCGGCAACGATCTCGGTTCCGTCCGGCGACTGCAGCAGCGCCGTGCTCCGCTGGATCAGCGTGGTGAAAAGCGGCCGCAGCTCCCGGCGTTTTGCCGGCACGTGGGCGCCGCTGTTGGGCGCGTCGAGATCCGGCTGCGCGCCGACGATCCGGTCCTGCCATTCCTTGCGCGCGAGCGGATCGGCGCCGGTGAATTCATCGGTCTCGACCGCCTGGAGAAAGGTTCGGCGGTGCTTCTGGACGCGCAGGGTGAGCCCCGACTGCTCGAGCCGGCGGTCGGACGTGTCGTAATAGGTGCTGGCCCAGGTGATGCGGGACAGGCGCGGCTCTCGCGCCAAAGACAAGAGCGCCTTGCGCAGTTTGGCCATGTCATCGCGCGCCACCGCAAGCCTGATCTCGATTTCGCTCAACCTTCCGCCGCTCCCATTTATGTGTCTGCCACTATGCCATCACTCAAGCCGCACTGCCAGCCGGCGGCGCGCGGGCGTGTCCGTTGCTCTCATTCGATCAACTACAGTGGGAACCCGGCTTGCAATCGTTGCGTCATGCGATAAGTTGCCGCAGATGACGAATTCGCCGGCTCCGATCGCCGCTGGCGCGAAGGCAGACTTGCCCGAGCCGACCGAAGCGCTGCGCCGCATGGGCCTGGCGGAGGCGGAGGAAAGGCCGAAATGGACGCGCCTCGGCGGTGGCGTCTCCTCGGATATCTGGCGCGTCGATCTGCGCTCGGGGCTCGTCTGCGTCAAACGCGCGCTCGCCAAATTGCGCGTCGAGCAGGACTGGTTCGCGCCGGTCGAGCGCGGCCGTTACGAGGTCGCCTGGTTCCGCGCCGCCGCCGCAATCGCGCCGCATGCGGTCCCGAAGCTCCTCGGCGTCGACCAAGCCACCGGCTCATTCGCCATGGAATTCCTCGACCCGCTGCTCTACCGCAATTGGAAGGAGGAATTGCGCGACGGCAGGGTTGATATGGCGTCGGCCGCCGCAATCGGCAGCGTGCTCGCGCGGATTCACGCGGCGACGGCGGGGCGGCCCGAAATCGCCGCGGAATTTCCGAGCGATGCCATCTTTCACGCGATCCGCCTTGCGCCCTATCTCGAAGCGACCGCGCTCCGTCATCCCGATCTGGCGCCGCGCCTCAAGGCGCTGGTCGAGACGACGGCGAGCACGAAGCTGGCGCTGGTGCATGGCGATGTGAGCCCGAAGAACATCCTGCTCGGAGCGCAGGGGCCGCTATTTCTCGATGCGGAATGCGCCTGGTACGGCGATCCCGCTTTCGACATCGCCTTCTGCCTCAACCATCTGCTCTTGAAGTGCCTGTGGCGGCCGGCCGCCGCGCCCGATTTCCTCGCCGCTTTTGACGTTCTATCCGATTCCTATCTCGCGGGCGTGCAGTGGGAGCAGCGGGCGGCGATCGCGGCCCGGATCGCGGCGCTGCTCCCGGGCCTGTTCCTGGCGCGGATCGACGGCAAGTCGCCGGTCGAATATGTGACGGAGGAGGCCGACAAGAATCGCGTGCGCTACGTCGCACGACATTTGCTCGAGAAGCCGCCCGAGCGTCTCGCGACGGTTCGCGCTGCCTGGGCACAGGAGCTCGGCCTTGCCTAGCACGACGATCGAAAGCGTCATCGGCCGCCGCCTCTGGGATTCGCGCGGCCGGCCAACGGTCGAGGCCGAGGTACGGCTGACTTCGGGCGCCATCGGCCGCGCACTCGCTCCGGCGGGAGCCTCGCGGGGAAGCGGCGAAGCCGTCGATCGGCGCGACGGCGGCGCGCGCTTCGGCGGCCAGGACGTGACCAACGCCGTCGCGGCGGTGACCGGCGAGATCGCGAGGCACCTGCGCGGCCGCGATGCTTCGGACCAGCCTGCGATCGACACGGCAGTCATCGCGCTCGACGGCACCCAAGACAAATCGCGGCTCGGCGGCAATGCCATGATCGCGGTCTCGATGGCCGTGGCCCATGCTGCCGCCGCTGCCGCCGGCCTGCCGCTGTGGCGCCACCTCGCGGGCGGGCGGGCGGTTCGGCTGCCGCTGCCGGAAATTCAGATCTTCGGCGGCGGCGCCCATGCCGGCCGCCGCGTCGATGTGCAGGACTTCATGGTCGTCGCGGTCGGCGCGGCGGATTATGCCCAGGCGCTCGACTGGAGCGCGGAAATCTATCGTGCGGCGGGAGCGCTGATGGCGGAGGCCGGGCTGCTGCAGGGCGTCGCCGATGAAGGCGGGTTCTGGCCCGCCTTCGCCACGAACGAGGCGGCACTCGACATGCTGGTCCGGGCGATCGAGCGTGCGGGCTTTCGTGCGGGCGAGGATGTCGCGATCTCGCTCGACATCGCCGCGTCGGAATTGGGCAGCAAGGGCCGCTATCGCCTCGGCCTCGAGGGGCGCGCGCTCGACAGCGACGGGATGATCGAGCTGCTCGAGGGCTGGCTCGGCCGCTATCCCATCGTCGCAATCGAAGACCCTCTGGCCGAGGACGATGCCGCCGGGCTCGCACGCTTCACGCAAAGGGCGGGCGGGATCGCGGTGGTCGGCGACGATTTTCTCGTCACCAACGCCGCCCGCATCCGCGCCGCTGCGGCGCAAGGGGCGTGCAACACCGCGCTCATCAAGCCGAACCAGGCGGGCACGCTCAGCGAAACCAAGGCGGCCTTCGACGCCGCGCTCGCCTCCGGCTGGGGCGCCATCGTCTCGGCCCGCTCCGGCGAGACCGAGGATGTCACCATTGTTCACCTCGCCATCGGCTGGGGCGCGCCGCTGCTCAAAGTGGGCTCCTTTGCGCGCTCCGAGCGCTTGGCGAAATGGAACGAGGGGCTGCGCATCGCCGAAGCACTGGGCGGAAGCGGTCCGCTGCCGCCGGCGAGCGCGCTGCCCTGGCGGCGATGAAAGTTCTGCTGCATTACGCGCCGGGCCCAGCCTGGCAGCGCCGGCTCGAGGCCTTGTCGTCCGAGGGCCTGCAGGTCGATTTCTGCGATGCGCTCGACGATGCGCAATTCTACGCGCTGCTGCCCGAGGCGGAAGTGCTGTGGCACGCGCTGCGGCCGCTCTCGGCGGCGGACATCGCGAAAGCGCGCCGGCTGCGCCTCATCCAGAAGATCGGCATCGGCGTCAATACCATCGATCTCGCGGCGGCGCAGGCGCGCGGCATCGCCGTCTGCAATATGCCCGGCACCAATGCGCGCGCCGTGGCCGAGATGACCCTGCTGCTCATGCTGGCCTGTTTGCGGCGGCTGCCGCTCCTCGATCGCGCGACGCGCGACGGGCGCGGTTGGCGGCTCGATCCGGCGCTGCAGGACAGCTATGGCGAATTGGCGGGCAGCACCGTCGGGCTCGTCGGCTTCGGCGGCATTCCGCGGCTGCTCGCGCCGATGCTTGCAGCGCTCGGCGCCGAGGTGATCTACACCGCGACTGCGCCCAAGCCCGATGCGCCCCTATCCTTCCTCCCGCTCGCGGATTTGCTGCGCCAGTCCGACATCGTCTCGCTGCACCTGCCGCTGACGGACGCCACCAGCAAGCTCATCGGCGCGGCGGAGCTCGCGTTGATGCGGCCGGGCGCCATCCTCGTCAACACCGCGCGCGGCGGGCTCGTCGATCAGCCGGCGCTGGTGGCGGCGCTGAAGAGCGGGAAGCTCGGCGGCGCCGGCCTCGATGTCTTCGCCGAGGAGCCGGTGCCCGCGGGCGAAGCCTTGGCACAGCTCGATACCGTCGTGCTCGCGCCGCATCTCGCTTGGCTCACCGCCGGCACTTTGGAGCGCAGCCTCGCCGTCGCTGCCGAGAACTGCCGGCGGCTCGCTTCCGGCGCGGCGCTGCTCCATCGCGTCCTTTGATCAAAACGCTCGGCCGATGAGGAGATGGTCGAGCGACCAGGCGCCGCCGCCGTGGACGACGAAGAACAGCGCCGCCACCGCCCACAAGAACGGGTATTCGAAGCCGAGCGTGTTCCAGAAATAGCCGTCGTTGCGGGCGTGGTCGATGGCGGCCAGCAGCAGGAAAACGAAGACGATCAGCGCCGCCGGCCGGGTGAAGAGGCCGAGCGCCAGCAACGGCCCGGCAATGAACTCGATCAGGATGGTCACAACCGCCCAGAGCTTGCCCGGCCGGTAGCCCGAGCGCGCGAGGATGGCGGCCAAGGCGCCGATGCTCAAGGCGCGCGATCCGCTGTTGGGAAAGCAGCCGAAGCTGAAGCGCAGGGCGTGCGGGATGAGCGCCAGCCCGACCACCGCGCGGAGCAGCGCCGCCGCCGCCGGCCACAGCGCCTCGTAAACCGCGCCGAGCTGCGGCAGGATGAGCGTCGATGCGTCATTCATGGCCCAAACGACTCAGCCGCGGTATTTCGGGAAGAGCCTGAGCGCGTTGTCGCGTTCGATCGCCTGGAGGTCGCTCACCGACAGCTCGAGCCCGCGCAAGCCCTCGGCGATCCAGGCGATCGGCCAAAACGGGAAATCGCTGCCGAACAGGATTTGCGTCATCGGCGCGAATTTCGACAGCGCGGCGATCGCGACCGGATTGGCGATGCCGGCGGTATCGTAATACTGCCGCCGCAGCTCATAGAGCGCGCCCTTGGGAATGCGCGCCTTCACGTGCTTCATTGACGCGCGGTCGAGCGAGCCGGTCATGCGGCTCACCAGCATCGGCAAAGTGCCGCCGCCATGCGAGAAGATGAAGCGCAAATCGGGGCAGCGGGAAAACGTGCCGCTGAAGAGGAGAGTGGTGATGGCCCGCGTCGTGTCCGTCGGGAACTCGATGAGCGCCGGTGCCAGATCGGGAATGCTCGGGCAGCACACGGCCATGGTCGGGTGGAAATAAACCGCGGTCTTGCGCCGATCGAGCTCGTCGAAGACCGGGGCGAAGGCCGGATCGCCCGGCCATTTGTTGGCATAGCTGGTCATCAGTCCGACGCCGTCGAGCTTGAGCGTGTCGAGCGCGTATTCGATCTCGCGCAGGCTGCCTTCGATGTCGGGCAAAGGCAGCGCCGCGAACATGCCAAAGCGGCCGGGATGCTCGCGCATCATGCTTGCGCCGTACTCGTTGCAAAGCCGCGCCAAGCGCCGGCCCTGCTCCTTGTCGCCGAACCAGACGCCGGGCGTCGAGATCGACACGATGGCGGTGGCGACGCCGTTACGGTCCATTTCCTCGATCGCCTTCTGCGGGCTCCAATCGAGGAACTGCGGCCCGACCATGCCGGCGACGGCGAGAATCCGCTCGCGCTCCTCCGCGACATAGGCCGGCGGCAGGATATGGTGATGAGTGTCGATTCGGTGCGGTCTGGCCATCGCTTCGCTCCCTCCGCCCACGATTATTTCTCATACAATGAAAAATATTGCAATATCGGCGCGTTGGATTTATCGTTTCGTCAATGGCGATCATGGTCGAGCGGGCGCGGCGCGACAGCAGCGGCGACAGGATGCTCGCCGTGCTCGAGCTGTTCACCGTCGAGCGCCCGCAATGGACCGTCGAGGCGGCGGCAGAGCGGATCGGCGTCTCCGCGACCACGACCTACCGCTATTTCAAGCGGCTGACTGGCGCCGGTCTGATCAGCCCGATCGCCGGGGCGAGCTACGCTCTGGGGCCGGCGATCGTCCAGATGGATCGGCTCATCCAGATCTGCGACCCGATGCTGCGCGCAGCGCGGCTCGTGATGACGGAGCTGGTCCAGCGGGCCGCCGAGGGCTCGACGATCCTGCTCTGCCGCCTGTTTCACGACCGCGTCATGTGCGTCCATCTGGTGGTGGGTCGGGGACCGCAGCCGCCGGTAAGCTATGAGCGCGGCCGCCTCATGCCGCTCTTCCGCGGCGCCACCTCCAAGATCATCCTGGCGCATCTGCCGACGCGGACCTTGAAATCGCTGTTCGCGCGTCATGCCGCCGAGATCGTCGAAGCCGGCTTGGGCGCAGGGTGGGAAGATTTCCGCCGCGCTTTGGCGCGGCTGCGCCGTGCCGGCGCTTGCGTCACGCACGGCGAGCTCGACGCCGGCCGGATCGGCATCGCGGCGCCGGTCTTCGATCGCGAGCGCGCGATTCTGGGAAGCCTGAGCCTGGTCCTGCCGGCGGCGCGGGCGGATGAGGGCGTGATCGCGCGGTTTCAGGCGCTGACGGTGGCAGGCGCGCGCGAGATCGAGCGCGCGATGGCCAACGGGTCGGTCTCGCACCAGCCGAGTCCGGCCCGCATGAAGGTCGCGCGCTGAGCGCGCAATGCGCGTAGCAAGGCGGGGACGGCATGCCGTTCCGGCCCGAGGAGGGAACATGACGATCGCCGAAACCAAGTTCTCGTTCGTGCTGTTCGCCCTGGCGCAGGTGCTGCGCCACACGGCGCGCCATTACCCGGTGTTCGCCGATCGGCTCAAGGAGCGCAACCTCGTCGCTCAAGTCAACGCGCGCGAGGAGGAGATCGGGCGTTGGTATGAGCTCCGCAACGGCAAGGTCAAGTCGCGCAGCGGCCGGCATCCGAGCCCGGACATAACGCTCGCCTTCAAGACGGCGCAGCTGGGCGCCCAAATGATGACGCCGCCGATAAACTGGCTCGACCAGATCAACGCGCAGAAGGACTTCAAGCTCACCGTCGACGGGCCCGAGGATCTGACCAACTGGTTTGCCCAGACCGTGATGATGATCCAATCGGTGCGCTGGACGTTCGGCATCGACCTCGGCAACGGCATGAGACGCTATTGCAACATGACCAATGGCGGTCCGGTCTTCGTCTACGTCAAGGACGGCAGGATCATCCGCCTCACGCCCATCGACTTCGACGAGACCGACCCGCCGCCCTGGACCATCGAGGCGCGCGGCATGAAATTCACTCCGCCGCGCAAGACCACGCTGGCGCCGCATGGCCAGAACGTCCGCTCGATCATCTATTCGCCGGACCGGCTGCTCCATCCGATGAAGCGCGTGGACTTCGATCCCAATGGCGAGCGCAATCCGCAGAACCGCGGCAAATCGGGCTACGTGCGCATCTCCTGGGAGGAGGCGATCGACCTCGTCGCAACCGAGATCAAGCGGCTGAAGCGCGCCTATGGTCCGGGCGTGATGGCGGTCTCGCACGGCTCGCATCACACCTGGGGCAACATCGGCTACTACCTGAGCGCGCTCCATCGCTTCAAGAACGCGGTCGGCCACACCGCGGTGCATCACAACCCCGACAGCTGGGAGGGCTGGTATTGGGGCGCGGTGCATCATTGGGGCTACACGCTCCGGGTCGGCCAATGCGAAACCTATGGTACGGTCGAGGACTGCCTCAAACACTGCGAGATGATCGTGTTCTGGTCCGGCGATCCCGAGACCACCAGCGGCTCCTACGGCGCCCAGGAAGGCACGGTGCGGCGGCAGTGGCTCAAGAACCCCAAGCTCGGGATCAAACTCGTCCACATCGATCCCTACTACAACGCCTCGGCGCAATTCCTGCCGGGCAAGTGGTTAGCGCCCCGCCCCACGACCTCGGTCGCGATGGCGATGGCCATCGCCTATGTCTGGATCCGGGAGGGCCTCTACGACAAGGAGTACGTCGCGACCCATACCGTCGGCTTCGACAAATGGCAGGCCTATCTGCTCGGCGAGGAAGACGGTATCGCCAAGACGCCGGAGTGGCAGGAGGCTGAGACCGGCGTGCCGGCCAAGGACGTGCGCGCGCTCGCCCGCGAATGGGGCAGGAAGCGCGTCTATCTCGCGACCGGTGGCTGGGGTAACGGTCATGGCGGCGCCTGCCGCAACCAGACCGGCATTCAATGGGCGCGCACCATGGTGTGCCTCATCGCCATGCAGGGGCTGGGCAAACCCGGCGTCAACATGGGCAATCTGCAATGGGGCTGCCCGATCGACTTCAACTTCTATTTCCCGGGCTATGCCGATGGCGGCATGTCCGGCGATCTCGAAGGCACCTCGATGCCGGTCGAGCTTTATCAGCGCATGCCGCAGCTGCCGACGATGAACACGCCCTATCAGCGCATCCCCCGCATCTTCATGCCCGAGGCGATCGCCGACGGCAAGGCCGAGGGCTATCCCTGGATCGGCAAGTCGATCGAGCATCAATTCGCGAAATTCACCTATCCGTCGCCCGGCCATGCACCGGTGCGCATGCTCTACAAATACGGCGGCTCGATGATCGCCACCATGAACAACACCCACCGCCATGTGCGGATGTATCAGTCGCCCAACCTCGAATTCGTCGTCAATCAATCGATCTGGTTCGAAGGCGAGGCGAAATTCGCCGATGTGATCCTTCCCGCCTGCACCAATTTCGAGCGGGTCGACATCAGCGAATGGGCCGGTCTCGGCGGCTACGGCCATCACGGCCAGCAGCAACTCAACCACCGCGTCATCATCTTCCAGTCGCCGGTGATCAAGCCCTTGGGCGAATCGCGCTCCGACTATTGGATCTTCAATGAGATCTCCAAGCGGCTCGGGCTCGCCAACTACTTCTCCGAAGGGGTGAACGAGATCGACTGGGTGAAGCGGATGTTCCAGGCCTCGGATCTGCCGAAAGTGATCTCGTGGAAGGAATTCCTCCGCAAGGGCTACTACGTCGTGCCGGCCGAGAAGGAAAAGCTGCGCGCGCCGGTGTCCTTCCGCTGGTTCTGGGAGAACCGCAAGAAGGACGTGCCGGAGCCGCAGCCGCTGCCGTCGGATTACGCCGGCGAATATCTCAAGGGGTTGCAGACCCAATCCGGCAAGCTCGAGTTCGAATGCTCGAGCCTGAATCGCTTCAAGGACCCCGAGCGGCCGCCGATCGTCAAATACGTGCCCTCCTGGGAGGGGCCGCATTCGGGCGCGCTCTATGAGAAATATCCGCTGCAGCTGCTGACGCCGCATGCGAAATACACCTTCCACACCCAGGGCGACGGCAAGGACAGCTTCCTCCTCAACATCGAGGACCATCGCGTCGACATCGGCGGCTATTACTATTGGATCATCCGCCTGAATGTTGCGGACGCCGCCGCGCGCGGAATCAAGAAGCACGACCTCGTCAAGGTCTACAATGACCGCGGCGCCGTCATCTGCGCCGCCCTGCCGACGCAGCGGCTGCCGCGCGGCGTCTGTCACGGCTACGAATCCGCGGCGATCTTCGAGCCGATGGGCGAGCCCGGCAAGTCGGTCGATCGCGGCGGCTGCCTCAACCTGCTGACGCCCGAGCGGACCCAGATCAAGACCACCCATTCCCTCGCCGGCTCCAATTCGCTCGTGCAGGTCGAGCTGTGGGACGGCAGGATCGAGCACATCTCGGCGGCCTTCGCAGGCGCGGAACCCGTGCGGCCGCCGGTTCGGACCGAGCGCCTCGAGCCGTTGCCGGCGCAGTGACATGCCGGCGCAGGGAGAGCGGGCGATGCAGAAATGGAACATGATCATCGACGTCGCCGAGTGCACGAATTGCAACCTCTGCACTCTCGCGACGATGGACGAGTATGTCGGCAATGCCTGGCCCGGCTATGCCGCGCCGATGCCGAAGCATGGCCACAAATGGATCAACATCCTGCAGAAGGAGCGCGGGCAGATCCCGATGATCGACATCGCCTACGTTCCGACCCTGTGCAACCACTGCGACGATGCGCCCTGCATCAAGGCGGCGCGGGACGGCGCCATCAAGAAGCGCGATGACGGCATCGTCCTGATCGATCCCGAGAAGGCCAAGGGACAGAAGCAGCTCGTCGATGCCTGTCCCTATGGCCACATCTGGTGGAACGAGGAGCTGCAGGTACCGCAGGCTTGGCCGTTCGATGCGCATCTCCTCGATCAGGGCTGGCAGCAAACCCGCGGCCAGCAATCCTGCCCCACCGGCGCGATGCGCGCCGTGAAGCTCGAGGATGCGGAGATGGAGCGGCTGGCGCGCGAGGAAAAGCTCGAAGCGATGCGGCCGGAGCTCGGCACCAAGCCGCGCGTCTATTACCGCAACCTCTGGCGCTATGCGAAATGCTTCATCGGCGGCACCCTGTCGCGGGCAGCGGATGGCATTGTCGACTGCGTTGAAGGCGCGCGCGTGCGTCTTTTGAAGGACGGGGCGCCGGTCGCCGAGACCAGAAGCGACATTTACGGCGATTTCAAGTTCGACCGCCTCGAGCCGGAATCGGGGCGCTACGTCGTGGAAATATCGGCCGAGGGCAGCGCCACGAAAACGGTCGGGGCCGAGCTGGGACAGAGCCTCAATCTCGGCGAAATCCGCTTGTAGGAGCGCGCGGATGACGGCACTGATCCGCCGGCCCGTGGCGCGGATTGGGGCGGCGGTCGGGATGGCGCTGCTCGCTGCGCTCGGCGCGCTCCCCGCGCGCGCGGCCGAACTGAAGCCGTGGCGCCACGGCATCCTCGAGGCGAAAAGCGATGCCGGCATCATCATGATGATGGGAAACGGCTTCGCCGAGAAGCAGGGCCTGAAGCTCGAGATCTTCCAGTTCAAGAACGACGTGGTCGAGCTCCAGGCGCTCCTCGCCGGCGAGCTCGACAGCTTCGAAGGCGGCGCCAGCGGCGCGATGATCGCGGCGGCGCGCGGCGCCGACACCAAGATCATCGGCTGCCATTGGCCGGGCCTGCCCTATGATGTCTTCGTTCGGCCCAATATCGCCACGGTCCAGGATCTCAAGGGCAAGACCTTTGCGATCTCCGCGCCGGGCGCCACCCCCGACGTGGTGGCGCGCGCTTTGCTCGCCCGCGACGGCGTGCCGGCCTCCGAAGTGCGCTTCGCCAATCTTGGCAGCGATCTCGACCGCTTCAAATCGCTGGTCGCCGGCGTCGCCGACGCGACCGTGGTCTCCGGCGAATATGCGCCGATCGCGGCGAAGCAGGGCATCAAGACCCTGCTCACCGCGCGCGATGTCGTGCCCAACTATCTGCGCTTGTGCATCATCGCGACGGGCAGGACGCTGGCGGCGCGGCAGGACGATGCCGTGCATTTCCTCGCCGCCGAGATGATGGCCCTGCGCTATGCGCTCTCGCATCGCGACGAGAGTTTGGCGCTGACGCGCAAAATCACCGGCGACAAGCCGGACGATCCGCGTCCCGCCTACATCTACGACGACGCTCTCCGCACCAGGAGCGTCGATCCGACGCTCGCCATCCCCGGCGACAAGCTCGAATGGATGCAGCAACAACTGATCAAGGACGGCAACCTGCCGCATCCCGTCGATCTCGCGAAAGTCACTGCCGGCGACATTCGCATGAAGGCGCTCGCTCTCGTGGGACCCTAGGCGGCGCGCAAGAATCATTAACGGCGCTTCTTGAAGTGGAGCGCAAAAGCGACCCCCTAGGTCATTGTTTGGGCTTGCGCCGCCGCCCGGCAACTCTTACCTTTGAGGGTCTCGCAACCAACGAAAGGAGGTGATCCCGTGTCTCATTTGAATGGCTCGGGTCACCTCGAAGTCCTTGGAATTTCCTGATTTCCGGGCTTTCGAGGGTCTCCCGGCCTAACCGCTTGCGGCGGACGGTCGGTTAATTTGATCGCCCTTGCAGGCGCTGAAAACGGACCCCGGCAGCGGGCAACCCTGCCGGGGTCTTTCAGTCTTCGAGCGGCGGAAAGAGGTGCTTTCCGTCGGCGCCGAGCGGCAGCGGCTTTACCCAGCGGATTGCCGCGAGCGCGAGATTGTCATGGAGATGCGGGAACAGCGCGCCGCCGCGCGACTTCTCCCATTGGAGCGCGGCGCCGAGCGCGTCGGCATCGACCGCGATCAGCACGAGATCGCCGGCGCCGGCGAAGTGCCGGGCGGCGGTCTCCCTGACCTGGCCGGCGCCGGAGAAATGGATATAGCCGTCCTGCCGGTCGAGCGCCGCGCCGCGGAACACGCCTTCGCGCTGCGCCTCTTCCCAAAGCGTCGCCGGACAAATCTTGTAGACGGTGCGGGGCATGGCGTTCGCCTTTTTGGCGCCAATTGCCGCGTCTTGCAATTGCGGCGGCTCGCGAGAGACAATTGGTGCGACCGCAATCGGGGGAGGCGAGCGCGCCGATGAACGCCATCGACATGGAGGTGATCTATCAATCGACCCTCCAGATCGCGCGCGAGCTCACCGTCAACATGCTGCGCACCGGCTATTCCACCATCATCAAGGAAAGCCAGGATTTCACCTTCGCGATCTTCGATGCCGCCGGGCGCATGGTGGCGCAGGGCATTCCGCAGCCGCTGCATATCGGACCGCTGGCGGCCCAGCTCCAGGAGATCCGCCGGGTCTTCCGCGCCCGCATCGAGCCGGGCGACGCCTTCATCGTCAACCATCCCTACCGCGCCTGTCAGAATCACGCGACCGACGTGACGGTGATTTCGCCGATCTTCTTGGGCGAGCGGCTCGTCTGCTTCATCGGCAACATCGCGCACAAGCCCGATCTCGGCGGCAAGGTTCCCGGCACCAACAGCGGCGATGCCACCGACCTCTTCCAGGAAGGGCTGCTGATCCCGCCCTTGAAGCTCTTGCGCCGCGGCGCGCTCAACGAAGATTTGCGCGAGATGATCTGCACCAATACCAGGACGCCCGAAATCACCTGGGGCGACATCAAGGCGCAGGTCAACACCAATGCCTATGGCCAGCAGAAATTCGCCGAGCTCTTCGCCAAGCACGGCGCGGACAAGGTGCTCGCCTGCTGGGAGCGCTGGATGGACATCGTCGAGACCGAGCTGAAGCGCGAGATCGCCAAGCTCCCGCCGGGACGCTACGGCCCCGAGAGCGACTGGCTCGACGATGACGGCGTCGACCTCGATCGCCCGCATCGGATCGCCGCTTCGCTCGAGGTGAAGGGCGACACGCTGCACTTCATCCTCGACAGCGGCGAGCAGGCGCGGGGACCGATCAATCTGCGGCCCTGCGTCTCGCGCAACTTCATCGAATGCTGCGTCAAGATGGTCTTCGGCCCGCTGCTTCCGGTGAATGACGGGCTGTCGCGCCCGATCCGGATCACTTACCCGCCGGAGGGATCGCTGCTCAACCCGCGCTATCCGGCGCCGGTGAACATGTATGTGCGGGCGAGCCAGATCACGACCTCGCTCATCATCCGCCTCCTGGCGCAAGCCGCGCCCGGCCGCGTGCCGGCGCCGGGGAGCGCCGCCGGCGGCTCGCTCAGCGCCGCCGGCCGGAACCCGCGCACCGGGCGCTGGTACTCGCAATACGAGATCCTCAACGGCGGCACCGGCGCCCGGCCCGAGGACGACGGCGTGAGCGCGATGGACGAGCTTGTCGTAAACGTCATGAACACCCCCGTCGAAGCGCTCGAGAGCGAATTCCCGGTGCGGGTCGAACGCTATGAACTGGCGCAGGATTCGGCGGGTGCGGGAACCTTTCGCGGCGGGCTCGGAATCCGCCGCCAATGGCGGATTCTGGCCGAGGAATCGGCGATCAATTTGCGCTCGGACCGCTTCAAGCATTCATCGCCCGGCGTCTTCGGCGCCAAGCCCGCGCGGCCGTCGCGCGCCGTCCTCAATCCGGGAACGCCGCAGGAGCGGGCTCTCACCTCGAAGGTCTCGGGGCTGCGGCTGAAGCGCGGCGATGTCTTGCGCTGGGAATTGGGCGGCGGCGGCGGCTGGGGCGATCCCCTGGCGCGCGATCCGGAACGGGTCGCCCGCGATGTGCGCTGCGGCTATGTCTCGCGCGCGGCGGCGCAGAGCGATTACGGCGTCGTCCTCGATCCCGACGATTGCAGCGTCGATGGCGAGGCGACCCGGCGCCTGCGAGCGAGCAAGACCGAGACACCGACGGGAGGATGACGCCATGGCAGGAGACAACCGCTTCGATCTGAGCGGACGCAGCGTCATCATCACCGGCGGCGGCCGAGGCATCGGCAAGGTCTATGCCGAGGCATTCGGCCGCGCCGGCGCGCGCGTGGTCGCGGCGGACATCGACGGCAAGGGCGCCGAGGAGGTCGCGCGCGCCATCGGCGCGGCGGGCGGCACGGCGTTCGCCGTCACCACCGACATCGCCGATCCGCAATCGGTCGAAGCCATGGTGCAACGCGTGCTCGAGCGCTTCGGCGCGATCGACGTGCTCATCAACAATGCATCGCTGATGAGCACCTTGGCGCGCCGCTCCTGGGTCGACATCCCGCTCGAGGAGTGGGACCAGGTGATGCTGGTCAATCTGCGCGGCATGTATCTGTGCTGCCGCGCGGTCTTTCCGACCATGCGGGCGCAGCGCCGCGGCAAGATCGTCAATATCTCCTCGAGCCGGGTCTGGGACGGCACGCCCAACCGGCTCCATTACACCACGTCGAAGGCGGGCGTCATCGGCTTCACCCGATCGCTGGCGCGCGAGGTCGGCGAGTTCGGCATCACCGTCAACGCCGTCACGCCCGGCCGCACGCTCAGCGATTCGCAACTCGCTTCCTCGGCGCCCGAATATCTCCGCTCGAACTCCTATCTCGAGCAGCGCGCGATCATGCGCGATCAGTATCCGGAGGATCTCGTCGGCGCGGTGATGTTTCTCTCCACCGCGGCCAGCGACTTCATGACGGGCCAGACGATCAACGTCGACGGCGGCAAGTCGATGCATTGACCGCGCCGCGCTCAGAGCCGCTCCCGCAGGAACCGCAACAGCTTCGGCGCGAGGAAGCCGGCGAAACTGCCGGGCTCGTCTATGGGCTCGGTCATCCAGAAATGCGGCGCCGCCGACACCGCGACGCTGCGCACCAAAGCGCCGGCCTGCTTCAAGGCCGTCATGAAGGGCTGCGACTGCGTCGTCCAATCCACGACATCGTCATCGCAGCCCCAGGCGAGGAGGAAAGCGGTCTTGGCGGCGGCCTCGGTGGTCGTATGGGCGATGGGCGAGGCCTCGAAATAGCGGAATTTGTCGTCGAGCGGGCTCGCGCCGATTAGGAGTTCGGTAATTTGATCGCGCGGCCGGGCGATCTGATCGTGCTGCCACTGCGCGAGCAAATCATAGACGCCATAGACGCCGACCATCGCCTTGACCGCCGTGCTGGCGCTGGCATGCGGATCGTCGCGATGGGCCTGGCTGAAGAGCGCCGCGTCGCCCGCCAGCGCCACCAGCGCCGACAGATGCGCGCCCGAGGAATCGCCGACCAGCCCGATTCGCGCCGCATCGACGCCGATTCGCGCCGCATTCGCCCGCACGAATTGGACGGCGGCGCGGACATCGTGCACCGCCGCCGGATGGCGGTTGCGCTCGCCCGCGACCAGGCGGTACTCGGTCGAGAACAGCGCGATGCCGCGGCTCGCGAGCCAAGCTCCCCAATGCTTGTACGCCGCCGCCGTCTCGCGCCGCCACCCGCCGCCGTGCACGGCGATCAAGACCGGGAGATCGCGGCCGCCTTCCGGGCGATAGAGATCGCCGGTGAGCCGCACGCCGTCATGCACGACGTACGCCATCGCCTTGTCGGTCTTGACCGGCAGCAAACCCTCATCCGCCATCACGCGCGCTCCCTCGCCGGACATCGGCTTTTCGGCGCGCGGCAGTGTGTCACGCGGCGGCAGGCTTGTCATCAGCCCGGCCCCGCGGGCCAAGGCGCGGCCACCGGCGCGTTGGCGATGTCGGTGATCAGCATCGCGCCGGGAAAATGCGCGATGAACAAGGGCGGCTTCACCGCCTCGATCACCGCCTGCGGCGTCACGCCGCAGGCCCAGAAGACCGGCAGCTCGTCGGCGCGAATCTCGACGGGGTCGCCGAAATCGGGGCGGGCGAGATCCATGATACCGAGCTGCTCGGGCAGCCCGATATGCACGGGCGCGCCATGCGCCGCCGGATAGCGCGCGCTGATCTCGATGGCGCGGATCGCATCTGCCGGGCGAAACGGCCGCATCGACACCACCATGGGGCCGTGGAAGCGTTCGCTCGGCACGCAGTCGAGCGTCGTGCGATACATCGGCACGGTGGTGCCCGCCTCGATGTGGCGCAGCGTCAACCCGGCCTCCATCAACGGCCATTCGAAGGAGAAGGAACAGCCGATGACGAAGGCGACGAGATCGCCGCGCCAATAGGACAGAATATCGGTCGGCGTCGCCACTTCGACGCCGTCGCGCAGGACGCGGTAGCGCGGCACGTCCGTGCGGATGTCGATATCGGGCCCTAGTTCCGGCATGTCCGCACGACCGGGCCGGCCCACCGCCAGGAGCGGGCAGGGCTTCGGGTTGCGTTGACAAAAGCGCCGGAAATCCTCGGCCCAATCGGCCGGTAGAATGGCGAGATTGCCCTGCACGATGCCGGGCGCGAGGCCGGCGGTCTGCCCGGTGTATTGGCCGCCGCGGATGCGCGTGCGCGCGACCACGGCGGACCACGGCGGCGAAGTCGGGCGCGGCGTCATGACTCGCGATCCGGCAGCTTGGCGAAGGCGGAGATGTAGCCGAGGCTCGTCCGCACCTGCACCAGCGCCGGCCCGGACGCGGCGAGCGCCTGCCGCAGCACGCCGGCGATGTCGTCTTCCGGCCCGATCGTGAAGCTTGCCGCGCCGAAGGCTCGGCCGAGCGCGGCGAAATCGGGATTGCGCAGATCCGTCGCCATGACGCGGCCGGGATAATGCTTCTCCTGGTGCTGGCGAATGGTGCCGTAGCTGTTGTTGTCGGCGAGGATGATGAGCGGCGCCGCACCGTATTGCACGGCCGTCGCCAGCTCGTTCCCGGTCATCAGGAAGCCGCCATCGCCGACCAGACAGATGACCTTGCGCCGGGGAAAGCGCAGCGCCGCGGCGACCGCCGCCGGCACGCCGAACCCCATCGCGCCCGAGATCGGCGCCAGCAACTCGGCGCCTTCGCCGAAGACGAAATAGCGGTGCATCCAGCCGGAGAAATTCCCGGCGTCCTGCGTGATCACCGCATCCTCTGGCGCCAGCGCGCGCAGCGCCGCGACGACCGCGCCGAAGACCACGCCATCCGCCGCTTGTACGGCATGCCACTCGATCAGTTGGCGCGCATAGCCATTGACCGCACTGACCCAGCCTGCCCGAGCCGGCAGCGCGGATGGCGCTTGCACCAGAAGTGCCGCGAAAAAGGCCGTGGGCTCGGCCGTGATCGCGATGCTCGCTTGATGGGTCGCGTTCAAGGCTTCGTCGGCGCGGTGGACATGGATGAGCGGCTGCTCAGGGATCGGAGCCTTGGGAAAGCGATAGCCCTGCGTCGTCACGTCGCCGAGCCGCGTGCCGACCGCCAACACGAGATCGGCCGGCGCCAGGATTTCGAGATGCCGTGCCGGAATGTTGTAGCCGAGATGCCCGGCATAGAGCGGATGAAGGTTGGGAAAAAGATGCTGCTGGCGAAAGCTGACGGCGACCGGAACGGTGTAGCGTTCCGCGACTTGGCGCAGCAGCCCGCGCGCGGCGGCGCAGCCGGTGCCGACGATCAGCAACGGCCGCTCGGCGCGCGCCAGGCGCTGCGCGACCTCGGCGACGGCGGCGGGAACGGGCGCGGCGGGCGCGGGCACAGCCTCGGGCACAGCCGCCCCTGCCGCGGCATCCCCCAGCATGTCCTCGGGCAGCGACACCACCACCGGTCCCGGAATGCCCGAAGCGGCCCGGCTCAGCGCGCGCGCCGCGATCGCCGGGAGCTGCGCGCCGTCCTCGACCTCGACGACCCATTTGGCGATGTCGCCGAAGGTGCGGGGGTAGTCGACCTCCTGAAAGGCGCGCTTGCCGCGGCTTGCGCGATCGACCTGGCCGACGAAGAGCACTAATGGCGCTGCGTCCTGCTGCGCCGTGTGGAGCGCGATTGCGGCATTGCAGGCGCCGGGCCCGCGGCTGGCGAAGACGATGCCGGGCCGGCCGGTGAGCTTGGCGTCGGCGACCGCCATGTAGCCGGCGCCGCTCTCGTGACGGCAGGCGATCGTGTGAATCGCGGGCGTATCGTAGAGCGCGTTCAAGACCGCGAGGTAGCTCTCGCCGGGGACGCAGAAGACGCGGTCGACGCCATGCGCGGCGAGCGTCTCGACGAGGGCATGAGCGGCGTCGAGCGGCATGAAGCTGCGCGGGCTCTCGATTGCGGTTGCGCCCAGCATTACTGTGCGGCCAGAATCGGCGCAAGCCGACAGCCGGAGCGAGGATGGCGAGTCTGCACGTGGACAGGATCGGCGCGGGCCCGCCGACGCTCGTGCTGCTGCACGGGGTGAGCGCCAACGCCGGCGTGTGGCGGCCGCTCCTGGCCGAGCTCGCGGATTGGCCGGGACAAATCGTCGTGCCCGATCTGCGCGGCCATGGCCGCTCGCCGCCGGCGCGGCATTACAGCCTGGGTCACCATGCCGCCGATGTCGCCGATCTCTTCGATCGCGGCGAGACGATCGCGATCGTCGGGCATTCGATGGGCGGCGCCGTCGGGCTGGTGCTCGCGAACGGGTGCTTCGACGTCATGGTCGAGCGCGTGCTTGCCTTCGGCACGAAGGTGGGTTGGCAAAAGGACGAGCTCGCGAAGGCGGCGCAGCTTGCGGCGGCCCCTGTGCGCTGGTTCGCCAGCCAGGTGGAGGCGGAAGAGCGCTTCCTCAGGGTTTCCGGCCTTAAGGGTCTCGCCGGCGATGTGCAAGCGGCGATCATCGCCGGCGTCGTCGCCGAAGATGGGCGCTACCGCCTCGCCGCCGATTCCGCCACCATGCGCGTGGTCGGGCCGCCTTTTGCCGCGCTTATGGCTGCAGCGCAAGCGCCAATCCGCCTCGCCTGCGGCAGCCGCGATCCCATGGTCGGGATCGAGGACCTCCGGATTTTCGATCCGGGTGCCGTCGCTTTCGCAGGAAGCGGCCACAATCCGCATGTCGAGGATCCCCAAGCGCTCGCGTCTCTGCTGCGGCACTGGATGCTCTCCCCTCGCGCTTGACGCCACTCGCGCTGTGCATGAAGATTGTCACCGCGCCTTTGGCTCGTTGTCGTATGAACATCGTTAACGCGCTCACCGATCTCGGCGATCTCGCAGTTTTGTTGCCGCTGGTTGCGGCAGTGTCGATCTGGTTGTTGTGGCAATCGCCAAAGGATGCGGCGCCGTGGTGGTTCTTGGCGGTTGCACTCTGCGTTGGCGTCACCGCAGCGCTCAAGATCCTCTTCTACGGCTGTCCGCTCGCCGCGGATCTGCGAAGCCCGAGTGGCCATGCCAGCCTCAGCACGCTCGTCTATGGCGCGCTCGTTGTGCTGGCCGCGGCGCGGGCGACGCAGCGGCAGCGGCTCGCGTTGGTCGCAATCGGGACCGCGGCGATTTTGGGCATCGCCGCATCGCGCGTCGCGCTCCACGATCACACCATCGCCGAAGCGATATCGGGGCTGGCGATCGGCGCCGCGGCGCTGGCGATCTTCGTTTGGCGCTTCCTGTCGCGGCCGCCGCTCCCGTCGCCGCTCTGGCCGCTGCTGGTTCCGGCGGCGTTCCTGGTCGTGATCCTGCACGGCGATCGGTTGCGCGCCGCCGAGTTTTTCAACGCGATCGGCGCCTATGTGCAGGAGAATGCGCTGAAGTGCGGATGAAGTGGAGTTAGGTCGCCTCATGGCCCAAAAGCAGCCGATCGCGGCGGGACAGCGGTTCCGCGACATCCGACGCGGGGCTTTCGGTGCGTCGGGCTTGGAATGGGTCGTCAAGGAGCTCGTCACCGGCGTCGACGGCATCACCTACGCCCACCTGACCTGCACGCTCGATCGGACGCAGCGCAAGACGCTGTCCCTCGCCGTGCTCGGCGACCGCCGCCGCTTCGCGCGCGTCGATGAAGCCTGAGATCCGCCGGATCTGAAGGCCAAAGCGACCGCTCGCTTTGTGACAAAATGTGACCGGCGCCTGACGCAGGCCCGGATTTGCGCCGGTTTCCGCGACGAGGCGCGCCTAATTTGCGCCAAAATTCACCGCGATTCTGACAGCGACGGATCGAGACGCTGTCGATGAGGTGATGTGCGATGAATCCGGTATTAAGGGAACGCGTTGCTTTCTCCGCCGACTGGCCGGCCGCGCCCATGGCGGCCGCCGGTCTCGCCGAGCGCTTCACGCTCCTTCTGGTCGATGATGACGAGACCTATCGCAAGGCGGCCGGCTTCGAGCTCGAGCGGCTCGGCTTTGCCGTCCTTCGCTTCGCCAGCGGCGAGGCGCTGCTCGCGCATTTCGCGGCGGGCGGCGGCGGCGATCTCATCGTTCTCGATTGGAAGCTGGCCGGCCTCGGCGTCGGTCTTCTGCCGCAGCTCGGCCGGCGCGGCATAGAGATGCCGGTCGTGATCCTCGCCGCCATTCCCGCCGCCGCCGCGGGCGGCGCGGCCGAGCGCAGCGACAAGACGCGCAGCCTTGCGCTGCTGGCGCAACGCATCCGCCGCGTCATCGAAGCAGGGCCGCTTCTCGCGCACGGGCGCGGCGACGGCGCCGTGCGGTGCGGCAGGCTGCTGCTGCGGCCTGAAGTGAGCCGCGCCTATTGGTGCGACCGCGATGTCGGGTTGACCGTCTCGGAGTTCGGCATCCTTCACCTGATGGTGTCGCACGCCGGCGAATTCGTCAGCTATCGCGCGATCTACGATCGCGTCCATCATGCGGGTTTCGTCGCCGGCAGCGGCAACGAGGGCTATCGCACCAACGTGCGCTCCTCGATCAAGCGCGTCCGCAACAAGTTCCGCGCGCTCGACGGCGGCTTCGCCGAGATCGAGAATTTCCCGGCCTTCGGCTATCGCTGGCGCGGCGCGCCGCGCGGTTCCGACTGAGCCTTTCAACGATCAGCGAGGGAGGACCATCCATGAGCTTCGACTTCGCGGTTTCCGACATCATCCCCGGGACGCCGCAGGAGATCTACGACGCCTGGCTCGACAGCCGCGGCCACGAGCAGATGACCGGCGGCGGAACGGCGCTGCAATCGGCCAAGGAAGGCGCCGCAGTCACGACATGGGACGGTTACATCTCCGGACGGAACCTCACGCTCGAGCCCGGCCGCCGCATCCGGCAATCCTGGCGCACCACCCGTTTCACCGCGCACGACCCGGATTCGCAGATCGAGGTGACCCTCGAGCCCGCTTCCGGCGGCACCAAGGTCACGGTGCGCCACACCAACGTGCCGGACGGGCATACGAGCTACCGCGACGGCGGCTGGCAGCGCAGTTATTTCGAGCCGATGAAGAAATATTTCGCCGACCGGCGCTGAGCGGCACGGGTCAGATGCCCGGCGCGCAGAGTTGCGCAGTGCGACTGGCAATCCCCCATGCCGAGCGCCGATCATCGAACAAAAGCGGAACTTTTCACGCCCTTTTTGCGCTCGACACGACGGGCGATACGAACGATTTGCTCCCGACGGGGAAATAGACTGCGAAACGCCGAGCCGTCAAAGGCCACCGATCGGCGCCGAGTCTCAGAGATTGGCGTCCCCGGGGTGACTCGAACACCCGACCCACAGTTTAGGAAACTGTTGCTCTATCCGGCTGAGCTACGGGGACGCGGCTCTATCGCGGCGAGGGCGAATTTATAGCAGAGCGCGGCCTGCCGCGGCCAGTCGGCCGCCAGCGGGGCGCCGAACCCGCTGCCGGTCGCGAAGTTCCGCGTTGCCGGCCGACAGCGTTCAGGGCTAGAGTTCCTCTAATTCGACCGGAATGCCGCGGTCACACCGTTGATATTGCGTGATTTCCACGGCAAAGGTAGGCTAGAGCCGAAATAAAGCGCCGCTGAAATAGGGAGGAGGACAACATGGCCGCTCAAATTCCCGCGCACTTCCGACGGGTGATCACCGCCGCGGCGGGGGGAAACGTCATTGAGTGGTATGACTTCTACATTTTCGGGAGCTTGGCCGCGATCTTGTCGGTCAAATTCTTCGAAAAGAGCCATCCCGTCGCGGCGCTGCTCAGCACGATCGCGCTGTTCACCGCCGGGTTCCTGGTCCGTCCGCTGGGGGCATTCCTGTTCGGCTGGCTGGGCGACCGCGTCGGCCGCAAATATACCTTCATCATGACGCTCGTCGGCATGGCTCTGGGCACGGGGGCGATTGGGTTGATCCCGACGTTCGAGTCGATCGGCCTGGCTGCCGCGTTCATTCTTTTCGGTTTGCGGATGATCCAGGGCCTTTGCCTGGGCGGCTCATACGGCGGCGCCATCACCTATGTCGCCGAGCACGTGTCGGACGAACGCCGCGGTTACTATACCGGCTGGCTGCAGACCTCACCGACCCTTGGAATCGTGCTGTCGCTCATCGTGATCATCGTTACACGCACCTATTTCGGCGAGGCCGCATTCAATGCCTGGGCGTGGCGCATCCCGTTCTTGTGCTCCTTCCTGCTCGTGTTCGTCACCCTCTACATGCGACTCACCTTCGAGGAGTCGCCGGTCTACGCGGAGATCAAGGCCAAAGGGCAGACGAGCAAGAATCCATGGCGAGAGGCCTTCCTCAGCGCCAATTTCAAGTTAGTGGTGATCGCGACCATTGTCGTATTGGGCGAAGGCGTGGTCTGGTACAGCAGCCAGTTCTGGGCGCTGTACTACCTGCAGACGGTTGCCAAGGTGGACACGCTGAACACCGCCTATATTGTGGGAGCCGGGCTGATCATTGGGACCCCGACACTCATCTTCTTCGGCTGGCTGTCCGACATCATCGGCCGCAAACCGGTGATATTGGGCGGCTTCCTGCTTGCGGCGGTCACTTACTATCCGCTGTATTTGTGGCTCGGAACGGCCACGCATCCGGGAAATATCAACTATCCGATTGCGATTATCATCATCGCCATTCTCGTCGCCTTTGTTGGGATGGTCTACGGGCCGATCGGCGCGTTCCTGGCTGAATTTTTCCCTGCCAAAATCCGCTACACGGCGGTATCCATGCCGTATATGATCGGCAACGGCTGGGGTGGCGGG
>Ga0209415_10001055_pt1 | contig 52537 bp, 43 predicted proteins | sample PeaSoiSIISIP2007_FD_187696 | JGI IMG/M metagenome (GOLD analysis project Ga0209415, IMG submission 187696) | Peat soil microbial communities from Weissenstadt, Germany - SII-SIP-2007 (SPAdes) (version 2) | ecosystem: Environmental > Terrestrial > Soil > Wetlands > Peat | place: Germany... | reverse complement strand
CTCATCCAGGAGCGCGCCCGCGAGCTGGCGGTCGTCGAGACCCTCGACAACGGCAAGCCCATCCGCGAGTCGCGCGACGTCGACATCCCCTTGGCCGCGGCGCACTTCTTCTACTACGCGGGGTGGGCCGACAAGCTCGAGCACGCCGGCTTCGGGCCGGACCCGGCGCCTCTCGGGGTCGCCGGCCAGATCATCCCCTGGAACTTCCCGCTGCTCATGGCCGCCTGGAAGCTGGCGCCGGCGCTCGCCGCCGGCAACACCTGCGTGCTCAAGCCCGCCGAGACCACGCCGCTGACGGCCCTGGTCCTCGCCGAGATCCTCCAGCAGGCCGAGCTACCCCCGGGCGTGGTCAACATCCTCACCGGGGACGGCGCGACCGGCTCCCATCTCGTCGAGCACGCCGGCGTCGACAAGATCGCCTTCACCGGGTCGACCGAGGTGGGCCGGCTCATCCAGGCCCGCGTCGCGGGCAGCGCCAAGCGCCTCACCCTGGAGCTCGGGGGAAAGGGCGCCAACATCGTCTTCGAGGACGCGCCGATCGACGAGATGATCGAGGGGATCATCGACGGGATCTTCTTCAACCAGGGCCACGTGTGCTGCGCGGGGTCCCGACTGCTGGTCCAGGAGTCGATCGCCGACGAGGTGCTGCGCCGGTTGGTGCGCCGCGTCGAGCAGCTGCGCGTGGGCGACCCGCTGGACAAGAACACCGACGTGGGCGCGATCAACTCCGCAGCCCAGCTGGCGCGCATCAGCGAGCTCGTCGCCGCCGGCGAGACCGAGGGCGCGACGCGCTACACGAGCTCGTGCCCGTTGCCCGAGCGCGGCTACTGGTTCGCCCCCACGGTCTTCGCCGACGTCGCCCAGTCGCACCGCATCGCGCGCGAGGAGATCTTCGGTCCGGTCCTGTCGGTGCTCACCTTCCGCACGCCCGAGGAGGCCGTCGCCAAGGCCAACAACACGACCTACGGACTGGCCTGCGGCGTGTGGAGCGAGAAGGGGAGCCGCACGCTGTGGGTGGCCGAGCGGCTCCGCGCCGGAGTCATCTGGGCCAACACGTACAACCGATTCGATCCGACCAGCCCCTTCGGCGGCGTGCGCGAGTCGGGCTTCGGGCGCGAGGGCGGGCGCCACGGACTCGAGGCCTACCTCAATGTCTGAGCGCCTCGACGTTCGCAAGACCTACAAGCTGCTCGTCAACGGCGCCTTCCCGCGCTCGGAGTCGGGGCGCAGCTACGAGGTGGCGTCCGCCGACGGCGCCTTCTGGGCCAACGTGGCCCAGGGCTCGCGCAAGGACCTGCGCGACGCGGTGGTCGCGGCGCGCGCGGCGCAGGCCAAGTGGTGGGCGCTCAGCGCCTACAACCGCGGCCAGGTGCTGTACCGGCTCGCCGAGATGGCCGAGTCGCGGCGGGCCGAGCTCGCCGAGCACGTGGCCCAGGCGGAGGGTCTCGCCGCCGACGCCGCGGAGGACGTCGTGGCCCGCGCCGTCGACCGGATCGTCTGGTACGCGGGGTGGACCGACAAGATCACCCAGGTCCAGGGCGGCGCGAATCCCGTCGCGGGCCCGTTCTTCAACTTCTCGCTGCCGGTGCCCTCGGGCGTCGTCGGCGTCGTGGCGCCCCAGGATTCCTCGTTGGCGGGATTCGTCGACGCCGTGCTCGCCCCGCTGTGCACCGGCAACGCGGTGGTGGCGATCCCCAGCGAGCGTCGCCCCACGCCCGCCCTGCTGCTGGGCGAGATGAGCGCGACGTCGGACGTGCCGGCGGGCGTGCTCAACCTGGTGACGGGCCGCACCGATGAGTTGGCCCCGGTTCTCGCCGCGCACGAGGACGTTGACGGATTGGACCTGGTCGGTGCGAGCGACCCCGACGCCCTCGCCGCGGTCGCCGCGGCGTCCATCAAGCGGGTGCTGAAGGCACGCACCGACGACGACGCGTCGCTACGGCGACTGCGCGCCTTCGTCGAGACGTCCACCGTCTGGCACACGATCGGACAGTGAGCGTGGATCCCTTCGAACTCGCGCGCCAGGCGGGCGACGCCCTGCGTGAGCGCAGTGGCGTGGACGCCTACGACCTCGCCGTCGTGCTGGGCTCGGGCTGGCGCGAGGGCGCGGCCGCCCTCGGCGAGGCCACGAGTGACGTGGCGACGACCTCGCTGCCCGGATTCGCCGCGCCGACGGTCGCCGGACACAGCGGCCGGATCCTCACGGTCGACGTGGCGGGGCGCCACGTCGCCCTCATCACCGGTCGGGTGCACCTCTACGAGGGCCATTCCGCGGCCACCGTCGTGCACCCGGTGCGCGCGGTGATTGCCGCCGGAGCACGCTGCGTCGTGCTGACGAACGCGGCCGGGGGTATCGATCCGACGATCGGGCCGGGCAACGTGGTGCTGATCCGCGACCACCTGAACCTCACCGCGACATCCCCGCTCGAGGGTGCGCCGCCGCCGGAGGGGTTGGGCGGTCGGTTCGTGGACCTCACCGACCTCTACGGCGTCCGCGCACGCGCGGCGATCCGCGACGAGGTGCCCACGATCACGGAGGGCGTGTACGCCGGCTTGCGCGGACCCCACTACGAGACGCCGGCCGAGATCATCATGCTGCGCACCCTCGGCGCGACGCTCGTGGGCATGTCGACGGTGCTCGAGGCGATCGCCGCGCGCCACCTCGGGGCGGAGGTCGTGGGCCTGTCGCTGGTGTCCAACTACGCCGCCGGCGTCACGACCGCGCCACTCAACCACGCCGAGGTGCTGGCGACCGGCGTGTCGGCGGCCGCCAACCTAGGTTCCGTGCTGGCGCGCGTCCTGCCCGTCCTGTGACGGGGGACCTCGGGCTGCGGGTGATGGCGTGGATCGCCGCGGACCCCGACGCCGCGGACCGCGCCGAGCTGACCGCGCTGCTGAACGCGGGCGACGAGGTCGAGCTCGCGCGAAGGTTTGGCGCGCCCCTCGCCTTCGGCACGGCCGGACTGCGCGGACCGGTCATGGCCGGACCCGCGGGCATGAACCGGCTGACCGTCCGGCGCGCGACACAGGGTGTCGTCGCGTGGCTCGAGGAGATCGGGGCGGACCCGTCGCGCGGCGTCGTCGTCGGCCGTGACGCGCGACGCGGATCCGAGGACTTCAACGACGAGGTGGTCGCCGTCCTGCTCGGCGCCGGCGTTGTCGTCTTTGAGATGCCCCGGCCCCTCCCGACGCCCATGGTCCCCTTCGCCGTGAAGGCGCTGGGTGCGGCGGCGGGCATCGTGATCACCGCCAGTCACAATCCGCCGCAGGACAACGGCTACAAGCTCTACGCCGGCGACGGCGCGCAGATCATCCCGCCCCACGACGCGACCGTCGAGCGCCACGCCGCCGCGGCCGGCACGCCCGTGCTCGGCGAGCGGGGCGACCCGGGCCACCACGTCGTCGGTGACGACCTCCTCGCGACCTATCGCGAGCACCTCGTGGCGCGATTCGGCGCGTCGAGCGACTTGGCCATCGCCTACACCCCCCTGCACGGTGTCGGCGGTGTCCCCATGACCGAGCTGTTCGCCGCGGCGGGATACGTGAACGTCTCGGTCGTCAAGAGCCAGTTCGCGCCGGACGCCGCGTTCCCCACACTGGCGTTCCCGAACCCGGAAGAGCCGGGGGCCCTGGATCGGGCGTTCCTCACCGCCGACGAGGTCGGAGCGGACCTGGTCATCGCGAACGACCCGGACGCCGATCGCCTCGGCGCCGCCGTGCGCGACGGCCGCGAGTGGCGGGCGTTGCGCGGCGACGAGATCGGCTGGCTGCTGGCCTCGACCCTGCTGCCCGACTGCGGTCCGGGTGACGTGGTGGCGACGACCATCGTGTCGTCCTCGCTCCTCGGGGCCATGGCGCGCGACGCCGGCGTGGACTACGTCACGACGCTCACGGGATTCAAGTGGATCGCGCGCGCCGGCCACGGCGAGGTTCTGCGATTCGGCTACGAGGAGGCCCTGGGTTACGCGGTCGACCCGATGGTCGCGGACAAGGATGGCATGTCGGCGGCCCTGTGCCTGGCGCGGCTCGCCCACGACCTCGCGTGCGAGGGCCGCACCCTGCTCGACCGGCTCGACGAGATCGAGTCGCGATTCGGGGTGCACGCCGGCGCGCAGGTCGCGGTGCGCGCCGACGGCGAGGGCGGTCTCGGCGCCGTCGGTGCGGTGGTCGCCCGGCTGCGCGATGCACCACCGACGTCCGTCGGCGGGCTCGCCGTCACCGAGGCGGTCGACCTGGGGGTCGGCTGGCACGGCCTGGCGCCCACCGAGGGCGTCCGATGGCAGCTCGGCGCCAGCGGCCGGGTGGTCGTGCGCCCCTCGGGCACGGAGCCCAAGCTCAAGTGCTACCTAGAGGTCGTCGAGGCGTCGGTTCCTTCCCTGGCGCAGGCCCGCCAGCGCGCTCGCGACCGCCTCGATCAGGTTCGACGCGACGTGGTGGAGCTGACCCGGCTGTAGGCGCCGACCCGGCCGCCGTGCCGGTGGTCATCGCGTCCGAGCCAGCACCAGGACCACAACGTCGTTCGGGGCGCAGTTCTCCCGGCGCGTAGTAGACCTCGCACATGCGCTTCCCCTCGTTTCGCCATGGCACCCTGCCCGCAGTCGCTATCGCCGTCGGGGCGATGGTCCTCATCACCGGCGCCGGTCTCGCCTCCGCGGACCCCGCGTTCACCGACGCGCACGCGGTGAACGGTCTCGCCACGCTCAACGCGGACGGCACGGCGACCATCGACGATATGTCGTGCTCCTCGAATGGGAACTGCGGGGCGATCGGCACCTATCTGGACAGCTCGCGGCTCACCCAGGGGTTCGTCGTGAACGAGACGAGCGGAGTGTGGGGAACGGCCCAGCCGATCCCCGGGCTGTCCGGACTCAACGCGGGCGGAGCGGTGGGCGACCTGCTGTTCATCTCGTGTCCGGCGTCCGGTGACTGCGGGGCCGGCGGCTACTACACCGACGCCAGCGTGAACCATCAGGTCTTTCTGGTCGACGAGACGAATGGCTCGTGGGGGACGGCGATCGAGCTGCCACGCAGCGGGTCGCTGCCGATCAACCTGCCCGCGGACCTCGCGTCGATCGCGTGCCCGTCGGCCGGGAACTGCGTGGCGGGCGGCTTCTACCTCGACGGGACCCAGCAGCACACCCAGTCGTGGGTGGCCAGCGAGGCCAGCGGCAGCTGGAGCGGGGCCGTGGAACTCGCGGGCACCGGGACGCTGAACCAGGGGATCCTGGGCACGCTGGTGTCGATCGCGTGCCCCGCGTCCGGCTCCTGCAATGCCGTGGGGGTCTATACCGACGCCTCCAATCGCGCCCAGGTCTACGTCGACAGCCAGGTCGCCGGAACGTGGGGATCGGCGGCGACCCTGCCGGGACTGGTCGCGCTGAACTCGGGTGGTTCGGCGCTCCCGAGCAGCATCGCGTGCAGCTCGGTGGGTCGTTGCGCCATCGCCGGCGGTTACACGCTCACCGGCGGGGCGGTCGAGGCGTTCGTCGCCGACGAGGTCGGCGGCGTGTGGGCCAGCGCCCAGGAGATACCGGGCAGCGCGGCGCTGAACACCGGCGGGGACGCCGTCGTGGCCTCCCTCGCGTGTCCCGGCGACGGATCGTGCGAGGCAGTGGGCTACTACAGCGACACCACCAAGACGTCGCAGGTGCTGGTCGCCAGTGAATCGGGCGGCGTGTGGGGGTCCGCCGCCGAGATGCCCGGATCCGCGCAGCTCAACGCCGGCAACTTCGCCACCGCGGGATCGGTGTCGTGCGTCGGTGTGGGCGACTGTCGCGCCGTGGGGGAGTACACCGACTCGTCGAACAACTCACAAGCCTTCGTCTCCACCGAAACGGGCGGCGCGTGGAGCGGCACGGCCGAAGCGGCCGGGAGCGCCGCGCTCAACACCCAGGGCCTGGCGGGCCTGAACGTCGTGTCGTGCACGGCGGACGGCGCGTGCAGCGCCGGCGGCCAGTACAAGGACAGTTCGGGATCCACCCAGGCGATGATCCTCGACGCCTCGAGCGCGCCCGCGTCCAAGCCGGGACCCCCCGTGGCCCGCGGAACGTCGCACTCCAAGGGCAAGGTCACGGTGACGGTCCACGACGCGTCGAATGGTGGTAGCCCGATCACCTCCTACCAGTATTCGCTGAACGGCGGCGCGTGGCGCACGGGTTCGACCGGCTCGGGCTCGTTCGTCGTGTCGCACCTGAAGTCCAAGTCGAAGGTTCACCTGCGCGTGCGCGCGGTCAACGAGGTCGGCGTGAGCGGGTCGTCGGCGTCGTTCACGGTCAAGGTCCGCTAGGACCGGCCACTAGGCGCCGCGCAGCTCGGCGTACCCGGGTTTGATGACGGTGTTGATGATGTCCAGACGCTGATCGAAGGGGTGAAACGCACTCTTCATCGCGTTGAGCGTGAGCCACTCCACGTCAGCGAGAGTCCACCCGAACTCGTCGGCGCACGTCGCGAACTCGCTGGAGAGCGTGATCCCGCTCATCAGGCGGTTGTCGGTGTTGATCGTGACGCGAAATCGCAGATCGCGCAGCGTGCGCACCGGGTGCGTGGCGATCGAGGCGGCGGCACCGGTGTGCACGTTGGAGGTCGGGCAGATCTCCAAGGGGATGCGACGGTCGCGCACGTAATTGGCCAGGTTGCCCAGGACGTGGCGACCGTCGACGAACGTCACGTCGTCGATGATGCGCACTCCGTGCCCCAGGCGCTCCGCGTTGCAGAACTGCACGGCCTCCCAGATGGAGGGCAGGCCGAACGCCTCCCCGGCGTGCACGGTGAGGTGGAAGTTCTCTCGCTGGACGAGGTGGAACGCCGCCAGGTGCTCGGTGGGCGGGAAGCCGTCCTCGGGTCCGGCGATGTCGAAACCGCACACGCCGTGATCGCGGAAGTCGACGGCCAACTGAGCGATCGTCTCGCTGCGGTGCGCCTGGCGCATCGCCGAGAGGATCGCGCGCACCACGATGACGCGTCCCTCGGCCCGGGCCGCCGCGACGCCCTCGGCGAAGCCTCCGAGGACCGACGACACGACTTCGTTGAGGGTGAGCCCGCCCGCCTGGTGCAGTTCGGGCGCGAATCGAACCTCCGCGTAGACGACCCCGTCGCGCGCCAGGTCGATCGCGCACTCGGCGGCGACTCTCGACAACTGGTCACGGGTCTGCATGATCGCCGTCGTGTGGGCGAAGCCCTGGAGATAGTGGACCAGATCGCCACCGGGCTCGTCGGCCACGAACCATCGGGCCAGTTCCGCGGGGTCGTTCGTGGGCAGTTCGTGGTAGCCGATCTCGCGGGCCAGTTCGATGACGGTCGCGGGTCGCAGACCGCCGTCGAGGTGATCGTGGAGAAGGACTTTCGGCGCCCGGATGACGGTGTCGAGGGTCATCGCCGGGTCGGACATCGGTCCAGGCTACCGAAGGAGCCGGGTCTACCCTCCGACGCGCTCGAGGAGGAGGGGCGCGGGCGCCACGGGTCCCTCACCGATGGCGACCGCGCCGGTGAGGGGGGCGCGACCGGCCTCGATGTGGGCGTCGTCGTCGGCGTGCAGCTCGAAGAGGGGAGTCCCGGCCTCCACGACGTCGCCGACCCGCACCAGGGTGAGAACCCCGGCGGTCGCGCTGACCGAGTCCTCCTTGCGGGCTCGTCCCGCGCCGGCCCGCCACGCGCTCACCCCGACGGCGAGCGCGTCGACCGAGGTCACGGTCCCCGCGCGGGGCGCGACAAACATCTCGCGGTGCGCCGCCACCGGCAGTTCCGCGTCCGGATCACCGCCCTGGGCCGCGATCATGCGCCGATAGACCTGGTAGGCGGAGCCGTCGTCGAGGTGGGCCCCGGGGTCGACGTCGAGGCCGACCAGCCCCACCATGAGCCGGGCCAGGGCCAGGGTCACCTCGCGAACGTCGGACGGGCCGCCTCCGCGCAGCACGTCGACGGACTCGGTGACCTCGAGGGCGTTGCCCGCGGCGCGCCCGAGCGGCGCGTCCATCGCCGTCAACTGGGCCACCGTGGCGACCCCGTGACGCTGGCCGAGACCGACCATCGTGGACGCCAGAGCCCTCGCGTGCGCGAGGTCCTTCATGAAGGCCCCGCGTCCGACCTTGACGTCGAGCACGAGCGCGCCGGTGCCCTCGGCGATCTTCTTGGACATGATGGACGACGAGATCAGGGGGATCGACTCCACCGTCCCGGTCACATCGCGCAGGGCGTAGAGCCGGCGGTCGATCGGCGCGAGGCCCGCGCCCGCGGCGCACACGACCGCGCCGACCTCCTCGAGCTGGGCGAGCACCTCGTCGTTGGAGAGCGCCGCGCGCCACCCCGGGATCGACTCGAGCTTGTCCAGAGTGCCGCCCGTGTGGCCCAGTCCCCGGCCCGACAACTGGGGCACCGCGGCCCCGCACGCGGCGACGAGCGGAGCCAGGATGATCGACACCTTGTCGCCGACGCCGCCGGTCGAGTGCTTGTCCACCGTCGGGCGCGTCAGCCCGGACAGGTCGAGGCGCTCGCCCGAGGCGATCATCCGGGCGGTCCAGGTCCCCAGCTCGTTGTCGTCGAGGCCGTTGAAGAGGATCGCCATGAGCAGCGCCGACATCTGCTCCTCGGCCACCTCCGAGCGCTGGTAGGCGTCGAGCATCCACGCGATGGCGTCGTCGCTCAGGACGCCCCCGTCGCGCTTCGTGGCGATCACCTCGACCGCCGAGTGGCTCACTGAGTGCTCCGCGTCCCGAGCTCGTGGGGCCCGAAGGCTCCGGGGAGGAGCTCGGCGAGCCGGACGGGTTCACCGGACTCGCCCGCGTCGACCAGCAGGTCCGCGCCGCCGTGCTCGAAGAGCAGCTGGCGACATCGACCGCACGGCGTCAGGGGCTCGCCGTCACCGGCGACGACCGCGACCGCGATCAGCTCGCCGCCGCCGTGGCGCGCGAGGTCGCCGACCAGCGCGCACTCGGCGCACAGCGTGAGTCCGTAACTCGCGTTCTCGACGTTGGAGCCCTCGAGGATGACTCCGTCGCGCGTGACGCCGGCGGCGCCGACGCGCACGTGCGAGTACGGCGCGTAGGACTTCGCGGAGGCCCCGCGGGCTCGGGTGCGCAGCGTGTCCCACGGGATCTCGCTGGGTCCGCCCACGGCAAAACTGTACACTTCGCCTCCGTGTACGCCTTTCGCCACGCGTCGGTGATCGTCGGCGACGAGGTGCGCACCTCGCTAACGGAGGGCCGCGGTGTGGTCGCGCTCGAGACGACGATCGTCGTTCACGGACTGCCCGCGCCGACGAACCTCGAAGTCGCCGCCGCGTGCGAGGAGGCGATACGCGACGCGGGCAGCGTTCCCGCCACCATCGGTGTGCTCGACGGCGATCTCGTCGTCGGGCTCAGTGCGGACCAGCTGGCGCGGCTGGCGGACCCGGGTCGCGCCAGCGCCAAGCTCTCGGCGCGTGACCTCGGCGCCGCGCTCGCGCTCGCGCGCGACGGCGCCACCACCGTCGCGGGCACGATCGCCGTCGCCTCGCGCGTCGGCATCGACGTGATGGCCACCGGCGGTCTGGGTGGCGTGCACCGCGACGCGGCGACGACGTTCGACGAGTCGGCCGACCTCACCACATTGTCGCGAACCTCCGTGGTCGTCGTGGCCTCGGGCGTGAAGTCGATCCTCGACATCGCGGCGACCCTGGAGCGGCTGGACTCCCTCGGCGTCGCGGTCGTGGGGTACCAGACGGACGAGTTTCCCGGCTTCTACCTGCGCTCGAGCGGTCACCGTCTCGAGTGGACGGTGGACTCTCCCGACGCGGCCGCGGCCCTGTTCCGCGCTCAGCGCGAGCTCTCGGGCGCGGGAGTGCTCCTCGCGAACCCGGTGGCGCTGGATCGACAGCTCGATCCGGCGCTCCACGAGCGAGCCCTGGACGCCGCGCTCGCGGCCGCGCGAGTCCGCGGAGTCACCGGCAAGGCGCTGACACCGGTGCTGCTCGCCGAGTTCGCCCGCCTGACGGGCGGGGCGAGCGTCGAAGCCAATCGCCACCTGGTCGTGGCGAACGCGCGTCTGGCTGGCGAGGTGGCGTTCGCGCTCGCGTCCTCGTGACGTCGACGCGCGCCGTCGTCGTGGGCGACGTGATGCTCGACGTGGTGACGAGGCCCTCGACGACGATTGCCCCGACGAGCGACACTCCCGCGCGGGCGCGAGTGGGACGCGGGGGCTCCGGGGCGAACCTGGCGGTCGCCCTCGCGGGTGCCGGGGTTGAGGTGACCTACGTGGGCGCCGCGGGACGCGACGCCGCGGCGGCGATCTTCATCGACGACCTCGTAGGACACGGCCTACGAGTGCGCCTCGAAGAGGTAGACGCGCCGACGGGGGTCGTGGTCGCGATCGTGGCGCCCGACGGCCAGCGCGCCATGATGACCGACCGCGGGGCGAACCCCCGGTTGAGCATCGAACACGTCGCCGCGGTGCTCGACGAGCCCTTCGACCACCTCCACGTGTCGGGGTACACCGTGCTCGACGACGACACTCGCGCGGTGGCGCGCGACGCCCTCTCGCTCGCGCGCGCCCGCGGCTCGTCGACGTCGGTCGACGTGTGCTCGGTCGCGCCGCTGCGGGCAGTCGGCCCGGCGAGCTTTCTCGGCGCGACCGCCGGGGCGGACTCGCTCTTCGCGAACGAGGAGGAGGCGCTCGCCTTGTCGGGCCGGGCCGACCTCGACGGCGCCCTCCACATGCTGGCCGCGCTGTTCGACGAGGTCGTGGTGACCCGCGGGGCCGACGGGGCCTCGGCGCGCCGACACGACCGCGAATGGCGCGTCGGCGCGGCGTCCGTCGAGGTCATCGACACCACCGGCGCGGGCGACGCCGCGACCGGCGCCTACCTCGCGGCGTCGCTGACGGGGCGCGATCCCGAAGAGGCGCTCAGCGCGGCCATGGCCGCGGCGGCGAAGGTCGTGGCCGAACTCGGTTCGTAGTCAATCGCGCTTGTACGGCAAGCCGTCAGCGGCGGGCGCGCGAACCCGGCCGATCAGCCCCGACACGACGGCGATCGTGATCACGTAGGGGAACATGCCGAGTATCTCGGTGGAGACGGGAATCTGATACGTCTGGAGATTGTCGGCCAGGTAGACCGAGAGGCCGAAGATCGTGGCCGCGACGACGGCGCCGGACGGGCGCCAGCGTCCGAAGATCAGCCCGGCGAGCGCGATGTAGCCGTACCCCTGGGTGATGCCCACGGTGAACTGGCCCTGGAACCCTATGAGCGCGATGCCGCCCAGGCCGGCCACGGCGCCGCCCATGATCACGTTGATGTAGCGGGTGCGGATGACGTTGATGCCGACGGCGGCGGCGGCGTCGGGGTGCTCGCCCACGGCACGCACTCGCAGTCCCCACCGCGTCTTGAACAGGGCAAAGCTGATCAGGGCGACCATGATGATCATGACGTAGAAGAATCCCGACTCGTCGAAGAGCACCGGCCCGAGAACGGGGATCTTGGCCAGCAGGGGGATGGGCAGGTTCGGCGCCAGGTTGCCCGCGTTGTACTGAGGGTAGGGCGTGAGCACCTGGAGGTTCAAGTACGACGAGAGTCCCGACATCATCGTGACGATGACGACGCCGACGATGATCTGGTCCGATTGGTAGCGCAAGGCAAGGAAGGCCAGGATGGAACCGAGGAGCGCCCCGACGACGGCCGCACCGATGGCGGCGTAGAACCAGTTGTTCGTCTCCGACTGGATCACGGCGCCGAAGAAGACGCCGCCGATGAACTGGCCCTCGATCGCTATGTTCACGACTCCGGACCGCTCGCACAAGACGCCGGACAGCGAACCGAAGATGAGCACCATCGCGACCACCGCACCGCCCACCAAGATGGACGTCACGTTGATGAAGCCAACCTGGGACGGCCCGTGGGTGCGTCCCGCCCAGATGAGCAGGGCGAAGAAGAAGAAGACGGCCACGCCGCCCAGTCGCAACGTGACGAACCGCTGGGCTCGGCGCCACAGGATCTCAACACCCACCGCGATGATCGTCAGACCGAGCGCCACGTTTGTCCATCGCGACGACACGGTCAGGTTGGCCAGGTGCCAAGGGACCGTCCCCGAGATGTTGACCGGATCGAAGGTGAGCGTCGTGTTGGCGCGGCCCGACGAGCCGATTCCGAAGACCCAGGTCACGAATGCACCGACGACCACGATGATCGCCCCGATGGCGCGGTCGCGCCCGCCGGGCTTGTGCGCCCGCGGCACGGATGGCGCGAGCGTCGTGGTCACGAGCTCCACCCTTGCGTGGCGAGCTGCACCGCGCTCGTCGAGGTGGCGCGAAGGCGGAAGAGCTCCTTGACGAGTGCCGGCGTCGCTACGAACAGCACGACAGCCGACTGGATCACTGTGGCCAGGTCCAACGGGATGCCAGTCGCTGCCTGCATGGAACGCCCGCCGACGCCGAGGGCGGCGAAGAGGAGTGACCCCCACACGATGCCCATCGGACGGTTGCGGCCCAGCAGTGCGACGGTGATGGCCGTGAAGCCGATGCCGGCGTTGCCGATCAGGAATCCGCCGTCGATGTAGTGGGTGGTTCCGGCGACCTGGGTGATGCCGGCGAGGCCCGACAGGCCCCCAGAGATCAGGAAGACCCCGATGACGACCCGGCGCGGCTTGATGCCCGATACGCGCGCGGCGTTGGGGTTAGCGCCGCTGACGCGATACTCGAAGCCCAACGACGAGCGTTCGAGGAACCACCAGGCAAAGACCACGACGCCGATCGCGATGAAGACGCCGTAGTTGACGCGCAGACCGGTGGACGCACCGAAGATCGGCGCGAGGATCGCCCCCGGGCGAAGCGTGCGCGAGAGGTCGTTCTGCTGGCCCGGCAGCTGGAGCGACGTGGACAGCAGGGTGAAGATGAGGAAGTTCGCGATGACGTAATTGAGCATGATCGTCACGATCACTTCGTGGGCCCCAGTCCACGCCTTGAGCAATCCCGGTATGGCGCCAGCGAGCATCCCTCCGGCGATGCCGCTGGCGAGGGTGATCGGGATCAAGAAGATGGTGGGCAAGTGGACGAACGCCCCGACCGCCGTGCCGGCGATTCCGCCGATGATCGCCTGGCCGTTGGCGCCGATGTTGAAGATGCCGGTCTGAAAGCAGATGCCGACGCCAATGCTGGCGATCACCAGCGGTGTCGCGTACGTCAGAGTCTCGGAGATCGGGGTCATGGCGGCGGGCCAACCCTTGCCGGAGGTAAGGGCGTGCCAGAAGGTTTGGGGGTCGATGATCGAGCCCGTGAACATGTCGCGATATGCGGCGCCGACGTGGTTGAACGTCATATTGATCGCGTGGCCCGGGGCTCCCCACGAGTGGAAGATTCCGCGCCACGCGTCGAGAACGGGCGTGCTCGTCACGACGATCACGATCGCTCCGACGACGAGTCCCAGCGCCACCGCGAAGAAGGTCACGAGCACCGGGCTGGCGGAGATGCGGCGAAGGTTGGGCTTGCGGAACTTAGGCATGAGTGGCCTCCGCGACCGTGGCCCCGGTCATCAACAGACCGATCGTCTCACGGCTGGTCGTCGGGGCAACGATGCCCGTGATTCGACCCTTGTGCATTACCGCGACGCGATCGCCGAGGGCAAGGACCTCGTCGAGTTCGGACGACACGACGAGGATCCCTTGACCCTCGTTGCGCTCATGGACCATCTGGCGGTGGACGTACTCGATCGACCCGACGTCCAGTCCGCGAGTGGGCTGCGCTGCCACGAGAACGGTGAGAGGTCTCGAGAGCTCGCGCGCCACGATCACCTTTTGCTGATTCCCGCCTGATAGAGAGCTCACGAGTGAGTTGGGCGATTCGGTTCGAATGTCAAAGTCCTTGATTCGGTTGAGGGCGTTCTCGCGGACGGCGCCTAGGCGGCGGGTCCCCCGGTGCGCGAAGGGCTCACGCCGAGGTGTGTTGAGCACCAAGTTGTCGGCCACCGTCATCGAGAGGACGAGGCCGTCTCGCTGGCGGTCCTCGGGCACATGGCCCAATCCCGCGTCGAGCATCTCGCGCGGTGAGGCGTTGGTGAGGTCGCGACCACCGAGCATGATCGTCCCGGACTCCACCCGCCGAACTCCGGCCAGGGCCTCCACCAGTTCGGTCTGCCCGTTGCCTTGGATGCCCGCAAGGGCGACGATCTCTCCCGCGTGCACGTCCAAGGTGACGCCATCCACTGCGGCCAGTCCGCGGTCGTCACGAACGACGAGATCCCGGATCTCGAGGACCGTGTCACCAGGCTCGCGCGCCTCCTTCTCGACGGTCAGGATGACGTCGCGTCCGACCATCATCGACGCCAGCTGGGCCTCGGAGTCCGTGGGCTGGGCCGTGCCCACGACGCGACCCTGGCGTATGACCGTGATGACGTCGGAGATCTCGCGGACCTCTCGCAGCTTGTGCGAGATGAAGAGGATCGACTTGCCGGCGGACTTGAGCGAGCGCATGATCTCCATCAGGGCGTCAATCTCTTGGGGAGTGAGGACGGCGGTCGGCTCGTCGAGGATGAGCAGTTCGGCGTTGTGGTTGAGGGCCTTCAAGATCTCGACCCGTTGCTGGATGCCGACGGGGAGGTCCTCGACGATCGCCTCCGGGTCGACCGCAAGGCCGAAGCGTTCAGAGGCATCGCGGATGCTCTGGTTGGCCTTGGCGTGGTCGACACGGTCGAACGACTTGGTCGGTTCGAAGCCCAAGACCACGTTCTCCGCGACGCTGAAGACCGGAACCAGCATGAAGTGCTGATGGACCATTCCGATGCCAGCGCGCACCGCTTCGCCAGAGTTCGTGAAGAGGACCGGCTCGCCGTCGATCAGTATCTGACCATCGTCAGGGTGGAGAAGGCCGAACAGGACGTTCATCAACGTCGACTTGCCCGCGCCGTTCTCGCCGAGCAGGCAGTGGATCTGACCTGGCTCGACCGTCACGCTGATCTCGTCGTTGGCGGTAAAGGAGCCGAAGCGCTTCGTGATCGCCCGCAGTTCGACACGCACGAACGACCATCGTAGCCAGGACGAAGGCCCGGGTCTTAGACCCGGGCCTTCGTCATGATCGTGTCGCCGTCAATGACGGCAGTGGTCTACTTGGCCGGGTACTTGTTCGGGTTCACCGAGATCTTGCCGGACACGATGCCCTTCTGAATCTTGGCAATCGTGGACTTCAGCGACGACGGGATCATGATCCCCCCGTACTCCAGCGCGGTGCCGTTGTTCTTCAGGGTGCCCGTGTACGTGCCACCCGCGAAGGTGCCGTTGGCGGCCGACAGGACTGCGGCCTCCACCGACGCCTCGACGCCCTTGGCGACGGTACCGATGAGCCACTTGCAGTCAGCCTTGTCGGTCAGGCAGCCGTTGGAGTCGACCCACAGAACCGAGTGACCCTTGCCGGCCTGCTTGGCGGCGGCGATCGAGCCCAGGCCTACGGAACCGGCGACGGGGAACACCACGTCAGCCTTGGCCGCGAAGTCGCCGGTGGTGATGTGCTGGCCAGCACCGAGGTCGGTGAAGTTGCCGACGAACGTTCCCTTGCCGTTGCACTTGGACAGTGTGCAGGTGCCGGCGGCTGGTGTCCAACCCAGGACCTTCACGTGCTTGCCCATGGTCTTGTTGTAGTAGCGCACTCCGGCCACGAACCCGTTCATGTAGATCGTGACGGGGACGATGTTGATACCGCCATACGTCGCGACCACACCGGTCTTGGAGCTCGCTGCGGCCAGGTACCCGCCGAGGAAGGCGCCCTGGTTGGTGTCGTAGAGCAGGCCCAGCACGTTCTTCGAGGTGGTGGTGGGCTGGTCGTCGACGATCGCGAACTCCTGGCTCGGGTTGGCGTTGGCGGCGTCCGCCGTGGCCGTGTCCATCAGGAAGCCGACCGTGACGATGATCCCGCAACCTTCGCTGATGAAGGTCTGGATGTTCGGCGCGTAGTCCGCGTTCGAGGTCGACGACAGGTACGACGGCGTGATGTTGGTGTTGACCGCCGCGGCGTCCAGTAGCCCCTTGTACGCCGAGTAGTTGAACGACTTGTCGTTGATGCCACCAGTGTCGGTCACGACGCACGCCTTGAACTGCGAGGCGGCCGTGGCCGTCGACATGGTCGCGGCGATGCCGGCGGTCATCGTGCCCAGAACCAGTGATGCGGCTCCGAGCAACGTGCCGAGTCGGCGAACGCGCCCGGCCTGTGCTCCCTTATGCATTGTGTACCCCTCCAGAGGATCGTTGATCGAAGGACAACGTCCGACGTTGTCGTCCCCCGGCCAAACTCTTGTCTGCAGCGACACTAGTCCGCGCTATGGGAGCGAAACAGGTCGGGAGCGACGGCCTTCGTCGACCTACTTCGACTGCGGAGCGCCGGGCAGACGCGGGACCGCCAAGCTCACCGCGAGCGCGATGACCGAGAGGCCGGCCGAGATGAGGAAGGCCCGGTGATATCCGCTGACCAACGCCGCCGGCGAGGTCGGCTCGACGAAGGTCGCGGCCCGGTCCGCGGCGGCCGTCGCCAGGGCCGCCAGAGCCAAGGATCCACCGACCTGGCGCGAGGTATTGAGGAGCCCCGACGCCAGTCCGGCCTCGGCGCGGTCCACGCCCGCGGTCGCCGCCGTGGCCAGCGGGGTGAAGAGGATGCCCATCGCGAAGGCGCAGATGATCGACGGCGCCAGGATGGCCCCCAGGTACGAGCTGCGCGGCTGGATCATCGATATCCACAGGAAGCCGACGGTCGCGAGACTGGCCCCGCTGATCAAGATTGGTCGTACACCGATCCGGCTGAGGATTCGCGAGCTGATCTGGGCTCCCGCGATGATGGCGAGGGCCATCGGAAGAAAGGCGAATCCCGCCCGCACGGCGTCGTAGCCCAGGATGTTCTGGAAGTAGAAGGTCAAGAAGTACCACATGGCGAAGAAGACGCCTCCGACGAGCATCATCATCAGATTGGCCAGGGCCAGCGTGCGCGACCGGAAGACTCTGAACGGAACCAGGGGGTGCGAGGCGACCTTGGACTCCCAGACGAGGAAGACGGTCAGTCCGACGACACCGCCGAAGAGCCAGCTGAGGGTCGAGTGCGACCCCCAGCCCCAACTCGTCGTGTGGACAATGGCGTAGATGACGGCGGCGAGCGATCCGGTGACCAGCACGGCACCGGTGATGTCGAGTTTCACGGTCGCTTCGCGGTTGCGCATCTCGCGCAAATACAGCGTCGCCGCCACCATTGCCGCTAGTCCTATGGGCACGTTGATGAAGAAGACCCAGCGCCACGACGCATAGCCGGTGAGGAGACCACCGAGGAGACCACCGACGGCGCCACCCGCGCCCGCCACGGCGCTCCACGCCCCGATCGCCCGCGGCAGACGCGGCCCCTGGAAGGTGGTCACGATGATCGTCAACGTCGCGGGCGCGAGGACGGCGCCCCCGAGGCCCTGGAGGGCCCGGACCGCCACGATCTGGGTGCCGGTGGCGGCGAATCCGGCGCCGATGCTCGCCACGATGAACACCGACATCCCCGCGAGGTACACGCGTCGTCGTCCGGCGAGATCAGCGAGTCGACCGCCGAGCAGCAGGAACCCCGCAAATGTCAAGACGTACGCGTTCACGACCCACTGCGCGCTCGACACCGAGAAGTGCAGGTCGCGCTGCATCGAGGGCAGAGCCACGTTCACGATGGACACGTCGAGCACGACCATGAACTGGCCGAGGCAGGCGATCGTCAGGATCAGCCAGTCAGGTGCGACACGAATGCGCCGTTCGACAGCCTCGACGGTCGGGTCTGCCTGCGAAGACATGCGATGAGTGTACGGGTCGAGGATCGTCGCGCGACACGCTGGGCGGCGCATCGGCCACACTGGAGAGATGGCCGCCCAGTTCATCTTCACCATGCGCGACCTGCGGCGCTTCTACCCTCCAGATCGCGAGGTCCTCAAGGGAATCAACCTCTCGTTCTATCCCGGAGCCAAGATCGGCGTGATCGGTTCCAACGGCTCGGGCAAGTCGTCGCTGCTGCGGATCATGGCCGGCCTGGACGACGGATTCACGGGAGAGGCCCGGCTCACCCCCGGGTTCAGCGTCGGGTACCTGTCCCAAGAGCCCACCCTCGACTCCGCGAAGGACGTGCTGGGCAATGTGGCTGACGGCGTCGGTGAGAAGCGCGACCTGCTGGCGCGCTTCAACGACGTGTGCGCGGCGATGGGCGACCCCGAAGCGGACTTCGATGCGCTGCTCGCCGAACAGGCCGACCTGCAAGCGAGGATCGACGCCGCCCACGCGTGGGATCTCGAGCGAACACTCGAGATAGCGATGGACGCGCTGCGTCTGCCGGCGTCGGACGCTGACGTGAGCACCCTCTCGGGCGGGGAACGCCGCCGAGTCGCCCTCTGCCGCCTCCTGCTGTCTCAGCCCGACCTCCTGCTGCTCGACGAGCCGACCAATCACCTGGACGCCGAGTCGGTCGCCTGGCTCGAGCGGACTCTCCAGGAGTACGCGGGGACCGTCGTCGCCGTCACCCACGACCGCTACTTCCTCGACAACGCGGCCTCGTGGATCTTGGAGCTCGACCGTGGTCGTGGAATCCCGTGGGAGGGCAACTACTCCTCGTGGCTCGAACAGAAGCAGGCTCGTCTGGCCGCGGAGGAAAAGACTGACACCCGCCGACAGGCCGCCCTCCAGCGCGAGCTGGAGTGGATCCGTATGTCTCCGCGCGCGCGTCAGAGCAAGGGGAAGGCTCGCGTCACCGCGTTCAATGAACTGGTGGCGGAGGCGGAGGCCGCCGAGGGGCGCGCCGACAAGGTGGAGTTGGTGATTCCATCAGGTCCGCGCCTCGGTGACCTCGTGGTCGACGCGTCGCATCTCGTCAAGGGCTTCGACGACCGACTCCTGATCGAAGACCTGTCGTTCATTCTTCCCCCCGGCGGGATCGTCGGAGTGATCGGCCCCAACGGTGCGGGCAAGACGACGCTCTTTCGGATGCTGACCGGCGCCGAGAAGCCCGACGCCGGCCGCCTGGCGGTGGGCAGCACCGTGAGTTTCGCCTACGTCGACCAATCGCGAGATTCGCTCGACCCGACGGCCACCGTCTTTGACGAGGTGAGCGGGGGCGTCGAGCGGATGATCGTGGGCGGCCGCGAGGTGCACGCGCGCGCCTACGTCGCCAGCTTCGGATTCAAGGGCACCGATCAGCAGAAGAAGGTGGGCGAGATCTCCGGGGGCGAGCGCAACCGCGTGCACCTGGCCAAGGTCTTGCGTTCGGGCGGCAACGTCCTGCTGCTCGACGAGCCGACCAACGACCTCGACGTGGACACCTTGCGAGCCCTGGAAGATGGACTCGTCGCCTTTCCCGGTTGCGCGGTCGTGATCAGCCACGACCGATGGTTCCTCGACCGGATCTCCACCCACGTTCTGGCGTTCGAGGGCGAGGCGCAGGTCCGGTGGTTCGAAGGGAACTTTTCGGACTACGAGGCCGATCGCCACCGCCGTCTCGGCACCGACGCCGATCAACCCCACCGACTCCGCTACAAGCGCTTGACGCGCTCGTAGGCCTCGCGGTCACCCATCTAGAGTCGGGCGGGGAGGTGCCGGTGACGACCCGTGACGACTGCGCCGCGCTCGATGAACGCGACGAGCTGGCTGTTCTGCGCGACGAGTTCGTGCTCGACGATTCTGTCCTGTATCTCGACGGGAACTCGCTCGGGCCCTTGACCCACGCGGCTCGTTCCCGCGTGCTGACCACCCTCGACCAGGAATGGGCGCAGGGTCTCGTGCGCAGCTGGAGCGACGCCGGTTGGATGGACACACCACTTCGACTGGGCGACCGCCTGGCGCCGTTGATCGGGGCCAGGCCCGGCGAGGTCCTCGTCGCGGACACGCTGACCTTCATGCTGGCGAAGTTGATCGGTGGCGCGCTCGAGCTGCGACCGGAACGACACGTCATCCTCACCGACGTGGCCAACTTCCACTCCGACCTCTACATCGTGGAAGCGATGGCCGCGCGCGCTGGTCGAGAGATGACCGTCCGGGCGCTCGAGCGTCACCAGTTGACTGACGCGCTCGATGATGACGTGGCCCTCGTGATGCTCACCCACGTCGACTACCGCACGGGGGAGATGCTGGACCTGTCGGGCATCACCGGCCTGGTCCACGCCGTGGGCGCGCTGGTGCTCTGGGACCTGGCGCACTCCGCGGGCGCGGTGCCGGTCGACCTCACCGGGGCCGACGCCGACTTCGCGGCGGGCTGTAGTTACAAGTACCTCAACGGGGGCCCCGGCTCGCCGGGCTTCGCCTACATCCGCGACCGGTGGCAGGGCGTCGTGCGCAACCCGTTGCCCGGGTGGCTCGGCCACGTCCGCCCCTTCGACTTTGAGACCACGTTCCAGCCCGCCGCCGGTGTGCGCTCGTTCATCACGTCGTCGCCGTCGATGGTCTCCCTGGCCGCCCTGGACGGGGCGCTCGACGTGTGGGACTCGATCTCCCTTCGTGAGGTGAGGGTGAAGAGTCTGGCGCTGACGGACCTCTTCATCGAGCTCGTCGAGGCCCGCCTACCGGGCGCCTTCGAGCTCGTGACGCCCCGCGACCACGCGCGCCGGGCGAGCCAGGTCGCGCTGCGACACCCCGACGGCTACGGGGTGGTCCGCGCGCTCATCGACCGTGGCGTCATCGGCGACTTTCGGGCTCCCGACATCTGCCGCTTCGGATTCGCGCCGTTGTACTTGCGATTCGTCGACGTGTACGACGCGGTGGCCCACCTGGTGGCGGTCATGGATGGCGGTGAGTATCGCGCCGAACGATTCGCCGAGCGCGGTGCGGTGACGTGAGTCACGCCTTGTAGGAGAAGAATCCCTGGCGCGACTTGCGCCCGAGCAGGCCGGCCTGCGACATGCGCGAGAGCAGCGGGGGCGGAGCGAAGTGGGGCTCTTTGAACTCCTCGTAGAGCGACTCGGCGACGGCCAGCGTGGTGTCCAGGCCGATGAGGTCAGTGAGGGCGAGGGGTCCCATAGGGTGCGCGCACCCCACGACCATCCCGGTGTCGATGTCCTCGGCGCTGGCGAAGCCCGATTCCAGCATGCGGATCGCCGACAGGAGGTAGGGGATCAGCAGGGCGTTGACCACGAAGCCGGCGCGGTCCGGCGAGGTGATGACCTTCTTACCCAGCGGGCCGCTGGCGTACTCGTGGACGCGGGCGGTGGTCTCGGCGCTGGTCAGGAGCGAGGAGATCACCTCGACGAGCTTGAGCACCGGAACGGGGTTGAAGAAGTGCATGCCGATGACCTGCTCGGGCCGGCCCGTCGCCATGGCCAGCTTGATGATCGGAATCGACGAGGTGTTGGTGGCCAGCACCGCATCGGGGTCACTCACCACCTTGTCGAGGGTGGCGAAGACCTCGGTCTTGAGCTCCTCGTTCTCCGCGACGGCCTCGATGACGATCTGACGGTCGGTCAGGCGCGTGAAGTCGGTGGTGTAGGAGAGGTTGGCGCGGGCCTCGGACGCCTCGGCTTCGGGGACCTTGCCCGACGCGACGGCGCGCGAGAGTGAACTCTCGAGGCGCGCCTGGCCGGCGGCCAGCGCCTCGCGATCTCGCTCGACGACCACGACGTCGGCGCCCGCCCGCGCTGCGATCTCGGCAATGCCCGACCCCATGAGGCCGCAGCCCACCACACCCACTCGCTCCATCGGGACCTCCCTGTCCAGCGTGCACCGCGAACCGAGTGTAGGCCGCTCACCTGATCGGTCTCCGGGGTCGGTCGCTACCATTGGGGGGCGTCGCGGCGACGCCGCGAGGGGGAGGGGCCCACCGGGTCATGGACACCGTCAACGTCATCATCGAGATTCCTCGCGACAGCCACAACAAGTACGAGTACGACCACGACAACCACACGATCAAGCTCGACCGGCACCTCATCGTGTCGATGGGCTACCCGGCCGAGTACGGCTTCATCCCCGACACGCTGGGCGGCGACGGCGATCCCCTCGACATCCTCGTCCTCACCGAGTACCCGACATTCCCGGGATGCCTGATCGAGACCCGGGTCGTCGGCATGTGCCTGATGACCGACGAGAAGGGCGAGGACGCGAAGCTCATCGGCGTGCCCGAGTACGACCCGCAGTGGCGCTCGGCAACCGACATCGCCGACGTCCCGAAGGCCATCCTGAACCGGATCTCGCACTTCTTCACGGTGTACAAGGACCTCGACGAGAACAAGTGGTCCAAGGTCGAGCACTGGGTAGGTCGCGACGAGGCGCTGGCCGAGTTGGCGGCGTCGCGCGCGAGATTCACCGCGTAGCCGTGGAAGAACGGCTGACCACTCGCGTTGCCGAGCGGGCTGGCGCTCACGCCCTGCGGGCTCGTCAGGCGCTGTGGATCACGCAGTCGTTCTTCTTCTTCGCCCTGGCGGTGTGCGTGGCGATCTACCACGGCCATTCGGCCTACACCGACGGCATCTCCTTCTACGGCGTGTACCCGCCGGCGATGCCCGTCCTCTTCGCCGGCTATCTCACCGCCGCCGGCGGGCTGTGGTGGACGGCGAATCTCGTGGTGGGCACCGACGCCCCGGTGTGGATGCGTCCGGGTCTGCGCTGGATCGCCCTAGGCCTCGTGGTTCTGCTGGCGACCCCGTACAACCAGGGGACGTTCCTCAACTGGGCCCACATGGTCACGGGCGTCTCCATGGCGGTGCCCGAAGTGGCGATCGCGGTCGGGCTCATCAGGCGGCGGGCGACGTTCTCGTCCGTCGCGGCGCTGACGGTCCTGCTCACGGGCGGACTGTTGGGTGCGCTGTCGCTTCCTAACTGGCACGTCTCGCTCCTGCTGCCCGGAGAGTGCATGCTGGAGCTGGGCTTCGGGTGGAGCCTGCTCGAATGGACCTACCTGCTGAGGGCCCGCTCGAACTAGTCGACCGGGGCCACCTCGGCGGCGCTCACCGCAGCGTCGGCCAGGATCTGCAGCGCCTCGAGCCATTCGTCGCCTCCGATGGAGAGGGCGTGCTCACCCTCCAACGCGATCTGACCGAAGAAGAGCGCGTACCAGATGCGCGCGAAGGCGACCGCGCTCATGCCCTGGGCCAAGAGACCCTTGTCCTCCAGGGGCTTGACCCAGGTCAGGATCTGGTCGCTGGCCTCTCGCTTGGCCGCGGCGATGCCGGCCGACGCCGTCGGATTGTGCTCCGCGAAGGAGATGCTCTCGATGCGCAGCAGCCGCGCCCGGTCCAGCTCGGGTGCCTGGGCGTCAGCAATCATCTGGTGCAGCGCCGCACGCAGGTCGCCCGAGGTCGCCACGTGGCGCAACGGGCTGGTGAAGATGTCGGCCTGACCGAGCAGCACCTGGCGGAACCGGTGGACGATCGTCGAGGCGATCAAGTCCTCGCGGTTCTCGAAGTAGCTGTACAGCAGTGCGACCGAGATGCCGGCCTCGGACGCGACCCGCTTGACCCGGAACTGGGTGAGCCCGTTTCGCTCGATCTCCAGGGCCGCCGCGTCGAGGATCCGATCCCGCGTCATGGCCGAAGACTACCCCCGGCCTTCTACGAGGATTCTGCGGGTTAGAGTTCGCTCGCCCAATCCCGAGTTGCCAGGATCTCAGCCACCCGAGCGAGAAAGCGAGCCGCGTACGCGCCGTCGACGGCGCGGTGGTCGAAGGTGAGGGCGATGAGTCCCACCGAGTGGATGGCGATCGTCTCGGCACCGGAATCGTCGACCACTACGACGGGGCGCCGGGTGACGGCGTCGGTCGAGAGGATCGCGACCTGCGGTTGATTGATGATCGCGCCCGTCATCAGGGTGCCAAATGGTCCCGGGTTCGACACCGTGAAGGTCCCCCCGGCGAAGTCGTCCACCGTCAGCTGCTTGGCTCGCGCCCGCGTGGACAGGTCGCGCAGGGAACGCGCGAGCGAAGGCAGGTCGAGCCGGTCGGCGCGGTGCAGGACGGGAGCGACCAGGCCCTCCTCGTCGAGGTCGACGGCGATCGCGAGGTTGAGGTCGCGGTGGATGATGAGCGCGTCGTCGCCGACCGAGGCGTTCAGGTGGGGAAAGTCGCGCAGCGCGCTGAGCAGGGCCGCGGCGTTGAACGCCAGGTACGTCAGGGTGAACCCCTCGGCGTCCATGAACGCGGCGCCACGAAGCCGGCGGGCCGACTCGACGTTCTCGTAGTCGACCTCGCGCACCATCAGGGTGTGGGCCGAGGTGGCCTTGGAGCGCACCATGTGCTCCGCGGTCAGACGGCGGATCCTCGTGAAGGCCACGACCTCGTCCCCGCCTCTCGCGATGGCGTCCTCCACGTCGCGGCGGGTGACTCGCCCGTCGGCGCCAGTGCCCTGGATGGTCGCCGGGTCGATGCGGTGGTCCGTGAGCAACCGCCGCACGACGGGCGACAACTGCGCTGGCGCGCTCGCGGACGTGGTCGAGCGTCGCTCGACGTGGGCTCGGACGTCGTCACGGGTGAGTCGACCATGGGGTCCCGTGCCGGTCACCTCGTCGGCGGAGAGGTGGTGCTCGGCGAGCAGGCGGCGAACGACGGGTGAGAGCAGTGCGTCGCGGGTTCCCGCAGAGCTCGAGGACGTGTCCGAGAGGGGGGAGGCCGCGGGACCAACGTGGGTGGACGGAGGCGCGACGTTGGTCTGCGCGTCGCCTCCGATGACCGCGAGCACCGTCCCGACGTCGACCGTGTCGCCCTCCGCCACCAGGATCGCGGAGAGGACGCCATCGGCCGGAGCGGGAATCTCGGTGTCGACCTTGTCGGTGGACACTTCGAAGAGCGGTTCACCGCGCGTGACGACGTCGCCCACCTTCTTGAACCACTTGGTGACGGTGCCGTCGGCGACGGTCTCACCGAGTTGAGGCATGGTCACGTCAGGGATGAGGCGACCACCTCGACGGGCGAGTCACGACGGGCTCGCGTGGAGACGATCGGCCATCCAATCCGCCCCGTACGGACGGTGCCGGTAGATCACATTGGCGCAGCCGTGGTTGCCGTCGTCGAGCAGCAGCAGTTCGGTCTCGCCGCGCGCCTCCTGCGCGAGGCGCGAACCGTCCTCCCACGGGAACATCCGGTCTCGCCGTCCCAAGATGACCAACAGCGGCGTCGTGATGCGCTCGGCGAACCCGGCGAGGGTGAGGTCGTGCGCACGCCGCTCGGCCTGCGCCGGCGACGCGGAGTACGAGCGGACCTCGAAGGCGTGGCGAGTCAGGGGATTGAGTCTCTCCCAGACCGCGCCCAGGTCGTAGGGACCCGAGAGCGACACCGTGGCGCGCACGGGTAGGGCCGACGCCGCCAGGCGGGCGACGTAGAGGCCACCGAGACTCACCCCCCACACGCCGAGACGGTCGCCGTCGACCTCGGGCAGCGTCGCTAGGTGAGCGAAGACGGCCCCTCCCACCTGATCCCACTCCGGACGTAGGGGCATGGTCCACTCCGCCTCGCCCTGACCCGGGCCGTCGAGGGCGAAGGTCGCCAGGGATCGATCGAGAAAGGCGCGCTCGACCTCGCGCAGCTCCTCCTTCGTTGAATCGAGGCCGGGGACGAGCAGCACCGTCGGGTGCGGTCCCCGCCCGGGGGGTGCGCGCAGCACTCCCACCAGGGTCGTTCCCTCGAAGGGGACGTCGACGCGTCGACCCGGCGGGTCGAGTAGCGGCAGCGCCCGGTTCAGGGCGTCGACGGCTCGGGCGTGGGCGGCCCGCGCCTGATCCTGGTCGTGGACGAAGAGGAACTTCCCGAAATGGAAGTACGTGGCCGCCCGGGCGAAGGCCTCGCCGGCGCTTCGTTGGTGACCTCGCTCGAGGGCCTCGCGGCCCAGTGCGAGATGCTCTTCGGCCCCTTCGCACCACGCGGCGCACCAGTCATCCCAGCGCTCGATCGTGCTCGTGAGGCGCTGGAAGTCGCTGGCGTCGACACCATTGGCCGTGAAGCGCGGCCCCCAATTGGCGATCGCCGTGTCCAAAAGGCTGTCGGCCATCTTCCCCCGAAGAAAATCGAATCGTTGCTGATGGTAACGGAGAATTCAACGACGTGAACACTGTGGGATTGGTGAAAAAAGTTCAACGATCAAAGACCATCATTCTCGCGGGCTGCGCTTGACGTCCTTTAGGGCTGTCGTTAGGGTTGCCGCATCACTCACCGAGTGATCGGCTCATGGTCCGCGTGGTTGGGGGGATCCGGGTTGCTCTACACGCAGGGGGAAATAATGAACAGAAAAGGGAGACTTTTTCGTATTCTGGCCGTGACGTCGGTCGCGGCGACGTCGGTGTTGGTGGTGACCTCGAGCGGCGCCTCGACCGGTTCGATCCCCAAGGGTCAACCCGTCAAGATCGGCATCTCCCTGTCGCTGACCGGTGACTTCTCTGTCGACGGGGTGGCGTTTCAGCAGGGCTACAAGCTCTGGGCGTCCGACGTCAACAAGGCCGGAGGGCTGCTGCACCACAAGGTGGTGCTCGATATCAAGAATGACACCTCGAGTCCGACCCAGGTCGTGACCAACTACCAGGCGCTGATCTCGACGGACCACGTGAATCTGACCTTCGGTCCGTTCTCGTCGTTGCTGACCCTGCCGGCGGCCCGCACCGTGGAGCGCTACGGCTACGCGATGGTCGAAGGGGCCGGAGGCGCGCCATCGGTCTTCTCGGCCAAGCTTCCCAACGTCTTCGACGTGGCGCTGCCCGTCGCCAACTCGCTCGCGCCCATGGCGACCTGGGTGTCGTCGCTGCCCGCATCGTCGCGTCCCACGACGGCGGCCTACGTGACGTCCAACGACCCGTTCACGGAGCCTCAGATTCCGGTGGCCCAGAAGATCCTGGTCAAGGCCGGCATCAAGACGGTCTACAACCACGTCTTTCCCGCTGAGGTGACCGACTACACGCCGATCGCGGACGCCGTGGCGGCGGCCAAGGCCCAGATCGTCGTGCTCGGTTCGGTCGACGTGCCCACCGTGTCGGCGTTCATGCAGGCCTTCGAGCAGGCGCACTACAACCCCAAGGTCTTCATCGCGACCGCCGGACCCGACCAGGGCGCCTCGTTCGTCAAGGCCGTGGGCGCCGCCAACACCGATGGCGTCATGGTGCCTAACTCGTGGTACGGACTGGCGGCGAACGCCGCGAGCCAGAAGATGGTGGCCGAGTACATCAAGGTCTACGGTGGCACGGCCGCCGGCGTGAACGCGGACGTCGCGGAGGCCTACGGAGTCGGCCAGGTGATCGCCGCGGCGGTCAAGGCGACGGGCGGCTTCAACAACGCCAAGATCATCAGCTACCTCCACTCGGGCGTGACCATCTCGACGGTGCTCGGCCAGGCGAAGTTCGACTCGCTGGGTGAGAACCCGTTCATGACCGCCTACACCTTCCAGTGGCAGGGGACCAAGGGAACCTCCTTCGTCCAGGTGAACCCCGTCGGCGACAAGAACTCGGTGAAGATCGAGTACCCGAAGCCGGTGTGGGGCAAGTAGTCCTTGAGTAGCTCAGCGCTCATCCACGCAGTCATCGACGGCATACTGACCGGCTCGGTCTATGCCCTCATGGCGACGGGGTTGACGCTGATCTTCGGAGTGATGAACATCATCAACGTGGCCCAAGGGATCCTGGTGATCCTCGGGGCCTACCTGAGTTACGCCCTTTCTGTGCACTTCGGGATCGACCTGTTCGTCGGTCTGGCGATCACGATCCCCACCCTGTTCGTGGTGGGGATCGTGATCGAACGTGCGTTCATCGGGCGTCTCAAGGGACCGGAGAAGACCGCGATGTCGATCCTCGTGACCTACGCGGTCGCGCTGCTGATCGAGGGATCACTCAACATGATCTTCTCGACCAACGACGTGGAACTCCACGCCTGGTACGTCACGGACACGTTCCGTCTCTTCGGGATCTACTTCGCCTACATCTACGTCTTCGGCTTCCTGATGGCGGCGGTCCTGTTGGGTGGCCTGTACTTCATGCTGTATCGAACTCGCTTCGGCGCGAGCGTGCGAGCGTCGTTGGCCGATCAGACCTCCGCGGCGCTGGTGGGCATCGACGTGCGCCGGGTGTCGACGATCTGCTTCGGCTTGGGCGTGGCGGTCACCGCCGCCGGCGGGATGGTCTACGGGGCGACCAACGCCTTCAACGCCAGCACCAGCTACGACCTCATCTCGCGACTCCTAATCATCATCGTGCTGGGCGGCATGGGCAGCCTGGGCGGAGCGCTGGTCGCGGCCATCGGCATGGTCGTGATCGAGGACGTCGTCTCCGTCGCGTGGTCGCCGATCTGGTCGACCCTCGTCTTCTTCCTGGTCCTCGTGGTCGTGTTGTCCGTGCGTCCCCAGGGGCTCTTCGGCAAGCCGTCGGCCCGAGTCGCTTGATGAAGAAGGCCAACCTGTGGTGGCTGGCGGCGCTGGCCGTCTTCGGCGCCTTTCCCCTGGTCGTGAGCAATCCCACGTGGACCTCCATCGGCGTCATCACGCTGATCTTCATGGCCTGCACGACGTCGTGGAACATGTTCTCGGGCTACTCGGGGTACATCGCCCTGGGCTCGGGCGTCTGGTACGGGATCGGCGCCTACACGATGACCCTGTGCTCGATCCACTGGCACATGGCGCCCGGGGCGGGCCTCTTCTGGCTGGTCCCGCTGGGCGGACTGCTGGCCATGATCGCCGCGGTCCCGGTGGGCTGGGTGGTGCTGCGGGTGCGGCGCCACACCTTCGTGGTGATCACGATCGCGGTCTTCTTCGTCGCCCAGCTGAGCGCCATCAACGCCGGCTTCACCGGGGGGACCGGGGGCCTCTTCCTGCCCTACATCCCCTGGGGGGCGTCGTACTACAACGTGCCCTTCTTCTACGTCGCGCTGGGCATCGTGATCTTCGTGACCGGCCTGTCGGCCCTCGTACGCCGATCACGCTTCGGGCTGCAACTTCTGGCAATCCGCGACGACGAGGACCGCGCGCTCGGCCTGGGGGTCAAGGTGTGGGCGGTCAAGCTCACCGGGTTCTCCCTGTCGGCCTTCACCGTCGGGATGTGCGGCGCGCTCTACGCGATGTTCATCGGACAGATCTATCCCCAGTTCGTGTTCGACCCGCTGTTCGACATCTCCATCGCGTTGATGGCGTTCCTCGGCGGGCTGGGCACCCTGGTGGGCCCGCTGCTCGGCGCGCTGGTCCTCGAGTCGCTCCAGCAGTACCTGAATGTCACGTTCTCTAACGGATCGCTGTACCTGATCCTGTTCGGCTCGCTGTTCCTCCTCGTCATCCTCTTCATGCCCCAGGGCGTCGTGGTCGCGCTGCGCGACCGCCTCTCCAACCGGGCCGAGCGCGAGCGCGCACAGGTCGACTCCAACGAGGTCGCCTTGGCTGGGGGACCGTGATGGCGACGCTCCTCCAGGCCACCGGGGTGAGCCGCGCGTTCGGCGGGGTCCACGCGCTCGATGACTGCTCGCTCAGCGTCGAGGCCGGCTCGATCACGGGACTGATCGGCCCCAACGGCTCGGGCAAGACCACGCTGTTCAACGTGATGACGGGCTACGTGAGGCCCGACGCCGGATCGGTCGCCTTCAGCGGGCGCGACATCACGCGGGCGCGTCCCGACGCCGTCTTCGAGATGGGCATCGGCCGCACATTCCAGTTGACGCGGATCTTCGCGCGCATCACGGTGCTCGAGAACATGCTGGTCGCTACCCAGCGCGACGAGAGCTGGCTGCGAGGTCTCACCCGCTCGATGTCGTCCAAGAGCGAGGTGGCCGCGGCGATGGAGTGGCTCGAGTTCGTGGGCATCGCCAAACTGGCCCACCTCCAGGCGGGCGCCCTGTCGTTCGGGCAGCGCAAGCTGCTCGAACTCGCCTACGTCCTGGTGGCTGACCCGGACGTCATCTTGCTCGACGAGCCCGCGGGCGGCGTCAACCTGACCTTGATCAACGAGATCACCGACAAGATCCGCGAGCTCAACCGGTCCGGCAAGACCTTCCTCATCGTCGAGCACAACATGGAGTTCGTGATGGGACTGTGCGACTCCGTGACGGTCATGCACCAGGGGACTGACCTGGTCACGGGCACTCCGCACGAGGTACGCCACGACCCGCGGGTGCTCGACGCCTACCTCGGCGGTGGCGACGACGCCGACGAGCCGCTCGAGTCCGCCCATGGCTGAGACGGCCTACCTGCGCTTTGAGGGCGTCGTCGCGGGCTACGGCGGCGGCGACGTGCTGCGCGGCGTCGACTTCGACGTCAGCCAGGGCGGCGTCACCTGCATCGTCGGGCCGAACGGATCGGGCAAGTCGACGCTGCTGCGGGCCCTGAGCGGACTGGTGCGCCCGCGCCTCGGACAGATCTGGTTCAAGGGGACGCCCCTGGTGGGGCTCAGCCCGAAGGAGATCCTGCGCATGGGCATCGTCCAGGTGCCCCAGAACCACAGCCTCTTTCGCGAGATGACGGTGGACGAGAACATCGAGCTGGGCGCTTTCCTGGTCAAGGACAAGAAGGTGATCGCCCAGCGCAAGCAGGAGATCCGCGAGCTCTTCCCGGTCGTGGCCGAGCGGGCCCGCGACAAGGCGGGCAGCCTGTCGGGCGGCCAGCAGCGCCTGGTCGAGTTCGCGCGCTGCCTGATGCTCGTGCCGGAACTCGTCGTGCTCGACGAACCCTCGATGGGACTCGACCCCAAGACGTTGCGCTCCATGTTCGCGACGATCAAATCGATGAATAGCGTGGGTCGTACGGTCCTTCTCGTAGAACAAAACGCCCGCCAGGCGCTCAAGATGAGCCACGACGGTGTCGTGATGGAGAACGGGCGGGTGCGACTTCGCGGCACCGGGACCGAGGTCCTCAACAACCCCGAGATCGGCGCGCTGTACCTCGGCGGGTCCGTCCACGCCCCGGCCGGCCCGGACGGCGACGATGACAGAAAGGCCATCCCATGAGTGACGACAGGCGCCGAATCGGCTGGATCGGGTGCGGCCGGATGGGCGCGGCCATGGCCCGGCGCCTGGTGGACGCCGGCCACGACGTCACCGTCACCAACCGCACGAGGTCCAAGACCGACGCCCTGGCGAGCGCGGGCGCCCACGTGGTCGACCACCCCCGCGACCTGGCGACGTGCGACGTCGTCTTCGTGACGGTCAGCGCGAGCGCCGATCTCGAGGACGTCATGACCGGACCACGGGGGTTGCTCGGCGACCCGGCGGGCGCCCCGGCGATCGTGGTGGACTGCTCGACTGTCTCGAGCGAGACGTCGGCGATGGTGCGCGAGGCGTGTGCGCAGCGCGGCATCGACTTCCTGGCCGCCCCGGTCAGCGGCAACCCCAAGGTCGTGGCGGCGGGGCGCCTCACGCTGGCCGTGTCGGGTCCGCGCACGGCCTTTGACGCGGTGCAGGGGTACCTGAACGAGCTGGGCCACGGCGCGACCTACGTCGGCGAAGGCGAAGGGGCACGCCTGGTTAAGATCTGCCACAACATGATGCTCGGCATCGTGGCCCAGGCGATGTCGGAGATCACGGTGCTGGCCCAGCGCGGCGGCATCGAGCGCAGCGCCTGGCTGGCGTTCCTGAACGATTCGGTGATGGGCTCGATGTTCACGCGCTACAAGACGCCGGCCTACGTGAATCTGGACTTCACGCCGACGTTCACGCCCCTGCTCTTGCGCAAGGACTTCGACCTCGGCATGGCGGCGGCCCACGACCTCGACGTGCCCATGCCGCTGTCGGCCCTGACGACCCAGATCGTGATGGACGCGATCGGGGCGGGTCATCGCGAGGAGGACTTCGCGGTGATCTTCCTCGAGGCGGCCCGGGGGGCCGGACTCTCGCTGGAGCCGGAGAACAAGGTCGTGGACGACGGATTGGGGACGAAATGACGCGCGAGGGATTCGGACCGACGATGTACACCCCCGGGCACGCCGGGGTCGATTTCGAGACGCGCGTGGACTTCGAGCGCCTTCGGACCTACCGTTTGGCCCGGGCGCGCGCGGCCCTCGAGGCGAGCGACTTCGGCGCCTTGTTGCTCTTCGACTTCTACAACATCCGGTACGTCACGGGCACGTGGATCGGCGGTGCGCTGGGCGACAAGATGTCCCGCTACTGCCTGCTGACGCGCGGCGGCGAGCCCGTCCTCTGGGACTTCGGATCCGCCGCGCGCCATCACAAGCTCTTCGCGCCGTGGCTCGAGCCCGATAACTGCCGGGCGGGGATGCTCGGACTGCGCGGGGCGATCGCGCCGAGCGCGGGGTTGTTCACGTCCGCCGTCGCCGAGATCGCCGGGCTCCTCACCGACGCCGGCGTCGCCGACCAACCGGTGGGCGTGGACATCGCCGAGCTGCCGCTGCTCGTCGAGATGCGCCAGGCCGGACTCGACGTGCGTGACGCCCAGCAGACGATGCTCGACGCGCGCCAGCTCAAGAGCCCGGACGAGTTGATGCTGCTGAACCAGGCCGCGGCGATGGTCGATGGCGTCTACCACGACATCTTCGAGGCGCTCAAGCCGGGAGTGCGCGAGAACGACATCGTGGCCCTGGCCAACCAGCGGCTCTACGAGATGGGTTCAGAGCAGGTCGAGGCCATCAACGCGGTGTCGGGCGAGCGATGCAATCCGCACCCGCACAACTTCACCGACCGGATCATCCGACCCGGCGACCAGGCGTTCTTCGACATCATCCACTCGTTCAACGGGTACCGGACCTGCTACTACCGCACGCTGTCGGTCGGCAGCGCGACGCCCTCCCAGCACGACGCCTACGCGCAGGCTCGCGAGTGGATGGACCAGGCGATCGACCTCGTCGGCCCGGGGGTCGGGACCGACGAGATCGCCCGCGTGTGGCCGGCGGCGACCGACTTCGGCTTCGCCGATGAGATGGCCGCCTTCGGACTTCAGTTCGGCCACGGGCTGGGACTGGGGCTCCACGAGCGACCGGTCATCAGCCGGCTGAACAGCCTGGAGTACCCCCTCGAGCTGGAAGTGGGAATGGTCTTCGCGCTGGAGACCTACTGCCCGGCCACTGACGGCACGTCGGCCGCGCGCATTGAGGAGGAGGTCGTCGTGACCGAGGAGGGAACTGCGATTTTGACCAAGTTCCCGGCCCAGGAACTCATGATCGCCAACGCGTACTAGGAGGAAGATGACCACGACGACGAATGCTCGCACTGAGGTGGCCACGCGGCTCGCCCTCTACCGCACGCAGGTGGCGCTGCGCCAGTTCGAGCAGCGCGCCTACGACCTGTTCTTAGAGAACCTGGTCAAGGGGACCAGCCACCTCTCGCTGGGCCAGGAGGCCATCGCCGCGGGTTTCGCGGCGGCGATGCGCAGCGACGACTGGACCTTCGCCACCTACCGGGGCCACGCCCATACGCTGGCGCGCGGAGTGCCGATGACCCCGGTGCTGGCTGAGCTGCTGGGCCGCGACAACGGGTTGATGGGGGGCAAGGGCGGGTCCATGCACCTGACCAGCGTCGAGCACGGGGTGATGGGCTCCTACGCCATCATCGGCGCCCACCTGCCCATCGCGTGCGGGGCGGCGTGGAGCGCCCAGTACCGGGGCACGCAGCAGGTGGCGGTCTGCTTCTTCGGCGACGGCACGGTCAACATCGGCGCCTTCCACGAGGCGCTGAACTTCGCCGCCATCTGGTCGCTGCCGGTCGTCTTCGTGTGCGAGAACAACCAGTGGATGGAGTACACGCGCACCAGCGACGTGACCGCGGTGGCGCGCCCCGCGGCCGACCGGGCGAGCGCCTACGGACTGGCGCCCATCGTGGTCGACGGCAACGACGCCGACGCGGTCTACGAGGTCGCCGTGGTGGCGCTGGCGCGCGCTCGCGCGGGCGAAGGCCCGAGCCTGATCGAGGCCGAGACCTACCGGCACGGGGGTCACTCGCGCGCCGATCCCGGTAAGTACCGGCCCGACGAGGAGGTCGCCGCCTGGTTGGCCAAGGACCCGATCGTGCGCTATCGCGCCCGCCTGCTGGACGCCGGGGTCGCGGAGGCGCAGCTCGCTCAGATCGAGGGGGAGGTCGCCGGCGAAGTGGAGCGCGCCACGACCGAGGCCAAGGCCGGCGCCGCGCCCGGCGAGGACCGATTGATGAGCAATGTATGGGCGGACGGGGGATCGTCATGGCGCAACTGACCTTCCGCGAGGCGATCGCCCGCGGCATCGCCCAAGAGATGCGGCGCGACGACTCCGTGGTCCTCCTGGGCGAGGACGTCGCCGCCGCCGGCGGCGTCTTCAAGGGGACCGTGGGTCTGCTCGAGGAGTTCGGACCTCGCCGCGTGCGCGACACGCCCATCAGCGAGCAGGCGATCCTGGGCGCCGCGATGGGCGCGGCCATGACCGGACTTCGCCCCATCGCCGAGATCATGTTCTCGGACTTCTTCGCGGTCTGCTGGGACATCCTGGCCAACGAGATCGCGAAGTCGCGCTACATGACCGACGGGCAGCTGACCTTCCCCCTGGTCGTTCGTTCCGGCAACGGCGGCGGGCTGCGCTTCGGAGCCCAGCACTCCCAGAGCGTGGAGAACTGGGCGATGATGATCCCGGGACTGAAGGTCGTCGTTCCCTCGACGCCGGCCGACGTGGTCGGCTTGCTGGCCGCGGCGGTGCGCGATGACGATCCCGTGGTGTTCCTCGAGGCCAAGGCCCTCTACCCGACCAAGGGCGACGTGCCCGAGGGCGAGGTCGTCGACACCCTCGGCACCGCGCGCGTGCTGCGCAGCGGGTCCGACGCCACGCTGGTGGCCCTGGGTCTCATGGTCCCGCGGGCGCTGGCCGCCGCCGCCGAGCTCGCCGAGTCGGGCGTCGACTGCACGGTGATCGACGTGCGGTCCCTCGTGCCGCTCGACACCGCGACGATCCTGCGCGAAGTCACGGCCACCGGCCGGCTCTTCACGGTCGAGGAGAACCCGCGGCTCTGCGGCTGGGGGGCCGAGGTGGCCTCGATCGTGGCCGACGAGGTCTTCTACGACCTCGACGGGCCGATCGTGCGGATTACCACGCCCCACATCCCGCTGCCGGCGGCCGACGCGCTCGAGGACCTGGCCATCCCGTCGGTGGAGCGCATCGTGACCACGGTGGCCAAGTCAATGAACGCCTGATCGGGGCTCGCGCGGCGCGTAGGGTTCGACCGTGAAACATACCGACTCGATCGACATCGCCGCGGCCCCCGAGGCGGCGTTCGCCGCCCTGTCCGACCTTCCCGCCATGGGGGGGCGCTCGCCGGAGAACACCGGCGGAGTGTGGCTGGGCGGCGCGAGCGGGCCGTCGCTCGGCGCGCGATTCCGGGGCACCAACGCCCACGGCGAGGACTCGTGGGCCACGGTCGCGACGGTCTCGGACTTCGACCCGCCACGGCGCTTCGCCTTCAACGTGACGTACGGCAAGCTCAAGGTCGCTCGCTGGGTCTTCGACGTCGAGGCGACCCCGGAGGGGTGCCGCGTCACCGAGTCGTGGACCGACCAGCGCGGCGTGGTCCTCAAGCGCTACGCCGACACGAGGGACTACGACCGGGCCGAGTTCACCCGGGAGTCGATCCGCACGACCCTCGAGCGCCTGAAGGGCGAGCTCGAAGCCCCCGCCTAGCCGGCCGCGTCGGTCAGGGACACCGCACGACGTGACGACGCCCGCCGACACCCTGGCGTTCATGTCGATGTCGCTACCACCGGCGCGACCCGCGGTCGTCGAACGGGTCCAGACGACGACGTCCGCTGAGGTCGAGGTGGCCCTGGCCGGGGTCGGCTTCGCCGTCGCTGATCGCGACGAGGCCGTGCGCGAGTGGGACGCGACGCGGGGCCGGACCGCCATCGCCGGGGTGATGGCCCAGGTGGTGGGGGCGGTCGAGGACGCCCGCGGTGTGCCCACGGCACCGGTCTTCATCTGGCCCGACCTCGACGGGCTCGACCCCGCGGGCCGGCTCTTCTACCTCCACGTGATCGCCCTGTGCGCTCCGGGTGCGCGCGCCTACCTCGCCGGCGTCGGTGTGCCCGAGGACGTCATCGACTCGACGTTCTCATCCTTCGTCCATCACGCCGCCATCCATCGCCGCAAGCACGGCTCGGCCGGCGTCGACGCCGGGTGGTGGCAGCTCCTGGCCCTGCGCGGTGAGCTGCTCGAGATCGGGCGGCTCCAGTTCCACTACCTGGTCACCGGCGAGAGCACGTTGTGTCCCGTGCCCTGGTACGACGAGGCCGAGGCGGCCGCGCTCGGCGCGGGCTTCCGTCGCGGCGACGCGCAGCTCGGCCTGCACATCCCCGAGGGGCCCGGCTTCGACCCCGTCACGCTGGACGCGACGCTGGCGCGCGCGCGCGAGGTGGTCTCCCGGGCGTGGCCCACCGACCGTCGACGCGTCGCGTCCTGTATGAGCTGGCTGCTCGACGACCACCTGGGCGAGTACCTCGCCGCGCGCAGCAACATCCTCGCCTTTCAGCGGCGCTTCACGATGGTCCCCGGTGGATTCGACGACGACGCCGACACGCTCGAGTTCGTCTTTCGTCTCCCGGGTGTCGCATTCGACGACCTGCCGCAGCGCACCAGCCTGGAGAGAGCCATCGTCGCGCGCCTGCGCGCCGGTCTGCACTGGCGAGCGCGAACCGGGTGGTTCGACTTCGACGGGCCGGCCTAGCTTCCCGGGCCTGCGGTCAGGAGCTCGGCGAGGCGCTCGAGGACCGGGAGCGCCTCGCGCAGGCAGGTCGACTCGGCCGGGCCGAGCTCCTCGAGGACCGCGGAGATCGCCTGGGTGCTCGCCGCGCGCAGCTGGTGCAGGGTGACGGCACCGTCCGCGCTGAGCCGCACCAGGCTGGCCCGGCCGTCGGCCTCGTCGGCCACCCGTTCGATCAGTCCGTGCTCCTCCAAGCCGTCGACCACCTTGCTCATCGTCGCCGCCGCGACCCCCTCGAGTTGGGCGAGCACCCCGAGGCGAACGGGTCCCTCCTGCTCGATCCGGGCCAACGCCGAGGACTGCGACGCCGTCACCTGTCGCTCGGCTCGAGAGCGCAGGGCCCGGTGGATCCGGGCCACCGCCACCCTCAGGGCCACCGCGGTGTCCAGGGTCGAAGTGTCGAACGTGAACTGGTCGGTCACACCGTTCATTATAATTAGTTGCGACTAACTAACGAACAGGCCCCTCGGGGCCGGAGGTGGCATGAGCAGCGCGACGATCTCGCCGCGGTACAAGTGGATCGCACTGTCCAACACCACCCTCGGGATCCTGATGGCGACGATCAACGGCTCGATCCTGCTGATCGCCCTGCCCGACATCTTCAAGGGAATCAAGCTCGACCCCCTGGCGGCGCAGAACACGCCCTATTTCCTATGGGTCCTCATGAGCTTCCTGCTCGTGACCTCGGTGCTGGTGGTGAGCCTGGGGCGCGTCGGCGACATGTTCGGCCGCGTGCGCATGTACACCTTGGGATTCGCGGTGTTCACCGTCTTCTCCATCCTGCTGGCGGTCACGTGGATGACCGGTCCCGCGGCGGCGCTGTGGATCATCTTCATGCGCGTGGGCCAGGGCGTGGGAGGCGCGTTCCTCTTCGCGAACTCCAACGCGATCATCACCGACGCTTTCCCGCCCGACGAGCGCGGTCTGGCCCTCGGGATCAACGGCGTCGCGGCCATCGGTGGGGCGTTCATCGGCCTGCTGCTGGGCGGACTGCTGGCCCCCATCGAGTGGCACCTCGTCTTCCTCGTCTCGGTGCCCGTCGGGCTCTTCGGCACGATCTGGGCGTGGGCGAAGCTGCGCGAGACCGGGGTGCGCAACGCCGCCACGCACATCGACTGGCTGGGCAACGTCAGCTTCGCCCTCGGACTCGTGGCCGTCCTGACCGGCATCGTCTACGGGCTCCAGCCCTACGGCGGCCACGCCATGGGCTGGACCAGCCCGTTCGTCCTCGCGTGCCTCCTGGGCGGCGTCGGCGTGCTGGGCGCCTTCTTGGCCATCGAACTGCGCGTCGCCGAGCCAATGTTCCAGCTCCATCTGTTCGCGAGCCGCGGCTTCACCAACGGCAACGTCGCCGCCCTGATGCTGGCCCTGGCGCGCGGGGGACTGCAGTTCATGCTCATCATCTGGCTCCAGGGGATCTGGCTGCCCCTGCACGGCTACAGCTTCGCGCGCACCCCGCTGTGGGCCGGCATCTACATGGTCCCGCTCACCGTGGGATTCTTCGTGGCCGGCCCGCTGGCGGGCCGACTGGCCGATCGCCACGGCGCGCGGCTCTTCGCCACCCTCGGCCTGGTGCTCACCGCGGTCAGCCTGGTCGGCCTTCAGGCGATCCCCGTCAACTTCGCGTACCCGCTCTTCGCCGGGCTGATCTTCCTCGTGGGCCTCTCGATGGGCCTCTTCGCCGCCCCCAACACCAGCGCGGTGATGAACTCGCTGCCGGCCGACGAGCGCGGGGCCGGGGGGGCGATGCTCAACACGTTCCAGAACTCGGCGAGCGTGCTGTCCATCGGGTTCTTCTTCACCGTCATCACCCTGGGGCTGTCGGCCACCCTGCCCAAGGCCCTGCTCACTGGCCTCACCCGCCAGGGCGTGCCGGCGGCCGTCGCCCTGCCGGTCAGCCACATCCCGGCCATCGGCAGCCTCTTCTCGGCGTTCCTCGGCATCAACCCCATCAAGACCCTGCTGGGGGCCAAGGTCCTCGCCGAGCCCGGCGTGCACGCGTCGGTCCTCTTGGGCCGGGGGTTCTTCCCGGGGCTGATCTCGGCGCCCTTCGCCCACGGGCTGCACCTCGCGTTCCTGGCCGCCGCGGGCATGTGCCTGCTCGGCGCGGTCGTGTCCTGGCTGCGCGGACCCAACCCCGTGCACCCCGCGCACTCGCCCGCGGAAGAGGCCGAAGAGGGACTCGCCAGCGTCGCCGACGTGGCCACGATGGCCCAGTCGGGCATCGGCGCGACGATCGCGGCGTCCGAGACGAGCGCCGAAGGCTGAGGCCAACGCGGCGCGCCGGGGTCAGCGCCGCGAGCCCGCCCATGCGCGCGACCCCGATGAGGGTTCGCTACGTTGGTCTCGACGCGCGCGAGCGGACCACGCCCGCCGGCGTCGAACAACGAGTGCGCCCCTCGCTCATCACGGGTCCGGCGCAGCCGACGGAGTCGATCAGGCGGCGAGGAGCGACGTGCGAGAGTTGACCGCCGAGGTGTGCTCGGGCGACGCGTACTTCCTGGGCGAGGGCTGCCGCTGGGACGAGGTGCGCGCCGAGCTCTACTGGGTGAACATCTACGACGGGCAGTTCTTTCGCGCCCGGGCCGACGGGTCACGCGTTGACGTGGTCGAGCACTACGACCTCGGCGGATCGGTCGGGGTCGTCGCGCCCTACGCGCGCCGCGACGAGGGTTGGATCGTCGCCCGGGACCGATCGCTCTGGCACCTCAGTGAAGGCGGCGAGACGTACCACCTCGTAGACCTCGAGGCCCCGGGCGACGTGCGCGTGAACGACGGAGCGGCCGACCCGTGGGGGCGGTTCTGGATCGGCACCACGGCCCACGACGCCGCCCCGGGACGCGCCGCCCTCTACCTCATGGACTCCCTGGGGACGGTCTCTATCGTGCGCACGGGGCTGACGACCTCGAATGGACTGGCCTGGAGCCCGGACCGGCGCACCATGTACTACGTGGACAGCGGTCCGGCGATCGTCTACGCCTTCGACGTCGACGACCGGGGCCAGCCGGGCGCCCAGCGGATTTTCGCCCAGCTGGACCCGGCGGCGGAGGGCTCGCCCGACGGGTTGTGCGTGGACGTCGAGGGCGGGGTCTGGGTGGCGTTGTGGGGCGGAGGGTCGGTGCGCCGCTACGCGCCGGACGGCGAGGTCATCGCCCGGGTGCAGGTCGGCGCGTCCCAGCCCTCGTCGTGCGCGATCGGGGGCGCGAACGCCACCACCCTGTACGTGACGACGGCCCGCGAGGAGCTCTCCGAGGAGTCGTTGGCCGGCGAGCCGCTCGCCGGGCGCCTCTTCTGCGCCGACGTCGGCGTGCCGGGCCAGCCCCTCGACTCCTACCGGCCCGACGCGGGCGCCTGACCGCGTTACGAGTCGGCGCGCACCTGGTGGGCGAAGGGGAAGTGGCTGGTCGACTGGCGCGTGTCGTCGTTGCCGATCGTGAACGCCTCGTAGCCGCCGAGCCCCTCGACGCGCGCCAGGACCTCGTCGCCACCGACGCACAGCGCGGTGGCCAGGGCGTCGGCCAGGCCCAGGTCGGGTCCGACCACGCTGGCCGAGGCGACGGCGGTGGCACGCCCTCTTGTTCGGGGGTTGATCAGGTGGTCGCCGCGCTCGTACGTGCCCGACGTCGCGATGGCGCCGCGCAGCTCGACCACGCAGGCCAGCTCCATCGGCGAGTCGGGGCGGACCACGCCCACCCGGAAGACCTCGTGGCTCGACGGACCGCCGAAGGTCGCGATGTCCCCGGCGGCGCTCACCATCACGCCGTCGAGGCCGCACCCGCGCAGCTCGTCCAGGGCGCGTTGCCCGGCCCAGCCCTTGACGTACCCGGAGGGGTCGACCCCGCCCGGCAACGCCCACGGGTCGAACCATCCAGCGGAGATCTCGCGGGCGCCGCGACAGGCCTCGAGCACCTCGGCCACCTCGGGCGGGGCCTCGCCGAGTGTGATCTCGCCGCGGCGAAGGCGGCTGAGAACGCTGGAGGGCTTCCACGTCGAGAAGACCTTGTCGGCCGCGTGCAGTGCGGTGACCGCCCGGGCGAGGTAGGGGAGCACGCCCGACGGAGAGATGCCGCCCTCGCGATAGAGGTCGATGGTCACGACCGTGCCCATGACGATCTCCTGGTGATGGATCGTGGCGGGGTGCGACTCCGGGCTCACTTCAGCCCCAGTTGCTTGAGTGCTCCGAGCAGCGAGGTGTAGAAGCCCTCCGACGTGTACGTGGCGCCCGACACCCCCTGGATGTTCGAGCTCTGGGCCGCCATCACCTGCTGGATGAGCATCGGAATCGACTGCTGGTCGATCGACTGGCTGCGCGGATTGCCGCCGTCACTCAGCGAGGCGATGGAGACCGACGAGATCGTCGATCCGGAGGCGGTGACCTTCACGCTGAGCGTGCCGAAGAAGTAGTTGACCGACGGCCCCGTGGCCGATCGCACCGTGGCGGCGACGGTGGTGCTGGGGGCGACGGTCGTCGTGGGTGACGGTCGGGTGGGGACGGTGGTCGGCGCCGACGTCACGTGCGTCCTCGGCACCGTCGTCGGCACCGTCGTCGCGGGTGGCCGGCCCGCGGCGGTCGTGGAGGTGGCGGGAGACCTGGTGGTCGTTGTGGGTTGGGTCCCCAGGGCACCGAGCGAGATGGCGGCGGGCGCGGAGCGAAAGCTCAGCACCCCAGCCAGCCCGAGCACGGTGCCGGTCAGGACGAGGGGCGCGCGTCGCACTCGGCTCCTAGAAGGTGAACGTTTCATAGTGGATCTGCTCGCGCGGCACTCCGAGCGCGAGCGCCGCTGCCACGACCTGGGTCGTGAATCCGTCGGGGCCGCACACGTAGAGGTCGCTCTGGGTGATCCCCGGCACGAAGTCGGCCAGCGCCCCGGCGTCCACGGTGACCTCGTCGCGCGAGCCGACGAGCTCGTGGAACACCCCGTGGCGCTGAGCGACGAGACCGGCAACCTCGTCGCGATGGACGACGTCGCCCGGTGTCGACGCCCGCACCAGGACGGTCACCGTGACGTAGGCGGGGAGGTCCTCTAACAGGGCCCGCAGCGGGGTGATCCCGACGCCCGCGCCGACCAGGACGACCCGGTCACTCGTGCGGGCGTGGCGGGTGAACGTGCCGTAGGGACCCTCAAGGAACACGCGGGTACCCGGCTTGAGGTGCGCGAGCGCGCTCGACTGGTCGCCGAGGCCCTTGACGGTGACGCGCAGGAACGGCGGGCGCGGCATCGCCGAGAGCGAATAGGGGTGGCTGTGCCACCAGAGGCCGGGGGAGAAGAACCGCCACTGAAAGAACTGTCCGCCGGACACCGCCAGGCGCGAGAGTCGCCGGCCCGACACGGTGAGCGAGTAGACGCCCGGGGCCTCGGCGACCACGCTGGCCACCCGCAGTCGCCAACGCAGGTTGTTCACGACCGGCAGGGCCACGCGGCTGGCCACGACCAGGGCTACCGCACCGATCCAGAGGCCGACCCAGAGCTGTCGCATGAGCGGGTGGGCCAAGAACATGACGCCGGTGCGGATCTGATGGGCGAAGGCCAGGGCGAGCGCGAGATAGACGTACAGGTGCACCACCCACCAGGTCTCGTACTTCATCTTCTGGCGAGCGAGGCGGTACGACGAGATACCGGCCATCACGAGCAGACCGAAGCCCACCAGGGCGGCCAGCATGTCGGGATAGTGGATCAGGAATGTCCAGAACTGGTGCACCACGCCGACTTTGGTCATCGCCGCGTACGCCAGCGTGACCGACACGATGTGCATCGCGATCAGCACCACCGGCCAGCCCCCGATGGTCCGATGCCAGCGCACCAGCCGGTCTTGGCCGATGGTGCGCTCCAACCACGGGAGGCGCGCGATCAGGACGACCATGACCAGCATCAGGTAGGTGCCGGTGAAGGCGAAGATCCGTCCCGCCGCCAGGGGCCACCCGCCCGGGGCCGCCAGCGCGGCCCGGGACTCGCCCGACAGCGCCCATCCCGTGGTCAGGACGAAGCCGGCGACCCCGAGGACGCCCAGGAGGTTGGCCACCCAGGGGATCGGGGCGTGTCCCGGGCGTCGCCGCGTGGCGGAAACCGGCCTGGTCCAGGCGGACTTGACGGGGTGGACCACGGTCCGGGGGGCCATCGGGCCAAGGTATCGACCGAATGTAAGAGGACATCAAGATTGCCGTCGGAATATCACCAGACCGCGGACCCGTCCGGGAGCGCTTGACGCTTTCTTGGTCAGACTCTGTCCCGTGGGACGTCTCAGAAGTCCGGCTCCCAGTGAGCGCGCAGGGCGACGCCGCTGCGACCGTTGTCCGGGCGAACTGACAGGATCTGGTGGATCTCAAGGTGATGGCGCTCGAATCCGACGGCCGAACCGGTCACGTAGAGGCGCCACGCCCGGGCCCGCTGCTCTCCGACCTCGCTGACGGCCTCGTCGAAGCGCTTCATGAGGTTGGCGATCCACTGGCGCAGGGTGAGGGAGTAGTGCTCGCGCAGGCTCTCGAGGTGGCGAACCTCGAATCCGTGGGTCTGGAAGAGGGTGACCACGGTTCCGACGTCGTGGAGCTCACCGTCGGGAAAGACGTAGCGCTCAATGAACGGGCTGTAGATCTTCGACGGACCACGTAGGCCGAGGGCGACGCGAACCTGACGGGCCCGGACGGCAGCCCGCGACGGCGGCGCGTCCTGCGCGAGGGGCACGGGACGGCCGATGGCGTGGTTGAGGAAGCGTCCTCCGGGACGCAGATAGCCGAAGATCCTCTGCGAGTAGGCGTCGAGCGAGCGCCGTCCCACGTGCTCGGACATTCCGATCGAACTCACGGCGTCGAAAGGAGCGTCGTCGACGTCGCGGTAGTCCTGAACCCGGAACTCCACGAGGTCGGCGACACCCTCGTCGCGTGACCGCTGCGTCGCGTACCGGGCCTGGGGCTCGGACAGCGTGATGCCCACGACGCGCGCGCCGTAGTGTCGCGCCGCGTGGATGGCCATGGTGCCCCACCCGCAACCGATGTCGAGGAGGCGGTCACCCTCGCGCAGCGCGAGCTTGCGGGCGATGAGGTCGACCTTGCGTCGCTGGGCGATCTCCAGCGTGTCGTCGGGCGACGAGAACACCGCACACGAATACGTCATCGACGGACCGAGGACCATCTCGTAGAACTGGCTGGAGACGTCGTAGTGATGGGTCACCGCTTGGCGATCGCGCGCGCGACTGTGCAGGACGCCGCGAGGTCGGACCTCGATCGACGGAGGTGCCAGCGGACGCACTCCGTGCGGACCCAACTCGGCGAGCAGCGCGCGCACGACGCGCGGTCGAAGCAACCGGCTGGGCGGCGGCAGCTTCACTCCGAGGAGTCCGTCGAGGTCGCCGTCGACGTCAAGGTCTCCCGCGACGTAGGCCCGCGCAAGACCGAGTTCGCCAGGTCGGGTGAGTACGCGTGTGAGGGCTTCGCGCCGCAAGACCTTCAGGGTGGTGTCGTGGGTTGGAGATGATACCGAGGCGGGAACCACGCTCCCGTCAAACGCTTCGACGCGAAACGGCGGTTCGCCATCGAAGAGCGCTGCCACAATCGACGCGACGTCCACTTTCGCCTCCTGTCGGTTTGTTGACGAAAGTATGCCAGGAAGCTCCCCCGATTGGCTCGTGCGCGCTGGCGCGGATCCGGCGGGTGGCATCGGACGCCAGCAGACTGCCGGAGCGACTCCTGATCACGAGCGAGGGTCGCAGCGGCGTCGTGTGACCGCTCCACTCGTGATTAATGGCCTTGAGATATGGACATTCTGGTGAAACAGCTCGGAGGGCGGACGCGACGAGGTCGGTCACCGCTGGCGCGGCCTCGACCGCGCCAGCGTCAGAAAACGCACCTCGCGGAAGCCTTGTCGGAAGTTTGTGTTTGAAGTCGAAAAACCGTGATGGAGGATTCATGGAGAACGGGCGCGCTCCGGCATCCATTCATTTTTCGTACATGGTGAAAGCAAAGCTCGACGACGTTGAATTCATCTCGATTTGACAAAGCGTCGTCGTCAGTTGTCAATGACCGCCCAAGACGCCGGAACCCTTGGCATTGACCAATTTTTGACATTGCTGAAGTAGATTGTGGGTCCAGAAGCATCATTCCGCAACTCGTAAATGGGGTAGCTGTGGCGTTCAAGAAAAAGAGTCGCGACAACGTCGTCGCGAGCAAGGGCCCGAGCGGCGTGGCCGGGGGTGGGGTGGCGACTGTCGACCCCGATGACACCTCGGTCGGTATCGCCGAATACGCCACGAGCAACGGGAGCGGTCCCGCATCTTCGTCGACCGCTGTCGTGACCTCCGGCGACGGACGCGGGATGCGTCTCGGCGAGCAGCTCATCGGGAGCAACCTCATCACCGAGGCCCAGCTCCAGCAGGCCCTCGACATGCAGCGAGACTCCGGCGGTCGCCTCGGCGAGGTCTTGGTCAGCATCGGCGCGCTGAGCGATCAGGCTCTCGCGCACGCCCTCGCCGCCTTCTTCGGGTTCGAGGTCGCCAACCTGCGCCGCGAGAACATCGACCCGGCGGTTACGGCGTTGCTCCCCGAAGAGGTGGCGCGTGAGTACTCGGCGTTCCCGGTTCGCATCACCGACGACGGTCTCTACGTGGCCGTTGCGGAACCGAGTGATGGACTGCAGCGAACCCTCAGCGAGAGGAGCGGCCATCCAGTGCGTCTGCTGATCGCGCCACTGAGTGACGTGCGCTGGGCGATCGACAGCAACTATCGCGCCATTGGCAGCGTGGAGAAGTTGGTGCACCTCTTCGAGTCGGTCGAGGGTTCGCGCCGCAAGAACGTCGAGACGACGGGTAACGAGTTGGTGGCCGACGACGCGCCGGTAGTCCAGGTCGTCGATCGCATCCTCACCCAGGCGATGCGCGACCGCGCGTCCGACGTTCACATTGAACCGTCCGAGGACATCGTGCGCGTGCGCTTCCGTATCGACGGCGCGCTCAAGGAGATACTTCAACTCCCCGCGGCGATTGGCCCGGGACTCGTGAGCCGCATCAAGATCATGGCGAACATGAACATCGTGGAGCGCCGTCGTCCACAGGACGGGCAGTTGACGATCGACATCGATGGCAAGGACGTGGACGTGCGCGTCGCGACCGTGGCGACCATCATGGGAGAGAGCTGCGTCATGCGGCTCTTGGACAAGACCCGTTCGGTCCTGCACATGAAGGACCTGGGTATGCCCACCGACACTCACACCGCTTACGCCAAGATCGTCCGGGCTCCGTTCGGGATGGTCCTCTGCGCCGGACCCACGGGCAGCGGTAAGACGACGACGCTCTACGCCACGCTGGGCGAGGTGAACAACCCGACACTCAACGTCATGACGATCGAGGACCCGGTCGAGTACGTCTTCCCCTCGATCAACCAGATCCAGACGAACGACCAGGCGGGTCTCACTTTCGCGACGGGATTGAAGTCGATCCTGCGCCAGGACCCCGACGTCATACTCGTCGGCGAGATCCGAGACGTCGAGACCACCCGTGTCGCGGTGCAATCGGCGCTGACGGGCCACTTCGTCGTCTCGTCGCTCCACGCGACCGACTCGGTGTCCGCCCTGCACCGCTTCCTCGACATGGGTATCGAATCGTTCCTCATCGCGTCGTCGGTCCTTGCGGTGGTGGGCCAGCGCCTGTTGCGACGAATCTGCCCATCCTGCAAGACGACGTATACACCGACCGAAGAGGAGTTGATCTTCTACGAGGAAAGCGGCGGACCGCCGAAGACCACATTCTTTCAAGGTTCGGGTTGCAATTTCTGCAGCAACACGGGATTCAAGGACCGCATTGGCGTATACGAACTGCTCATAATGACACCAGAATTGCGTCGCCTCGTTGTAGGCTGGGCGACCCAAGAAGAGTTGCGCAACATGGCCGTGAAGCAGGGTATGCGCACTTTGCGCCAAGAGGCGATCAGCCTCGTCGTTCAGGACATTACGTCGATCGCCGAAGTGATACGGAGCATGTACACCTTATGAGCCGCGACAAATCTCTCACGAAATTCCGCTACACCGCCCTCGACGGCGGAGGCAAGCGCGTCTCGGGCTACGAGGCTGCGGCCTCGACGGGCGCAGCGCACGCCGCCCTGCTGGAGAAGGGCCTGCAGCCCCTCGAGGTGAGCTCGCATCAGAGCTTGCTGAAGTTCGAGATCACCCGCAAGCGCGTGCCGCGCCAAGACATCATGAACTTCACGCGCCAGCTGGCGGTGTTCATGAAGGCGGGAATCCCGATCATGGAGGCCCTCGAGGTCATCGTCGAAGAGACGCAGGACAAGATGCTCAAAGCGGTGCTGTCTGAGATGGTCGACTCGCTTCGGGCCGGCGACACCTTTGCCGCCGCGGCTTCGGCGCACCCGGAAGCCTTCCCAAACTTCTACGTGGGCATCCTGGAGTCGGCAGAGCTTACGGGAAACCTCGATATCGTTCTCAATCAACTGGCTGACTACATTGACCGCGACGCGAAGGCGCGCAGCAAGGTGACGGCCGCGTTGATCTACCCCGCGGTGGTTGCCGCGATGTCGGTCGTGACCGTGATCGTCCTCGCAGTGTTCGTGCTTCCGCGTTTCGTCGTCTTCTTCAACTCGCTGCACGCCAAACTGCCCCTCGTCACGCGAATGTTGCTCAACGCGTCCACGTTCGTCTCTCACTGGTGGTACATCGAGATCGGTTTGCTCATCCTGATTGTCGGTGGCTTCATCGCGATGCAGCGTTCCGACAATGGACGAGCGAAGCTCGATCAGATCCGGCTCAAGTTGCCCGTGATCGGGGATCTGACCGAAACGGCAATCATTGAGCGGGTGTGTCGCGTACTCGCGTCGATGCTTCGCGCGGGCGTCGACTTGCCGAGGTCGATGGCGGTGACGGCCGACTCCGCAAACAACGCCGTCTATCGCAGGGCGCTCGAGAAGATCCGCGAAGCGATGATGGAGGGCCAGGGACTCGCCGATCCCATCGCCGAGAGTGGCCTCTTCCCCGCAGCCGCCCGCCAGATGTTCCGAGTGGGCGAAGAGACCGGGACGCTCGACCAGCAACTCGAGGTCGCGGCCGCCTACTACGGCCGAGAGCTGGAGACCAAGCTTGAACGGGCCACGGCGTTGTTCGAGCCCGCGATCATCATCTTCATGGGAGTCGTCGTTGGATTCGTCGCGGTCGCGCTCATTTCGGCCATGTACGGCATCTACAACCAGGTCAAAGTCGGATGACCTCCCGCCGGTTCCTTGGGGTCCCAACGGGAACCGGCGCAGTAGCGGGGCGCAACACGAGCTCGCGCGGTTCGTCCAGATCGCGGGCGCCCGACCACGGCTTCACCTTCATCGAGCTGATGATCGTCTTGACGATCGTGCCGCTCATCGTCGGCGCACTGGCGGCCGGTCTGCTCGCGGTCTTCTCCTTGCAGACCGGAGTACAAACTCGGTTGTCCAACTCCAGCGACGCCCAGATGGTGACCTCGACCTTCGCGAACGACGTCCAGAGTGCCCTGATCATCACCACGTCGGCGTCCACTGCGGTGACGCCGGTCTGCGGAACGGGAACGCGTCTCCTGGGCCTCGCGTGGAATGAGACCACCGCGCACGTCTTCTCGACCGTGGTCTCCTACGCGAGCGTGCCCGCGACGTTTCTCCACGGTCAGGCGACCTACGCACTGGACCGCTTCTACTGCACCGGAGGCTCGTCGAGCCCGTCGAGTGTGACGACCATCTCCTACAACATCTCGGGTTCGACCGCCGTCACGCCCCCGACGCTGTCGCCCTCGTCCGCCAATACGATGGCGGCCGGCTCCTGGATCGACACCCAGGGTGTCCAGCAAGTCACGTTCCCGATCGCTGAACCCGACAGCACGACGAACACGTTCGCGTACACCCTGGCGGGCGTCCCCGCGCGAAGCGCGTCACAGACTGACGCCGGCCAACCAATCACGCAGGCCACCTCGACATCCTGCGGCTTTGCCTACGCCGGCTCTGGTGTCTACGCCGGAAACCTCTGCTTCGTCGACTTCTCGTTCCTCACTGGCAATGCGCTCACCGCGGCCGAACAGAACTGTGTGGAGACGTCCGTGCTGATCCCGGGCGGCGACACAATGTACTTCTGTGTTGGGATTGCGGGAGCACCGGTGTCCTCGTACACCATGCCGACCTGGGAGTACGGGTTCCTCGGAAACTCTGGAACCTACAACGGTCAGTCCACTGGGGTCACGCCGAACTACTACGACATCACCAACCTCACGGGTGGTCAGTCCTATCCCGCCCTGTATCAGTCCTGCGAAGGCAACGACGTGTCTCAAGGTCTGGTTGCAGGGACCAACATCAACGGGTGCAACGTGCCCGGCGACACTAGGGGCACCAATGGCTCGGGCACGGGAATCACGACCCTGACGTTCAGCAACATCACGGTGGTCGGTCCCAACGGGCTTCCGGCGACGAACTGGGAAGTCTTCAGTGCGGACTCTGAGTCAACTGACCCCGGTGAGTCGATCACTTGGAGCACCGGCTCGGGAGGCCCGCCGCTCAACGTTCTGAACAATGGGTACTCGTGGGACACGACCGCCGACCCGGTGGGCACCGCCTGCAACGCCGGGGCCGGCCTCACCGGCACCGGTACCACGTCGGTGACGTGCAACGGGAACGGGACCGCACAAACCAAGACCGGTGCCACGATCGTGGAGGCGCAGACGCCCGCCTCCACTACGTCCCTGACGCTAACAATCACGATGACCGGCACCGGTCTCGAAGGGACCGCCTTCGGGGTGTTCCTGTGAGGGCTTCGAGACCTCTCGGCCGAATGACGTCGATGACGCCGACCGAAGGGATCGGCTAGTGCACGGCCGGGCGACGCGCGGAGACGCCGCGACGGCGAGTGGTCGAGTGACCAAGCGGGCACCAGAGCGCGAGCGCGGCGACACGCTCATCGAGGTCCTGCTCGCGCTGGTCGTGCTGAGCCTGGCGGCCCTGGCCCTGATCATCGGCTTCTCAGAATCGATCTCCGCGTCGGCGCGGCACCGGTCCCTGGCCAGCGCGTCGGTGGTCCTCGACCGGTCTTCCCAAGAGGCGGTCTCGCAGATCCAACAGAGCGCCTCTCTCTTCCAGTCCTGCGTGACGGCTGCGAGCTACAACACGTCCGTGGGGCCGCTTCCCGTGTCGTCGGGCTACACCGAACTGATCTCCGCCGTCGGGTACTGGAATGGATCCACCTTCCAACCAAGTAGCTGGTTCGGCGGCGCGAACCCGGTGTGCCCGGAGAGCGCATCCGGAAACGTCCCCGAACAAGTCACCATGACCATCACCGATACCGCGAACTCGCGCTCGTACTCGATGACGTTCGTCGTGGTCTATCCGCTGAGCGGTTCCAACGCGAGTGTGAATAACAATCCGGCCGCCCAGCTCCAATTTTCCGTCTTTCCCACCGGTGGCTCGGTGGGCGAGCCGTTCACCATCCAGCCCGTTGTGGTGGTGGAGGACCAGTACGGCAATCCGGTGACGACGGACCTCTCACCGATCATCTTGACGGCCTATCAGGGAGCAACGCAGATCAGCGTGACCGGTTGTACCGAGTCCGAGTTCAACGGGCTCGTCACTTTCACGGGCTGCACGATTGCCACGGCCGGGACCTACACCCTCACGGCGTCGTCGCCCGGCTCGACACCTTCGGTCACACCGGCCACGACCACGATCACCATTTCTCCTGCGTCGTACCAGTTGGTGTTCACCACGCAGCCGGCGGGTGGCGCCTCCGGGAGCGCCTTCTCTACGCCGCCCGTTGTCAAGATTGAGGACTCGTCCAACAATGTGGACACCTCGTGGACCGGCACGGTGACGTTGACGTCGTCGGGTGGAGTGCTGTCGGGCTGCTCCAACCTCACCGTCACGAATGGAGTAGTCAACGACTCCTCGTGCACGTTCGCCGGTGGGTACTACTACAACGCCATCAACAACAACTATCTGGCGACGCCCTATACCTTGACCGCGACCGCCACGAGCTCCATCTCGACGAGTCCCGCGACGAGCTCCACCTTCTCGGTCTCCAACTACGGCGCGGCGTCCAAGCTCGTGTTCTCGACCCAGCCATCGGGAGTCGCAAGTTCGACGGCCACCACCGCATTCACCACGCAACCACAGGTGACGGTCGAGGACTCCTTCGGCAACCAGGTGGTCTCGGGCTACAACACCAACATCTCGCTCACGATCAGCAGCGGATCTCTGGCCTGCACGAGCAATTCCGTGGCCCCGAGCAACGGAACCGCCGCCTTCTCCGGGTGTGCCGGCAGCGCGTACGCCAATGGACTCACCCTCACCGCGACCAGCGGCACCCTGACGCCGGCCACCAGCACGAAATTCAACATCACGCCCGCCGCGACCAAGGTGGTGTTCACCACCCAGCCGGTGGCGGGTGCGTCAGGCGCATCCTTCGCCACGCAGCCGGTCGTTCAGTTCCAAGACGCCGCGGGCGACGTCGTGACGGCTGTCTCCACGCCGATCTCGCTGTCGGCGTCCGGGGGCACCCTCTCCTTCTGCTCGAGCCTGACGCCGGTGAACGGCGTGGTCAACGTGACGGGATGCACCTTCGCGGGCGTTGTCGGGACTAGCTACACGCTGACGGCCAGCGCGACCGGCGTCACCTCGGCGGTCAGTGCTCCCTTCTCGCCGACGACCGCCGGAACACCGACAAAGTTGGTGTTCACGACCCAGCCAGTGGCCGGGGCGGCGGGAAGCCTGTTGACGACACAGCCGGTGGTCAAGATCGAGGACTCCGGCGGCAACATCACGAACTCGAACTCCAGCATCACCCTGACGTCATCCACTGGCGGCGTGCTCGCCGGGTGCGCCAACCTCGCCGGCATCGCGGGGGTCGTGAACGTGTCGAACTGCACGTTTGGCGGTCTGGTCGGGACCAACTACACGCTGACCGCCAGTGCCAGCAGCCTCGCCTCGGCGACGAGCGCCAATATCGCGGTGACCGGCCCGGGCCCCGTCCAGCAGATCGTCCTCACCGGATGCTCAGCCAACTTCGTGTGGCCCGGGTCGTGCACGGCGACGGCGACGCTCGAGGATCAGTTCACCAACGTCGAAACGGGTGACAACTCGTCCTCGGTGGCCTTCTCCCAGACCAACGGCTCGGGGGCGGTCTCGGGACTGACGTCGGGTCCGGCGGGGGCCGGCGTGAGATCGGTGACCCTCACCGGCGTGAGTATCGGCCCGGTGACCATCAACGCTCTGGCCGACAGCGTCACGTCGAACTCGGTCACGTTCACCATCCAGCCCGCGCCGCAATCCGTGGCCTTCTACACCAACGGGTCGTACACCACAACGACGACATCGGGCTCCGCGACGTTCAATCTGTCGCTCACCTACCAGACCTACGCCAAGGGAAGTCAGAACGGCCCCATCACCTTCGCGTCGACGACGCCCAGCCTGTGCTCGATCTCGTCCTCGGGTGTGATCACCGTGCTCGGAGCCGGCAGCTGCGTCGTGACCGCCGACGCCGCGGCCATCGGCAACTACGCCGACAGCGGCACCACCAACTTCACGCTGACCGTCTCCAAGGGCAGCCAGACGATCACCTATACGTCGGGTGCCCCGGGCAGCGCGATGGTCGGTGGCGCCACCTACACCCCGACGGCCACGGCCACGTCGGGCCTTGGCGTGACCATCACCGTGGACGCCACTTCGGCCGGCATCTGCTCGATCTCGGGCGGAACGGTCTCCTTCCAGGCCGCCGGCACCTGCACTCTGGACGCCAACCAGGCGGGCAACGCCAACTGGAACGCCGCGCCCCTGGTCCAGCAGGGCTTCGTGGTCGCCAAGGGCAACCAGACGATCTCCTTCACCTCGACCGCGCCGGGTAGCGCGAGTGTCGGCGGCGCCACCTACACCCCGGGTGCCACGGCCACCTCGGGCCTCGCCGTCGCCTTCACGGTAGACGCCAGCTCGTCGAGCATCTGCTCGATCTCGGGCGGCGTGGTCTCCTTCCAGGCCGTCGGCACCTGCACCCTGGACGCCAACCAGGCGGGCAAC
>Ga0209415_10001053_pt1 | contig 52574 bp, 48 predicted proteins | sample PeaSoiSIISIP2007_FD_187696 | JGI IMG/M metagenome (GOLD analysis project Ga0209415, IMG submission 187696) | Peat soil microbial communities from Weissenstadt, Germany - SII-SIP-2007 (SPAdes) (version 2) | ecosystem: Environmental > Terrestrial > Soil > Wetlands > Peat | place: Germany... | reverse complement strand
TGGTGGGCCCGGCAGGACTCGAACCTGCGACAACACCGTTATGAGCGGCGCGTTCTGACCAGCTGAACTACGGGCCCGGGAGGGGCGTCAGGTATCGAGAAAGCTCCTGAGCTTGCGCGAGCGGCTCGGGTGCTTGAGCTTGCGCAATGCCTTCGCCTCGATCTGGCGGATGCGCTCGCGCGTCACCGAGAACTGCTGACCGACTTCCTCGAGCGTGTGGTCGGTGTTCATGCCGATGCCGAAGCGCATGCGCAGCACGCGCTCCTCGCGCGGCGTCAGCGAGGCCAAAACCCGCGTTGTCGTCTCGCGCAGATTGGCCTGGATCGCGGCGTCCAGGGGCAGGACGGCATTCTTGTCCTCGATGAAATCGCCGAGGTGGCTGTCCTCTTCGTCGCCGATGGGGGTCTCGAGGCTGATCGGCTCCTTGGCGATCTTCAGGACCTTGCGCACCTTCTCCAAGGGCATGGCGAGCTTTTCGGCGAGCTCTTCGGGCGTCGGTTCGCGGCCGATCTCGTGCAGCATCTGGCGCGAGGTGCGCACCAGCTTGTTGATCGTCTCGATCATGTGCACGGGAATGCGGATGGTGCGCGCCTGGTCGGCGATCGAGCGGGTGATCGCCTGGCGGATCCACCAGGTCGCATAGGTCGAAAACTTGTAGCCGCGGCGGTACTCGAATTTATCGACCGCCTTCATCAGGCCGATATTGCCTTCCTGGATGAGGTCGAGGAACTGCAGGCCGCGGTTGGTGTATTTCTTGGCGATCGAGATGACCAGCCGCAGATTGGCCTCGACCATCTCCTTCTTGGCGCGGCTCGCCTCGCGCTCGCCGCGCTGCACGGTCTGGACGATGCGGCGGAACTCCGCGGGCGGCAGTCCCGCCTCGCTCGCGATCGCCGCGACGTCGCCGCGCAGCGTCTTGACCTCGCTGCCATGCTTGTTGATGAGGCCGGACCAGCCTTTGCCGTGCAAGCGTCGCACCCGCTGCACCCAATCCGGCACGAGCTCGAAGCCGACATGGTGGTTGAGAAAGTCCTGGCGCTTGACGCCTGCGGCCTCGGCGAAGCGCAGGAGCTTGCCCTCGGACGCGACGAGGCGACGGTTCAAGCCGTAGAGGTGATCGACCAGCTGCTCGATGCGCGTGTTGTTGAAGCGGATGCTCTTCATCGCCTCGACCATTTCCGCGCGCAGCCTCTCATAGCGCTTCTCCGGCGCCTTCTGCAGCTCTTCACCCTCTCGCAACGAGATGAGGCGCTGCTCCTGCTGGCGATGGACGCGCCTGTAGAGCGAAGCGATCTCCTCGAGATTGGCGAGCACGCCCGGAAGCAGCTCGGCTTCCATCGCGGCGAGCGAGATCGACGCCTCTTCCTCGTTCTCCTCGCCCTCGCCGCCATCGGCGAGCGCCTCGGCCTCGACCACCGCGCCGGCGGCTTCGTCGTCCTCCGGCTGGTCCCGGGCCGGCTCGACCGGCGCCTCGCCGCCGTATGCGACGTTGCCGTAGGTCGCGTCGAGGTCGACGATGTCGCGCAGCAGCATCTTGCTCTCGATGAGCGCGTCGCGCCAACCCAAGAGCGCGCGGATCGTGAGGGGGCTCTCGCACAGCCCGCCGATCATCATCTCGCGGCCGGCCTCGATGCGCTTGGCGATGGCGATCTCGCCCTCGCGCGACAAGAGCTCGACCGAGCCCATCTCGCGCAGATACATGCGCACGGGATCGTCGGTGCGGCCGATGTCCTCGTCGTCGAGATTGCCGCTGGCGCGGAGCTCGCCGTCCTCGTCCACGTCCGCGCTGGCGGCTTCCTCCGCTTCTTCGCTCTCGACGACGTTGACGCCGAGCTCCGACAGCATCGTCATCGTGTCTTCGATCTGTTCGGAGGAGACCTGCTCGGGCGGCAGCGCGGCATTGAGCTCGTCGTAAGTGACGTAGCCACGCTCCTTGCCGCGGGCCAACATTTTCTTAATGGCTGTTACGACGGTATCAAGCAGTGGTCCCTCGGCCGCCTCATCCCGCGCCTCCGGCACCTCTGCCGCATTCGCCGACTTAGTCGCCATGTCGCTCCCGCCCTGGAATGCCGTCAAAAAGCAAAACGCGCCTGCGCGGCCGCCACCGCCGCCCCGCCCTGCGCACCCAATGGCCGTCTTCGCTCGCAAGCATCGGGACCAGCACCCCTTCGCGGTCCGTCAACGATCCCCCCCGCCCGACGCGTCGTCGTCGTCACCTTTACTTTCCAGCAAGGTCTGGTGCAAGCGTGCCCATTTTTCGTCGGTCAGATCCTCGGCCGCCTCGCGCTCCGCGGTCTTGATCTGCTGCGCAATTCGCCGTTGCTGGAACTGACCCAAGGTATCGATCCACCCCGCGCGCGCCGTCTCGGGCTCGGCATCGGCGCGCGCAAAAGCTGCATGGTTAAGGACTTGTGGCGACAGCACCCGGGCGACCGTCCCGTCGTATCCATTCCGGCTTAGGTGGAGCCTTAGCGATGCGGCGTCAAGATCCGGATGATGGGCGTGGACTCTTAGGATTTCGCTACAAAGCCTGTCAAGGTCGCGCGCCGGCAGTTCGAGCTGCGCCAGATCCTCCGCCACCTCGTGCAGCAGGAAGGGATGGTTGAGGAGGACCGCGACCAGCACCTCCGGCGGCCGGCGCCGCAGCAGCGCGGGATCGACGGCGGGCGGCGCCTCGGGCCAGCGCGGCGGCGATACCGGCGCGACCTTCCAGCCGCCGCGCGGGCGCCGACCGGCCGCCCCGCGCCGGTGCGTGAAAGCGGCAAAGACGCGCTCGCGCAGGAATTCGCGATAATGCTCCTGAACGCTGCGGTCGGCGATGAGTCGGACCCGCGCCTCGAGCCTCTGCTCCAGGGCGGCGCGCCGCTCGGGCGTGTCCATGGGCCGCGCCGTCTCCAGCGACCACAGCACCTCGGCGAGCGGCCGCGCCCGCTCCAGCACTTCGCGCAAGGCGCCGGCGCCCTGGCGGAGGACGAGCGTGTCGGGGTCCTCGCCTTCCGGCAAGGTCGCGAAGCGCAAGCTGCAGCCGGGCCGCAACAAGGGCAAGGCACGCTCGAGCGCCCGTCCGGCCGCGCGCAGTCCCGCCGCATCGCCGTCGAAGCACAGCACCGGCTCGGGAGCGAGACGCCACAACTCCTCGATCTGCGCCTCGGTCAGCGCCGTCCCCAGCGGCGCCACCGCCGTCGCGAAGCCGGCGCGATGCAGCGCGATCACATCCATGTAGCCCTCGACGACGATCGCCGAGGGCTCGCGCGCCGCCGCCGCGCGGGCGGCGGCCCAGCCGTAGAGCACGCGCCCCTTCTCGAACAACGGCGTGTCCGGCGAGTTGAGGTATTTCGGTTGCCCGTCGCCGAGCACGCGGCCGCCGAAGGCGATGATCCGCCCGCGCCGGTCGCCGATCGGAAAGATGATGCGGCCGCGGAAATAATCATAGCTCTCGCCACCCTCCTCGGGCCGCCGCAACAGTCCGCCCTCGAGCAGGAGCGGCTCGGGAAAGCGCTTGGCGAGCGCCGCTTTCAAGGCGTCGCGCCGCTCGGGCGCGAAGCCCAGGCGGAATCGTCGGATAGTGCCTTCGTCGAGGCCACGGCGCTCGAGATAGAGCCGCGCCTCGCGGCCTTCCGGGGCCGCGAGCATCTCGGTGAAGAAGACGCTGGCCGCCTCGACGGCATCCGCGACGCCGGCAACGCGTTCGGCGCGATCGCGCTCGGCGGGCGTCGGCTGCGGCACTGCAAGCCCGGCCTGCGCCGCCAGTGTCGCCACCGCCTCGGGGAAGCTCAAACTCTCCGTCTGCATGACGAAGCCGATGACATCGCCATGCGCGCCGCAGCCGAAGCAGTGATAGAAGTCCTTGTCCTCGACGACGCTGAAGGACGGCGTCTTCTCCTTGTGAAAGGGACAGAGGCCGACATATTCGCGCCCGCGGCGGATGAGCTTGACCCGCCGGCCGACGATTTCGGCGAGCGACAGGCGCTGGCGCAACTCGTCGAGAAAACGGGGGGGAAAGGACATAGCTCTAAGCTTTGAGCCGTAAGCTATAAGCGGTGCGGGTCAATGCGACCTCCGCAATTCTATCGCGGCGCCTGCCGCGTGAAAACGTGCCAACAGCTTTTGGCTTAGAGCTTAGAGCCAAGTGCTGCCTTTACCGCCTGGCTCGCCTTGGCCGGGTCGAGTTGGCCGGCATAGCGCTCCTTCAGCGCCGCCATGATTCGACCCATGTCCTTGATGCCGGAGGCGCCGGTCGCCGTGATGGTCTCCTCGATCGCGGCCGCCATCTCGGCCTCCGAAAGCTGCTGCGGCAGGAAGCGCTCGATGATTGCGATCTCCTGCCGCTCCTTCTCGGCGAGTTCGGGGCGGCCACCCTTGTCATAGAGCTCGATCGATTCGCGGCGCTGCTTGATCATGCCCTGCATCATCTGCTGGATCTCGGGATCGGCGATGCCTTCGAGGTTGCCTTTCGGCCGGACCTCGATGTCGCGCTCCTTGAGCCGCGCCAGGATGAGCCGGACGGTCGAGACCGTCAGCGCTTCCTTCCCCCGCATGGCCTGTTTCAAGGCGTCGTTGAAGCGCTCGCGCAGCATCGCATCCTCCGCCGCTTCCGCCGCGTCGCGAACCTAGTAGAGGCGTTCGTCGAAGGCAATCCTGCGCCGGCGGGCTTGACGGCGAGCCGGCCGCCGGCTAAGTGCAAGCCTCAACCCGACCGTTGCCTTGCCGCGCCGCCCGGTGTTCCCCGTGTGGCGCGTTTTGGCGCGGCTGGTGCGGCGCCACCAAGCTCGAGGACCCGCTCAATCGCATGACCGACGCGCCGATGCCGACCGCGCGCCCTGCCGGCACGACCGCCGCGCTCGTTCTGGCGGATGGCAGCATCTTCTGGGGGCGCGGCCTCGGCGCGACCGGAATCCGCGTCGGCGAGGTGTGCTTCAACACCAGCATGACCGGCTACCAGGAGATCCTGACCGATCCCTCCTACGCCGGACAGATCATCACCTTCACCTTTCCGCATATCGGCAATGTCGGCGCCAATCCCGAGGACATCGAGACCACGACTCCGGCGGCGCGCGGCCTCGTCCTGCGCGTCGACATCACTGAGCCATCGAGTTGGCGCGCGGCGCAGCCGCTCGGCTCCTGGCTCGAATCGAACGGGCTCGTCGGCCTCGCCGGCATCGACACGCGCCGCTTGACCCGCCGCATCCGCGACGGCGGCGCGCCCAACGGCGCGATCTGCCATGCGCCCGATGGCAGCATCGATGTTGCGGCGCTCACCAAGCTGGCACGCGATTGGCCCGGGCTCGAAGGCATGGATCTCGCCAAGGAGGTCTCGTGCCGCCAGACTTATGGCTGGGACGAGACGGCATGGCGCTGGGGGCAAGGCTATGGCCGGCTCGAGCGCCCGCGCTTTCGCATCGTCGCCGTCGATTACGGGGCCAAGCGCAACATCCTCCGCAGCTTGGCGGCGCAGGGCTGCGCCGTCACCGTGGTGCCGGCGACGGCTAGCGCCGAAGACATCATGCGCCACAATCCCGATGGCATCTTCTTATCAAACGGCCCGGGCGATCCCGCCGCGACCGGCAGCTATGCCGTGCCGGTGCTCCGCGCGCTCTTGGCGACGGAGAAGCCAATCTTCGGCATCTGCCTCGGCCACCAGCTCCTGGCGCTGGCCTTGGGCGGCACGACGCGCAAGATGGCGATCGGCCATCGCGGCGCCAATCATCCGGTCAAGGATCTCGCCACCGGCAAGGTCGAGATCACCAGCCAGAATCATGGCTTCGTGGTGGTGCCGGAAGCGCTGCCGCGCGCCGCCGAGGTCACGCATGTCTCGCTTTTCGACGGCTCGAATGAAGGCCTGCGCCTCAAGGACCGCCCGGTATTCTCGGTGCAATACCACCCGGAAGCCAGCCCCGGCCCGCAAGACAGCCACTATCTGTTCGAGCGCTTCATCGCGCTAATGGCAGAGCGGAAGTGAGCTGATGAAGCAGGGCTCGATCATAACTCTTCCCTCCCCCCTCGAGGGGGAGGTCGGCAACGCGCCAGCGTTGCCGGGTGGGGGGCACGCCCGACACCGAATCCGCGCTCGTCCGTCCCCCACTGTTCCCTCCCCCGCAAGGGCGGAGGGTTTCAAAGCGGGCTTGTTAAGTGAGATTGCCTGCGCGAGCATCGGCGCATGCGATCATCGCGCGCGCGCGAACTTCGGAAATCACCGACGGAGGCGGAAGCGCGGCTGTGGTGGCGATTGCGACAGAAGCATCTCGATGGCTTTCGCTTCCGCCGCCAGCAGCCCATCGGCCCTTACATCGTCGATTTCTTTTGTTCCGCGGCGCGTCTCATCATCGAGGTCGATGGCGGACAGCACGCCGAGAGCGAGAAAGACGATACACGCACAAATTGGCTTGAAGCGCGGGGATATCGCGTCCTGCGCTTCTGGAACAACGACGTGCTCTCGAATACCGAAGGGGCACTCATCACAATACTCAAAGCGCTTCGCGCTTGACCCCCCACCCTACCCTCCCCCTCAAGGGGGGAGGGCTCTTGCAATGCCATTCTTGTCCCATGCCCAAGCGCACTGACATCCGCTCGATCCTCATCATCGGCGCGGGTCCGATCGTGATCGGGCAGGCTTGCGAGTTCGACTATTCCGGGGCGCAGGCGGTGAAGGCGCTGAAGGAGGAAGGCTACCGCATCGTCCTCGTCAACTCGAACCCGGCGACGATCATGACCGATCCGGGCTTGGCGGACGCGACCTATATCGAGCCGATCACGCCGGAGCTGGTCGAGCGCATCATCGCCGCCGAGAAGCCCGACGCGCTGCTGCCGACCATGGGCGGCCAGACCGCGCTCAACACCGCGATGGCGTTGGCGCGTTCGGGTGCATTGAAGCGCCACGGCGTCGAGCTGATCGGCGCGAGCGAAGCGGCGATCGCCAAGGCCGAGGACCGCCAGCTCTTCCGCGAGGCGATGGACCGGATCGGCCTCGCCTCGCCCAAGAGCCATCTCGTCGATTCGCTCGCGGCGGCGCACGCGGCGCTCGGCACCTTGGGCCTTCCCGTCATCGTCCGCCCGTCCTTCACCCTGGGCGGCACCGGCGGCGGCATCGCCTACAACAAGGAGGAGTTCGAGGAGATCGTCCGCGGCGGCTTGCGCACCTCGCCCGTCCACCAGGTGCTGATCGAGGAATCGGTGCTGGGATGGAAGGAATTCGAGATGGAGGTCGTGCGCGACCGCGCCGACAACTGCATCATCGTCTGCTCGATCGAGAACGTCGATCCGATGGGCGTGCACACCGGCGACTCGGTGACGGTGGCGCCGGCGCTGACGCTCACCGACAAGGAATACCAGATCATGCGCAACGCCGCGATCGCGGTGCTGCGCGAGATCGGCGTCGACACCGGCGGCTCGAATGTGCAGTTCGCGGTCAATCCGCTGGACGGCCGGCTCGTCATCATCGAGATGAATCCGCGCGTTTCGCGCTCCTCAGCGCTCGCCTCGAAGGCCACGGGATTTCCCATCGCCAAGGTCGCGGCGAAGCTTGCCGTCGGCTACACGCTCGACGAGCTCACGAACGAGATCACGCGGGTGACGCCGGCCTCCTTCGAGCCGACCATCGACTATGTCGTCACCAAGATGCCGCGCTTCACCTTCGAGAAGTTCCCCGGCGCCGAGCCGCTGCTCACGACCTCGATGAAGTCGGTCGGCGAGGCGATGGCAATCGGCCGCAGTTTCGCCGAATCGGCGCAGAAGGCGCTGCGCTCGCTCGAGACCGGCCTCACCGGCTTCAACGAGGTCGAGATCCCGGGCGCGCTCGCCGGCGACAAGAACTCGATTCGTGCGGCGCTCGCCCAGCCGACGCCGGACCGGCTCCTGGTCATCGCTCAGGCCTATCGCCACGGCCTGACGACGCCCGAGATCCACGCCGCCTGCAAATACGACCCCTGGTTTCTCGAGGAGGTGCGCAAGATCGTCGCCGCCGAGGCCGCGATTCGCACGACGGGATTGCCCGCCGAGCGATCGGGTCTGGTGCGGCTCAAAGGCCTGGGTTTTGCCGACGCGCGGCTCGCCGAACTCGCCGGCAAGAGCGAGGCCGAGGTCGCGGCATTGCGTCTCGCCCTCGGTGTCCATCCCGTTTACAAGCGCATCGACACCTGCGCCGCCGAGTTTCCCTCGCTCACCCCTTACATGTACTCGACCTATGAGAGCGACGGCGCGGGCGCGCCCGAATGCGAGGCCGAGCCGTCGGCGCGCGACAAGGTCGTGATCCTGGGCGGCGGTCCCAACCGCATCGGCCAGGGCATCGAGTTCGACTATTGCTGCGTCCATGCCGCCTACAGCCTCAAGGAGGCCGGCATCGAGACCATCATGGTCAACTGCAACCCCGAGACCGTCTCGACCGATTACGACACCTCCGACCGGCTCTATTTCGAGCCCTTGACCGCGGAAGATGTGATCGAGCTGGTCCGGGTGGAGGAGCGCCACGGCAGGCTCAAGGGCGTCATCGTGCAATTAGGCGGTCAGACGCCTTTGAAGCTCGCCGCGGCGCTCGAGGCGGCGCGCATTCCCATCCTCGGCACCTCGCCCGATGCCATCGATCTCGCCGAGGACCGGCGGCGCTTCCAGGAGCTGCTGCAGCGCTTGGGCCTGAAGCAGCCCGAGAACGGCACGGCCACAACCTTGGTCGAGGCGGAGGCGGTCGCCGCGCGCATCGGCTATCCCGCAGTGATCCGTCCGTCCTACGTCCTGGGCGGGCGGGCCATGGAGATCGTCCACGATCGCGCCGGACTCGCGCGCTACCTGGCGCGTGCGGTCAAGGTTTCCGGCAAGAACCCGGTGCTGATCGACCGCTATCTCCAGGATGCGATCGAGGTCGATGTCGATGCGCTGGCCGACGGTCAGGACGTGCACATCGCCGGCATCATGGAGCACATCGAAGAGGCGGGCATCCATTCCGGCGACAGCGCCTGCTCGTTGCCGCCCTATTCGTTACCCCCCGCGGTGGTGGCCGAAATCGAGCGGCAGACCGCGGATCTCGCGCGCGCGCTCGCGGTCGTGGGTCTGATGAACGTGCAATACGCCGTGCAGCAGGGAACGGTCTTTGTGCTCGAGGTCAACCCGCGCGCCTCGCGCACCGTGCCCTTTGTCGCCAAGGCGACCGGCGTGCCCATTGCCAAGATCGCGGCGCGGCTGATGGTGGGGGAGCGGCTCGCTGGCTTTACGCTCACCGCAGAGAGCCGGCGGCGCCACGTGGCGGTGAAGGAGGCGGTCTTCCCCTTCGCCCGCTTCCCCGGCGTCGATCTGATCCTGGGTCCGGAGATGAAATCGACGGGCGAGGTCATGGGCATCGACGCCGATTTCGGCCACGCCTTCGCCAAATCCCAGCTCGGCGGCGGCACCGACCTGCCGCTCGAAGGCCGCGTCTTCGTCTCGGTGCGCGACCATGACAAGCCGGCGGTCATCGAGCCGTGCCGGCGGCTCGCGGGCATGGGCTTCGCACTCATTGCGACGCGCGGCACGGCCCAGTGCCTGCGCGCGGCCGGACTCGTCGTCGAGGAGGTCAACAAGGTGCTGGAAGGCCACCCTCACATCGTCGACCGCATGCTCTCGGGCGAGGTGCAACTCGTCTTCAATACCACCGAAGGCGTCCAGGCGATGGCCGACAGCTTCAGTCTGCGGCGGACCGCGCTCACCAACGCCATCCCCTATTACACGACGGTGGCCGGGGCGCGGGCGGCGGTCGAGGCGATCGGGGCCCTCAAGACCGGCAGCCTTGAAGTCGCCTCCCTCCAATCCTATTTTGTTGGATCGTTCTGATCGCCCCACCCTCGGCCGGCAGCGGACGGGGACGGGGTTTTGTCGCAGCGGGCATGCTGCGGCGGGACTGCTCTCGGAGAGAAGCCTCTTTCCATGGCGAAGATACCGATGACTGCGGTCGGGTTTAACCGGCTGCAGGAGGAATTGAAGCGGCTCAAGACGGTCGATCGGCCGGCGATCATCCGCGCGATCGCGGACGCGCGCGACCAGGGCGATATTTCCGAGAACGCCGAATACCACGCGGCACGCGAGCGGCAGAGCTTCATCGAGGGCCGCCTCATGGAGCTCGAGGACAAGATCGCCCGGGCCGAGGTGATCGACGTCTCGAAGCTGAGCGGCAAGATCGTGAAGTTCGGCGCCACCGTCACCCTCGAGGACGAGGAGAGCGGCGAGGCGACGGTCTATCAGATCGTCGGCGAGGACGAGGCCGACATCGGCAAGCGTCAACTCTCCATCACCTCGCCCTTGGCCCGCGCGCTCATTGGCAAGACCATCGGCGAGAGCGTCGAGGTCACGACCCCGCGCGGCGGCCGCTCCTATGAGATTGTGAAGGTGCGCTGGCGCTGACCACGGCGCGCGGCCCCTCCGCCCCGGCACCTTCGACCGCGATCGGCACGCCCGGCTCGTACTTCGACAAGCGAATCGCCAGCGCCGAGCGGACATGCGCGACATTGGGCGCCGCCGTGAGCCGCGTGGTCAGGAAGCGCTGATAGCTGTCCCAATCGGTCGCGACGATCTTCAGGATGAAATCGACCTCGCCCGCGAGCATGTGCGCCTCGCGCACCTCGCGCCAGCCGGCGATCAGACTCTCGAAGGCCCTGAGATCGGGCTCCGCCTGGCTCTTGAGGCCAACCTGAGCGAAGACGGTGACGCAGAAGCCCAGCGCTTCCGGATTGATGTCGGCGTGATAGCCGCGGATGAAGCCGGCCTCGGCCAGCGCGCGCACGCGGCGCAAGCAAGGCGGCGCCGAAATGCCGGCGCGGTGGGCGAGTTCGACATTGGTCATCCGCCCGTCGGCCTGCAGATCGCGCAGGATGCGGCGGTCGATCTTGTCGAGCTTGATGCGGCGCATCGAAGCTTCCCGGAGCCGCTGGAGCGATTCGCGGCGCGGATCGGCGGGCGAGCCGCCCGACCGACCGACGCGACCATCGCATCCTAATCGAGGGTAATAATATTGCAAGGCGGGCCCGGCGCGGTTGCAACCGGCGCGGCGCGAGGCTACCAAAGCCGCGCAACGGAGCGAGCGCGGCCATGCAAGCGATTGGGGGAGCCGGCGGACAGCCCACCGTCTGGGCGGTCCATGACGGCAAGCCCGGCATGGCCAGCCAAGTGATGGGCCTGGCCGAGGCGGTCGGCGGCCAAATCGTCGAAAAGCGCTTAGCCGTTCGCGCCCCTTGGCGATGCCTGATGCCGCAGTTTTGGATCAATCCGCTGGCGGCGCCGGGTCCGAGCGGCGACAGTCTCGCGCCGCCCTGGCCCGAATTGCTCATCGCTTGCGGCCGCAATACGATCGCGCCGGCGCTCGCTGCCAAGCGCGCGAGCCAAGGCCGCATGCTGTGGGTCCATATCCAGGACCCGCGCTATGCGCGGAGCAAGGCCGATCTCCTGATCGTGCCGCGCCATGATCCGGCGCAGGGCGAGAACGTCTTTCCGACCTTGGGCGCGGTGCATCGGGTGACGCCGGCGCGGCTCGCGGAAGGCGCGCGAAGTTTGGCGCCGCGGGTCGCCGGCTTGCCGCGGCCGCTCGTGGCCGTGCTGATCGGCGGCAACAACCGCGTCTATCGCCTGACGCAAGCGCGCATGGCGGAACTCGCCGATCAGCTGGCGGCGCTCGCCCGTCGCGGCTTTGGGCTGATGGTGACACCGTCGCGCCGCACCGGCGCGCTCGGCGCGCGGCTGCTCGAAGAGCGGCTCAAGGGCCTGCCGGCCTTCATTTGGGACGGCAGCGGCGACAATCCCTATTTCGGCATGCTCGGCCTCGCCGACGCCATCGTGGTCACTGCCGATTCCGTGTCGATGGTGAGCGAGGCGGCGGCGACGGGCAAGCCCGTGCATGTCGCGATGCTGGCAGGCGGCTCGGACAAATTTGCGCAGTTCCATGCCGCGATGAACGCAGCCGGCATCACGCGGCTCTTCCGCGGCGAGATCGAGCGCTGGTCCTACGCCGCGCCCGACGACACTGCGCGCGCGGCAGAAGCGATCCACGACCGATTGGCCCGACACCTGGCCGAGGTCGCCTGACATGCGGCGCGGCGTCGCGCTGTTTCTGGGCGCATTCCTGATCGTCTGCGGCGCTCTCGTGCTCTTCCCCGGCATCGACCTTTGGGCGAGCGCGCCATTCTACCGGCCGGGCGCCGGCTTCTTTCTCGCGGATTGGGGGCCGTTTCGCCTGATCCGCGCCGGCGTGCCCTGGCTCGTCGCGCTCATCATCCTGGCCGCGGCCGGCCTGTTGCTCGCATCCCTGCTGCGGCGGCCCGTGCTCGGGCTCGATGCCAAGGCAGCCATATTTCTTCTGCTGTCGCTGGCGATCGGGCCGGGGCTCGTGGTCAACGGCCTGTTCAAGGATCATTGGGGCCGGGCGCGTCCGAGCCAAATCGCGGCGTTCGGCGGCGACAAGCGCTTCACCCCGGCCTTCGTGCCGAGCGATCAGTGCCGCAGCAACTGTTCTTTCCCGGCCGGCGATCCGGCGGTGGGATTCTCGCTCGTCGCCGCCGGATTCCTGATCGCCGCGCCGCGGCAGCGGCGGCTCGCGGTGAGTGGCGCGATCGCGCTGGGCGCCGTCATCGGCATCGCCCGAATCGCGCAGGGCGGTCATTTCCTTTCGGACGTAGTCGCTTCGGGCTTTCTCGTCACGGCCATAAGCTGGCTCTTGCATCGCTGGATCGTCGGCAGCGACGGGCTCGCCTGTCTATGGCGCCACCTGCGCGATCCACCGCCCGCGCTGCGGTTTTTCAGCTGGCTCGGCCTTGCGACCGCAGCCGGAGTCCTTCTGGCGGTGCGCTTCCTCGATCGGCCGCTGGCGGAGGCATTTCACGGCGGCGACCCCACGCTCGCACGAATCTTCCGCTTCATCACCAATTTCGGCTTGTCGACGGGCTATCTCGTCATCGCCGGCGGCCTCGCGCTCGGGTTGGGATTGGCGGCGCGGCGGACGCGGAATCCCGAGCTCGGCCGCCGCAGAGAGCACGGCGCCTGGCGCGCCGGCTTCGTCTTCCTGGCGGTGGCTGCGGCCGGTCTCGCCGGCGACATCTTGAAACCGCTGTTCGGGCGCGCCCGACCGAAACTATGGTTCAGCGACGGCATCTTTGGTTTCACCTGGCATGGCAGCAGCGCCGGCTATTGGTCCTTTCCCTCCGGCCACGCCATCACCATCGTCGCGCTGGCGACGGCGCTGTCGCTCATTCATCCGCGCGGGTCTTGGGCCTATGTCGCCGCGGCCGTACTCGTCGCCGCAAGCCGCATCATCCTGGCCCAGCATTATCTGAGCGACGTGCTCGGCGGCGCTTATCTCGCCCTCGCCATCGTCTGGGCGCTGTGGGCGGGCCTGCAGCGCGCCGGCCTCGGCTTCGCGGCTCAGCGATAGCCTTCGAAGCCGGTGAGGAGACGCACGGTATAAGTCCGCGCCTCGCCGCCGCCCAAGGGGATGATGACGTGCTGCACCGGCCCGGCTCCGGCGAAGCGCTTGAGAATCCGGCCGATGTTTTCCGGCATATGGCTGACCAGGAGGAAATCCCGCCCGATGAAGCGCGCGGGCTCGGCGGTCAAATCGAACTGGTCGTGCGTGCCGCCATCGCCGTTCCATTTGAGCCAATCGACCGGCCGGGGCCGCACATAATAGAGCAGCGCCGCCATGTCCTCGCGGTCGTCGGAGAGCAGAACCGCCCCCTTCTCGCGCACGAGCAGATGCCCGATCGCATCGCCGAGCCGCCGCCAGCCGCGCAGCCGGTGCAGCGGATCGTATTTCGCCGGCAGTTCGTAGCCCGCGGCCGCGGCGAGCGGCGTCAATTCGAGCAACACCGCGGCGGCGGCGACATGCAGCGCGACCGAGGCGGCGACGATCGCCTTGCGCTCGCGGCCGATGAGCCAGGCCACCACCAGCACAGTCGCCGAGACATAGGCCGGCGCCGACCAATTGGGCTGCGCCCGCGACAGGAAGCTCACCACGAACATCATTGCGAGCGTGGGAAGCGCAAAACTCGCGAGCAGCGCCGCCCGCCGCTCGGCGAGCGCCCGGCGGCTCGCCAGCACGACAATGATGAGCGCGGCGAAGAGCAGCGGGCCGAAGACGCCGAACTGCGAGGCGAAGAATTCGAGGAAGCTGTCGGGATGGAACAGGCTGCCGTGCAGCGAGGCGTTGTTCTCGGTGTGGCGGTAGCTGGCGAAGCCGTGCGACAGATTCCAGACGAAATTGGGCGCATAGATCGCCAGCGCAAGCCCCGTCGCCGCCAGGAAGCGCGCGAGATGCCGCCGCTCGTCGCGAAAGACCAGCAGGAAGAGCAGCGCCGACAGGAGCCAATAGGCCATCGCATATTTCGCGAGCAGGCCGATTCCCGCCGCCGCTCCAACCGCGAGCCACCAGCGGCCGCCGCCTTCCTCGCGCGCGCGCACGAAGGCATAGAGCGCCGCCGCCCAGCAGGTGAGAAGCGGCGCGTCGGTTGAGATGATGATCGAGGAGACGGTGACGCCGGGCAGCGTTGCATAGATCACCGCCGACCAGGCGGCGATGCGCGAATCATAGAGCCGCCGCGCCAGCTCGAAGATGATAAGCGCCGTCGCGTAATGCAGCAGCGGCGCCGCGAGCCGCACCGCAAACTCGCTGTCGCCGAAGAGCGCGGTGGTGAGCGCGATGAGCCAGGCGACAACCGGCGGCTTCGAGTAGTAGCCGAAGGCCGGATGCAGCGACCAGAACCAATATTGCGCCTCGTCGGGATAGAGATCGGTCTGACCCGCCACGAGCCAAAGGAGCCGCGCCACGGTGACGGCGAAGACCGCGAAGAGCATGTTGCGCCGATAGCGCTCGTCTGCGCTCGACCGCGCCGTCTTCGTGCTGCTGACCATCATGGCGGCGGCGAGACTAGCTCCTCTCGCGCCGCCGGGCACGCGTCAATCGATTGGCGATCGCGATGGCAATCGGCGCTGTGCCCTGCTAAGCCGCTGCCGCGTCCGAAGAGGAGAGCTGCATGATCGACCCTTTCTGTCATACCAGCAGCATCGACGTCGCGGTTCCGGCGGAAATAGCCTTCGACATCATGGCCGACGGCGTCCGGCAAGGCGAATGGGCCTTGGGCAGTTGGCGGCGGCGCGAAGTCGAGCCCGGGCTCTTCGTCGGCACGTCGCTGTTCGACGGCAAGGAGACCTGGGTGCGCATTCACGCCGACCGGGCGCGGCTCGCCATCGACTACGAGGTCGGGCGCAGCCGCGACGGCCTGAGCTTCCGCAACGCGGCGCGGGTCGTGCCGGGTGCGCTTTTGGGCCGCGCGCCGCAGAGCTCGGTGGTGACCTTGATGACCTGGCGGACGGCCGCGCAATCCGACCAGGCATGGCAGCAAGTCGCCGTGACGCATGAGACCGAAATGTTCCTGATCAAGGGGCTCCTCGAGCGGCGTTAGCGCACCTCCGCCGCTACAGGAAAACGGCGGTGGCAATCGCGCCGGCTGCTTGCTAAGGGAGGTCTCAGGATCGGCGCCGATGCAATTGAAGATCGAAACCTTCAGCAACAGCCGAGGCGGCAACGCCTTCTTCAAGGCAGTAACGCATCCGCTGGCGGCGCGCGCCGCCGGGGCTTGGCTCGCGCGGCTCGCGGCGGGGCCGGTCGCGGTCTATGACATCGATGGCCAGGCCGACGCCTTCGCGCAACTCTACGATCTGTCGCGGCTCGAACTCGCCGGGAGCTTCGTCCAGGATGTGACGGCGATCGGGCGCCCGGTGCTCGGCCGCCCCGCCCAGCCGGTGACGGAGCTGCGGGACTGCCGCGCCCGCATCGTGCTGGTCATGGCGTACGAGGCCGAGCGCGCGCTCGCACATATCCGCCATTTGCTGCCGCCGGGCGCGGCGGTCGAGAGCCTCGCCGCGCTGCGCCTGCCCGAGGCGCTGCTCTCCAATCGCGAGCGCTATCTCGATCCGCTCAACTTCGCGACGAATTTTGCCTTCTTCCGCGATTCGGCCGGGCTGTCGACGCGGCTTGTCACCGCCAATTATTGGGCCGGCTATGGCGCGCGCGACGCGGCGCTGTGGCTTCTGCTCTTCGACCAGACGGGAACGCCGCTCGCCGAATGGCGCGAGGCCTTGCCCCAAGGCAGCGGCAGCATCGTGCTCGACAGCGGTGCAATACGCCAGCGCTTCGACCTCCCCGAATTCACCGGCCAGCTCTTCCTGCATGTCGTGGGCGCAGTCGGCCACGACGTCGTCAAATATGCGCTCGACACGTTTGGCGCGAGTGCCGCCGAGACCTGCTTCTCTTGCACCCATGACGCCAATTCCTGGCCGGCCGATTTCTATGCCGGCCTGCCGGCGCCGGCGGCGGGCGAGACCGTCACGATCTGGCTGCAGAACAGCCAACCCTGCGCCATTCCGGCCGGCGCGATCGGCCTCAACCTCATGGGCGGCAAGGAGGTGCGGTGGCTCGACCGGCCGCTCGCGCCCTACGCCACGCGCGCGCTCGATGTCGCGAGCCTGCTGCCGGAGGCGCGCTGGCCGCAGCAGATCGAGGTACGCGCCGGCAAATACATGGTCCGGCCGCGCTATGAGGTGGTGCGGCAGGGCAAGCGGCGCATCGCGCATGTCAATGTCGAGCGCAGCGATCTTCGCCCCGACCCGAAGATCGCCGAGCTGGGCAATCTCCTGGGCAAGGGTTTTCTGCTGCCGGCGCCGATCCTGCCGCCGGATAGCTGGCGCTGTCTGGCGCTGCCGACGCCGATGGCGACGGAGCAGCACGAATTGCCGGTCGGCGTCATCGCCTATGACGGCTCGGGGCGCGAGGTCGTGCGGCGGCGCTTGGGCCGCATCAAGCGGCACGAATCGGCGGCGCTCGATCTCGACTCTCTGCTCGACGGCACGGCGCTGCCGTCGGGCTATGGCCATCTCGAGCTGCTCTATGATTTCAGCGCAGGCGGCGAGGCGGACGGGTGGCTCCACGGTCTCTTCCGCTACGAGCACCGCGCCAGCGGTCACGTCGCCGAGACCAGCTTCGGTGCGCATGTCTTCAACACCGTGCTCACCTATAAGGACGAGCCGCAATCCTATGTCGGGCGGGCGCCGGGCCTGTCGACGCGGCTCTTTCTCCGGCTCGGCGAGGGCGATCTCGATACGCTCTGCCACCTCATCTACCCGGCTTCGACGCCCTGGCACGGCGAAAGCCAAACCGACCTCGTGCTGCGCGACCGCGATGGCGGCGAAATCGCCTGCCACAGGGTCGCTATCCCCTGCTCAGGCTCGCTGTTCTGGCGCTATCACGCGGCCTTCGAGGCGGCGACGCGTGAGCGCGCCGGGTCCGGTGCCTATATAATCGTCCGCGATATGAGCTGTCGGCTGTTCGGCTATCACGGGCTGGTTCGACGCGACGGTGCCTTCAGCCTCGACCACATGTTCGGCTTTTGATCCATGACGCAACGCCACCACACGAAATTCCTCATCATCGGCGCCGGTCCGGCCGGCTATACCGCCGCCATCTATGCCGCGCGCGCCAATCTCGCGCCGATTCTGGTGCAGGGCCTGCAGGCGGGCGGGCAGCTCACCATCACCACCGATGTCGAGAACTATCCGGGCTTCGCCGAGGTGATCCAGGGCCCGTGGCTGATGGAGCAGATGCTGAAGCAGGCCGAGCATGTCGGCACCAGGATCGTCGCCGACATCATCGTCAGCGCCGATCTGGCGAAGCGGCCCTTCACCTGCGTCGGCGATTCCGGCGACATCTACAGCGCGGACACGCTGGCGATCTGCACCGGCGCGCAGGCGCGCTGGCTCGGCCTGCCGAGCGAGGAGTTGCTGCGCGGCCATGGCGTCTCGGCCTGCGCCACCTGCGACGGCTTTTTCTTCCGCGGCAAGGAGGTCGTCGTGGTCGGCGGCGGCAACACGGCGGTCGAGGAAGCGCTCTATCTCACCAATCACGCGACTCGTGTTACCTTGATCCATCGCCGCAACCACCTGCGCGCGGAGAAGATTCTGCAGGCGCGGCTCTTCGCCAACCCGAAGATTCGGGTGATCTGGGACGCCACCATGGCGGAGATCCTGGGCGAGGGAATGCCACCGCATGTCACCGGCGTGCGCCTGCGCAGCGTGCAGAGCGGCGCGCTCAGCGAGATTGCCTGCGACGGCGTCTTCATCGCCATCGGCCACACCCCGGTGACCGAGATGTTCCAGGACCAGCTCGCGCTCGACGGCGATGGCTACATCCTGACCAAGCCCGATTCGACTGCCGCCGACGTGCCCGGCGTTTTCGCCGCCGGCGATGTGCGCGACAAGATCTTCCGCCAGGCGGTGACCGCCGCCGGCATGGGCTGCATGGCAGCGCTCGAAGCGGAGAAGTTCCTCGCCGCCGAGGAAGCCGCCGCTTCGCTCACCGCGGCGCAATAGCATGGACTGGGACAAGCTCAGGGTGTTTCACGCGGTCGCCGAGGCCGGCAGCTTCACTCATGCCGGTGAGTCGCTGAATCTGAGCCAGTCGGCGGTGAGTCGGCAGATCAGCGCGCTTGAGGAGAGCCTGAGCGTGCCATTGTTCCACCGCCACGCCCGCGGCCTCATCCTGACCGAGCAGGGCGATCTCCTCTACCGCACCGCGCGCGAGGTCTTCTCCAAGCTGGCGATGACCGAGGCGATGCTGACGGAATCGAAGGACCGGCCGAAGGGGCCGCTCAAAGTGACGACGACGGTCGCTTTCGGCTCGTCTTGGCTCACGCCGCGCGTGCGCGAGTTCCTCGAGCTTTATCCCGAGATCCAGATCGCCTTCGTCGTCGACGACAGCGAGCTCGATTTGTCGATGCGCGAGGCCGACGTCGCCATCCGCATGTCGCCGCCGCGCCAGCCGGATCTGGTGCAGCGCCACCTGATGACGATCCGCTACCTGGTCTACGCCTCGCGCGACTACCTCAAGAAGCACGGCACGCCGCAAAAGCCGGAGGATCTCGACAAGCATCGCCTCATCGTCTACGGCGGCGATTCGCGTCCGCCGGTGCGCCCGGTGAACTGGCTTTCGGAGGCGGGAGCGCGGGCGAATTACGAGCGCCAGCCGATCCTCTCCGTCAACAATCTCCACGCCATCTTCCGCGCCGTCGAAGGCGGGCTCGGCATTGCCGCGCTGCCCGATTTCATGGAGCAGGAGACGCGGGAGCTTATCCGGATCCTGCCGGAGCTGCCGGGCCCGGAGGTCGAGGCTTATTTCGTCTATCCCGAGGAGTTGCGCTCGTCGAAGCGGATTGCCGTGTTCCGCGACTTCCTGCTGCGCAAGGTGGCGGAAGGCAAGAACGGCTGAGGCGCGTCGGCCCAGCCGACCGCGCCGGCTCAGCCGAGGTGGAAGCCGCCCGGCGACAGAAGCTCGAGAAGCAAGCGGCCGAGCGAGAAGGCGCCGAACAGCGCCAAGGCCACGACGACGCCGGTCACGGCCTGGCGGCGCAAGGCTTCGTGCGTGCCGCCGGCATCTTTGGCGGCGGCGAAGCTCGACGGCACAACCATGCGGTCGCCGGGGTTGAGGCTGAGGCGCGGCGGCAGTTCCTGGGCCGGCTCGGCGCTCCGCGACGCCGGCTGCGGCGCCGCTTCTCGGCGCGGCCGCAACAGCCGTGCCGAGGCGCGGCCCGTGCCGGCGGCGAGGTTGGGCTCCGGGCGCTCGCCGGACAGGGAGGGCTCGGGCAGGCGTTCGGGAAATGACGGCATGTCAAGCAAGCCTCGTTAAAAAGCGCGCGATCCTAGCGATGCGATGTGTCGGGAATGAGGCAGAGCTGTGGCAATTGCCGTCCGGTCGGAAAAATCGCTCCGCTCACCCCGCCGCGGTCGCCCGCCGGCGCGCGCCTCTAATTAGCGTGCAGAGCGTTACGGCTCGGTTAGCGCCAAACCGGCTTGCCGAGATCGACTTGCGCCGGCGTAGTCAAGGCGCCGGCGGTGGCGCCGACCGCGCCGCCGACGATGGCGCCGCCCAGCGGCATCCCGACGGCCCAGCCGGCGAGCGCTCCCGCTCCCGCGCCGATCGCGGCGCCGCTCGCCGTCCGGTCGACCGTGTCGGTTCCGCAGGCGGAAAGCAGCAGCAAGGCGGCGAGGGGAAGTGCGAAGGTGACGCGCATGAGGGATGCTCCTGAATTCCGGTAGCTTTAGTCTACCTGTGCAAGGGTTTCAGGCGCAACGCTCCAATCACCTCTCAGGGGAATTGCGGCAGGCTTTGTCGCAAAAGGGATAATTACCGAGGGATTTGCGGACGATTCGACTGAAATCGGGCGAATTCCCGACCGTCGCGCGCGGCGACTCGGCCGCAATCAGGCGAAGAGCCGCTCGCCCTTGAGGTCGTCGTAAAGATGCGCGACGTACTCGCCGTAGCCGTTCCAGATCAAGGTCGGCCGCCGCCCTTCCATGCCGAGGACGCGCTCGGTCGCCTGACTCCAGCGCGGATGCGGCACCTCCGGATTGACGTTCGCCCAGAAGCCGTACTCGCTCGCCTGCAGCTTCTCCCAATACGACACCGGCCGTTTGTCGGTGAAGGTGAATTTGACGATCGACTTGATCGATTTGAAGCCATACTTCCAGGGCGTGACCAAGCGGAGCGGGGCGCCGTCCTGGCGCGGCACCGGATGGCCGTACATGCCGGTGACGAGGAAGGCCAACTCGTTGGTCGCCTCGGCCATGGTGAGACCCTCGACATAGGGCCAGGGATACCAGAATTTGTGCTGGCCCGGCGCGACCTTCGGATCCTGGAAGGTCTCCATCTGCAGATATTTCGCACTGCCAAGCGGCTTGGCGAGATCGACCAGGCTCTTCAGGGGAAAGCCGCTCCACGGCACTGCCATCGACCAGGCCTCGACGCAGCGATGGCGATAGAGCCGCTCCTCGAGCGGCATTTGTTTCAACAGATCGTCGATGGCGATGGTCATCGGCTTTTCGACCATGCCGTCGATGGCGACGGTCCACGGCCGGATCGGCAGGGCCTGCGCCAGATCCGTCAGCTCCTTATCTTCGCTGAATTCATAGAAATTGTTGTAGTTGGTCGAGAGCTTCTCGTCGGTGATCGCCCGATCGAGGGTGTAGCGCTCGTTGCGCTTCACCGGATAGAGCCCGGCCGAGGGATCGGGCGGCGGCGCTGCCGGGGCGGCGAGCGCCTCGCCGAGCGTCCAGGGACCGGCGGCAGCGAGGATCGCGCCCAGGCCCATCGCCTGCACCAGCCGGCGGCGATCATGGAACAAGGCCTCGGGGGTGGCATCGCTCTCCTTCATTTCCCAGCCGCGCTTCGCTTTCACCAGCATTCTCGCCTCCCGCGCCCACCAAGCCGCCCTCGAGAGTTAATTAGGCGCCGCCAATGATCACGGCAAGTCAATCCGGCGCGAGCGCCCCCTCTCACACCCCCAGATGCCGGTGCATGAGATCGGCGTCGCGGCGCAGCGCCTCGGGGGTGCCGTCATAGACGAGATGGCCGTTGTTCAGGATATAGCAGCGCTGCGCCAGCGACAGCGCCGCCTGCACGTTCTGCTCGACGATGACGATGGTCCGCCCTTCCTCGACCAGGCGCCGGCAGACGCGCAGGAGATCCTGCACGATGAGCGGCGCCAGGCCCTCGAACGGCTCGTCGAGCAGCACGAGCCGCGGCTCGCGCACCAGCGCGCGGGCGATCGCCAGCATCTGTTGCTCGCCGCCCGAAAGCTCACGGCCGCGCTGGCGGCGGCGCTCTTCGAGGCGCGGGAAGAGAGCGTAGGCGCGCGCCAGATCCCACGGTTTCTCGGCGGTGAGCGCGGCGAGAACCAGATTCTCCTCGACGGTCAGGCCGCCGATGATGCGGCGCTCGTCCGGCACCAGTTGCAGGCCGAGACGCGCCAGCTTGTAGGGCGGCAGGCCCGCCACCTCCTGGTCGGCGAAGCGGATCGCGCCGCTCTCCGGGGCGAGCACGCCCATGATGGTCTTGAGCGTCGTGGTCTTGCCGGCGCCGTTGCGGCCCAAGAGCGCCACGACCTCGTGTTGCTCGACGCGCAGGCTCACATCGAAGAGCGTGTGCGCCTCGCCGTAATAGGTGTTGATCCGCTCAACCTCGAGCAGGCTCATGCTCGACCGTGCTCCCGAGATAGGCCGCGCGCACTTCCGGATTGGCTTGTATCGCCTCGGGATCGCCTTCGGCGATCTTGCGTCCGTTGAAGAGGACGGTGATGCGGTCGGCCAATCCGAAGACGACGTCCATGTCGTGCTCGACGATGACGATGCTGATGCCGCTGGAGACGCGCTTCAGGAGCTGGACCGTGGCGAGGCGCTCCGTGGGCGCCATGCCCGCCGTCGGCTCGTCGAGCAACAGGAGCCGCGGCCGTGTCGCCAGCGCGAGCCCGATCTCGAGCCGCCGCTTCTCCCCATAGGCGAGCGCGCTGGCTGGCGCCGTGGCGCGGTCGGCGAGTTGCACGGCGTCCAAGGTCTCGGCGACGAGGCGGTCGAGGCCGGCAGTGTGCGCGACATCGCGCAGCATGGCCGGGCGGAACTTGCCGTTGCGCCGCGCCAGTGCCGCGATCGCGATGTTGTCGCGCACGCTCAGGCCCAAGAAGAGCTGGTTGATCTGGAAGCTCTTGGCGAGGCCGCGCTGGCAGACCAGGGTGGCGCCGAGCCCGGTGATGTGCTCGCCGCGGAACTGCACCTCGCCCGCGCTCGGCGGAATGACGCCCGCCAGCATGTTGAAGAAGGTCGATTTGCCGGCGCCGTTGGGGCCGATGAGAGCGCGGATCTCGCCCTCGATGACCTGGAGCGAGACGCGGTCGACGGCGAGGACTCCATCATAGCGCTTGGTCAGGTCATGGGCCTCGAGGACGACGGGCCCATCGAGCGCGGCGCGGCGCCGGATCGTGGCCTCGCCAGCCTCGACCGGGATCGCTGACGCCGCGGCGGGCTCCGCCTCGCGGCCGCCGCCGCGCCAGCGCAGCCACAGCAGGCGGAAGCCGCCGCAGATGCCGCGGCGGAACACCGTCACCAGCAGCACGAAGATGATGCCGAGGATCATCTTCCACAGCGCGCCGACGCCCGGCACCGCTTGCAGCGCGGTGTAGAGATAGAGCCACACCGCGGCGCCGACGAGCGGTCCGAGCAAGGTTCCGGCGCCGCCGATCACGGTCTGCACGACCAGCTGTCCCGAGGTCTCGAGATAGAACGCATCGGGCGGCATATAACCCTGGAGCAGCCCCAAGAGCCCGCCCGCGAGCCCGCCATAGGCGGCGGCGATGATGAAGGCGGCGAGCTTGTAGGACTGCACGTCGTGACCGACCGCGCCGGCGCGTTGGCTGTTCTCGCGGATGGCGCGCAGGACGAGCCCGAAGGGCGAGCCGATGATGCGATAGGCGAGCCAGAATCCGAGGAAAAACAGCGCCGCCAGGAACCAGTACATGGAATCCGGCGTGGTGATGTCGAGGGTGAATAGGCCGAAGCCGAGCCGCGGCTCGGGCACGCCGGCCAGGCCGTTCTCGCCGCCGGTCCAGGCCGACAGCGGCGAGATGTCGAGGAAATACAGCATCTCGCCGAAGGCGAGCGTGAGCATGGCGAAATAGATGCCGGAGCGACGCAGCGACAAGGCGCCGATCACCGCGCCGAGCAGCGCCGCGAGTGCCGTCCCCGCGATGAGCGCCAGCAGCGCATTGTCCGTCACCGGCGCGACCAGCAAATAGGCCGCGGCGAAGCCGCCCGCGCCGAAGAACGCCGCTTGGCCGAAGGACAAGAGCCCGGTGAAGCCGAACAGGATGTCGAAGCCGAGCCCGAACAGGCCCCAGACGAGAATCCGCCCGGCGAGGTCGAGCGAGCCGCCGATCAGCTCGAGCGCCGAGGGCAAGGCGATGAGACCCAGCCCCACCGCCAGCACCGGCGCAAGCCCGCCGAGCCCGCCGCCGCGCCTGGTCATTGCCGGCCTTGGACGCCGAACAAACCCTGCGGCCGCAGAATCAGCACCAGCGCCATCGCCATGAACAGCATGACCTGGGAATAGGCCGGCTGGACCATCGCCGTGAGACTCAGGATCTCGCCGGCAATGAGGCCGCCCACCACGGCGCCCCAAAACGAGCCGACGCCGCCGATCACGATCACGACGAAGGACTGCACCAGCACGTCGGCGCCCATGTCCGGATTCACCGTGACGATGGGCGCGTTGATGACACCTGCGAAGCCCGCCGCCATGGCGCCCAGGCCGAACACGGTGAGGAACGTGCGCGTGACGTTGATGCCGAGAATGCTGACCATGAGCTGGTCCTCGATCCCGGCGCGGACGATGAGGCCGAGGCGGGTGCGATAGAGCACGAGATAGAGCGCCACCAGCGCCGCGGCGACGATGCCTAGGACCTCGATCCGATAGGTCGGGTAGAGCAGCAGGCCGAACCTGACCGCGCCTTCGCCCCAATGCGGCACCTCGACCCGTTGCGCGATGCCGCCGAAAATGGCGCGGATCGCTTCGACCACGACGATGCCGACGCCGAAGGTGACGAGGATCTGATCCTCCTTGGGACGCCGGTAATAGAGCCGGATGAGGCCGCGCTCGACGACGACGCCGAGCAGGAGCAGCACCGCCGCCCCGCTGGCCATGGCGAGTTCGAACGAGCCGGTGCGCGCATAGGCGACGTAGCCGGCATAGGCGCCGGCGGCGTAGAAGGCGCCGTGCGCGAAATTCACGACGCCGAGCGCGCCGAAGATGATCGTGAGCCCCATCGCCACGAGCACCAGCAGCGCGCCCAGGGTCAGGCCGTTGAAGATCTGCGAGAAGAACAGCGACCAGGTGATCAGGCCGGTGCCCTCCCGCGCTGCGCGCCCGCCGCCCCGGCGGCTCGGCTCAGGTGTAGGAAGGTAGCTTGCAGCCGAGGTAATCGGCGGGCACGACGTCGGGACCCGGCGTCAATCCGACGACGGTGAAGAAATCGTCGGGATTGCGCATCTCCTTCGGCGCCTTGCCGACCACGACGGGAACCGCGCGAACCTGCTGGTGATCTTCGGCGCGGTACCAGACCTCGCCCAGCGGCATCTGCAGCTTGTGGCCCGCCTCGAGCGTCTTGATCACGGCGACGGGATCGAAACTCTTCGCCCGCTCGACCGCATCGGCCCAGCACAGCGTCTGGGTATAGGCGATGTGCGCCGGCCATTTCGGCTTGTAGAAATATTTCTTCTCGAAGGTGTCGACGAAGATCTTCGCCATCTCGTTGGTCTCGGCGAGCGTCCACCAGAAATCCATCGTGCCGTAGACGCCCCGCATGATGTCGGCGCCGAGCTCGGTCGCCTGGAAGGCGGAGATGTTCGGCACCACCATCTTCATCTTGTCGAGCACGCCGAACTGCTTCGCCTGCTTGCACGACGCCACCGCATCTGCGCCGAAGGCGACGTTGACGAAGACATCGGCGCCGCTGTTGGCGATGTTGAGAAGATACGAGCTGTAATCGGTGGTGCCGAGCGGACAGACCTGCGAGCCCAACGATTTCCAGCCGAGTTCCTTCTCGGTGAACTCGCCGGTCGAATGCTCGACCGAATGGCCATAGGCGTAATCGGGCACGAGATAGATCGATTTTTTGTCCCTGCCGAGCTCCTTGCCCAGCACCGGCGCGAGCGCCTTCGCCGACATATAGGCCGAGGGCTGCGAGCGGAAGCCGTAGCGCTGGCAATCGACGCCGGTGGTCTCGTTGGCGCCGCTGCAGCCGACCATGTTGATCACCTTGTAGCGCTGCGCCAGCTTCTCCAGCGCGATCGCCTCGGCGCTGCTGACGCAGCCGGTGATCATCATCGCCTTGTCCTGCGTGATGAAGCCGGTCGCCGCCTGGACTGCGGGATTGGGCTGGGTCTGCGTGTCGGCGTATTTGTAGATGATCTTCTTGCCGAGCACGCCCTTGCCGCTGAGCGTCGGGGTCTTGTCGACCACGCCGCCGCCGCCGTTCAAATGCTCGAAGGCGAGCTGATAGCCCTTGAGGAGATCGGCGCCGTCGGCGGAATAGGGTCCGGTCAGCGGCGAGGTGACGCCGATGAAGACGGTGTCTCCCTGCACGCCCGCGGGGTAGTTGCCGATCGCATCGGCGGCGAAGCCGCGCGAGGGGCGCAGGAACGGCAAGGCGCCAACGGCGACGGCTCCGCCAAGGACGCGGCGTCGGCTCACGGATCTCCGGTTGCTTCGCGACATCTTGTCCTCCCCTCATTGCGTCATGCGCAAGCTTGCGCGCTTACCGGCCGAAATTACGCGCGGCGCGCGGAAAATCAACCGTCGCGTCTGACCCGCTTACTGTGCCGCTTGCTCGGCGCGGCCCGCCAGCACCTTCTCCGCGACCTTGCCGGTCAGCTCCTGCAGATGGTCGAAGCGCTCGCTGTAGGTGCCGACGCCTAGCGTCACCGAGCGCAGCTCGACGATGAGATCGTGCATTTCCGCAAGCGGCATGTGCGCGGTCACGAGATCCCAGCCCGGCCAATCCGCTTTGGCGTCGTAGCCCAGGATCTGGCCGCGCCGGCCGGAGATGATGCGCTGGACCCGCGAGGTGAAGGCGTTCGGCACGGAGATCTCGACGTAATGGATGGGCTCCAAGAGCACCGGGTCGCATTTCGGCATGACTTCGCTCATCGCCATGCGGCCGCAGGTCTTGAACGCCTGGTCCGAGCTGTCGACGGCGTGGAACTGGCCGGTGATGAGATTGACCGACACATCCACCACCGGAAAGCCCAGCGGTCCCTGGCGCAGATATTCCATCACGCCTTCTTCCGCGGCGGGAATGTAGTTGCGCGGAATGGCCCCGCCGACCACCGAATCGATGAACCTGTGCCCCGAGCCGCGCGGCAGCGGCTTCACCTCGATCTGGATGTCCGCGAACTGGCCGTGCCCGCCGCTCTGGCGCTTGAAGCGCGCATGCTGCTGCCCGCCCTTGCGGATCGTCTCCTTGTAGGGCACCTGCGGCCGGCGTGCGATCACCGCGAGGTTGTATTTGGTCCTGAGCCGGTCGAGCGCGATCTGCAGATGGATGTCGCCCTGGCCCCACAGCACCATCTCCTGGAGATCGGGATTCTGCTCCAGCACCAGGGTCGGATCCTCTTCGATGACGCGGCCGACGGCGCCGGTGAGCTTGACGTCGTCGACGCGCTTCTCGGCGTTGATCGCCATGCCGAAGACCGGCTTCGGCAGCGGCGGCCAAGGCAGCTTGGGCGGCGTTCCCGTGCTCAGCACCGCGCCGGTGTTGATGCCCTCCATCCGCGCCAGCGCCACGACCTCGCCGGAAGCGGCGCCGGCGAGCTTTTCGCTGGCCGAGCCCTGCAGCCGGAGCACGCCCGCAACGCGCGCGCCGTTGAGGGTCATGCCCTCATTGACCTGGCCGCTCCAGATTCGGACCAGCGAGAGCTTGCCCGAATGCGGCGGAAAATAGGTCTTGATGACCTGGGCCACCGTGTCGCGGCTCTTCGGGTCGAGACCGAGCCGCTCGGCGGTGGTCGCCGCGGCCGGGGTCTCGTGGCGCAGCGCCTTCATGAGGCGGCGCACGCCGTGGTCAGGGAGCGCGGCGCCGAGGAAGACCGGAACCACCAGATCGCGGCGCAGGTTTTGCGTCAGATGCCCGTATATCTCCTCTTTCGAGGGCTGCACATCCTCGAGCAGTTGTTCGAGCAGCTTGTCGTCGAAATCGGCGAGCTTCTCCAGGAGGCCGGCGCGGCTCGCGCGCTCCTCCGCCGCCATGTCCTCGGGCAGCTTGACGAGATCGGAGGGCTGGCCCGGCTTGTAGCGGTAGGCCCGCTCGCTGACCAAATCGACATAGCCCGCGACGGTGCCCTCGGGTCCGGGCAGCGGCACATGACGCAGCACCAGCGGCCGCGCCGAGACCGATTGCAGCGCCGCCAGCGCCTCGCTGATGCGCGCGCCGGCGCTGTCGAGCTTGTTGATGAACACCATGTGCGGGACTTGGTGGTCGTCGAGAAACTTGAAGAGCGGCGCCAAGGTCAGCGCCCGCTCGGTCTCGGCCTCGCACACGACCACCGCGACATCGGCGGCGAGCATGGCGCATTGCGCCTCGTAGGCGAGCTCGACCGAGCCCGGGCAGTCGAGGAAATTCCAGCGGTCGTCGAGGTAGGTCGCGTGCGCGACATTGATCTCGGTCGACATCTGCCGCGCCCGCGCCTCCGACGAATGGTCGCCGACGGTATTGCCGTCCTTCTGGCTCCCGCGCCGGTGCGTGGCGCCGGCCGCGAACAGCAGCGCCTCGAGCAGGGTTGTCTTGCCGGAGAGATAGGGTCCGACCAGTGCCGCGCAGCGCGGCCCAGACGGTCTTTCGCTCATGTTCGCCTCCTTCGCGTCGTGCCCTGCGTTTCACTGGCGAAGGACATCGCCCGGGTCATGCGCTCGAGCGCAACGCCGCCGGCCCGCCTTCATCATTGCGAAGAATGGTCGCGCGCCGCGCCGCCGCTGGCAACGGGAATCTTGCGGAATCCCAGACGGCGTTGCCGCAGCGGTCAGCGCAGGGCGGCGCAGGCGCGGCCGATGCGGGCGCAGGCTTCCTTGAGCGCCTCGGTCGAGGTCGCGTAGGAGATGCGGAAATGCGGGCTCAGGCCGAAAGCCGCGCCCAGCACCACGGCGACCCCTGCCGAATCCAGCAGATATTCGACGAAATCGCCGTCGCTCTCGATCGCCTTGCCGGCAGGCGTGCGCTTGCCGATGACGCCTGCGCAGGAGGGATAGACATAAAACGCGCCCTCGGGCGTCGGACAATGGAGGCCCTCGCAGCGATTGAGCTCGGCCACCACCAGATCGCGGCGCTCGCGGAAGATCGCGTTGTGGCGCGGGATGAAATCCTGCGGGCCGGTCAACGCCTCGACCGCCGCGGCCTGGCTTATGGAGCTCGGGTTGGTGGTCGATTGCGACTGCAGTGCTGCCATCGCCTTGATCAGCTCGGTCGGGCCGCCGGCGTAGCCAATGCGCCAGCCGGTCATGCAATAGGCCTTGGATACGCCGTTCAGGGTCAAGGTCCGCGGATAGAGCTTGGGCTCGATCTGGGCGATGGTGGTGAATTCGAAGCCGTCATAGACGAGATGCTCGTACATATCGTCGCTCAACACCCAGACCTCTGGATGACGCAGCAGCACATCGGCGAGCGCGCGCAGCTCGGCCGCGGTATAGGCGGCGCCGGTCGGGTTCGACGGCGAGTTGAGGATGAGCCATTTGGTCTTGCGCGTGATCGCCGCCTCGAGATCCTCCGGCCGCAGCTTGAAGCGGTTGTTCTGCGGGCACGTCACGCTCACCGGCACGCCATCGCAGAGCACGACGATGTCGGGGTAGGAGACCCAATAAGGCGCCGGCACGATCACTTCATCGCCCGGATTGACCGTGGCCATCAGGGCGTTGAACAGCACCTGCTTGCCGCCGGTGCCGACGCTCACCTGCTGCGGCGCGTAGGTGAGGCCGTTCTCGCGCTTGAACTTGGTGCAGATCGCCTGTTTCAAGGCGGGGGTGCCGTCGACCACGGTGTATTTCGTCTCGCCGCGGTCGATGGCGCGCTTGGCCGCGTCCTTGATGTTCTGCGGCGTGTCGAAATCGGGCTCGCCCGCGCCCAGTCCGATGACGTCGCGGCCGGCGGCCTTGAGTTCCATCGCCTTGTTGCTGGCGGCGATGGTCGGCGAGGGCTTGATGCGCAACAGGCGTTCGGCGATGAGCGACATGGGCGTGGCTGGGCTCGGGGAATTTGCGGGCGCTAGCCTAATGCCGCCGCCGCCGCGGCGCAATGGCTGGGGCGCCGCCGCCGCGGCGCAATGGCTGGGGCGCCGCTTTTACCAATATACAACCAGGCCGCCGCCGGTTCTGGCGCCGCGCGCGCGAACCCCTTATCTTAGCCCCATGCCGCTTCTCGCCGCCGCCCGGCCGCTCGACGATGTCGCGCGCCGCTTCGTCATCCATTCCGATTTCGCGCCCGCCGGCGACCAGCCGCAGGCGATCGCGGATCTGGTCGCCGGCATTCGCCAGGGCGAGCGCGACCAGGTTCTCCTCGGCGTCACCGGCTCGGGCAAGACCTTCACCATGGCGCATGTCATCGCCGAGACGCAGCGCCCGGCGCTCATCCTCGCGCCCAACAAGACGCTGGCGGCGCAGCTCTATGGCGAGATGCGGAGCTTCTTCCCGGACAACGCGGTCGAGTATTTCGTCTCCTATTACGACTACTACCAGCCCGAGGCCTACGTCCCCCGCACCGACACCTACATCGAGAAGGAATCCTCGATCAACGAGCAGATCGACCGCATGCGCCACGCCGCCACCCGCGCCATCCTCGAGCGGGGCGACACCGTGATCGTCGCCTCGGTCTCCTGCATCTACGGCATCGGCTCGGTCGAGACCTACTCCGAGATGACGGTGACGCTCGATTCCGGCGCCACCGTCAACCGCGCCGCGCTCTTGGCGCGGCTTGTCGAGCTGCAATACCGCCGCAACGACAGCAATTTCCTGCGCGGCACCTTCCGCGTGCGCGGCGACACGGTCGAGATCTTCCCGGCGCATTACGAGGACCGCGCCTGGCGGCTGTCGCTCTTCGGCGACGAGATCGAGGCGATCCACGAGTTCGATCCGCTGACCGGCGAGAAGACGACGGCCTTGGATTCGATCAAGATCTATCCCAACAGCCACTACGTCACGCCGAAGCCGACGCTCCACCAGGCGATCGAGGAGATCAAGCGCGACCTCAAGCTTAGACTCGCCGCGTTCGAGGCTACGGGCAAGCTGCTCGAGGCGCAGCGGCTGGAGCAGCGCACCACCTTCGACATCGAGATGATGGCGGCGACCGGGAGCTGCGCCGGCATCGAGAACTACTCGCGCTATCTCACCGGCCGCAAGCCGGGCGAGCCGCCGCCGACGCTGTTCGAATACCTGCCCGAGGACGCGCTCGTCTTCGTCGACGAGAGCCATGTCACCATCCCGCAATTGGGCGGCATGTATCGCGGCGACTACGCGCGCAAATCGACGCTTGCCGAATACGGCTTCCGTCTGCCCTCCTGCATCGACAACCGGCCCTTGAAGTTCGAGGAATGGGACGCGATGCGCGGCCAGACCACCTGTGTTTCGGCGACCCCCGGGCCCTGGGAGATCGAGCGCGCCGGCGGCGTCTTCGTCGAGCAGGTGGTGCGCCCGACCGGCCTGGTCGATCCCGTGCCCATCGTGCGGCCGGTCGAGAGCCAGGTCGACGACCTCATGGCGGAATGCCGCGACTGCGCCCGCAACGGCCAGCGCGTCCTGGTCACCACCCTCACCAAGAAGATGGCGGAGGCGCTCACCGAGTATTTCCACGAGAACGGCATCCGCGTGCGCTACCTGCACTCCGACGTCGACACGCTCGAGCGCATCGAGATCATCCGCGATCTGCGCCTGGGCGTCTTCGACGTGCTCGTCGGCATCAACCTATTGCGCGAAGGGCTCGACATTCCGGAATGCGCATTGGTCGCCATTCTCGATGCCGACAAGGAGGGCTATCTGCGCTCGCGCACCGCGCTCATCCAGACCATCGGCCGCGCCGCACGCAACCTCGAAGGCCGCGCCATCCTCTATGCCGACCGCATGACCGACAGCATGCGCGCCGCCATCGAGGAAACCAACCGCCGGCGCGAGAAGCAGCAGGCCTACAACGCCGCGCACGGCATCACGCCCGAGAGCGTCAAGCGCGCGATATCCGACATCCTCGAGAGCGTCTATGAGCAGGATCACGTAACGATCGGCACCGGCGCGGATTCGGCGCTGCATTATCAGGGCTCGAACCTCAAAGCCGTCCTCGCCGATCTCGAGAAGCGCATGCGCGCCGCCGCCGCCGATCTCGAGTTCGAGGAGGCGGCGCGTCTCCGGGACGAGATTCGCCGGCTCGAGCAGTTCGACCTCGGCATCGATGAGGCGGACGGGAGCGCGCGACCCAGGGGCCGCTCGCAGGCCGGCCGCGCCGGCACCTCGGCCAAGCAGCTCGCCAAGGCAAAGGCGCGCGCTCGGCATCGGCAGGCGCATTGATGGCCGGCGGCGGCCTGGCGCGCGCGGCGCTGATCACCGGCGCGGCCCAGCGCATCGGCCGCGCCATCGCCCTGGAACTCGCCGCCGACGGCTGGGCGGTGGCGGTTCATTACCGCCGCTCGGCCGCCGCGGCCGAGGAGCTGGCGGCGCAGATCGGCGCGAATGGCGGCCGGGCCATCGCGCTTGCCGCCGATCTCGCCCGGGAGTCCGAGACCATCGGATTGATTCCGGCGGCCGCACGGGCGTTGGGTCCGCTCGGCGTCCTCGTCAACAACGCCTCGGTGTTCGAGAACGACCACGCGCTCTCGGTCACGCGCGCGAGCTGGGAGCGCCACCTCGAAACCAATTTGCGCGCGCCCTTCGTCCTCATGCAGGAATTCGCCCGGCACCTGCCCGAGGATCGCGAGGGTGCGATCATCAACCTCGTCGACGAGCGCGTGTGGAACCTGACCCCGCATTTTGTCTCCTACACGCTGAGCAAGGCGGGCTTGTGGACCCTGACGCAGACCATGGCGTTGGCACTGGCGCCACGCATCCGCGTCAACGCCATCGGGCCTGGCCCGACCTTGCCGAGCCCGCGGCAGACTGACGAGCAGTTTCGCCGCCAGTGCGAAGCGATGCCGCTGAAGCGCGGCACGACGCCCCAAGAGATCGCCGCAGCGGTCCGCTTCATCCTGGCGGCGCCGGCGATGACCGGCCAAATGATCGCGCTCGATGGCGGCCAACATCTGGGCTGGGCGCCCGGGAGTGCGGCACCATCTGCGCTCGAATAACGTCGCCTCGGCTCGCCGTTTCATTGTAGCTAAGCCGCGGACAGCGGGCGATTTTTGCCCGCGGGCTCCGCCCGGCCGCCGCTCCCGAACGGTTGTTCACAGGGACATTTTGCCGCAGCGGAAGTCGCCGATAAAAGGGTCCTGTTAATGAGTGTTACAGAAGATTCATACTTGACAACGACAATATTAAATTAATTCAAAGACTTATGAAAAATGCCCGTTTCTTGGGCAAAGACGGGAAAGCCGCGATTTCACGATGATCGGATGGCGGCCGGCGCGTCTTACCAACCGACTTGTCCACAGGCCTCGTGGATATTCGCGCCGGCGCCGCAGCGCCGCCACTTCGCGCCAAAGTTGACGCGGCGGCGGCGGCGCGCCAAGTGAGAGACGCGGCTAAACCCATGACGGCAGAGCAAGACACGGACGAAGCGGCAGATCCATCCGAGACGGCCGAGGAGGCCGCGCCGGCCGGCGGCACGCTCGCGCGCGGCCTCGAGGTGATCCGCGCGGCGCTGAAAACCCTGCCCGCCGGCCCCGGCGTCTATCGCATGCTCAATGCCAAGGGCGACGCGCTCTACATCGGCAAGGCGCGCAGCCTGAAGAGCCGGGTCGCCAACTACGCGCATCTCGGTAATCTCTCGAACCGCCTTCGGCGGATGGTGTCGGAGACAAGGTCGCTCGAGGTCGTCGTCACCCACACCGAGGTCGAGGCGCTGCTGCTCGAGTGCAATCTCATCAAGCGCCTGATGCCGCACTACAACGTGCTGCTGCGCGATGACAAGTCGTTCCCCTACATCCATCTCACCGGCGACCACAAATTTCCGCAGCTCGCCAAGCATCGTGGCGCGCGTGGCGAGGCCGGGGACTATTTCGGGCCGTTCGCTTCGGCCGGCGCGGTCAACCGGACGCTGATCGCCCTGCAGCGCGCCTTCCTGCTGCGCTCCTGCAGCGACAGCATCTTTGCGAGCCGGACGCGGCCCTGCCTGCTCTACCAGATCAAGCGCTGCAGCGGTCCCTGCGTCGGCCGCATCGACGAGGCCAGCTATACTCGTCTCTTGGAGGAAGCGCGCGCCTTCCTCGCCGGGCGCAGCCAGGAAATCCAACAGGAGCTGGCAAGCCGCATGCAGGAGCGCTCCTCGGCGCTCGATTTCGAAAGCGCCGCCCTGATCCGCGACCGCATCCGCGCCTTGACCCAGGTGCAGGGCCGCCAGGACATCAACGTCCAGACTCTCGGCGATGCCGATATCATCGCCTGCCACCAGGCGGGCGGCCACACCTCGATCCAGGTCTTCTTCTTCCGCGGCGGCCAAAATTGGGGAAACCGCGCCTATTTCCCGAGCCACGACCGGCAGCTCGGCATCGAGGAAGTGCTCGGCGCGTTTCTCGGGCAGTTCTACGATAACAAGCCGCCGCCGCCGCTGGTGTTGACGAGCCATGTGCCGGCCGACCGGGAACTCCTCGAGGCCGCGCTCGGCGCCCATGCCGGGCGCAAGGTCGAGCTGGCGACGCCGCAGCGCGGCGACAAGCGCAAGCTGGTCGAACATGCTCTGGTCAATGCGCGCGAGGCGCTCGCCCGCCGGCTCGCAGAAAGCTCGACCCAGCAGAAGCTGCTGCGCGGCGTCGCCGACGCCTTCGGCCTCGAGGCGCCGCCGCAGCGCATCGAGGTGTATGACAACAGCCACATCCAGGGCAGCCACGCCGTCGGCGCAATGATCGTCGCCGGACCCGAGGGCTTCAGCAAGAGCGCCTACCGCAAATTCACCATGCGCGGCATAGATCCGACGCGGCCGCTGCCGCCCGAGGCCGAGGCGGGACTGGGCGCGGCGGTCGACGCCGCCAGCGAGCCGCCGCCGCGCGGCGTCCGTCCGGGCGACGATTACGCCATGATGCGGGAGATGCTGAGCCGACGCTTCGCCCGCGCGCTCAAGGAGGATCCCGAACGCGAGCGCGGCACCTGGCCCGACCTCATCCTCATCGATGGCGGCGCGGGCCAGCTTTCCTCGGCGCAGCGCGTGCTTGACGATCTCGGCATCGACGACGTGGCGGTCATCGCCATTGCCAAGGGCCCCGACCGCGACGCCGGCCGCGAGCGCTTCTTCCTGCCGGGACGGCCGCCCTTAACCCTCGAGCCCAAGGACCCCGTGCTCTATTTCCTGCAGCGCCTGCGCGACGAGGCGCACCGCTTTGCCATCGGGACGCACCGCGCCAAGCGGATGAAGGCGGTTGGCCAATCGCCCCTCGACGAGATCCCCGGCATCGGGGCGCGGCGCAAGCGGGCGCTGCTTCATCATTTCGGCTCGGCCCGCGGCGTCGGCGTTGCCGGCCTCGAGGATCTCGCGCGGGTCGAAGGCATCAGTAAAACCGTCGCCAAAAAGATTTATGACCATTTCCATGCCGAAGGATAAACTCGGTTGCAGTCTTCCGCCGCGGCATGGCGGAACGGGATTTACACAATGTTGACGACGCTTCCCAACCTGCTCACGCTGTCGCGAATCGTGGCGATCCCGCTGGTGATCGTCACCTTCTACCTGCCATCGCCGCTCGGGCCGTGGGCCGGCTGCGTCATCTTCTCCTTGGCCGCGGTGACCGATTGGCTCGACGGGCGGCTCGCGCGCCTGTGGCAGCAGCAATCGGAGCTGGGCCGCTTTCTCGACCCGATCGCCGATAAGCTCTTGGTCGCGGCGACGCTGTTCATGCTGGGCGCGACGCAGCGCATCTCGCAGCCGGCGATTCTGCCGGCGCTGGTGATCCTGAGCCGCGAGATCCTGGTCTCGGGGCTGCGCGAGCATCTCGCGGGCTTGCGCGTGCGCGTGCCGGTCTCGCGCCTCGCCAAATGGAAGACCGCGATCCAGATGGTGGCGATCGGCGTCTTGCTGGTCGGCGATGCCGGACCCGCCTTCCTGCCGGTGCGCGGCTTGGGCGAGACGTTGCTGTGGCTCGCCGCCGCGCTCACGCTCATGACCGGCTACGATTACCTGCACGCCGGGCTCACCCATATCAACGAAGATCAGCCGGCGATCAAGGCGGCAAAGCCGAGCCGCGCCACGTGAGAGGCGGCGGCATGCGCATCTTCGGTCTCGCCGGCTGGAGCGGCAGCGGCAAGACAACCTTGATGACGCAGCTGCTGCCGGCGCTGATCGCGCGCGGCCTCACCGTCTCGACAGTGAAGCACGCGCACCACAGCTTCGACGTCGACCAGCCTGGCAAGGACAGCTGGAATCACCGCCAGGCCGGAGCGAGGGAGGTCCTGGTCGCCTCCTCCGAGCGCTGGGCGCTGATGCATGAGCACCGCGGCGCGGTCGAGCCCAGCCTCGCCGAGCTGCTGCGCCACATGACGCCCGTCGATCTCGTCCTCGCCGAAGGCTTCAAGCGCGAGCCGCATCCCAAGCTCGAAGTGCACCGCGTCGCACTCGGCAAGCCGCTCATCTGCCGCGACGATTCGAGCTTCGTCGCGGTTGCCTCGGACGAGCCCATTCCCGGGCTCGCGCTGCCGCGCCTGGCGCTCGCGGATGTCGCGGGCATCGCCGACTTCATCATCGCCCACAGCCGGCTCGAGGCCGCCGATGGCGCAGTTGAGCGATGATTGCTTCGCCTTCGGCGGCGCGTTGATGTCGGGCGCGGAGGCGCTCGAGCGCCTGCGCGCCGTGCCGCTCGCCGCCCCGCCGCGCGAGGCCGTTCCGCTGACCGAGGCGCTGGGGCGCATCCTCGCCGAGCCGATCGTGGCACCCCGCGACGTGCCGCCGCACGACAATGCCGCGGTCGATGGCTATGCCGTGTTCTTCGACGACCTCGCGGGAAATGGCCCGACGCTGCTGCCGATCGCCGGCCGTGCCGCCGCCGGCCATCCGCTCGGCCGCCCGGCGCGGCGCGGCGAAGCGATCCGCATCTTCACCGGCGCGCCCATGCCCGAAGGGCCGGACACTGTGCTGATGCAAGAGGATTGCCGCGAGAGCGAGGGGCGCGTCAGCCTGCCCCCGGGCATCAAGCGTGGCGCCAACCGAAGGCGGGCGGGCGAGGATGTGCGAGCCGGCAGCACCGTGCTCGCCCCGGGCGCAAGGCTGCGGCCGCAAGAGATCGGCCTCGCGGCCTCGCTTGGTCTGACCGAGCTTCCCGTCCACCGGCGCGTGCGCGTGGCCCTGGCTTCGACCGGCGACGAAGTGCGCGAGCCCGGCCAGGAACTTCCGCCGGGCGCAATCTACGATTCGAACCGCTACGTAATTGCCGCGTTGCTGCACGGGCTGGGCTGCGTCGTCAGCGATCTCGGCATCCTGCCCGATCGCGCCGAGACGCTGCGCGATGCGCTCGCCGCTGCGGCACGCTCGCACGATTTGGTCATCACCTCGGGCGGCATGTCCACCGGCGACGAGGACCACGTCAAAGCGACGGTCGAGGCGCAGGGGAAATTGCATTTCTGGCGGCTCGCCATCAAGCCCGGCCGCCCGGTAGCGATGGGGCAGTTGGGCGGCGTGCCTTTCATCGGCCTCCCCGGCAATCCGGTCGCGGTCATGGTGACATTTCTGCTGCTGGCGCGCCCCTTGATCCTGCGGCTCGCCGGCGCCGCGGAGCACGCGCCGCGGCCCTACCGTGTGGCCGCCGGCTTCGCCTATGCCAAGAAGGCCGGCCGCTGCGAATATCTGCGCGCTCGGCTCCGGCGCGGCGAGGATGGCGGCTGGATCGCGGAGAAATTCCCGCGCGACGGCGCCGGCATTCTCACTTCGATGGTCGAGGCGGACGGGCTCGTTGTATTGGGCGAAGAGGTCAGCCGGATCGCCCCGGGCGAGACCGTCGATTTCCTGCCCTTCAGCGAATTCATGGTATAGCCGCGCGGTTGAAACCGCTGCCGGGAAGGGCTAGCTCTCAGCCTGGAGGAGAGCGATGAAGCTCCTGTATTTCGCCTGGCTCAGGACCAAGATCGGCAAGGCCGAAGAGACCATCGAGCCGCCGGCGGAGATCGCGACGGTGGCGGCGCTCATCGACTGGCTCAAGGCGCGCGGGCCGGGCTTCGCCGACGCGCTCAAGAACGCCAAGCTCGTGCGCGTCGCGGTGAATCGGGAATATGTCGGCTGGGACCACCCCGTGCGGCCCGGCGATGAGGTGGCGCTGTTCCCGCCGGTCACCGGAGGCTGAGAAGATGATTCGCGTGCAGCACGAGGATTTCGACGTCGGCGCCGAGCTCGTCGCGATCGGTCGCGGCAATACGCGCATCGGCGGGCTTGTTTCCTTCGTCGGGCTGGTGCGCGAACGCGCCGGCGGCGAGGCCATCACCGCCATGACGCTCGAGCATTATCCCGGCATGACCGAGCGTGAACTCGGCGCCATCGAAGCCGAAGCGCGGCAGCGCTGGCCGCTCGAGGAATGCCTCATCATCCACCGCTACGGCAAGCTCGCGCCGGGCGACCGCATCGTGCTGGTGGTGACGGCGTCCGCCCATCGCGAGGCCGCCTTCGCGAGCTGCCAGTTCCTGGTCGATTGGCTCAAGACCAAGGCGCCGTTCTGGAAGCTCGAGGAAACGTCCGCGGGCGGGCGCTGGGTCGAGGCGCGCGACGGCGACGCGGAATCCGCCAAGCGCTGGGTGGCGGAATAGCGCGGCTCAGGCCGCCGCGGCGGCGTGCGTGAGGCGGTCGAAATCCTCGATCAACATCTTGCACACCGCGCCGGGCGTGAAGCGATAGCGCTCGATCTCGCGGACCGGCGTCACTTCGGCAGCGGTGCCGGTGAGGAAGACCTCTTGCGCCTTGGCAAGCTCATCGGGCCAGATCGCCCGTTCCACCACCTTGAGCTGGCGCGCGCGCGCCAAGGCGATGACCGTGCGCCGGGTGATGCCGTCGAGGAAACAATCCGGCATCGGCGTATGCAGCTCGCCGTCGATCACCAAAAAGATGTTGGCGCCGGTCGCCTCGGCGATCTGGCCGCGCCAGTCCAGCATCAGCGCGTCGTCGCAGCCTTTGGCCTCGGCGTCATGCTTCGACAGCGTGCAGATCATGTAGAGGCCGGCGGCCTTGGCCTGAGTCGGCGCGGTGTTGGGCGCGGGCCGCGCCCATTTCGACCAGCACATGCGGATGCCTTTGAGCTTTGCCTCCGGCGCGAAATAAGCCGGCCACTCCCAGGCGGCGACCGCCAAGTGAATCTTGGTCAATTGCGCCGCCACGCCCATCTGCTCGGCGCCGCGCCAAGCGAGCGGCCGGACGTAACCGTCGGAGATGCCCATCGCCTTCACCTCCGCATTGGAGGCCGCCATGATCTCATCGCGGCTCCAGGGGATGTCGAAGCCGAGGATGCGGCCGGAATCGATGAGCCGCTGGCTGTGCTCTTTCAGCTTGAAAATCCGTCCGCCATAGACTCTTTCCCCTTCGAAGACGCAACTTGCATAATGCAGCGCATGAGTCAGCACATGGACCTTGGCGTCGCGCCACGGCGTGAGCGTGCCGTCGAACCAAATGGAGCCGTCGCGGTCGTCGAAGGGCAGCATGGCCATGTCAGCGTTCCCCATCGTCCTTTACGCCGGATTATCCTCCGCCGGCTCGAACGATCAAACCGGATCAGCCAAAATATGTCAACATGTCTGACGTAAAATCGGCGGGCAATTTGCTCTTCCTGCGCGAGGCGGAGCTGCGCCAGGGCATCGAGCTGCTTTTTTACGCCTATCGCGATTTTACCGCCGAGCCCGACGCCATGCTGGCGCGCTACGGTTTCGGCCGGGCCCATCACCGGGTGATCTATTTCGTCGGCCGGCATCCCGAGATGACCGTCAGCGAGCTTCTGGGCATCCTCCGCATCACCAAGCAGAGCCTAAGCCGGGTCTTGGGCCAGTTGGTGCGCCAGGGCTTCATCGTACAGCGGCCGGGCAGCCGCGACCGGCGGCAGCGCCTGCTGGAGCTCACGCCGAAGGGCGTCGAACTCGAGCGGCAGCTCTCCGAAAATCAGCGCCAGCGCATCGCGCGCGCCTATCGCGCCGCCGGCGCCCAGGCGGTCGAGGGCTTCCGCAAGGTCATGCTCGGCATCATCTCGAGCGATGCCGACCGCCGGCGCTTCGAGCGAACCCCGCCGCGCTGACGCGTGTTCGGCGCGCCCGGCCTCTGTATAATGGCGCGATGGACGGTAATGGCGCCACCGGCGGGGCGGAGCCGCATCTCCTGGTGGTCGACGACGATGCGCGGCTGTGCGAGCTGTTGCGGCGCTATCTCTCGGAGCGGGGCTTTCGCGTCACCATGGCGGCCAACGCCGCCGAGGCGCGCGCCAGGCTTGCCGGGCTGGACTTCGATCTCCTGGTCCTCGATGTGATGATGCCGGGCGAGGACGGCTTCGCTCTCACCCGCAGCCTCAGGGCCTCGAGCCGCATCCCCATTCTCATGCTCACTGCCATGGCGGAGCCGGACAATCGCATCGCCGGGCTCGAATGCGGCGCCGACGATTATCTGGTCAAGCCCTTCGAGCCGCGCGAGCTCTTGCTGCGCATCCGCAACATCTTGCAGCGCGTGCGCGAGACCGACGCGGGGGCGGAGATTCGCCTCGGCGCCTGCCGCCTCGATCTGCGGCGCGGCGAGCTTTATCGCGGCGCCGAGCCGGTGCGGCTGACCGCCGCCGAAGCCGCGCTTCTCATCGCCTTGGCGCGCAAGGCGGGCGAGCCGGTCTCGCGCGAAAGCCTGTCGCAGGAAGCGCAGTTCAGCGGGAATTTGCGCACCGTCGATGTGCAGATGACCCGGCTGCGCCGCAAGATCGAGCGCGATCCGAAATTCCCGCGCTACCTCCAAACGGTGCGAGGAACGGGCTATGTCCTCAAGCCCGATTGAGCGCGCCGGCATAAAATCGGCGCTCTTCGCACCGGCGGAGCGGGGCGACGCGACGGCCGACAGCCACCGGCGCTGGTTCAAGCGGATTCTGCCGCGCTCGCTCTATGGCCGCTCGCTGCTCATCCTCATCCTGCCCTTGGTGCTCGCCCAGCTCATCGCCACCTGGATTTTCTATCACCGCCACTGGGAGACGGTGGCGCGCCGGCTATCGGCCGGGGTTGCGGGCGACATCGCCATGATCGTCGAGTCGCTTCCCTATGCGGAGAGCGAGGAGGAGCGCCAGCAGCTCTTCAACCGCGCCACCAGAACGACGGAGCTGTACTATGGCTTCCAACCCGGCGAGAAGCTGCCGAAGGGCATGCGGCATTCGGACAACGGTCCGGTCGAGGACGAGCTTGCCGTCGCTTTGGCCGAGCGGGTGAATCGGCCATTCCTGATCGACGCCGATTTCGACCCGCGCGACTTCGTCATCTCGATCGAAGTACCCGGCGGCGTCCTGCAAGTGGCGGCCCCGCGCGAGCGGCTGTTCACATCGACGACCTACATTTTCGTGCTGTGGATGGCGGGCTCGTCCTTGGTGCTCTTGGCCGTCGCCTCGCTGTTCATGCGCAATCAGGTGAAGTCCCTGCGCCGGCTCGCCGCCGCCGCCGAAGCCTTCGGCAAGGGCCGCGACGTCGCCAATTTCAAGCTCGCCGGCGCCAGCGAAGTGCGCCAGGTCGGCGCGGCCTTCCTGCGGATGCGCGAGCGCATCCAGCGCCAGATCACCCAACGCACCGAGATGCTGGCGGGCGTCTCGCACGATCTGCGCACGCCCTTGACCCGCATGCGGCTCGCCGTCGAACTCATGGACGAGGATGCAAGCGCCGCCGAGCTCAAGGCCGATATCGCGGTCATGCAGCGGATGGTGCAGGGCTATCTCGACTTCGCCCGCGGCGAAGGCACGGAGGAGCCGCGCGAGACCGATTTGGCGCTCCTCATCGAGGAGCTGGTCGCGGCGGCGCGCCGCGACGGCGCCAACATTTACGCGGCCCTGCCCGAGGATTGCGTTCTGATACTGAGGCCCGATGCGATGCGGCGCTGCCTCGACAATCTCATCGGCAACGCCCGCCGCTATGGCCGCCACATCTGGGTCGCCGCGGTTCCCGGCCCGGACGGCGTCGAAATCCTCGTCGATGATGACGGTCCCGGCATTCCCCGATCACAGCGCGAGAACGTGTTTCGCCCCTTCTTCCGCCTCGACGCCGCGCGCAATCCGCAGACCGGCGGGGTCGGCTTGGGGTTGACCGTGGCGCGCGACCTGGCGCGCGGTCACGGCGGCGACCTCAGCCTCGAGGATTCACCGCAGGGCGGCCTCAGGGTCCGTTTGCATCTTCCGCGATAGGAGACGCATGGAACTCACCTTCATCGGCAGCGGCAATGCCTTCGGCGCCGGCGGGCGGCACAACACCTGCTTCCTCCTGGCCGGCGCGAAGCGGCGGCTGCTCATCGACTGCGGCGCCTCCTCACTGGTCGGCATGCGCCAGCGCGGCATCGAGCCCAACGAGATCGACGGCGTGGTGCTGACCCATCTGCACGGCGATCACTTCGGCGGACTGCCCTTCCTGCTGCTCGACGCGCAGCACATCAGCAAGCGCAAGGACGGGATCTTCGTCTTTGGGCCGCCCGGGCTTTCGGCGCGGCTCGCCCAAGCGCAGGAGGTCCTCTTCCCCGGCTCCTCGACCACGCCGCCTCTGCGCTTTCCGCTCGATCTGCGGGAGATGCCGGTCGGCGAGCCCAGCCAGGGCGACGGTTTCACGGTCACGCCCTATCCCGCCGACCACTCGGCGGGCGCGCCTTGCTATTCGCTCCGGGTCGAGATGGAGGGCAAGATCGTCGCCTATTCCGGCGACACCGCCTGGACCGAGGCGCTCATCGAGGCCGGCCGCGGCGCCGATCTCTTCATCTGCGAGTGCTCAAGCTACGAGCGGGCGGTCCCGGGCCATCTCGATTACAAGACGCTGGCGCCGCGGCTCGCAGAGATCGGCGCCAAGCGGGTGATCATCACCCACATGAACACGGACATGCTGGCGCTGCGCCACACCCTCGCCCACGACACCGCCGAGGACGGGCTGACGATCAAGCTTTAAGCGCCGGTGGGGAAAATAAGGCTGCCCGACAGGCATCCTCCCACCGGCGTCGCGCCGGGGCTAAAGGCGCGACGTCCTGAACCCGATACTAAGCCGGACCGCTCAGCGCGCGACGCGCTGCTTCGCCTGCTCGCGGATCTCGTCGAGGCTCTCAGTGACGCGCTTGGTGATGACGTCGAAGGCCTCGGCATTCGCCTTGGTGACGAGCGCGGTAATTTCGCGCGCGTTGGCGATGCCCTTCTCGAAAGCGTGCTTCGCCGCCTCGACATTCTTGGCGATCCGCTCTTCGGGAGCGCTCGGCTGAGAGAACTCGCGCATCAGGCTGGAGGCCTCGTCGATCGTCTCGCGGGCGATCTCGGCCTGGCGCCGCGCCACCGCCTGCACGCCTTCGACGGCGAGCTGGTTCGCCTGGGTCAGCGCTTCCAGATTCTTGCGCTGGGTGGCCATCATGGATTCCATGTCGAATCCGGGAAAGGCGAAGCCGGCAAAAGCCTTGCCGACGTCAATATCAAGGAAGCCTTGCTTGCCATTCATCATTGCCGTGGTCCTCGGAGGGAAAAGGGCGTGCTTTATTGCACCGCACAATGGGCAATATGGTGCCAGCAGGCGCCATAGTCAAGAACGGAGTGGGACATTTTTTTGCGCTGCAACATAGCCGATCAAGCGGGGCCGGGAGCCCCCGCCTGCCGGGCCCGGCCAAGGTGGCAAAGCGCCTCGCCGCGACGTAAGCCCCGGTCGAGCGCCGCCATGGTGCGGGCGAGATCCGGGCTGTCGTCCTGGAGGAAGACGCGGAGCACCGAGACATAGAGCCCGAGCACCAGATGCACCAGGAGCCGGCCGCGGCAGCCGGCCGTGGAAATCCCGGCGGCCTCGAGCATCCAGCGCATCGAGCGCAGCCGCCCGGGCAGGCCGCAGGCCACCGCCGGCGGGCTCAGACTGTCGCGCAGAATGGCACGGATCGCGGGCTTATGCGGCTTGAGTGCGTCGAGCCGGCGCATCAGCGTGTCGAACAGCCGCTCGCGCGGCTTGTCGTCGGCCTCGGCGGCGGGCATCCCAGCCAGAACCTCGACATCGATCTGGCGGGAAAAGGCCTCGAGAATCGCCGCCTTCGAGCGGTGCAGCGCATAGGCCTCGTGCAGCGGCAGACCGGCCGCGGCGGCGATCTCCGCCAGGCCGGTGCGCCGCCAGCCTTGCCGCGCCGCCAACTCGAGCGCCGCCGTCACGAGACGCCGCTCGGGCGTATCGCGCGCGGCGGCGGCGCGTTTGCGGGGTGCTCTCTCTCTCGCCATGGCTTGCCTCCCGATGGCTTCGGTCTGGCGCAAACAGTATAGAACTCCCGGCCCCGCCAACCAATCCCTGTCGGAGCGGGCGCCGCGCCTTTAATCTCGGCGGGCGCGGGCCCAGGCTCACGGAGCGCAAGAGCATGAGTTCAGTCGAGACGCCGACGCCGGGGCCGGGGCGCGATTTCATCCGCGATATCATCGCGGGCGACCTCGCCGCCGGGCGCATCGCCCAGGTGGTGACCCGCTTTCCCCCCGAGCCCAACGGCTATCTCCATATCGGCCACGCCAAATCGATCTGCCTCAATTTCGGCGTCGGGCAGGAGTTCGGCGGACGCTGCCATCTCCGCTTCGACGACACCAACCCGACCAAGGAAGAGCAGGAATACATCGACGCGATCATGGCGGATGTGCGCTGGCTCGGCTTCGATTGGGGTGCGCACCTCCATCACGCCTCGGATTATTTCGAGCAGCTCTACGAATGGGCGGAGCACCTAATCCGCGCGGGCAAGGCCTATGTCGACGACCTCTCGGCCGAAAAGGTTCAGGCGATGCGCGGCACGCTCAAGGAGCCGGGCCGCGACAGCCCCTATCGCGTCCGGCCGGCGGCGGAGAATCTCGACCTCTTCCGCCGCATGCGGGCCGGCGAATTCCCCAATGGCGCGCGCACGCTCCGCGCCAAGATCGACATGACCGCCGGCAACATCAACCTGCGCGACCCCGTGCTCTACCGCATCCTCCACGCCGCGCACCCGCGCACTGGGAGCCGTTGGTGCATCTATCCGACCTATGACTTCGCACACGGCCAAAGCGACGCCATCGAGGGGATCACGCATTCGCTGTGCACGCTCGAATTCGAGGACCACCGGCCGCTCTACGATTGGCTGCTCGATCATTTGCCGGTGCCGTCGCGGCCACGGCAATACGAGTTCGCGCGGCTCAATCTCGGCTACACCGTGCTGTCGAAGCGGGTGCTGACCGAGCTGGTGCGGCGCGGCCATGTCGCGGGCTGGGATGATCCGCGCATGCCGACGCTGGCCGGGCTGCGCCGGCGCGGCGTGCCGGCGGCGGCGATCCGCGACTTCGCGCGGCGAGTCGGCGTCGCGCGCGCCAATAGCGTCGTCGATGTCGCGATGTTCGAGCATGCGGTCCGCGAGCATCTGAACAAGAGCGCGCCGCGGCGCCTGGCGGTGCTGCGGCCCTTGCGGCTGGTCATCGAGAACTATCCCGAGGGCGCGGTCGAGGAGCTCGAGGCCGTCAACAATCCCGAGGACCCGGCGGCCGGCACGCGGCGCATTCCTTTCGCGCGCGAGCTCTATGTCGAGCAGCAGGATTTCATGGAGAACCCGCCGAAGAAATTCTATCGCCTCGCGCCCGGCCGCGAGGTCCGGCTGCGTTACGCCTATTTCGTCACCTGCCGCGCCGTGGTGAAGAATGCCGCCGGCGAAGTGGTCGAGCTGCGCGCGACCTACGATCCGGCGACGCGCGGCGGCAATGCGCCCGACGGGCGCAAGGTGCAAGGGACCTTGCATTGGGTGACGGCGGCGCAGTCGCTGCCAGCGGAAGTTCGGCTCTACAATCCGCTCTTCGCGCGCCCCGATCCCGGCGCCGAGGGCGATGTCTTCGCCGATCTCAACCCCGCCTCGCTCGAAGTGCTCAGGGACTGCCGGCTCGAGCCCGCGCTCGCCGCCGCTCGCGCCGGCGAGACCGTGCAGTTCGAGCGCCACGGCTATTTCTGTCCCGACTCCGATTCGGCGCCGGGCGCGATCGTGGTCAACCGCACCCTAGGCTTGCGCGATAGTTGGGCGAAGGCGCAGGCGACCGGCGGCGAGGGTTAGAAAAGGCCGTCAGTCCGCCAGCTCGCGCGAGCGCCGTGTGGCGGCGAGGACGGCGCGAGTGAGCAAAGGCTCGAGCCCGTCATTTGCCATCAGCACGTCGAGCGCGGCGCGCGTCGTGCCGCCGGGGCTGGTCACGTTCTCGCGCAGCCGGGCGGGCGATTCCGCCGATTGCCGCGCCAGCTCGCCCGCGCCCGCCACCGTCGCCAGCGCCAGCCGCGCCGCCAAAGCCTCGGGCAGGCCCGCCGCGATCCCGGCCCTCGCCAGATATTCGATGAGCAGGAAGACATAGGCCGGACCGCTGCCGGAGACCGCGGTGACGGCGTCGAGCAACGCCTCGTCCTCGACCCAGGCGACCTCGCCGACGGCGGCGAGCAGGCGGTCGCACAGCGCCTTCGCCGCGGCATCGACGGCGGCGCTGGCACAGGCGACGGCGATGCCGCGGCCGATCGCGGCGGGCGTGTTCGGCATCGCCCGAACCACCGGCGCCGCGGCGCCGAGCCGGCGCGCAAAATAGCCGAGCGTCTTGCCGGCCGCGATCGACAGGAACACGGGGCCCCCGGTCGCGAAGCGGCGATAGGGCGGCAGCACCGCGTCGAGCGACTGCGGCTTCACCGCCAGCACGACCGCGGCGGGATCGAGATCGGCGGGCAGCGCTTCGGGCGCGGCGCGCAGGGTCACGCCGGCCAGGCCCGAAAGATCGACTCCGGGCGCCGGCTCGACGACGACGAAGCTTTCGGCGATGCGGCGCTCGCGCCAGCCCTTGAGCAGCGCGCCCCCCATCTTGCCGCAGCCGACCAGCAGCAGCGGCCGCCCGGCGGGGGCAGCGGGATCGCTCACGCCTCGCCGATCGGATCGATCATCGCCGTGGCGATCGCCTCGTCGGCCCCCTTGCCGCCCCAGATGACCAACTGGAACGCGGGATAGAAGCGCTCGCATTCGGTCAGCGAGATGTCGACCAAATCCTCGATCTGCTCGACGCTTGCGCCCGGCGCGCCGCGCAGCAGCACGCCCTGGCGGAAGGCGGGAGAGCTGTCGCTCGGCGCCAGGTCGAAATGGCCGAGCCACAAGCGCTCGTTGACCGCGGCGAGAAGCTCGCACACCGCGCCGCGGCGCGGGCGCGGCACCCTCATCTCGAAGCCGCAGGAAAAATGCAGCGCGCTGATCTCGCGCTGCCAGACAAAGAGCATGCGATAGTCGCACCACCGGCCGGAGATCTCGACCACCATCTCCTCGTCGCTCGAGCGCTCGTGCGGCCACTCGTTCGCCTGGACGATCTCCTCGACCAAGTCGATCGGATTTGTCGCGGCCACGACGGTCTCGACGGAAAGACCGGTCATTTCTACCTTCCTGGGACGCCCGGGGCACCCATCGCCAACATATTGTAGTCCAACTTCGCCGCAACTACTAAATATTAGTGCCAAAGAGCCGGCAGGGGTGCAAGCGCGGATTTGCGCTCAGAGCGGCTGCAGCGGTCTCGGCTTGCGTGCGGCGGCGCGCGGGCGCGCGGCGCGGCGCGGCGCGGGACGCGGGCCGGCGGCAGTATGGCCGGCGAGCCGCGCCTCGAGAACGGCAAGCCGGGCTTCGAGCGCCTCCTGCGCGGTGCGGGCCTTCGACGCCATCGCCGCGACCGCGTCGAACTCCTCGCGGCGCACCAGATCCATCCGGCCGAGGATGCGCTCGACCTGTTCCTTGACCCGGACCTCGATCTCCTGGCGAATGCCGGTCAGCGTTCCGAGGGCGCCATTGGCCATCCGCGCGAGATCGGTGATCAGGCGGTTCTCTGTCGGCATGGCAAGCCTCCTTATTGCGAGCCTCATACGGGCAACGATTACGCGCCGCCCACCGCTCCGCGGCCTAGCACAGCGGGCGGCGGAACGGAAACGGAAACCGCGGCTTCGCCACATCCGCTTGTGAGCCGCGCGGCGCAGCGCCTATAACTTGCGCTCGGCAACCCTCGACGGCGGCCCATGATCGTCATCACCGGCGGCGCCGGCTTCATCGGCTCCAACCTGGCCGCCGCGCTCGAGGAGCGGGGCGAGCGCGACCTCGTTATCTGCGACCGGCTCGGCAGCGAGAACAAGTGGCGGAACGTGGCGAAGCGCGAGCTCGCCGCGATCATCGCGCCCGAACGGCTCATGGCCTTCCTCGATCACCAGTCGCGCGAGATCGACACCCTTTTCCACCTGGGCGCGATCTCCTCCACCACCGAGACCGACGCCGACCGCATCGTCGCCAACAATTTCATCGTGCCGCTCGAGTTGTGGCAATGGTGCGCCGACAACGCGCGGCGCTTCATCTACGCCTCTTCGGCCGCCACTTATGGCGACGGCAGCGCCGGTTTCGACGACGACGGCGCGGCGGCGGCGCTCGTCCGGCTGCGTCCGCTCAACCTCTACGGCTGGTCGAAGCAGCTCTTCGATACCCGCGTGGCGCGGCTCGTCGAGCGCCGCGTGGCGCTGCCGCCGCAATGGGCGGGCCTCAAATTCTTCAATGTCTATGGCCCCAACGAGTACCACAAGGGCGCGCAGATGAGCGTGGTGGCGCAGATCTATTCGCGCGCCAAGGCGGGCAAGCCCTGCAAGCTCTTCCGCTCGCACCGCGCAGACGTGCCTGACGGCGGGCAGAAGCGCGACTTCGTTTATGTCCGCGACTGCGTCGACATGATGCTGTGGCTCTACGACCACCGGCGGGTGAGCGGCCTGTTCAACATCGGCAGCGGCACGGCGCGCAGCTTCGCCGATCTCGCCGCCGCGGTCTATCGCGCGGTCGGCCGCGAGCCGCTCATCGAATACGTCGACACGCCGCGCGAGATCCGCGACAAGTACCAATACTTCACCGAAGCGCGGCTCGAACGGCTGCGCGCCGCCGGCTACCAGAAGCCGACGACGGCGCTCGAGGACGGCGTGCACGATTACGTGCAGACCTATCTCGCCGGCGCCGATCCCTACCGTTGAGGTCTGGGCGCCGATGTTCGTCATTCCCTATCCCGTCATCGATCCCGTCCTTGTCCAGTTCGGGCCGTTCGCGATCCGCTGGTATGCGCTCGCCTATATCGCCGGGCTGGTGATCGGCTGGCGCTACTGCATCGCCATCGCCAAGCGACCGCCCAAAGTGGCGCGGCCGCAGGACATCGACGATTTCCTGGTGTGGGCGACGCTCGGCGTGGTGCTGGGCGGGCGCATCGGCTACGTGCTGTTCTACAAGCCCGGCTATTATGTCGAGAATCCCGGCGAGATCATCGCGCTCTGGCATGGCGGGATGTCCTTCCACGGCGGCGCGGCCGGCGTCTTCGTCGCGCTCGTCCTGTTTTGCCGGCAGCGCGGCATCCCCCTGCTGGGTCTGTCCGACATCATCGCCTGCGCCGTGCCGGTCGGGCTGTTCTTCGGCCGCATCGCCAACTTCATCAATGGCGAGTTATGGGGACGCGTCAGCGATGCTCCCTGGGCCATGGTATTCCCGAATGGCGGACCGCTGCCGCGCCATCCGAGTCAGCTCTACGAGGCCTTGCTCGAAGGGCTCGTCCTCTTCTGCCTGCTCTTCGCGCTCCAGCGCTTCACCGGGCTGCGCAACCGCGAGGGCGCCATCACCGGCGTCTTTCTCGTCGGCTATGCGGTGGCGCGCATCATCGGCGAGATGTTCCGCCAGCCGGACGCGCAGCTCGGTTTTCTCTTCCTCGGCGTCACCATGGGGCAGCTGCTGTCGGTGCCCCTGCTCTGTGCCGGAGCATGGCTGATTTGGCGGGCCCACCCGGCAGCGCAGCGCGCGTGAGCCCGTTGGCGCAAATCCTCGCCGAGCGCATCCGTTCCCGCGGGCCGTTGAGCGTCGCGGCTTACATGGCGGCGGCGCTCGGCGATCCGCGCCACGGCTATTATGCGACGCGCGATCCGCTGGGGGCGCAAGGCGATTTCATCACCGCGCCGGAGATTAGTCAGATCTTCGGCGAGCTCGCGGGATTGTGGTGCGTCGATTTCTGGCGGCGCTGGGGTGCGCCCGCACGCGTGGTTCTGGCCGAGCTCGGACCCGGCCGGGGCACGCTGATGGCGGACGCGCTGCGCGCCGCCCGTGTCGCCCCGGGCTTCGCCCAGGCAATGGACCTGCATCTCGTCGAGACCAGCCCGGCATTGCGCGCCGCGCAGGCCAAGACGCTCGCAGCGGCGGCGCCGCGATGGCACGATGCGATCGACGCGCTGCCGCCGGGCCCATTGCTGCTCATCGCCAACGAGTTCTTGGACGCGCTGCCGATCCGGCAGCTCGTGCGCACGGCGGACGGCTGGCACGAAAGGCGGGTCGGGCTCGGAGACGATGGCGAGTCGCTGGTCTTCACGCTCGATCCCGCGCCGGCCGCGCCGTCACTTGTCCCGTCACATCTGCGCGACGCCCCGGCCGGCGCCGTGTTCGAGCTGCGCCCGGCGGCGGAGAGTCTGGCGCGCACCCTGGCGGCACGGCTCGCGGCCGCGGGCGGCGCGGCCCTCTTCATCGACTACGGCCATCAGCGCAGCGCCTGCGGCGACACGCTCCAGGCCGTGCGCCGCCATCGCCGGCATGAGATTCTGGCCGAGCCCGGCATGGCCGACCTCACTGCGCATGTCGATTTCGCCGTCTTTGCCGCATCGGCCGAGGCGGGCGGCGCGCGAATCTGGGGGCCGGTGACCCAACGCGCCTGGCTCGAGGCGCTCGGCATCGAGACGCGCGCCGCGACGTTGCTCGCACAAGCCACCGCCGCCCAGGCCGAGGCGATCCGCAGCGCCTGCCGCCGTCTCACCGATCCCGCGGCGATGGGCGTGCTCTTCAAGGTGCTGGTGTTGACCCATCCGGGCGCACCGGCGCCCGACGGCTTCGCATCCGCGGCGCCGCCATGATCCGCGTCGATGCGCTGGACCTGCCGGGCATTCGCCATGCCTTCCTCACCCGCGAGGGCGGCGTCAGCGCGGGTATCTTCGCATCGCTCAACTGCAGCCTGGGCTCGGGCGACGAAATCGGCAAGGTCGAGGAGAATCGCCGCCGCGCGGTGGCGATGCTGGGACCGGTGCCGGTTCCGCTGGTGACCTGCTATCAGGTCCACGGCGCCGTGGTAGCGCCGGTGGTACAGCCCTGGCCGCATGCCGACCGGCCCCGCGCCGACGCCATGGTGACGCGGCTTGCCGGGGTGGCGCTCGGCATTCTCACCGCCGATTGCGCGCCGGTGCTGTTTGCCGATCCCGCGGCCAGAATCGTTGCGGCGGCGCATGCTGGCTGGCGCGGCGCCTTGAGCGGCGTGCTCGCGGCGACGGTGGCGGCGATGCAGAAGGAAGGGGCCGAGCCCCAGCGCATGCTCGCCGCCATCGGACCCTGCATCGGCCGAAGCTCCTACGAGGTCGGCCCGGAATTCGCTGCGCCTTTCTTGGCGGAGAGTCCCGACAACGCCGCCTTTTTCGACCCGGCGCCGCGGCGCGACCATTTCCTCTTCGATCTCGGCGGCTATGTCCGCCGCAAGCTCGCAGACCTCGGCATCGGGCGGATCGCGGCGGCGGGAGGCGATACGGCAGCGGAGCCGCAGCGCTTCTTCTCCTATCGCCGCTCCTGCCTTGCCGGCGAGAAGCAATTCGGCCACATGCTCTCGCTGATTTGCCTCGCAGCCTAGGCGCGCGCCGACGAGCGGGATATCATGCCCTTGCCTGGCCTCGACCCTCCCCCTGCTCTCGGTTTCGCGATGCGGCGGCTTTGCCTTGCGCTTCTCCTTCTCGCCGCGGCTTGTCAGCCGCTGCCGCATCCCTTCGCCGAAGACCCAACGCTGCCCGATCCCAAGGCGCTGCGCCCGCCCGACAGCGCCGGCATCCTCGTCCTGCCGGTGGCGGGTGCGCCCTCGCCCATGGCGGAGCAGCTCGCCGACGCGATGGCGAAGGCCTTGCGCGGCGCCGACGTGCCCGCGAGCACGACCGCCCAGAACCGCGGCAGCTACCGGCTCGTCGCGAACGCCGAGGAAAAGCCGCTCGGGGCCGGGCACTCCGTCGTCACCATCGCCTGGCGGCTCGAGGATTCGGCCGGCGCTTACGTCGGCCAACATGATGAAACCGCCGAGACCGCGAGCGCGATGTGGCGAGGGGGCGATGCGCCTTTCGCCGCCAATCTCGCCAACGCAGCGGCGCCCGCGATCGCGGCGCTGGTCGAGGGCGATGCGCCGCTGCCTCTCGTCACCGTCAACCCGATCCTCGCCGTGCGCGGCGTCAGCGGGGCGCCGGGCGACGGCGGCGCGACCTTGTCCCGCGCCATCGGCAATGCACTCCAGCGCGCCAATGTCGAGGTCGCGGCGCGGCCCGACGCCAAGGCGCGCTTCGTCCTGACCGGCCGCGTCGAAGTGTCGCCGCCCGATGCCGGCAAGCAAAAGGTCAAGGTGAGCTGGATCCTGGCGCAGCCCGACGGCCAGCAGATCGGCACGGTGAACCAGGAGAATGCCGTCCCCGCCGGCAGCCTGGATGGCGCCTGGGGCGATGTCGCCTTCGCCGTGGCGCAGGCCGCGGCGCCGGGCATCGCCACCCTCATCGAGCACGCGAAGATGGCCGGAACCGGCAGCTAGGTCGCGGCAAGGACGGGTTTACAGGGCAGGACCGCTTTGTTACAGTCGCGGCCCGCCGAGGCCGAGAGCTTCCGCTGACAGGCGACCCGCCGCATGAAAATCCTGACCTGCAATAGCAATCGGCCGGTTGCCGAGGCAATTTCGGCCTATCTCAATGCGCCCCTGACCGATGCGAGCGTGCGGCGCTTCTCCGACCTGGAAGTGTTCGTCGAGATCCACGAGAACGTGCGCGGCGAGGACGTCTTCGTCATCCAGTCGACCTCGTTTCCCGCCAACGACAATCTGATGGAGCTGCTGGTCAC
>Ga0209415_10001052_pt1 | contig 52587 bp, 45 predicted proteins | sample PeaSoiSIISIP2007_FD_187696 | JGI IMG/M metagenome (GOLD analysis project Ga0209415, IMG submission 187696) | Peat soil microbial communities from Weissenstadt, Germany - SII-SIP-2007 (SPAdes) (version 2) | ecosystem: Environmental > Terrestrial > Soil > Wetlands > Peat | place: Germany... | reverse complement strand
ATCGTCAACACCGTGCGCGTCAAGGAGATCCGCAAGCTGGGCCGGCTGCCGGACAACTGCGATTTCGAGCCGCCGGAACCCGAGGTGCTGCACGCCATCATCAACGGCGATACCTCGAACCTGCGCTGGGCGGACGAATACGAACCCTGGGTACCTCCCAAGACGTGAGCCGGTGCCGCGCGCCGATGGCCACGGAAGACGGGACGGATCGCCGGCCGCGCCTCAAATCTTTGGCGACCGTCTGTCCGCGGCATCGCTGAAGCAAGCTGGCACGCGGATGCAGGCAGACGGAACGGGGAATAATAAACAGTCCTGGTGTTCTGACTCTGACGCTTCGAGCCAAGCCTGTGGCTGTCATTGCAACAGAAGCTAGGCAATCCCCCGATGCATGGGTGCGTCATCGCGGGGGAGATTGCTTCGCTCTGTTTGCAATGACAGCGTTGGACGGAGATCCAGTGGCTTACCTCCGGCCATAGGTTCCCCCATCTGTACGCATCGGCATGCAACGGCGCGAAACCTGGCGTTCTGCAACCCTGCGCGCCGGCATGTCGCCCGCGTGCCGCTCGCAACTCGGCTCGTTCAGCTCTCACCCCATGCGTCGCAGTCTCCTGTACCGCGAACCGAGACTCCCGTGAGACGCCGCCGGCCGCCGCGCAGAGCAGCTGCCATCGCAGAGCGGCGGAATGGCCGTCCAGCCCCTGCGCTGGCGGTCTCTCACCTCACGCGTCGCAGTCTCCCGTACCGCGAAACGAGACGGCTGTGAGACGCCGCCGCCCCCCGCACCGCCTTCTCGACAACGAAGAGAAGGCTCCCCTCAAGGGCGCGGCGTTGCTGCGGCAATACCCGATGCGCCCACCCTGCAACGCTCTTGGCGCAACCGCCGCAACCTTGCATACTGCTGTAATGAATGATGCCGAATCGCCCGGCAGCCCATCCCCCGCGTTGGAGGACACGCTCGCCGTTTGGGACGAGCAGCTCGCCGGCCTGGAGCGCCAGGCCGCGCAGGTGCTGCATGCAGCCCACCGCCTGCGCAAGGCGGCGCACGAAGGCACGGTGGCGGGTTTTTCCCCCGCCATCGCGGAACTGCGGGACAACGCGGCGAAGCTGCAAACGGCGGTGGACCAGTCCGCCATCGCCCCAGACATCGACCTGTCGGCGGCCTTTGCCGACGGCCGCTTCCTTGACGAACTGTCCCGCGCCGCTGCCGCGTCCGGCGTCACGCTGGTGCAGCGGGACGGCCGCATCAGCGTCTATCCGCTCGCGCTGCGGCTGGAGGCGCGCGCGCAGGCCGTGCGCATCGGGCGCAAGCTGGAGCGGCGCATCCGGCCGAGCTTCCTGGCCCGCCACCTGCGTGCGTTGCAGCAGCGGCCGAGCCGCTTCAACGCCCGCCTGTTCCTCGACCGGCTGTTCCGCGCCTACGTCGTGCTCTCTGCCGCGCGCGCGCCGGATTGGCAGCCCTACCGCCCCGGCGAGGGTCCGCTCGTCCCGCTCGCCGACCTGCACGAGCTGCTCACGCTGATGCCGGTGGCCGCGGCCGATTACCCGCTGGAGGAGTTTCTCGTCGATCTGCTGCAACTGGACCGCCAGCCGGACGCGCGCACCGGGCGCGGCCACGGCTTCGTGCTGGGCGGCTCGACCGGAACCAAGGGCCCCAAACGGCTCTCGGCGTATGACGAGACCGGCGCCCAGCACGACTACTACGCCATCCGGTTCGTTTTGGAGTAGCGCGCGATGGACGTGATCGACGTCCTGGCCCTGCCGACCGAGCGATGGCTGCACGTCATCGAGCCGGAGTATTTCGCCGAATACCTCCCGGCCGGCGGGGCGGCGGCCAAGTTCGTCATCGCCGACGAGGCCGGCATCGCCCGCCTGCGCCACGCCGCCGCAGCGCTGGCGCAGCGGCACGGCATGCTGCCGGTGCACTTCAGCGCCGGCGACGTGCGGCTGCACATGCTGCAGGACGTGTTCTTCGCGGTGGCGCGCGCGCTACCCTGGGATGCGCTGCTGCAGCGCTATATCGAGGAGCTATTCACCCGCAACGGCTACCCCTGGCCGCGTCCCGGCGCTGCGCTGACGATGCCCGAGCTCGTCCCGGAGTTCGGCGTCGCCGCCAATCTTCTGGCGCGCAGCCGCGACCAGTGGCTGAGCCGGGACCTGTGGGACGATGCCAACCTGGCGCAGGATTTCCGTGCCGCCATGCTGCGGCTATGCCTCGCCCGGCTGGAGCCGGAGGCCGACACCATGGAGTCGCCGGTGCTGCAATGGCTGCGGGGGGAAAAGGTCGGCCTGCCGCTGCTGCGCCAGTACGACATCGCCGCCCGCATCGGCCGCACCAACGCGCGCGCCATGCTGATCTCGCTCTGCCATTTTGTGCGCAAGGCCGGGACCAAGGGGCTGCTGCTGACGCTCGACCTGCGCCCGGCGTTGCGCGTCGTGTCCCCCGGCGAGGCCGCGCTGCGCTACTCGCCCGCCGCGGTGATGGACCTCTATGAGGTGCTGCGCGAGATCATCGACGATATAGAGCATTTGCCCGGCCTGTTCCTGCTTGTGCTGGCCGACCAGACGTTGCTGGCGGGGGACCACCGGCGCACGCTCGACACCTACAAGGCGCTGGAGATGCGCATCTGGCCCGACGTGCGGCCCGGTGACCGGCAGAACCCACTGGCGCCGCTGGTAACGGTGAGCGGATGAACCTGGAAGCCCGCACCGCGATCGAGGCCCTCCGCGCAGGTGTGCCGAACCGCGCCGCGGTGCGCCTGATGGGCACCACCGAATCCGGGATAGAGCAGGCGTTCGACGATCTGCTGGCCGCGGCTTCGGGGGAAGCCGTGGGGACGGAGGGTGCGGCGGCACGGGGACTCGGCATCGCCGGCGGCTTCGGTGCCGGCAAGTCGCACATGCTGACCTATCTCGGCGAGGTGGCGCGCACCCATAATTTCGTGGTCAGCCGGGTGGTGGTCAGCAAGGAGACGCCGCTCGCCGACCCGGCCCGGGTGTTCGAGGCGGCGATGCGCGGCGCCGCCCTGCCCGGGCGCAACGACGACGCGCTGGCCGGCGCGCTCGCCGTGTTGCGGGCGGCACCGGAACGCTTCGATGCGCTGGAAGCGGCAGTGCGCGCCGCGGACAGCCACCTGGCGCCGATTTTTGCCGCGATTTTATTTCTGCTCCGCCGGCCGACGCTGCCGCCGGAAACGGCGCGCCGCTGCGAGCGCTTCCTGGCTGGCGGGCGCATGGCGTCCACCGTGTTCCGTCAGGCGCTCGCCGGGGTGGGCGCGCCGCGCATGTTCGATGTGAAGATGCCGCCGGCGGCGGAGCTGGCGGTGCAGCGCATCCGCTTCGCCGGCCTGCTGTTCCGCAACGCGGGCTATGCCGGCTGGTGCCTGTTGCTGGACGAGGTGGAGCTGATCGGCCGCTACACGCCGCTGCAGCGCGGGCTCGCCTATGCGTGGCTGGCAACCTGGCTCGGGCTGGAGGGCGCGGTGCCATTTCCCGGCGTCGCGACGCTGTATGCGATCACCGACGATTTCGTCGCAGCGGTGATCGAGCACCGGCAGGACACGGAACGGCTGTCGGAACGGCTGCTGCTGAAGGGCAGGGAGCAGGAGTCCTTGATGGCGGTGGCGGCGATCAGGCATATCGAGGACACGGTGCGGCGGCACCGGCTGCCCCTGCCGGGGTTGGAGGAGCTGACGCGCGATTGCCTGCGGCTGCGCGAGATCTATGAGGCGGCGTATGACTGGGCGACGCCGGAACTGTCACCGGGCGAGCGCACCGCGACGCGCACCATGCGGCAATACATCAAGGCGTGGATCACCCAATGGGACATGCAGCGGCTGGGCGATGCCGGGGGGGCGATCTTCGAGGAGACGGTGCGCAGCAATTACGAGGAGGACGAGGGGCTGGCGGCGCCGCAGCTTGGGCCGGACGATGAGTCGGGATAAGGCGACGCCCAGAAACAAACGAAGGGAGGAACAGCAACCGAACGCAGCCGAACCAGGTCCGAGCGGCTCCGCGCCCCGACCAGCGCACGCTCCCGCACGCCAGGTTCAATGGCCGGGTGGGCGGGGACGGGGTGGCAGGCCGCCCAGGTGCAGGTCGAGGCGCCGGTCCTCGATGATCGGGCAGCGGTCCATCACCACGGTGATCCCGGCGGCACCGGCCTTTGCCGCGGCGTCTGTGTCGATCACGCCGAGTTGCATCCAGATGCACTTGGCGCCCAGGCGGATCACGGCGTCCACCAGCGGGCCGACATGGCCGCTGTTGCGGAACACGTCCACCATGTCCAGCGGCGCGGCATCCGCGAGGCGGGGGACCACTGTGCGGCCGTGGATCGTCTGGCCGGCCAGGACGGGGTTCACCGGCGTCACGTCGTACCCGCGTTCGAGTAGGAAGCGCATGACCCCGTGCGACGCACGTGTGGGTTTGGCCGAAGCGCCGACCAGGGCGATGCGCCGCGTGTCGGTCGGGATGGTTTGGAGCGCCTCGTCGGTCTGGCCGTCGATGCCCATAGGCGGGAGTGAGCCTGGGTCGTTCCGCATTGTCAAGTTGACGAGGCGACACACTCTATCTCATCAGGCTGCGCCTGGGCGAGCGCCGCAAGATTGACTGCGGCAAGGCTCACTTCAGCGGCGCTTTGGACGTCAATTACCGCGTGGTCACGAGCGCAAGCCAATTGCCAACGGGCGGCGTCTGACGCTGTGCGATACGACGCCATCGCGGGCGCCGGCCGCCAACCCGGGCTCATTCCGCCACGGCGACACTCGGCTTGGCGGCGCGGTCGCGATGGCCGCTCAGTTCCGCGCCGGCCGCCTTGTCGAGCCGCAGGCTGACAACCGGGGCGGCAAGCGAGATGCCGGCAACCACCAGGAATGCGACGGAAAAATCCGACAGCAGCGGTTGCTGGTGGCCGAGCACGCGGATAGATGCGGCGAGGACGGCGGCCGAGACGGCGATGCCGAGCGTGAGGGACATCTGCTGGAACGTCGTATAGAAGCTGGTGGCTGTGCTCATCTGCGGGCGCGGCACGTCGGCATAGGCAATCGTGTTGTACGCCATGAACTGCAGCGACTGGAAAAATCCGTTCAGCAGCAGCACGAAATAGATCGCGGCGGCCGGCCAGCTCGGGCGGAAGGCAGCGGTGACGGCGAGCAGCAGCGTGGCGAGCAGGCCGATCCAGACCAGCACGTTGCGGAATCCGAGCCGGCGCAGAAATATCGGCGCAGCCAGACGCATGGCGAGCGAGCCAACCGAACTGACAAACGTGACCAGGCCGCTATGCACCGCCGAAAAACCGAATCCCAGTTGCAGCATCATGGGCAGCAGGAATGGCATGGCGCCGACGGCGATGCGCGACAGCGATCCGCAAATCACCGACAGCCGGAACGTCGGGATGCGCATCATGCGAAAGTCCAGCATCGGATGGGCGTGGTGGCGGGCGTGCAGCACATACAGCCCCGCCGAGATAACGCCGACGCCAACCAGGCCGAACGTGATGGTGCCTGACCCGACGCCGCGGCTCGCCATTTCGATGCCGAACATCAGTGACGCCAGCGCCGTGCCGGCAAGGGCCAACCCGAGAAGGTCGAACGGCGTGCGCGTCGGCTCGCGCATTTCCTCAATGTAGCGCGTGACCAGAACGATGCCGGCGCAGCCGATCGGCACGTTGATGTAGAAGATCCAATGCCAGGACAGGTAGGTGACTATGAAGCCACCGACGGGGGGACCGACGATCGGACCAATGGTGGCGGGGATCATCAGCCAGGCCATGGCCTTGACCAACTCGGATTTCGACACCGCGCGCAACAGGACCAGACGCCCGACCGGCGACATCATAGCGCCGCCGGCACCTTGCAGCATGCGTGCCGCGACCAGAAAAGCGAGGGTCGGCGCCTGCGCGCAGGCGATCGAACCGAGCGTGAACAATGCAATCGCCGCCCGGAACACCGTCCGTGATCCGAACCGGTCGGCCAGCCGGCCGCTGGCCGGAATGAACATCGCGAGCGTGAGCAGATACGAGGTCAGCGCCACGTTCATGTGCAGCGGGTCGGCGTTGAAGCTCTTCGCCATGGTCGGTAATGCAGTGGCCAACACTGTCCCGTCCAACTGCTCCATGAACATCGCACTGGCGACGATCAACGACACGGTGCGTGCGCTGACTGCGCGCTTGGCTGGCTGTGCAATTGGGAATTCAGACATGGCGGGAGACGATCATCGTGCCAACGGTTATTCCCGCAGGATCTGGTCTCCCACGATGTCGCCCAGGCCGCGCCGTCTGGACCGCGTTGCTGAGTGACCAGGGCGCGACGACGGGTGGCTCGTCGCTGCCGCCATGCTGCCGGTCACCAGGCCAAGCAGGCCCACCAACAACAACCCGATGGACCCGGGCTCCGGCATCGCGAGGAGCGTCGTGAAAGTGGTGATACGCGCGCTGTCAGGCAGGCGGATCGTATCGCCGATCGTGCCCAGGTCGAAGTTGATGAAACCGAGTTGGGATGTCGCGGGGCGGTTGCGGTCAACCGGAACCGGACCTGAATTTCCGGCGAACGGGACGGGCGGCCCGACGGCCACGGCAGCCGGTGGGCTGATCAGACCAATCGGCGTGGCGGGCGCCTGGACCAGGGGATTGAACCGGATATCAGCCGAGCCGATGAGAAGCGCGCCACTGACGTCATCGAAGGATCCGTTCAGTGAAGCCGTGCTGGCGTTGGGCGGCAAGATCGCGGGGAACGTCTGGCCGAAGATGATGCGGTCGCTGACCGGATTGCCGGTCGTGTTGGTGATCACCGCATCTGTCAGAATCGTTGTTGCGCTCAGTCCCGGCACGGTACGACCGATCAGGGTAACGGTCGCCGTCCAGTCCGGCTCGTTGCAAACGAAGGTGTGCTGGACCACATCCACAGCGGGATTCTGGTCCCCGACACCGCCATCGACGATCGTTTGGAACGCGCCGGTGTCGCAAGCGAGCCGGATGCTGTTGGCGAGCGCCGGAGCAGACTGGCCCGCCCAGATGACCAGGGCGCAGATGCCGGCCTGGGCCAAGCGATACGTGTGCATCATGATCTCCGGTGGAGGAGCGAATGCCGGAGACTGAGAATGAATGATCGCACCGGCATTTGCACCAACAATGATCCCGCCTCTGGCGTCGCCAGCTCAGGAAAACCCCGTCGGACTGGAGCCCATCGCCAAACGGGGCCAAGGGCGTTGCCTTCCGCTCCAGACCATGACCGGAGCGGCGATCTCGATCAACGTATCCCGCGCCGCTACCCGGGTTCAGGGGACCGCAAGGCAACGGCCTTGCCCCCGTTTCGTGACGCGCTCGCCAGGGAACGGCGGAACAAGAGAGGCGGGATAGGCCGGACAGAGTCACACTGCTACCCTGCTCCTATCCACGCAAAGGGCTCACGCCCATGGCTGCCACAGTCAAGGATCTGCTCTCCGCCGCCCGCGCCGCAGTCCCGGCCATCACGCCGGCGGAGGCGGCTGCGCTGGTGAAGTCGGCCGATGCGCTGATCGTCGATGTCCGCGACGGGACCGAGGTGAAAGCCAGTGGCAAGGCGAAGGGAGCGGTCGCAGTTTCACGCGGCTTGCTCGAGTTCCGTGCCGATCCGGACCTGCCAAGCTATAATCCGGAGTTTCGCAAGGACCGCCCGATCCTGCTGTATTGCGCCTCCGGCGGACGTTCGGCGCTGGCCGGGAAGACGCTGCGCGACATGGGGTTCACCGACGTTCGCAACCTTGGCGGGTTCAAGGACTGGGTGGACAGCGGCGGCGAGGTCGAGCGCGGCTAGCGCACACCTCAGCCGCGAAGCTGGGGCCGCTGGGCGAAGCAAAGCCAGTGAGGGTGCTCGAGTCGCCCAGCAAAATCCTCACCCTTGTAACCTACGGTTGTTCCGCTTCGTCGCTCGACTCGCCGCGCGGGAGATGGACGCCGTCAATATCGCGCCAGCGCTGTGAGGTCTCCATGCGACTATGCAGTGTCCGAGGATGGCGGGCACCTTCGCCGCACCGTGGGCAGTCGCGTGGACCACGGGGCAAGAATTTTGGTTGCGGAAGCAACCGCGAACGTGCATTGTCCCCGGAAATTGCCGTGTCAACACCGCCGATTTGTGGAAACTCGGGGAGCGAGCATCATGCCCAAAGCAGGGATCGTCCGTCGCGCGCCAGCCATTGCGGGTTTCGCAGCCGGAATTGTCACTCTTGCCGGCATTGCGGGGACCGTCCAGGCTCAAACCGCGACTTTTGACTACACGGTTTACGGCGTGACAGGTCCCTGGCTGCTCAATGGCATCAACTCCGCTTATTCGTACAACTCCGGCGGCACAAATCCGCCAGTTATTATCAGCAACGGGTTGGACATGACCCCAGGCAACAACATCACGATCGCCTATGTCGGCGATACCGACACCACCAATATCTACGGTACTCCAGTCCAGTACGTCGACGCCAACGGTTACAGCCCGGGCAACGGCTACGGCTACCAGAAGAACAACCCTGGCGCTCCTGGCTACTATATCAGCCCACCAACCTGGCTCCAGGAACTGGTCGGTACGTTTGCCGACCCGGCCGGCAACATTGTCGGTTCGCCGTTCAACATCGGCAACGGACCAACCACCGTGACGGTTCCCACGGGCGCCCAGCTATTGCAGGTCGGCGTCAATGACGACAATTACACCGACAATGCCGGCGATCTCGAAATCTCGGCCACCGGCATCCCGGCAACCGGAGTCGTGACGGTTGGAGAGACCGACGGACTGACCTGGACGGTGACCCACCGGCCGGGCCAGAACTTTAATTACAACTACGCCTTCACCAATTTGAGCACGCAGGAAATTGACCACTTCCAGGTGCCGATCTGGTCGGCGACCCAGGTCAGCAACGTGATCCCGCCGGCTGGATGGTCCTGTCAGGCCGAAGCGGCGTTTGGAGTTTGGTCGTTCTCCGACCCGGGCAATCCCGTCAAACAAGTCTTCGGCGACGCTCCTGACGTGGTCGACTGCTCGGCAGCCATGGGTAATGGCATTCAACCCAGTGCCACCGCGGACTTCGCGTTCAATGCCGACACCGGGCCGATCTACGGGCCGGTCGGGTACGAGTATGAGGGCTTTAGCGAGGTCAGCTACATCGACCCGGCCGTGCCGTCGCCGGTGCCGGAGCCAACAACGCTCGCCCTGCTTGCCGCCGGCCTGGTTGGGATCGGTGTCCAGCGCCGTTGGCGCTGAATTGCACCGTGTTCGGCACCCACTGGAGGCCGTAACTGTTACGCGCCGCTGCCCTCCTGCCTTTATGGGGAGGCGCTGAGCCGGGGCACCGCTGGTGTGGGCGCCGGGTGCGCACAGCAATCCCCCCGTGGTGCACGGGCACTTGTAGCGCAACGCGCTGTCGCGGCGTATGGTCGTGGGCGAAGGAGGGCTTGTCATGAATGCAGCCGAAGTCGCCGCCATGGGCCGGCCGAAGGGCCTGCCGTTTCGCCTGAACAAGATCGGCCATCTCGCGCTTTACGTGCAGGACCTGCAGCGCTCGGCCAAATTCTACACCGACGTGCTGGGCTTCCAGGTCTCCGATGTTTATGCCGAGGACGGCGGGCAACTGCCCGGCGGCGCGGTGTTCGTGCGCCTCAACGCCGACCACCACGGCATCGCGCTGTTCAAGGCGACGAAGGACTACCGTCCCGGCGCCGGCCTGCACCACATCGCCTTCGAGGTCTCGACCCTGGACGAGGTGCTGCGCGTGCGCGACCACCTGCGCAAGCACGACGTACCGGTCCATTTCGAGGGCCGCCGTCGCGCCGGCGTCCAACTCGCGGTCGAGTTCCGGGACCCGGACGGTCACAACCTGGAGATCTACTGGGGCATCGACCAGATCGGCTCGGACGGCAAGGTGCGCCCGCCGGAGCAATGGAAGGGCGCCTCCAGCCTGGAGGCGGCGATCGCCGACCCGGTCATCGGTCAGGACACCACCGTGCAGGACAAGTCGCTGCTTGGCGGATAACCGGCGCTCGCGGCACCCTCACACTACCCTCTCCGGCTAGAACGGGAGCGTAGACGTGGGTTATTGGGGCAAGATTATCGGCGGCATGGCGGGCTTCGCCATGGGCGGACCGTTCGGCGCGGTGGTCGGGGCGGCGCTCGGCCATGCCGCGGATAACGGCGGCATGCCGAACATGGGCTTTTCGTTCGGCACCAACACAATGCTCAACCCCGCCCGGGTCGCCGCCATGCTGGGCCGGCGCGATCAGGTATTCTCGATCTGCGTCGTGGTGCTGGCCGCCAAGCTCGCGAAATGCGACGGCCCGGTGAAGCGGGCGGAAATTGACGCGTTCAGGCGGCATTTCCGTGTCCCGCAGGAGGCAGTGCGCGACATCGGCCGGCTGTTCGACCAGGCACGCGAGGATGAGGGCGGCTTCGAATCCTACGCGACGCAGCTCGGCGAGGCGTTCGAGGACAATCGCGGCGTGCTGGAGGACGTGCTGTCGGCGCTGTTCGTCATCGCCCGCGCCGACGGCCCGATGAACCCGCGGGAGGAGGATTTTCTGGCCCGCGTGCACCGGCGGTTCGGGCTGGAACAGGCGGCATGGGAGCGGGCGAAAGGCTCGGTGCCGCGGCCGGCGGCGGATGCGCCGGACCCGTACGCGATGCTGGGCGTACCGCAATCGGCCAGCGACCAGGTGGTCCGCGCCACCTGGAAGAAACTGATGCGCGAGAACCATCCGGACAGCCTGGCGTCACGCGGCGTGCCGGCGGAGTTTATTGCCAGCGCCAACGACAAGGTGGCGAACATCAATGCCGCCTGGGACCGGATCAAGCGGGAGCGCGGGCTGTGACCCAGCGGGAACCCCTTCCCCCCTCGTCGGGTAGGGTTGGGGAGGGGGGGTCGACTTCGCATTTGCGAGCGGTCCCCCCTTCCCCTTTGGTCCGCTACGCGGCCCAGGCCCCCTCAAGTGGGGAGGGAGTGTTCATTCACATCCGCGACCTGCCCAGCCCGAACCAGGACGCGCGGCCGGACGGCGTGCCGATCGACACGCTGATCCTGCACTATACCGGCATGCAGACGGCGCAGGCGGCGATCGAGCGGCTGCGCGATCCGGCGGCGCACGTGTCTTCGCATTACGTGGTGGACGAAGACGGCACGGTGCTACGGCTGGTGCCGGAGGCGCGACGTGCCTTCCACGTCGGCGTGTCGTACTGGCGCGGCAATACGGAGCTGAACGGGCGCTCGATCGGCATCGAGATCGTCAATCCCGGGCATGAATGGGGCTATCGCGACTTCCCGGTGCTGCAACTCGCCGCGGTGTGCGATCTGTGCCTGGAAATCCTGTCGCGACATGCCATCCCGGCGCGCAACATCGTCGCGCACAGCGATGTGGCGCCGGACCGCAAGGAGGATCCGGGGGAGAAATTCGACTGGGAGGGTCTGGCGCGCAACGGCGTCGGGCTGTGGCCGGACGACGTGCCCGATCTCGGCACCGGCGGTGCGGCGCGCGACGCCGCCAGGCTGCGCGACGTGCGCCGGGTGCTGGGGGAGATCGGCTATCGGGTGATGCGGGAGGGGCCGCTCGATCCGGCGCTGGCGGCAGTGCTGCGCGCGTTCCAGCGCCATTGGCGCCCGGAGGCGGTTACCGGCCAGGCGGATGCCGGCACGCTGGCGCGATTGCTCGGCGTGGCGCGGCTGGTGGGGATCAAATGACTCCCGGGTAGGATATATAGCGGAAGACGGGCTCGCTGCTGTGTGTCCGCCTTTCTGGTGCTGGGTGTTACCCATTGCGGAACTGCGCGACCAGTGTGGACCAAAGCCGCCAGACCTCGCCTGTTTGATCGACTGATGTTTGCACCAGAACAAGGTTTTCAGCCGGATCGACACAGATGCGCTGGCCGTAGGCACCGAACAGCGCGAACTGGCGCGTGCCCCAGGGCAGCAGCCACAAGAGATAACCATAGCCAAACGTGGGATCCGCTTTTCCCGGAGCAAGGTACTCATCGGTCACGCGCACGGTCGTCGCATCGATCATCCATTGTACGGGAATGATCTGCCTGCCATCCCACGCGCCATCACAAGCAAGCAGGCGTCCGAGGCGCGCATAATCGCGCAGCACGGCATTGAGGAAGCCGTGGGCCACTTCGAAGCCTTGCGCATCCACCAGCCATGAGGCGTTGGCCTCCGAGCCGATCGGCTCCCAAATCTTTTCCTGCAGATAATCAGACACCGATTTTCCGACCGCGTGACGCAGCACCATGCCAAGCACATCAGCTTCGATGCTTGCGTAGAAGAACCTGGTCCCGGGCGGGGCAGTGCGGCGATTGAACTGCACGATGCTGGCAATCGTGCCCTTTACCGAACCCAGGGACGCGGGAAGCGGAAGTGCCGGATCGCTTCGCCTGTCGAACCCCCGAAGCCCGCCCATCAAGTCCAACGCCAGGCGGTTCAGGTCGCGTTGGCCGTCGACCTCTTCGCCGAATTCGACACCCGAGGACATATGCAGCAGGTCGCGGATTGGCGTCCTGCCGTACTCGGTGCCTTTGAATCCCGGCACATAAGCCTCCGCCGTGTCATCGACCGATCCGATCGCTCCTTCGGATATTGCGATCCCGATCAGCAATCCGATGACCGATTTCGCCATCGATTGCGACGCCAATCGGTCACGATCCGTCCGGCCATATTGATAGTGCTCGAACAGGATCTCCGCGTCCTTGGCGATCAGCAGTCCCGTGACAGGATTACGCTCCAGATAGTCCGTCAGTGAGGATCGAGAACCTTTGTAGGTGTAATCGAGGTTTAGCTGTGAGCGTTGGAAAGTCCACGATGTGGCCGCGCGCCGGATTTGCCGTGTCGTCAACAGCTCATCGAAATGACTGAACGCTCCGACGCGATACTTTGGCTCAAGTGGATTGAGCGGGTGGAACGGCAGCTGAGGATCGGCGATCGGAAAGCCCTCAGCCGCACCGTAACGCTCTGCGTCCGGGCCTAGGGGGGAAAACGCCGGGCCGCTACGATCTTCAGCAGAGATGCTGGTGGGAGCCGTTTCAGCGACCGACGGGCTGCAAACAGTGGTGGCAAAGCCCGCAAGGATTTGACGACGCGTGATCATGCCCGTCAGGTTTTCACCACCAGTCTCTCCCCCACCGAACGGTGCAGGCGCTCCAACGCGCGGTCGCGCAGCCCGACTGCCTGCAATGCACCCAGCGTCTCCGCCAGGTATGTCGCGCAACTGCCGAGCGAGCCACCGGCGGATGCCAGCCGCGCAGCGACAGCGGTTTCGTCGAGCCGTCCCGCGTAGCGCGGGTGGGCGCGGTTGGCGACGAAGGTGGCGGCGCGCACCGGCCCGGCATCGGTCATCGCGGTCACCCAACGGGAGTGGTAGGCGCCGGTGAACAGCTCGCGTCGCCAGGCGAGCAGCAGCTCGGCGCGGGCCTCGGCGGCCGGGATGCGGAACAGCAGGCCGGCACAGCGTCCGCCGCGGTCCAGCGCCAGCATCAGCCCGGGATTGTCCGGCGTGCCGCGGCCCATGTGCAGCCACAGGCAGAAGCGCCGATGCCAGCCGTGCACCGCGCCAGGGCGGCGCTCGGCGAATTCGATCGCCGGGTTCCACATCAACGAGCCGTAGCCGAACAGCCAGACATCCGCGTCGCGCGGGTGCCGGGCCAGCCTGACGTCGAGGTCGGCCTCGATCGCGGCGTCCGACAGCAGCGTCGTGCCGGGCGGCACGCGCTGGCGGGCCTCGGCGAGCAGGGAGCCGTCGCGCAGCGCCTCGCGGGTGACGGTGATGTGCTGGTCCGACGGCGGTTCGCCCGGCCGCGGCGATGCGGGGTCGAAGGTGGCGGAACCGGCCGCACCGAGGCGCGCGCGGGTGGATGGTGCGGACCGCGATCGGTGTGTCGGCGCGGGCCCGGCGGGGTTATCCACAGAGTGTCTCCATCGGCGGCTTCGGTCGATTCCTCAGCCTATGTCACGATCGCGGGCGGAACGCGATGCGCCACAGGGGTCGACGAGTAGGTGTCGCATGCGATCCGAGTAACCGTGGATCAAAAAGCAAGAATCTGGAACCGCAGACGCACGCTGATGAACCGGCGGCTTCGAAGACCGCGGGCTATCAGCGTGAGCTTAAGGTGTTGCTTGGATAAAGTGGCAATCCCATGACGCGCTCCGATGAAGGGTTCAACCCTGGCTGCATCGGCGTGCATCAGCGTGCGTTTGCGGTTCTAAACTCTTCTATGGATCGCGCTCTTGCCAGGCGGCGGTTTCGTTGCATTTTAGCCAATATGCCGCGGTGAGGACCGATGGGCGCGTTACGCCGTATTGTTCGGCTAGCCGTCTGGGATAAAGTCGGATAATATCGCAAGCGGGAGTTGTTTCAACGGGCACGTTGAGCTCTCGCGCACCGCCGATGTTTGGCGGCAACAATTTGGGAGGGATCCATGCAAAGGCAGATTCTGACGTCATTGCTCGCCGGCGCGGCAGTACTGGTCGGCACCGGGTTGCACGCGCAGCAACCGACGCCACCCAATCTCGACGCCATTCCGGACAAGATGCCTTTCAGCACTCCCTACGGCGCGCCGATCGGAGCGCAACGTGCTCAGTCGCTGATCGACGCCGCGGCCACGGAGGCGACCAAGAAGGGCTGGCCAGAGGACATCGCAGTCTACGACTCGGGCGCCAATCTTGTCGCCTTCCTCCGGATGGACGGTGCACAGCTCGCCTCGATCGCCATCGCCGAGCACAAGGCGCGCGCTGCGGTCAAGTACCGCCGCCCGACCAAGGCTTTTGAAGATGTCGTGCAAAAATTCGACTTCAAATACGTTCTGAGCCTGGATGACATTATCGCCTCGCGTGGTGGCATCCCACTTGTCGAAGACGGCAAGATCATCGGCGCCATCGGCTGTTCCGGGGGCACCGGGTCGCAGGATGAGGAGATCTGCACGGTCGCGGCGGCCACCATCAACAAGTAACCGCGCCGAGCACAGCATCTGCGCGTCGGGCTTCGGCACTGCCGGTCGCCGCGCCGCCTGAACCTCGGTCAGCGGTCGCGCAGCGTCGGCGCTGTGCATCCCGCCGGACGGGTCAGGGAACCGGCACGCAATCTATGTCGGTTTGCAAAATGTCGTTGCCGCGAAACAGCAGCGGCAGACGATGGCTCCTGGCCAACGCGTAGGCAAAGCAGTCGCCGTAGTTCAACGCGGCCGGATGGCGGCCTTTGCCGAAGCGCCGCCATGCCGCCCTGGCGGTCTCGGCCTGATCCTGATCGACCGCCACAATCTCGATCCCGCCGCGATACACCAGAAGATCGAGTTCGCGGCCGCCCGCCTCACCCTTCCGGCTTTCGATGACGATGGACGCCTCGAGCAGATTGGCCGCGGACAGGAAGCGCGGCGAACCGGCCTCGATCGCCTTGGCGACGCCGAGGGCATCGGGCTCCTGCAGCAGCACGGCGATCAGGGCCGAGGTGTCAATCACCATCAGGACGGCAGCCCATGCTCGTCATAGCCAAGGATCTCATCCGGTGTCCGCGGATCCAGGTCGGGCAGGGCCGCACAGCGTCGGCCGATCTCCAGCAACTCCTCCGCGAGGCTCCGCCCACCCCGCGCCCGGCGGACGCGATGCAAGCGTTCCTCGGCGGCGCGGCGAACCGCTGTCGTGACGGTCTCCCCGGTGATGACGGCGAGTTCCCGCACGGATTGCTCCGGCGCCCGGTCCTTGATGTTGAGTGGCATGGTGGGGTTCCTAGGCGGAATTTTTAGTCCCTTATCGCCTGACTCTTCACGCTTTCTGCGTAGAAATCCCTTGCGATCGAGAAGAAGCGGTGCGATGGGCAGCGAGCCGTAATGGCTTGAACTCACAGGGTTCTTATCCCTTGCACCCGCTGGTTCGGGAACAATCGGGCGGATGTGAATCGGCGGATCATCCGAATTTGCCCGCACGGCCGAGGGAGAGGTGTTGCCTTTTTGGTTCTGGCTCCGCCGGCTTAGGGCTATGAAGATAAGAGGAGACGATGCCGTGTGCAACAGCGCTGCAATCGTCGTCGAGTCGCACAGTCTGCACGCAAGCAAGGCCGGCGCAGCCAATGCTGCCGCTTGCTCGGCGATGCTCGGCGTGGGTGGTCACGGAATACGGCCCGACCGCCCCTACTCCGCTGCCGCCTGCACCTCGTTCAGCAGCCGCGCTGCCTCGGCGCCGCGCACCTTGGCGATGTCGTCCTGATATTTCAGCAGGACGCCGAGCGTCTGATCCACCGCCGCCGGCGCCAGCTCCTTCTGGTTGAGGTAGGTCAGTGCCTGCGCCCAGTCGATCGTCTCGGCCACGCCGGGCAGCTTGAACAGGTCCTCCCCGCGCAGCCTCTGCACGAACGCCACCACCTGCGCCGACAGCGCCTGCGGCACATCGGGCGCCCTCGCCGCCAGGATGGCCTGCTCTCGCACCGCGTCCGGGTAGTCGACCCAGTGGTAAAGGCAGCGACGGCGGATCGCGTCGTGCACCTCGCGGGTGCGGTTCGAGGTCAGCACCACCACAGGCATGGTCTTCGCCTTCACCGTGCCGAACTCCGGCACGCTGATCTGGAAGTCGGCCAGCAGCTCGAGCAGAAACGCCTCGAACGGCTCGTCGGCGCGGTCGAGTTCGTCGATCAGCAGCACCGAGGGCGGCAGGTCGGGATCGATCGCCGAGAGCAGCGGCCGGGCGAGCAGGAACTCGCGGGTGTAGATATCCCGGGACAACTCGTGGCGGTCGGTATGGCCGGCGGCTTCGGCCATGCGGATCGCCATGAGCTGGCGGGCGTGATCCCACTCGTAGGCGGCGGCGGCGATGTCCATGCCGTCGTAGCATTGTAGGCGCACCAAGCGGCGGCCGAGGCCGGCGGCCAGCACCTTGGCGATCTCGGTCTTGCCAGTGCCGGGCTCGCCTTCCAGGAACAGCGGCCGGCGCATTGCCAGCGCAAGGTGCACTGTGGTGGCCAGTTCCTGGTCGGCGATATAGCCCTGGGCAGCGAGCAGCGCGGCGGTTTCGGCGACCGTGGCAGGCAGTGCGGCCACTAGAAGATGCTTCCGATGAACAGCAGGACGATGAACAGGTAGATGACACCGCCGATCCAGGCGGCCATCGGCAGGCCGAGCGGCTCCCGTGGGATCAATGCGAACATGCTGATCGACGACGGTGGATGCAGCGGCGGCAGTGCCGGCTCGGCCACGACGGAACCGGGCGCCACGGGGAAGACCTGAGTCGTTGTGGCGGGACCGGCCGGCGCGGCGGCGGGTGCCACCCGGGCGCTGAACCGATCGAAGAACTGCTCTGCCATCTGCTTGGCGGTGGCGTCGACGAGCCGCGCGCCGAGTTGGGCGAGCTTGCCGCCGACTTGGCCGTGCACCTCATAGCGCAGCACGGTGGCGCCGTTGTCATCATCAAGTTTGACCTTCGCACCGCCCTTGGCAAAGCCGGCGACGCCGCCCTGACCTTCCCCACTGATCGTGTAGCCGTTCGGCGGGTCTATATCGGACAATTGCACACTGCCGGTGAAGCGGGCGGAGATCGGCCCGATCTTCACCGAGGCCGTTGCCTTCATCGCCGTGTCCGACTGTTTTTCCAGGCTTTCACAGCCCGGGATGCTGACCCGAAGCACATCCGGATCGTTCAGCGCGTTCCATACGACTTGCCGCGGCGCGGGGATGCGCCGCTCGCCCGTCATGTCCATCGCCTGCGTGTCCCTGTTGCGTGCGGCGGACGTTACTTGCAGGGTCACATGCATGCAAACAAGCCCAAGAAGAGCCGGGGCCGTCCTGCGGGCGGGGCGGCGCGCCGGATTGTGCGGTCTGGCAATTCTGCTGGCGCCGGCACCTGCGTGGGCTATCGGCAGTGGTGGGACCGCGTTGGCCGACCAAGTGCCCAGCCTGCCTTGAGCACTGCCGTTCCTGGGCCTGTTGCTGTCGATCGCCGTATTGCCGGCCTTGGCACCGCGCTTTTGGACCCGGCGCATGGGGCTGGTGTCGCTCGCCTGGAGCTTGGCGCTGCTGCTGCCGCGCGCTGCGGAGGCCGGAACCGGCGTGGCAGCGGCCGAGGCCTGGCACGCACTGTTAATCGAGTGCCTACCATTCGCCACCCTACTGCTCGCGCTGTACACCGCCGCCGGCGGTGTACACCTGCAAGGCGGATCGGCGGGGACGCCTACCGGCAATACCGCCATGCTGCCCCTGGGTGTCGGGTTGGGGTTGCTGGTCGACACCACCGCCGCCGCGGTCGTGGTGATCCAGCTGCTGCTACACGCCATCTCGCATCGGCGGCACCGCATGCACCTCGTGCTGTTCCTGGTCGTGCTGGTGGCCAACGTGGCCGGCGCACTGACGCCGCTCGGCAATCCGCCGCTGTATGTCGGGCTGCTGCGCGGGGTTCCGTTCTTCTGGCCGGCCACGCACCTGCTGCCGCACTTCCTGGTGCTGACCACCATCTTGCTGGCCGCGTTCTGGGTGCTCGACTCTCGGCTGGCGGTGACCGAGCCTCCGGCACCACGCCCGGGACGGTTGCGGCTGCGCGGCTGGAGCAATGTCGGGTTTATTCTGATGGCCGCAGCTGCGGTCCTCGCGCAGGGCTTCGTCCATCCCGGCTCGGTCGTCCTGCTCGGGCTGCGCATCGGCGTCGAGCGCCTCGCCGCGATCGGCGTATTCATCGTCGCCACCGAGGTCTCGCTGCGCTTCACCCCGCGCGCGATCCGCCGGGCCAACGACTTCGTCTGGCACCCAATGGCGGAGGTGGCGATGCTGTTCGCCGGTATCTTCGTTACCATTGGACCGCTGGCGCCGCTGCTGCTGCTCACGCGGGACGGCAGCGGCCAGCCGATCCCCCTGCTGTATTTCTGGCTGAGCGGGGACTGTCGGCGTTTCTTGATAATGCACCGACATACCTGGTGTTCTTCGACCTCGCCGGCATCCGGCCCGGAGAGTTGACCGGCGGCCAGATGCTGACCCTCCAGGCGATATCCACGGGCGCGACGTTCTTCGGCGGGCTGACCTATATCGGCAACGCGCCGAACATGATGCTGCGCGCGATCGCGGCGCACCGCGGCGTGTGGATGCCGGGGTTCATCGGCTTCATGCTGCTGAGCAGTACGCTGCTATTACCGGTTTTCGTGCTGCTGAGCGTGGTGTTCTTCAGGTAATGCGTGGCGCTGGCGGCGACGCAGCCCGATCAGGAGGGCCAGCCCGCTGCCAAGCAGTGCCAGCGATGCCGGCTCGGGTATGTTGGCCGCGGTGGGCGACAGGAATGAGAAGCTCTGGTTCGGCCCGCCGCCCGGGGCGGCCGTGTATTGCAATACTGTGGTTCCTCGGTGGAACTGCCACGCACCGCTGCTGATGTTGTCCAGGTAGGTATCCGTTTGGGTGATGAACGCCTGGTACTCCGCGCCGTCGCCGGTGATGCCGTCGGGACCGATCGAAAAGGTGCCATTGCCGATATTGTAGTTTCCGGGGTCGTTTTCCAACTTCCAGATCGCCGCCTGCACCGCCGCACCTTCGATTGCATCCGTCGGCGTCACATTTGACAGCAGCGCATCGATCCGGTCCGCAATTGTCAGGCTGACTGTTTGGGTCAGCAGTCCGAGCTGGTAGATGCCACCTGAGCGATAGTCGTCGAAAATATCGGTGCAATAGACCATCTGGGTGTCTGTTGTATTGTTGCTGAGGTTGGCGACGCTCAACGACAGCGGACCGACCCAGGCATCCACCGAGAAGCCTCCCCCGCCTGCGGGGCTGTAGTTGATCATCGCCGTCAGGTCCGTGGACCAACCGACCCCACCGCCGGTGAGCTGATAGGTGACCGGCGAGGCGATGGCGTGCGGACTGGCCAGGGCGGCTCCGCATAGGGCCATGACGGCAATCGAGGGGCGGAGGTTCATGTCAACAACTCCCAATAGCGATGACAGGAGGTGGTTTAATGTTGACCAGAAGAAGATTAACATAACGTGAATGATATCATATTTAATAGTTATAGATACCAACAATTGACAAATGTTCCGCTTTGCAATTACGATCATGCTGATTGTGCCACCGGGATCGGCGGGTGTATCCGCCTTTGTCGATCGCGCCCGGCGAAGGTCGTGGAAAATCGTAGGACGGAACCGCGCAGCGCGTCCCGCCTGCGGTCGAAGCGCGTATTAGCCGGCGGCAGGTCGAGTGCCGGTCGGCGCGCTGCCTTTATGATGTTTGCCACTGCAGACGGTCAGATCGCCCTCGGGCGCCCGAGTGACGCTGCCACGCGATGCACCCGATGTTTCCGAGTGCTGCCAGCCGAGCGGCACAGTCGCAGCAGCCGGCGATAGCCCAGGAGCATTACAACGCGTCTCGCATGGTCCCGCGCGGCATCGGCAATCATTGTCAGCGATACCTGCATGTACGCGTCTCGCCCACCCAGGTTGCAGGTCACGCCTCGCTTGCGGCGGCGGCCGTCAGGTGTGGATTGCCACTAACGCGGCCACCTGCGCGGGATCGGCCTGCTGCATCACGCCGAACGCTGCGGCGGCAAACCCGGTATGTCCGGAAGAACTCGGTGCCAAGGTCACGCTGAACAGGTCCTCCGCGGTCTTGCGCAGCGAGTCCGTTGCGACCACCGCGAGCACCACGGTTCCGCTCGCCGTGATCGGCACCGTCCCGAGCAATTCGTCCGTGGTCGGATTGAAGCGCAGCCAGGACGTGACGTTCGGACCACTCATTTCGTAAGCAGCGAATGTCATCCTCAGTCCCAGCGCGTCGGTGAAGGTGTTTGCCGGCAGCGTGAAAGCCACGGCCTCCCCGTCGGTCCAGGTCTGGTTGGGCGTCGGGTTCGTCACGTTGATGCCGGGCTGGGCGGCCGGTGCCTGCACGGTGGCGGCGAAACCCTCCGATGCCGCAAGGCCGCTGGTGTCAGTCGCGGTCACCTTGATGTCCACGGTCTGTGCCGTGGCAGGTGCGGTGCCGCTGAAGGTATCCGTCGTCGCGTTGAACTGAAGCCAACTCGGCAGCGCCTGGCCGTTCTCTTGCGCCGCCGTATAGACCAGGCTCTCGCCCTGTGGGTCGGCGAAAGTGTTCGCGGGCAGCACAAGGGAGAACGCTTTGCCTTCGGTCCAGGTCTGGTTCGGCGTCTGCGTCGTCACTACTGGCGCACCCAGGATGGTGGCCAGGAACGTGTCGCACGCTGACAATCCGCTGGTGTCCGTTGCGGTGACCTTGATGTCCACCGTCTGCGCGGCGGTGGGTGCGGTGCCGCTGAACGTGTCCATCGTCGCATTGAACCTGAGCCAGCTCGGCAGCGCCTGGCCGTTCGCCTGGGCGGCCGTATAGACCAGCCTCTCGCCCGTCGGATCGGTGAAGGTGCTCGTGGGCAGCACGAGGGAGATCGCCTGCCCCTCCCTCCAGGACTGGTTCGGCGTCTGCGTCGTCACCACCGGACCGGACAGGCCAAAGCTAACCACGAAGATTTCGGACGCCGACAATCCGATGGTGTCCGTCGCGGTGACCTCAAGGTCCAAGGCCTGCGCGGTGGCCGGCGGCGTGCCGCTGAACGTATCCGTCGTTGCGTTGAAGCTGAGCCAGCTCGGCAGCGCGTGGCCACCCGCTTCCATGGCCGTGTAGATCAGCGCCTCGCCCTGTGGGTCGGTGAAGGTGTTCGCCGGCAGCGTGAGAGAGACTGCCTTGCCCTCCGTCCAGCATTCATTCGGCGTCTGCGCCGTTACCACCGGCGGCGCAATGACGGTGGCGGAGAAGCTGTCGGACACCAACAACCCGCTGGTGTCCGTCGCGGTGACCTTTATGGCCAGGGTTTCGGCCGTCAGCGGTGCCGTGCCGCTGAACGTATCGGTCGTCGCGTTGAAGCCGAGCCAGCTCGGCAGCGCCTGGCCGTTCGACAGCAGGGCCGTGCAGGTCAGTGTCTCGCCCTGCGGGTCCTTAAACGTGGTCGAGGGCAGCGCCAGCGTGATCGCCTTCCCGCCGATCCAGGTTTGGTTCGCCGTCTGCGTCTCCAGCACCGGTGCCGAGGGTCCGGGTCCGGCCCCGCCTATCGCCACGCTCAGCGACTCCCAGTCGCCCCAATAGCTGCCATTGTACGCTCGCACCTCCAGCGTGTCCGTCGTCGCGGTCGAGTCAGCGAGCAAGGATATCGAGGCTAGCGTCGCGGCGGTCAGGGCATCGGAGGCCGAATGGTCGCTGTAGTCTGTGCCGCCAAGCACCAGCATGTCGCCGGTCGCCGTGTCGTAAACCTGCCATGACGTGATCGCCTTGTTGGCGGGATCCGTCGCGGAAAACAGCGAGCCAAGCGATTGCAACGCAAGGCGCGTGAGACTGTCCGACGACACGTTCGTCGTCACGATCGGCGTGTCCAACTCGTAGATCACCACCGACGAGGTCGGGACGCCCGCCCATTCCTGGGAAGCGGGGTGGGGTGCCTCGACGATGACGTCGGCGCTCGATCCGTCATTGGCGCTGTTCAGCACTTGGCCACTGCTGTTCACGTACGTGATGTTGTCCACTAGCATGGCAGTGCTGCCGGAACCGGAGACGCAGGTCGTGATGTGTCCGCCGCCGGTCCCTGTCTCGATCACGATGATCTCGCCGGCGGTGACCATGCTTTCCCAGTTGCCGGTCTGGCCGGCCGGGCCGTCGAAGGCGACGATCCACTCGCCGTTCGCTTGGCCGGACAGGCCGACCAGCGTGCTCTGCACCGGCAGCGACGCCCCCGCCTCGGCCGCGATGGTGCTCGCCAGCACCCAGCAGCCGTCCATGTTCCAGGCCTGGCCGACGAAACTGTCTGCGGCGGCCGCAACGGAGTCGGGCGTCGCCTGGGTGGGCACGGTTGCGGTGTAACCCGGCCGGGTCACCACCGTTGCGCTGCCCAGGTAACCCGAGGCATCGACCTCCATCATCATGGTGGCGTTGGTGGCGTAGTCGTCGGCCAGGGTGAGGCTGTTCGTGCCGAACAGCGACAGGTTGGTCACATCGCCCGAACTGCTCGAGGACGTGTAGGCTAACTGGTTCAGATAGCCGTAGACGCTGTTGTAGTAGAGGCCGGTGATTGCGTTGTAGGTGAAGACGATCCCCGTGCCCCGCCCGTCGCTACCGATGCTGCTGAGGCCAAGGGTTTGGCCGTTGCCGGACAGGCTGCCGGTGGCACCGCTGGCGCCCGCGGTATACTCGTCGCGGTCGAGCACGGTGAGTACAAGATAGGTCGGATCGGTGCTGCCGGCGGTGACGGTGAACATCTGCGACAGCGCGATCGACACCGCGGTGGAGTCGACGAACGCAGTCTCGTTGTCCGCAATTGTCATAGCACAGGCTCTCCGCAGCGTGTTCGGGCAACGGTTATGTCGCCCGAATAATAAATCGTCCGCGTACGGAATCCAAGTGCGGTAGGTACTGCCGCAAGTTTGCGAAAAGCCCTAGTCCAGGTTTTCTCCGCGCAACCTGGACGGGATGGTGCCGATCATAGGACGCGATAGGGTCGCGCGTGGTCGCCCACTCCGTCGGAAAGCGCGGTGAATCGGGTCGTGCTGCCCGCTTCCGTAGCGTCGGGTCGGTTCTGACTTCCTCGTTGACGAGCATGATGCCGCCGGCAGATTGCCAACCGGTTAACACGCTTGCCTTTCGTTCCCTACCGCCTTCGGCTATCCCGCGCCGACCCACTCGGAGAACATGCGCCATGACCTACCTCGTCGCCGCTGATCTTCCCGTTGCCCCCGCCGGCGAACGTTTCCGAACCTTGCTCGCGCGTCCCGGCATCCTTGGCATGCCTGGAGCGCATAACGGCCAAGCCGCATTGCAGGCCAAGGAAGCGGGGTTCGAGGCGCTGTATCTCTCGGGCGCGGCGATGACTGCCTCGATGGGCCTGCCTGACCTCGGGGTGATCACAGTGGATGAGGTGTGCTTCTTCGTCCGCCAGATCGCCCGGTCGACCGGCGTGCCGCTGCTGGTGGACGGTGACACTGGCTATGGCGAGGCGCTCAACGTCATGCACATGGTGCGTTGCTTCGAAGACGCCGGCGCTGCCGCGGTGCATATCGAGGACCAGTTGCTGCCGAAGAAATGCGGCCACCTCAACGACAAGAAGCTGGCCGACCCGCACGACATGGCCGCCAAGATCGCCGCCGCGACGCGCGCGCGCCGGCACCTGTTCATCGTCGCCCGCACCGACGCCGCCGCCAGTGAGGGCATCGACGGCGCGGTGGCACGCGCGAAACTCTTCATGCAGGCCGGCGCCGACGCGATCTTCCCCGAGGCGCTGACAACGGGGGAAATGTTCCGCGCCGTCGCCGACCGTCTGCCCGGCGTTCCCCTGCTCGCCAACATGACCGAGTTCGGCCGCACGCCGTTTTTCACCGCGAGCGAGTTCGAGGGCATGGGCTACAAGATGGTGATATGGCCGGTGAGCTCGCTACGTATCGCCAACAAGGCGCAGGCCGAGCTGTACGCGGCGATCAGGCGCGACGGCGGCACCCAGAACATGGTCGATCGCATGCAGACCCGCGCGGAGTTGTACGCGACGATCGGCTACCACGATTACGAGGCGCTGGATGCGTCGATCGTCACCACGGTCATTCCGCAGTCGATGCCGCAGCAGATCTGAAGTACAGCACTAACGCCAAGCGACTATAAGGTTGACTCTCCGGCCGGACCCTCCCCGTCATGGCGGGCGAAGCATGCCGCGGCGAAGACCCGAGGCCCGCCGTGCACGACTTTGCCGATCTCAGCATGAAACGTTGTAGATGCCCGACCTTCGTCGACATGACGACGGCGTGGCGACCTGCGGGTCACTCTCAGGGGCGGCTGGTATAACGCCGCCGTTGCGCTGCGCGGGCGCTGCCGATGGCATGGCGCGCCCATTGCAGCAATTCGTCCGGCTGATCAAGCAGCCCCTCCGGCACCGCATAGTATGCGGCGATGCTTACCCGTCGCCCGCCGCGCATATAACTGAAAGCGGTGCTCCCGGCGCGCTGGAACCGCTCACGCGTGTCATCGTCGACACGCAGGTAGAACGCCTCCCGCACCAGCAGGCCGAACATCACGCCACCATGGAACAGGCCGACGCCGCTGAACATCCGACGCGCCGCCGGATCAAGCGGGGCGAGCAGATCCAGGATGAAATCATGGAATTGCTGGCTGACGCCGGACATCAGGGCCGCCGCGCGGCCGCATCATGCGCGATCATCACGGCTCGATCGGTGGCAGGCCGCCGCCCCACGGCCGGTCGCGCGCCCGGCGCATGGCGTCACGGCCAGCAGGATCGAGGTCCGGTTCCAGAGCTCGGACGAGCATTCAAGGGCACCCCCGCCTGCAATGATATCTTGCGCTGACGGAGAGATGCCAGGGCCGCCCGCACGAGACGATGCCTTCGGACCATGGCCGATTGGCCTGGACGATGGCGCGGCGCACCGACTGATGCCGCAAGGTTCCGCATCTCAGCCCTCGCCCCGCGTGAAGATGCGGATCTGCGCCACGGAGAACAGCATGACGGCAACGAACAGGAAGACGCTCATTGGCGCGGCCCGCCGCATGTCGAAGAACTCGAATGCCGTCTGGTAAATAAACAGTAAATGAGCAGTGGCAGCATCCGGGTGGAATCCGACGGCCCACCCCCCGGTCATGGGCACTGCAAACACCTTCGTCGCCACGATCACGGTCATCAGCATGACCAGCAGCCCGGCCAAGCAGCCAACCTTGACTGATTGGAAGCGCCCAGCACAAATACCCTTATAGGTAGCAGCTTTGGATTGCCTGCAACTCACGAATGAGCTATCGTTCTCTGGTCGGCGCCCTTCACCACCACCGCGGCGGCGGCGCGAGGCGTGTCGGTTGGAGACGGGCAAATCATAAAGCTGGCGGAAATACCCACCCGACCCATCCCCCGCCCGGCCGCCCCGCCAGCGCCGATCCTCCGGGTGAAGCTCCTTGGGCACATGGCAGCCGAGGATGGGGCCGGGCGACCGGTCCTTCCCCGCGGGCGCAAGACACAGGCGATCCTCGCGATCCTGGCGCTTGCGGCGCCGCGTCCGGTCCTTCGCCTGCAATTGATCGGTTTGCTTTGGAGCCAGCGCGACCGCGACCACGCGCGGGCGTCGCTGCGCCAGGCGGTGTACGAACTCCAGGACATCCTCGAGCCGGGTCACGGGCGCTTGCTGCTCGCGGACCGTCATCATCTCGCGCTCCGCGTTGAGGGGCTGTCGGTCGATGCCCACCAGGCGAGTCAGGCAGATGCGGAACACGCCGAACGACTCGATTTGTTTCAGAACGTCCTGCTCGAGGACCTAGTGGGACTGGACCCGGCGTTCGATCGCTGGCTAGAGGAAGAACGTGGCCGGCTGATGCGGATTGCCCGTGCGATCGGCGAAAGTATCCTGTCCGGGCAGCGCGACGCCGCAGGCCAGCTGGCAGCGGCGGAGCGACTGCTGGCGATCGACAGCACGCATGAGGGCGCATGGCGGGCAGTGATGCGCGCCTACGCCGATCGTGGCGACCAAACCGCGTCCATCGCGACCTATGAACGCTGCCGCTCGGCACTGGCGGCCGCGGCGCAGATCTCCCCTTCCCCCGACACCGAGGAGCTGATCGCCCGCATCCGCGTCGGCGCATCCGGTCCGGCACCGCCAGACCGCGATCCTGGCGGGACGCGCGATGCACCACCGGCGAAGCCGGCCCGCTTCGAGGGCAGAGGCAAGCGAACCGGGGTCCGCCTCGGTATTCCGCCGCTGCGCACCATCGGCGCAGCAACGGAGGACGAGCTGTCCGTCGGCCTGGCCGAAGAAATCACCACAGCGCTGTCCCGGTTTCGCTGGATTTCCTGCGTACCTGGCTCCTCGCTGGCGGCGATCGTCGGCGTATTGCGGCCCGAGGCGCTGTCCGGGTCGGGCCTGGACGTGGACTTCGTGCTCGACGGAACGATCCAGCGGTCAGCCAACCGGGTCCGGGTCACGGCGCGGCTTTTGGATATGCGCTCGTCGGGTGCGGTGGTCTGGGCAGGCCGGTTCGACCGCCAGAGTGTCGATGCGCTGACATTGCAGGACGAGATCGGCGCCGCCATCGCCGCCCAGGTCGATCCCGAATTGATGATGCGCGAGGGCGAGCGGGCCGCTTCCCGCCGGCTGATCGACCCGACAGCACAGGATCTGGTGAGTCAGGCCATCCCCGCGATCTATCGGCTGGAACGCGGCAGCTTTCATGCGGCGGGCCGGTTGCTCGAAGCCGCTCTGGCCGCCGATCCGGGGAACTCGCGGGCCCATGCCTGGTACGCTTATTGGCATTTTTTCCTGGTTGCCCAAGGCTGGGCGCAAGATCCCGGGCTGGCGACGCTGCGCGCAGCGGACCTGGCGGAGCGCGCCGTGACGCTCGATTCCGGCGACGCACGAGCCTTGACCGTCGCGGGCCAGGTCCGCGGCTTTCTGGGCAAGCGGCTGGAAGAAGCGTCGGCGCTGCACGAACGGGCGCTGGCGCTAAACCCGAACCTGGCGCTCGCCTGGTGCCTCTCCGGCCTGGCGCAAAGCTACCTCGGACACCATGAAGAGGCGATCCGCCGGATGCGGCAGGCGGTGCTGTTGTCGCCCTCCGACCCACATCTGTTCTTCTTCGATATGGCGCTGATCATGCCCTGCCTGTTGCGCGGGGACCATGAGCGTGCAGTCGAGATCGGCCGGCAGGCGATTGAACTGAACCCATGGTTCGCCTCGTCCTACAAGGGGCACCTGTCGGCGCTCGGGCATCTGCATCGGGACAAGGAGGCGGCCGAGACACGGGCGCGGCTGCTCGTACTCGAACCCGGGTTTTGCGTCGCCACAGCGGTCGCGCGTTCGGCGATCAGCCACGCGGAGGATATCGAAACCTATGCGGACGGGTTGCGGAAGGCCGGCTTGCCCGAAACCGCGCCGGGCTGAGCCGCATAGGTGCCAGGATACGGGTGCGGGTGGAGGGCGGATTTCTTTCCATCGTCATGGTCGGGCACCGTTGCCCCGGACTTGTTCCACGTGCCCTCTGTAGCAGCAATACGCGGCAGTACGGCACCGGCAGCGGCACGCGTTCCCCACGATGGTCTAACAGAGCAACATCGCATGAAGGCAGTTCAGAGTCAGGCGGCGCGATTCCTAGAGCGGGCATGAATTACGTTTCTTCGAGCTGAGATACACCCGCCCCAACTACTTGGAAAAACATCCTATTCCGGCGCTTCCGCAAGCGAAAAGCTCGCCAGGACGGAACTCCACCAACCTGGGTCGCCGCCACGGATTGTGAGCGGATGAATTTCCTCAAACTCTAGGAAAATAATGCTTGACATGCGCTCGCGGCTGGGGCAAACACGCCCTATCAGCGGGCGTAGTGCGTCCGTTGCCACCCTCCCTCCCATGTCCGTCGCCCGGTAGCGCCGGGGCTTGTCGCTCCCTGCGGCAACGCCCGGCATGCGCCGGGCGGTCGGCGTTCCCAGAACGTGAGGCTTACCGATGAGCGACGCTGGAAAAGTCTTTACAGAGACCATGAGTGACGGGCCGGCAACAGCGGGAGACCCCCGACCCCAAAGGAATCGCTCAGCGTATGGGACACGGGCCGCAGCCCTTTCCAGCCTCCAAAGGTGGGCGCTCGAATCGTCATCAAGCACGGCCGTGGCGCGGTTTTTCACGGGGTCGTGGGAGGCGTGCTCCAGTAGAAGCCAAAGCCCAATAAACGGTGACCTTCTGGTCAGAGTTATTCTTCATCTTACATACCAAATGGCGGCCTTCGTCAGCGAACGCGTTTCAACGGTCTCGCAGTAGCGTAAGACTCTGACGGGATGCTCTCGGGACAGGACCGAGATCAATCAGTCCGTCCAGAATCACGCGCAGTCAGCTTTTCTGAGCAACCTATGCGAAGCTGATCCCCACACCTTTCCTAGACGCTCTGGAAATCCGTTCTCGTCATAGGGTTGCCAATCACAGCGTTGCCAATGCCTCTCTTGGACAACCGCGGCCGTGTGGCTCGACCCCATCCAGGACGTTGTCCGCGGCAGCGACGCACCTGAGCTGACCCCCCGATGCGTCGTTATTGCACCGTATCTGCTTCGGCTGGTGCGGATCAACGCCGCCCACTTACCTCGCTCAGACCGCCGGTCAGGTACCGCCATACGCGCCCACGATCCCGGCACCTGACAGCAAACCAATAGGTGATGACATGCACGAGTCCGCCCTCGGGGACGCGATCGCCAAACTGAATGATGAAGTGTTAGTAGAACTTGCTAACAATACCGCTTCTCTTCGGGCAGCATTTCGGCTACGCTACCAAGTTTACTGTTTGGAGCGCGGGTTCCTGGTCGGTCAGAACGGTGTCGAGCGCGACGAATACGATGGCCACGCGGGCCATGCCGTCGTGCGCTGGAAGCAGACTGGGGAGGTGGTTGGAGCTGTCCGCCTGGTCCTGCCGAAGTTTCCGGCCGGAGGTGACGATTTTCCCATCCAGCACGTGTGCGACCCCAGCGTGCTGCGTGGGCTTCCCCGGACCACCACAGGCGAGCTGTCCCGGTTCTCACTGGCAAAACTGCAGACGAAGCATGTACGCGGGGTGAGCGCCGAATCATCGTCTCTGCTGCGCCTGGCATTGCTCCGGGGCGCGCTTTGGCTCAGCGCCGAGGCCGGTCTTACTCATTGGTTGGCGGTGATGCGGCCCGCGTTGTTGCGGCTGTTTCGCACCTCGGGCCTGCACTTCGTACCATTGGGACCCTTGGTGGAATATCATGGTCTGCGTCAACCAGCGGTGGCAGAGTTGGCGCCCACGCTGGCGCGCATGGCTGGTGAGCAACCTGCCGTGTGGAACTACCTCACCCGGGGCGGAACCTGGTATTCGGCCCCGCCGCTGAGATCCCCGCCGCTGAGATCCCCGCCGCTGAGATCATCGTGTGTCTTGCAAGCTTTGGCGGCTTGAGACGCGATCACCCCGGATGACCGGTGGCATTGGGGCCAGGCGGGCGTCGCTGGATTGTGCCATCCGCAGTTACTGAGAAGCGGTTGGTTCGCGATGCTGGCCGGCCCGCGTTCTTACCTCGGCATGGCGATAGCGGGGGCCGGGCAGCGTCGCCGACCTGGTGACCACAAGACAGATTCTGGCGAAGTTCAACTCGACCGGTACAGGCCCGCCAGAAAGATCACCATCTCATCCGGCGTGGCTCGCCAGATGCGGATGCGGATGACAACAGGCAGCGCGGTGAAGCTGCGACGCAGCCAGGGAGTGGGATCGATGTCGACCCAGCCCAGAACCGTGTTGAGCACTCCGTCCTGCTGGTACATGAAGGTCCAGACGACGGCCATCACCACGGCCGGCGAGTCGCAGGGCGGGGCCACAGTCGCGACGCAGCCGGCGCTGGCCGGCGGGCCAGATCGATGGCCGATGGGTCAGGAACAACGGCCGTTGCCATGACCATCATCCAGCGCGCTGCCCTGACGTCCGCCCTCTACATCGCGGCCGAGGCGCTGTGCCTGTTCGCCGCCGCCGGCCGCGTCGATATCCTGGAAGTCTGGCTCTATTTCGCGCTCACTGCGACGCTGTTAGTCGTCGCCATACCGCTGGTAGATCCCGACCTGGCGGCCGAGCGCATGCGCCCCGGCGGCAGGCCGATGCCAACCTGGGTGTGGGGTGCGGTGGCGGTGATCATGGGGCACTTCCTCGTTGCCGGCTACGATCGCGGGCGGCTGCACTTCGCCGGCGGCGTGCCGACCGCGCTCGAGGTCCTGGGGTTCCTGCTGGTGGCCGCCATGTGGCTGGTCATGCTGTGGGCGATGCGGGTCAACCGATTCTTTTCCTCGGCGGCGCGGCTGCAACCCGACCGCGGCCAGCGCGTCATCAGCACCGACCCCTACCGCGTGGTGCGCCACCCGGCCTATGCGATGGCGATGCTGGGCCGCCCGGCGAACGATCTGGCGCTCGGTTCCTGGCTGGCCACCGCTGTCGGTGCGCTGGCCATACCACTGCTGCTATGGCGCTGCATCGGCGAGGACCGCATGCTGCGCGCCGGGCTGCCAGGCTATGCCGACTACGCCGCCAGGGTGCGCTGGCGGCTCATTCCCGGCATATGGTAGCCGGCGCCCGAGACCACGGCGCACCACCGGAGGGCCGAGACCGCATGCAACGCCGCCATCTGCTTCTATTGCTCGCCGCCATGTCGGCGCCGGCCCGCGCACAGGATTCCGAGCCCACCGCGGCGCAGCCGGAACTCCCGAAGGAGAGGCTGGTCATCGTCACCCGCGACGGCGTCCAGCACGATTTCACCGTGGAGATGGCGACCACGCCCCGCCAGCAGCAGGTGGGCGAGATGTTCCGCACAAGCGTGCCGCCCGACGGCGGGATGCTGTTCGATTGGGGCATGCCGCGCCCCTCGCCGATGTGGATGGAGAATACGCTGGTGCCGCTCGACATGGTGTTCATCAACCCGGACGGCACGATCCGGTCCATCGCCGAGAACACCGTGCCGCGGAGCCTGGCCGTCATCGACAGCCACGGGCCGGTGCTGGCGACGCTGGAACTGGCTGGCGGCACCACGGCGCTGCTGAACATCCGGGTGGGCGATAAGGTACTGCAGCGGATTTTCGGCAACGCGGGGTGAGCGCGTGGATGCGCAGCTTGCACCTGCGCAGCTTGCACCTTGCGCCGGGAGGCTGGCGCCCATAGGGTCCCGCGTCCTCGGAACGGGTCCGGGGCTAGCTTAGCGGGGCGTGGCGCAGCCTGGTCAGCGCGCCTGTTTTGGGTACAGGAGGTCGTGGGTTCGAATCCCGCCGCCCCGACCATTGGCAAATGGAGGCCCGACTATGCGTGCCCGTATCTACCAGCCGCCCAAGAACGCGATGCAGTCCGGCTGGGCAGCAACACATCAATGGGTGCTCGAGTTCGAACCCGCGTCTCCGCGCCGCCCGGATCCGCTGATGGGCTGGATCGGCAGCGCCGACACCCAGGCTCAGGTGCGGCTGCATTTCGACACGCGCGACGAGGCGGTGGCGTATGCGAAGAAGGAAGGCCTCGACTACGACCTGGAGCTGCCACAGGCTCGGCGGGTGAAGCCGAAGGCGTACGCCGACAATTTCCGCTACGGGCGGATCGAAAACTGGACGCATTAGCCGACGCGTCGTCTACGCGGTTCGCTCAACGGGTAAACGCGTAGGGCGGAAAAGCGAAGCGCATTCCGCCCCATCGTCCACGCATTCGCCCGTCTGCCGTGCCCGGGCACGCATTGGCAACACCCGACGACCGGCGCAACCGGCTTCCCGACGGCGGGAGGGGCGTGGCATGAACGGCGAGGCGGCGGAACGCGCTTCGCTTTTCCGCCCTACGCGTTACGCGCCGCGTAGCCCCTGCAGGATCGGCAGCAAATACTCGGCAAACAGCGCTGGATTCTCGGCAAACGGAAAATGCCCGATGCCCGGCATCGGCTGGAACCGCACGCCGGGGATTTTCGCCGCCGTCGCCTGCGAATGTTCCACCGTGCACGAGTAGTCGTACTCCCCGGTCAGCATGACCAACGGCACCCGGTTGGTGTCGATACGGCCGACCCGCTCGCGCGCGTCCCAGTCGCCGGAATAGAACGCGATGTCGCCGAAGAACACCGCCGGTCCGCCCTGGGCGTAGTGCCAGGCGATCGCCTCGGCGTATTCGGCGGGGCTTTGCGGCGCGCACAACGCGCGGATCCACTCCGGCACGAAATACCCCTGGTTGACCTGCGGATGCGCCGCCCAATGGGTCTGCCGCCGCTCGATCTTCTCGCTCGCCTCGCAGGCGACGATGCCGGTGAACGCCTCCGGGTGGCGCAGCGCGAGTTCCAGGCAGATCTCGCCGGACATCGACGCGCCAAGCACGATCGGCCGCTCCAGCTTCGCCGCCGCGATGAAACCCATGATCAGATCGACGTACAGGTCGGTGTTCAACCGCCACGAGCCGGGGATCGCGCCCTCCGGAGGCGGCGACTTGCCGTGCCACGGCAAGTCGAATGCCACCAGCCTATGGCCTGCGATGATACGCTTGTCTGCCATCAGGCCGTGGAACTGCCGCCCGTCCGCACCGGCGGTGTGCAGGCACAGCAGGTCCCTGCCCTCGCCCGCGCTCTCGTAATACACGTGATACGCGGTACCCTGCGCCGTCACCGGCACATAGCCCCCGCTGACGGCCGGGACCGGGCACTTCCCGGTGCGCGGCTGCAGCGACACCGGCACCGGCGCCGCGTTGCCGAGCGCCAGCCACTTGCCGATCTCCAGCACGCGACGAGCCACATGGGCGTGTTGCATGAAGCACAGCCTGTCACCGTCGATAGCGAATTCCGGTACGCGGTACAGCATGGCGAAAATGCCGTGGTGGTGCCGCGGCGGCACCGGCGCGAGGAACTTCGCCCACACCGCGCCCGGCGCACGCAAGGTGAAGGCGGGCGTGCCTCCGCCGAACTGGACCCGGCCCTCCGCCAACGCGAAGACGCTGGCCACGCCGTCGCTTTGCACCGCGAAGCACATCGACCATGGGCCGGCCCAAGCCGCCAGCACCGCATCGTCGGCGCAGGCGCTACGCCACGCAGCGGTATGCGGAAAGCTGCTCATGCCGGGTCGATCACTTGCAGGACGACGGGGTGGTATTCCTCGCCGTGCCCCTGCCGTTCCGCCTCCCGCAGCCGCTGCATGGTCAGTTGCGCGCCGGGCACCGGCACGCCAGCCGCTTCCGCCATTTCCAGCGCGTACGACAGATCCTTCATCGCGTAGCGGGTGGAGAACGCACGCTCCGGAAACACCCGCGGCAGCATCGACTTCATGCCGTGGCTGCGCAGCACGAAAGAATCGCCGGAACCTAAAGCAATGGCGGGCAGCAGCACCTCCGCCGCCACGCCGTTGCGCTGGCCGAGCGCGATCGCCTCGGCCAGCGCGGCGGTGTTCTGAAACACCAGCATGTTGTTGAGGATCTTCACCACCTGGCCGCAGCCGATCGGCCCGCAATGCGTCACGTCGCTGCCCATCGTCTTCAGGATCGGACGCACATGCGCGAACACCGCATCCGAGGCGCCGACCATGACCGATAATTCCCCCCGCGCCGCCGCTTCCCGCGTGCGCGCCACCGGTCCGTCTGCAAACCCTACGCCGCGCGCCGTCAGCCGAGCGCCGATCACGCGCGTCAGCGGCACCGGCGAGGTACTGGTGTCGACGACGCACTGGCCGGAGGCAAGGTACGGCTCCAGCGCGGCGATCACCGATTGCACCGCCTTGCCGTCAGGCAAGGACAGCAGGATGAGGTCGCATTGAAGGGCGAGCTGTTCGGGAGAGGCGGCGGTGACACCGAACTCGGCCAAGCGTGCCAGCGGTTCGCTGCGCAGGTCATGCGCGAGTACAGTGCGGCCGGAGCGGCGGGCGAGATGACCGCACATCGGCTCTCCCATCACGCCGAGGCCGATGAATCCGATGGTGGTGATCGGCCGCAATGCGGTCTGTGCGGTGGACATGTCCTGCTGCATCCTCCAAGCCGGGGGGCCAGTCTTCGGCAGGCAGGTTGGGGTGTCAAAGGTTGCCGGGTGCGGGGGGAAACGGGCGGGCGCTGCGCTCCTCGCGCGGCTTTCAGGCAAGCAATATCGCACAGTATTCCACCGAGAAGCTAGGCTGCGTCGTGTGCGGCGCGAAATAACAAAACCTCTTCTCTGGGCAACTCCGTGTGGGACTCGGTGAAACTCTGTGTGAAATTGCTTGCGTTCGTGACTGCGTGCTTGCGCGCACGACCCTTCCGAATCTGATTGCTCCGCCCGCCCAGCCGACCTACCGTCTCCCCCAAAGGAGACGGCCCCATGAGGATCACCAAAGTTGAACCGCTACTGCTCGATCGCTTCCTCTATGTCCGCGTCAGCACCGACGCCGGCATCACCGGTCTGGGCGAGTCCGGCACCTGGGGCCAGCTCGAAGCCTCAGCCGCGTCGATCGCCAAATACGGCGAGTACCTGGTCGGCAAGGACCCCTTCCCGATAGAGCATCATTGGAACGTCATGTTGCGCGCCAATCATTTCACCGGTGGCGCGATCACCGGCGCGGTCTCCGCGCTCGACATTGCGCTGTGGGATATCAAGGGCAAAGCCTTCAACGTGCCGGTCTATGAATTGCTCGGCGGGCGCATGCGGCACAAGGCGCGGCTCTATGGCCACGTAAAAGGCCGCACGATCGACACGCTGCTGGCAGAGGCCGTGCGGCTGAAGGAGGCAGGCTTCACCGCGCTCGGCCACCTCAACCCCTTGCTCGACGAGGGCGAGTCCACGCCCTACTACAAGTCGCATGCCGCGAAGATCGAGGAAGCCATCGACAACGTGCGCCGCCTGCGCGAGGCGGTGGGGCCAAAGGTCGATCTCTGCATCGAGATTCACCGCCGCCTGACACCGCCGGAAGCCATCGCGCTTGGCCGCGGCATCGAGAAATACACGCCAATGTTCTTCGAGGACCCGCTGCGCCCCAACAGCTTTGACGCGATGGCGGAGGTGGCGCGCCACATCGACATTCCCATCGCCACTGGCGAGCGCTTCACCAGCCTCTACCAGTTCCAGACCCTGCTCACGCGCAACGCGGTGCAATACCTGCGACCGGACGTGTGCCTGTGCGGCGGCATCACCGGCGCGAAGAAGATCGCCGCCATCGCCGAGGCGCACGACGCCTGGATCGTGCCACACAATCCGCTGTCGCCGGTGTCCACCGCGGCGTGCCTGCAGATCGCCGCCTGTATTCCGAACTTCGCCATCCAGGAGTATCCCTCACGCACGCCGGAGCTGGATGGCAGCGAGGAATTGCTCGGCGCCGGCCTGGCAAGCGGACTGGCGGAGCAGGAGGGCGGGTTCATCGCGATTCCGGGAGCGCCGGGGATCGGGGTGGCGCTGGTGGCGGATGTGGAACGGAGTTTCCCCTATCGCCCGCGGCCGATCCGCATGCGTCCGCACGAGGACGGCTCGGTGGTGGATATGTAAGAGGCGCGATTTCGGGGATCGGATGGCGGAACCTGAGCGGCGGCCCGCCGACTGAGTTCAGCGTCGCGGATGGCAGATGACGCGCCGCGGCCTCCCCGCTACGTTGGCCCATCGCCCCATCGGCACGGAGGCCTCCACTTGCCCGGACCGCCGCGCGACACGCGTTCGCCCGTCAAGCTCAGCGATGTCGCGGCCGTGGCCGGCGTGGCGCCGATGACGGTGTCGCGTGTCATCAATACGCCCGACCGCGTCTCGCCGCACACCGCCGCCCGCGTGCGTGCCGCGATCGAGAAGCTGGGCTACGTGCCGAATATGGTCGCCGGCGGGCTTTCGTCGCGCCGCTCGCGCATGGTGGCGGCCATCGTGCCGACCATCGCACATCCGATGTTCGCCGAGCTGGTGCAGCATTTCACCGACACGATGCGCGGCGCCGGCTACCAGGTGATGCTGTCGCTGAGCGGCTATGCCGATTTTGCCGAACTCGACCTGGTGCGCGGATTGCTGGCGCGGCGGCCCGACGCCATGCTGATTACCGGCGCCGGCCATGCGCCGCCGCTGCGGCAGATGCTGGCGGAAGCGGGCATTCCAGTGGTGGAGGTCTTTGACGTCTCGCCGCAGCCGGTGGACATGCTGGTGGGCCTGGATCACGAGCGGGCCGGAGCAGCGGTCGCGGCACTTTTCCTCGCCAAGGGCATCGACAGCTTTGCCGCATTCGCGGCGGGCGATGCGCGTGCCCAGGCTCGGCGGCGCGGCTTCACCGATGCGGTTCGGCAGGCCCGCGGCACAGTGCTGGCCGACCCGATCCTGCCGGCCCCAAGCACGATCACCGCGGGACGCCAGGCGATGGGCGCGCTGGCCGCTACGCTGACCCGCCGCACCGGGCTGTTTTGCAGCTCCGACCTGCTGGCGTTCGGCGCGATCACCGAGGCGCGCGTGCGCGGCATCGACGTCCCTGCGCAACTGTCGGTGTGCGGTTTCGGCAATTTTGAATTGGGCGCGGCGAACGAGCCGCCGTTCACCACGGTGAGCGTGGAAGGCGCCGAGATCGGCCGCACCGCTGCCGGATTCCTGCTGCGCCGGCTGAGTGGTGCGCCGGCCAGGGAAGCCGACCGCGTCCAGGTGCCGTTCCGCATCGTGGAGCGCGCCTCCACCTGATCGTCCTCCGCCGTCCGTCCGCTTCCGGTTTGCAGCTTCCGGTTTGCACTATGGCGCTGCACCGCAACATGGTATGCTGCGGCGCAGCACGGCGGTCCAGCCGGTGAGGTCGGGACCAAGCCAGCCGAACAAGAGGGAATTCCAATGGATTACGTCGAGGCCGGCGATCGGCTGGATTACGTCGAGGCTGGCGGTCTGCGTATCGCCCGCACGCTGCACCACTTCATCACGGCGGAGGCAATGCCCGGCACCGGCATCGATCCCGCCGCTTTCTGGCCGGGCTTCGGCGCCCTGGTCCGTGATCTCGCGCCACGCAACAAGGCGCTGCTGGAGCGCCGCGATGCGTTACAGCAGCAGATCGACGACTGGCACCGCGCACATCGCGGCCAGCCGATCGACGGCGATGCCTACCGGCAGTTCCTGCGCGACATCGGCTATCTGCAGCCGGAACCGGCGGATTTCGTCATCGACACCGGGCATGTCGATGCGGAGATCGCCAGCATCGCCGGGCCGCAGCTTGTCGTGCCAGTGACCAATGCGCGCTACGCGTTGAACGCTGCGAATGCGCGCTGGGGCAGCCTGTACGACGCGCTGTATGGCACCGACGCGATTCCGGAGGATGGCGGGGCGGCGCGCGGCGGCGGCTACAACAAGCTGCGCGGCGCCCGGGTGATCGCGCGGGCGCGCGCCATCCTCGACCAGGCGGCGCCGCTAGCCACCGGCAGCCACGCGGATGCGACGTCGTATGCGCTGGATGGCGCGGCGCTGTCGGTCGCGCTGAAGGACGGCACGAAGACCGGGCTGCGCAACTGGGAAAAGTTCGTCGGCTATCGGGGCGATGGTGACCACCTGACCGACGTGCTGCTGCGGCACCATGGGCTGCATATCGAGATCGTGATCGACCGGCGCCGCCCGATCGGCAAGGAGGATCCGGCCGGCGTGGCCGACGTGATGCTGGAATCCGCGATCACCACCATCCAGGACCTGGAGGACTCCATCGCCGCGGTCGATGCCGAGGACAAGGTTCTGGCCTATCATAACTGGCTGGGCCTGATGCGGGGCACGCTGCAAGAGACGTTCGAGAAGAACGGCCACATGCTGACGCGTCGCCTGCACACCGATCGCAGCTACCACAAGCCTGGCGGCGGCACGCTGTCGCTGTCGGGCCGCAGCCTGATGCTGGCGCGCAATGTCGGCCATCACATGTACACCGACGCGGTGCTCGATGCCGACGGGGGAGAAATCCCGGAGGGACTGCTGGACGCCGCGGTGACATCGCTGATCGCGCTGCACGATTTGAACAACACCGGTCCGCTGCGCAACTCGCGTGCCGGCTCGGTGTATATCGTCAAGCCGAAGATGCACGGGCCGGAGGAAGTGGCGTTCACCGACACGGTGTTCGGCCGTGTGGAAGATTTGCTGAGGCTGCCGCGCTACACGCTGAAGATGGGTATCATGGACGAGGAGCGGCGCACGTCCGCCAACCTGAAAGCCTGCATCTTCGCGGCGAAGCATCGCGTGGCGTTCATCAACACCGGCTTTCTGGACCGCACCGGCGACGAGATCCACACCTCGATTGAAGCCGGGCCGATGATCCGCAAGAGCGACATGCGCCACACGCCGTGGATCAAGGCGTACGAGGACCAGAACGTCGATATTGGTCTGGAGTGCGGGCTGCGCGGTAAGGCGCAAATCGGCAAGGGCATGTGGGCGGCGCCCGACCGCATGGCCGACATGCTGGCGCAGAAGATCGGCCATCCTCGGGCTGGGGCGAACACCGCGTGGGTGCCCTCGCCCACCGCGGCGACACTGCACGCGCTGCACTACCACGAGGTGGATGTCGCCGCGCGGCAGACCGAGCTGGCGACGCGTCCGCGCGCGCCGCTGGCCGATCTGCTGACACTGCCGTTGGCCGACCGGCCGAACTGGTCGCCCGATGACGTGCAGCAGGAGTTGGACAACAACTGCCAGGGCATCCTCGGCTATGTGGTGCGCTGGATCGATCAGGGCGTGGGATGTTCGAAAGTGCCGGACATTCATGATGTCGGATTGATGGAGGATCGCGCGACGCTTCGCATCTCGTCGCAGCATATCGCCAACTGGCTGCATCACGGGGTGACGACCGAAGCGCAGGTGATCGCGACGCTGCGTCGCATGGCGGAAGTGGTGGACCGGCAGAACGCCGACGATCCGCTCTACAAGCCGATGGCACCGGGGTTCGACGGCGTGGCGTTCAAGGCGGCATGCGACCTGGTGTTCAAGGGCCGCGCACAGCCGAACGGATATACCGAGTTCATCCTGCATGCGCGGCGACGGGAAGCGAAGCGCGGTTAGTTCTCGCCCCCAACCACAGCCCCTCGTCATGGCGGCCCCCGGGTCAAGTGCCCGGTGGCCCGCCATGACGACGGAAGCAGCGTGTGGCGCGGCGTCTGCGTCACAGCGATATATCGATCCGGCCGGACTCGCTCGACGCATCGCGACGGCGCGCCGACAGCGGCATCGACCTGATGCTGCCGCCGAATTTTATTTTCGTGACGTTGCGGACAGGCAAAGCCAGGCCGACCTGATCAGGCCCGATTCGGTTCGTTTGACTCAGGTCAATGCCACTGCCCCAGGGCCTGTCTATTCGCGCCCATCATGGCCGCGATGACATAGGGGTTCGTTGCGACCGAGGGAGGTTCGATGGAACAGCGCCTGCTTGTGGTGGATGATAACCCAAACCTGACAAGAATTGTCGCCCGGATGGCGGAGCCGTTGGGACTTACGACATAAATATGCAATGATCCCCACGACGCATTCGACGCATTCATTGAATTTAATCCGGATATCGTCATGGTGGATATGTGCATGCCGGAAAAGGATGGCATCGATGTGCTGGACGAGATCCTTCTGACGGCGATTCCGGTGAAGGTTCTGGTTACTTCAGGTCATGGTCGGGACTTGCTGCGGCTCGCCGAGGGAGTGGCAACGTTTCACGCAAGTCCGGACGTTGCGAGCGTGCGCAAGCCATTCCGTCGTGCGGAACTTGTCGACGTGCTTACCCGGCTCATGTCCTAGTCGATACCGGCGCAGCGATCTGCGAGCGAGCAGTCGGACCGGAAACCGTCTGCGCCGTTCCGGCGCGACGACCTGGCGTTAGCAACTCTTGGATCCGGACCGCGAACGGCAACGCGGCTCGGTTCACCATCACCCGGGCCGGCTCGGCCGATCCCCCTACCCCGCCCGCACCCGCACATCCGCGACCCCGGCCATCTGGTGCTCCACCAGCCGCGCATACACGCCCCGCCGGGCAAGCAACTCCGCGTGCCGGCCGGCCTCGATCACCCGCCCCGCCTGCAACACGAGAATAAGGTCCGCGGCGCGGATGGTGGACAGCCGATGCGCCACCACGATCGTCGTCCGGTCCTCCATCAGCGCGTCCAGCGCCGCCCGCACCTGCGCCTCGCTGATCGTGTCCAGGTGCGAGGTCGCCTCGTCCAGCACCAGTAGCGGAGCATCCTTCAGGAAAGCCCGCGCGATCGCCACCCGCTGCCGCTGCCCGCCGGACAACTGCACGCCGCGCTCGCCGACGCTGGTCGCCAGCCCCTCCGGCAACTCGGCGACGAACTCCGCCAGCGCCGCCCGTTCCAGCGCCTGCGCGACCTGGTCCGGCGTCGCGTCCGGCCGCGCCAGTCGCACATTGGCGCCCAGCGTATCGTTGAACAGGTAGGTATCCTGCGCCACCAGCGCGACGCGCCCGCGCAGGCCATCCAGCGTCAGCTCCCGCAGATCGACCCCATCCAGCCGGATTTCTCCCCGGTCCGGGTCCCAGAACCGCAGCAGGAGATTAGCGATCGTCGTCTTGCCGGCGCCGGACGGCCCGACCAGCGCCACCGTGGCACCTGCCGGCACCGCGAACGCCACGTCCGACAACGCCGGGCGCACCCGGCCTGGATAGGTGAAGCTGACGTGATCGAACCGCAGCGCCGACCCTCCCACCGGCGCCGCCGGCACCAGCGGACCGTCGGTGATCACCACCGGTTCCGCATGCACCACATGCAGCCGCCGCGTCGAGGCGATGGTATCGGCAAGCTGCCGCCCCACCTGAGCGATCTCCGACACCGGGAGAAACGCCGACACCGAGACCAGCACCAGCAACGGCAACATCGCCGGCGCGATCCAGCCATGCAGCACCAGCGGCGCGCCCAGTGCGGCCACCGCCAGCCCGCCCAGCCCAGTGGCGACCTCCAGCCCGGCGGTCTGCCGGGTCAGATCCTCCAGCAGTAGCAGCCGCGTGTCCTGGTAGCGGCGCACCGCGACCATGAAGGCCTGGCGCCGCCGCCCGGTCGCATCGAACGCGGCCAGTTCGGCCAGGCCCTGGATCGTCTCGGTGGCGAACGCCCCCAGTGCGCCCAGTGCGCCACGCGCCTCGGAGCCCAGCGCGTCGATGCGCCGCCGCCCCAGCACCGGAGAGGCGCCCGCATAGACCAGGAACGGGGCCAGTACGAGCGCCAGCGGCCAGCACGTAAGAGAAAGCGCCAGCAGCACCGCGGTCGGGATCAGCCCTGCGACGACCGCCGGACCGATGGTATGGGCAAAGAAATACTCAACGGTTTCAACGTCCTGCGTTGCCAGCGCGACCAGGTCGCCGGAGCGGCGGCGGAGGAGAAAAGCCGGCGCCAGCGCGTCCAGCTTGCAGAACAGGTCGATCCGCATCTCGGCGAGAAGCTGGTAGGCCATGGCGTGCGCCAGCCAGGACTCCAGCCAGTGCAGCAGCCCGGCCAGCGGCGCGGTGACCAGCAGGGCGGCGATCAGCGCCAGCGTCGGGGCGTGCGCGCGCACGGCGCCGATGATCAGCGCGCCGAACACGCCCACGCCGATAAATGCCACCACGCGGCCGATGCCGCAGAGCACGATCACGCCAAGCTGCCCCCGCCAGGGTCCCACGATGCCCATCAGGGTGCGGATGGTTTCCGGCCAAGTGACCTGGGCTGCGTCATCGGACAGCGGCCGCACCAGGGCGCTGGCGGCCTCCGCCGTCTCAACCGCGCGCGGGCCGTCGGTGCTCGGCAGGTCGCCGATCAATGCGTCGTCATGCTCCGCCAGTTGCGGGCCCATCAGGTCGCGATACGGGCCAACGACCGCGATCAGCGCGGCGTGGCGACCGCTCTGCACCACCGCGCCGTCCTCGAGGACGAGAATACGGTCGGCGCCGATCACGCTGGATAGCCGGTGCGCTAGGATGAGCGTGGTGCGCCCTGCCATCAGCCGGTCGAGCGCCTGCTGGATCACCGCCTCGTTCTCGGCATCGACCGAGGAAAGCGCCTCGTCCAGCACCAGGATCGGCGCGTCGCGCAGCAGCGCCCGGGCGATGGCAATGCGCTGACGCTGGCCGCCGGAAAGTTGGCTCCCCCGCTCGCCGATCACCGTCTCGTAGCCGTCCGGCAGCGCCATGATGAAGTCGTGGGCGTTGGCGGCGATAGCGGCGGCGATCATTTCTGACTCCGTCGCGTCGGGACGGCCGAGGCGCAGATTCTCCGCGATCGTGCCGTGAAACAGCATGGAGTCCTGCGACACCACCGCCACCATCCGGCGCAGCGCCTCGGGATCGAGCGCACGCAGGTCCTGCCCGTCGATGCGCACGCTGCCGGATTGCGGGTCGTACAGCCGCAGCAGCAGTCGCACGATCGAGGATTTTCCTGATCCGCTGGGCCCGACGATGCCCACCCGCTCGCCCGGTTCGATGACAAAGGAAAGGCCTTGATGCGCCGCGCGCCGGCCGCCGGGATAGGCGAAGCGCACGTCCTGGAACTCGACGCGCGGCCGCAGGCTGACGGTGGAGACCGGCCGCGGCGGCAGCGCGGGGGCGGTCTCCGGCGTCGCCAGCAGGGACAGAATGCCGTTCGCCGCGGCCTGGCCGTTCAGTCCCTGGTGCAGCACGGTGCGCAGGTCGCGTAACGGGCGAAAAATCTCGGTGCCGGCCATCAGTACGATCAGCAGAGCCGTCAGGCTCATCTCGCCGTGGCTGACGCGCCAGGCCCCGAGTGCCATCGCCAGCGCGGCACCCAACGCCGTGCCCAGATCGGTGAAGGCGCGGGTCAAGACGCTGATCGCCAGCACCCAGAACGTGCTGTCGCTCAGCGCCCGCGCCTTATCCGCCAGCATGCGGCCATACGCATGGCTCTGGCCGAATGCCTTCAGCGTCGGCAGGCCCTGCACCGCGTCGAGGAACTCTTCCCCGAACGCCTTGAACGCCGTCTGCCGCTCGCGCGAGGCGCGGCCGGAGCGCTCATGCACCAGCGCGGGCATCAGCAAGGTAAACAGTGCGGCGACCAGCATCACCGCGGCGACCGGCACGTCCCAGAACGCGATGAACGCGAAGATCGCAACCGGCGCGGCGATGGCAATCGCAACTTGCGGGATGTACTGGCCGAAGAAGCTCTGCAATTGCTCAACGCCGTCCACCATCGACAGCATCACGCCGCCGGTGCGCTCGGCGCCGAACCAGGCCGGGCCGAGCGCCACGATCTTGTCGTACAGCCGGCCGCGCAGCGTCTCCTGCACGCGCATCGCGGTGCGATGGGCAACCATGGTGCGGGTGTGGTCGAGCGCTGCGCGCAGCACGATGGCAACACCGGCACCGGCTAGCGGCCAGATCAGCACGGCGGCCGGCGCGCCCTGGAACACGCCCGCCAGGAAGCGCCCCAGGAAAACGAAGCGGGCGATGCCGAAGATCAGCGCGAACAGACCCAGCAGGACCGAAAGCGCGATGCGCAGCCGGTGGCCCTGGGTCATGCGCCAGAGGGTCAGGTCGAAATGCATGAATCCGGTCTCCTCGCCCGTGCACATCCTGTGCGTCGGCGGCGCGCCGTGCAAACGCATGTTTTTCAACCGCTGTTGAGCTAGATTGCACGGCGATGAACGAGCGGATTCCTCCTTTGGCCGCCTTGCGCGCCTTCGCCGCGGTCGCCCGGCATGGCAGTTTCGCGCGCGCCGCCGAAGTACTGCATGTCAGCACCAGCGCCGTCAGCCACCAGGTTCGCGGGCTGGAGGACACGCTCGGCGCGACGCTGCTGACGCGGGCGCGCAACGGCGCGGGCCGCACGGCGGTCACGCCGGAGGGCGCGGCGCTGCAACGCGCGGTAGACCAGGCTTTCGCCCAGCTTGGCGCGGCCTGCGAGGCGGTGCGGGAGCGGCGGAAGCGGCCGGTGCTGGCGATCTCGGCCAACGGCTCGATTGCGTCGCTATGGCTGGCGCCGCGCCTGGCCGCCTTCGCCGCGCGGCATCCATCGGTACAGTGGCAAGTCCGCGCCATCGAGGACGAAGCACCGGACATGCTGCGCCAGGGTCTCGACCTGGCGATTTTGCGCGTGCCACGCGGCGCATTGCCGGAGGGCGACCTGCTGCTGTTCAGCGAGACCGTTTTTCCGGTGTGCAGCCCGTCGCTTGGATTGAAGCTCCGGTCCCAGGACCTGCTGCGGCACAACCTGCTGCAGGAGGATCACGCCGCCAGCCCGGAGAAGGACTGGTCCACCTGGCTTGAGTTGCTGGGCCTGGGGACCGGCGCCGGGGTCACGATCGTGCGGTTCAGCACGTTCAACGCCGCGATCGCGGCGGCAATCGCCGGCGCCGGGATCGCGCTGGGCCGCCAGCCGCTGATCGACTTCGACCTGGCGGGCAACCGGCTGGTGCGGTTGTTCCCCGATCGGATGCTGCCGGGCTCGTCGGACTTCGTGATCCGCCGCCGGCCCGGCACGGCGCGCGACGGGCACGTGGCGCCGTTGCTTGCGTATCTGCTGGAATCGGTGGCGGCACGATCCGGCTGAACCAGCCATCAGCATAATGGAAAGCTGCGCTCGGGAGCTGACTCAGCGATCCGTACTCCGGAACGGCACGCATCTGTTCGATGTCGCGCGCAAGACGGTGTGCGTGATTCGGAACCGGACTATGACCCGGCATCCGAGGCAACGAGGTCAGCAGGGCGACAAAAGAGTCCGCCGCACCGACCGCTGCGTAATAAGCTCCAGACGCACTGCTTCATCTCAGCTTCCGTGGGTACCGGAGGTGACCGTGGAGAGGATCATGCCGCCCGACATCGCCGGCTGTTTCGCTCGATCCCTATGGGCTTCTTTGCTCGTCGCGTTTATGCTGGGCGGTGCGGCACCACGTTATGCCTGCGCCATGGCGATCACCGTATCGGGTGACCAACTCATTCTCATCGGGCCGGTGGTGAACGGCGATTTCGCTCAGGTCCAGGATCGTCTCGCGCATGCACCCCAAGTGACCACGGTGATCCTGCGCGATTCGCCCGGCGGCGATATCGACACCGGCTATCGCCTGGGGGAGCAGTTCCGCGCCAGGGGCCTGCGCACCGCCGTCTCCGGCTTTTGCTATTCCTCCTGCTCACGTCTGTTCCTCGGCGGCAAAGTGAGAGTGTTCACCGACGACGCTCCGCCGAACGCCACCGACGTCGGTTTTCACGGGCATTACAATGGCAACGGTAACTTACTGCCGGACGTCGTCGCGCGATTTGGATTGAAGGACTGGATCGTCCGCTACTCCGACGGCAAAGCGGATCCGGCGCTCGTCGAGCGCTGGATCAACATCCCGGTCAATATCGGCATGATCCACTTCTTTCATCCCGGCCTGGTACAGCACGGCGGCGTTTCCACCTTCATGTGCCAGGGGCCAAATCCACCGGGAAAAACCGTGTTCGACTGCGAGCCGATCGCCAGGACCGCGCTCGACCTCGGCATCATTACGTCGCTCGACGTCATCAGCAGCAATGACTTCATGGCAGCCCGCGCGGCAATGCCGCGGTCACTCGCGCCATCCGGCTACGCGCGGATCGGCGAAGTGGACAAGGTGCCCCTGGTAGTCCCGCAAGGCATAGGGGAGTACAGGCGGTTTCTTGCCGCCGGTCCGCCGCGCGCCTTCGCGGTTGCGCCCGATCGCAGCCACTGGGCCTGGAATTCCGGCATTGCCAATGCAACGGCCGCCGCGCTTGTGCGCTGCGCCGCTCGCGCCGGACAGCCATGCAGCCTGTATGCCGTGAACAACGATGTCGTCTGGAGCAATCGCTGAGCAGGTGGCCATTGGCAACCACGCAAGACATGTGGCCGACCGGGCGGTAGCTTGGCGTGACGCGACAACGCGTCCATCAAATGATTGTAGCCCTGTTGGAACGCGATTTCATACGGTCAGCCGACCGGCAATACCCCACCTCAATTATAGCGCTCAAGAGCGACCCTTCGCTGTTGCTGCGGCCGGAGCAGGAGCGTTTGCTGAACCGGTTCCCCGAATTTAAGGCAACGACACTGTCCAGGATTGTGAACCTGGCCCACACGCCGAGGGAGAAGGTTGCCACGATCGCCGATTCCTTGCTCAACGCGGGTCTCATCGAGAAAACCGGTGTGGCAACCCGGGGCGAATTGTATCGGCTGACGGCGGCGGGCGCGGGGCATTGGCAACGATCAGCGAGCCTGATCCAGGCAGATGCCCCGCCGCCGCCGCCTTTGCCATTCCGGTCTGATCGGGTCCGCAGCGTGCTGTCAGACCTGGAAAGCCACGGGCCAACACGCACGTGCGACATTGGCCTGCGGTTGGGGGTTCCGCAGCCGTCGATCAATGCTCTCATGCAGAATCTCAAGCGCAAGGGCGTGGTCCGCAACCAAACCGACGCGCGGTGGGCCCCCTGTGTGCTGACCACTGACGGCCGCCAGACACTGGCGGCCATGCTGAGCCAGGCAAAGTCGCCTTCGCCAGGAGCGTAGGGCCTGCGGAGGCACCAGCAAGTCGTTTCGGGCGGCGCGCCTGCCACCCCAGGTCATGCCGCGCGACGCATGATTCGGCAGTCAGACCTCGCCATCGGGCGCGACGGCACTTTGCATGTGCTCGAAACCAAGCGCGTTCCTACAGATGCTGCGTGATGTACGGCGGCAAGTTGAACGCGCCGACGTGAATTTCCGGCGTCCAGTACCGCGTCGTCCCCAGAATCCCCGCCGCCGCTGCACGGGTGCGAATCTCCGCCACCGGCACGCGCGCCAACGTGGCGTCCTTCGCCGCCCAGCCCAGCGTCATGAACCCGCCCACATAGGTCGGCACCGCCGCGACATACGCCGTCACGTGCGGAAAGAACTTCGCCCGCCGCGCACTGGTCTCGCGCAGTTCGTCGGCCTGCATGAACGGCACGCCGCACTGGTTCACCACCAGCCCGCGCGGCGTCAGAATCCGCGCGCAGTTCTCATAGAACGAGTCGGTAAACAGCACCTCGCCAACGCCGATCGGGTCGGTCGAATCGACGATGATCGTGTCGAACGACGCATCCGGCGCACGTTTCACATAGTCGATCCCGTCGCCAACAATGGCGTCGGCGCGCGGATCGTCCCACGCATCGCCGGCAATGCCTGGCAGAAACTGCTGCGACAGCCGGATCACCTCGCCATCGATCTCCACCATCACCGCGCGCCGCACCGTGCTGTGCTGCAACACGCGGCGCAGCACGCCGCCGTCACCCGCGCCGATGATCAGCACATCCGCCGCCGCGCCGTGCGCCAGCAGCGGCACGTGCGCCAGCATCTCCTGATAGACGAACTCGTCCGCCTCGGTGATCTGGATCACGCCGTCCAGCGCCATCACCCTGCCGTGCGACGAACTTTCGAAGATGACGATGTCCTGGAAGTCGCTCTGCACCCGCGCCAACTCGCGCTTCACCAGGAAGCGCTGGCCCCAGTCCGGATACAGCGTTTCGTTGACCCAGCTATCCGTAGCCATCACCCGTCTCCAAGCAAGCGCGCCGGCCCGGAGACAAGCTCCGGACCGTGCCCAGCACAACAGATAGTCCGGTTACGCGATCAGCCCGCGTCGCTGTTCCGACAGCAAGATCGACGCCGGCCGGAACGCCGCCTTCAGCACCGGCAGCGACTCGTACGGATTGCATGAACCGCACATGAAGATGTCGATCGCGGCGAAATCGCGCTCGGGCCAGGTGTGGATCGAGATGTGACTCTCTGCCAGCACCAGCACGCCGCTCACGCCACCATCGGGACCGAAGTGATGGAAGTGGCTGTGCAGGATCGTCGCTTTGGCCGCCTCGGCCGCGTCACGCAACGCATTGTCGATCAGCGCCGGATCGGTGAGGCAGCGCGCGCCCCAGAAATCCAGCAGCAGATGCGTGCCGGCGAACGTCACGCCGTCCTTCTCGACGAAATAGTCCTTCTGGGCTTCCGGCCCCGTAGATGCCTGGTTGCTGCTCGGAAGATCCGAGACCATCCCCAGCGGATCGAGTGATGGGCTGAACATGTCCATCGAGCTCCCCTTCCCTGCCAGTAGACGGCCTGTTGGACGCGCGCATACAGCCCGCGCGGCGTCCCCTGGGGCCAAGGAGGCGGAACATGGGGAAAGGGGGGGGCAGGTGCAAGAGGAAATCTGCCTTTACGGGCGCCTCGACGCTCACCCTACCTTCTCCCGCTAGCGGGAGAAGGAAAATCATTGTGGCTGCATCGCCTGCAGGTTGGCCGGCAGGGCACGGGCATAACCGACCTCGCGCCCCGCGCGAGCCAGATCGGCGGTGCCGTGCACCGGGTCGGCCGTCAGCAGGCGGAACATGTCGGCCAGCGGGCCGGCGCCCATCCGCGCTTCCTGCCGCTGGCGTAGCGCCACGAGCGTCGCCTCGTCGCCAGCGCGGGCCGCCGCGGTCGCCAACCGCAACAGCAGGCGGCGCGCGTTGTCGTCGAGATCGCCCGCCTCCGGCACGGTCTTCGCCACGTAGTCGACCAGTGCCCGATCCGCCCCTGCCCAGTCCTTGGCCTGTTCCAGAATGGCAGCGCGCGTCGCCTCCGCCTTGACCGAGTCAAGCCCGGCAAGCGTACTGATCGCGCCGGCGACATCACCCCAGTGCGCCTGCGCGTCGGCACGCAACAGGACCCGCTGTTCGGCCAGCGGCGCCGGAAGGCCGGCGGCATCCGAAGCGGCCAGCGCCGCCAGGGCGCCACTCGCATCGGACTCACCCAGGCGCAACGTCGCGAGACGGGCCCCGAAAGCCGCCCGCCCGGGGCCAGCGGGCACCGCGCGCATCAGCTTGTCCAGCACCGGGCCGGCGCGGTTCGGCAGGTCGAGGGCCAGTAACCGGTCGGCGAGCCTGGCCTGCATGGCGTCGCCCTCCTGCGTGTTCGGCACCAGGTCGGCGTTTTCGTCCACCAGCGCGACGAACTCCAGCGGCGGCAGCTTGTCCGTCGAATCGTCGAGCAGCAGCGCATCGAAGCTCGCTTGCAGCCTGGCGTGGATCGCCTTGGTGTCGTCGGGGAACAACGCCTCGCTGTCGCGCAGCAACGCCAGCGCGGGGCGCCATTCGCCAAGTTGCTGGCGCAGGCCGGCAAGCTTCTCGCGCAGGGCGAGCTCGCGCTGGTCACCCCGCCAGGCGTACAACAGCTTATCGAACGCTTCGGCCGCCTGCCTTGTGTCGAACTTGCCGGTCGCGAGCCGCAACTCGACCGCACGCACGGCGGCGCGGGCGCCAGTGCGCTGGTCATGGCCGGCCGCCAGGACATCGTACTGGGCGAGCGCCGCGTCGGTGTCCCCCGTCGCCTGCGCCAGCATCGCGCCCGCCAGGTCTAGCCCCGGCAGGCCCTTGCTCTGCGCCAGCAGCTCCTTGGCGTCGCCATTGGCGCCACCCTGCACCATGGTTTCCACCGCGAGCGGCAGCAGCCTGTCGCGGATCGGTGGCGGATAGGACAGCAGCAGCGGCGCGGTGCTGGCCAGCGCGGCGGCCGCAAGCTGCGACGTGTCATCCAGCATGGCAACGCGCAGGGCGCGCCACAGCACGATCTCATCGGTGCCGTTCAGGCGGGGGTCGTCAATGCCGTCCGCCTCGGCGGGCCGTCCGGCAAGCATTGCGGCAACCGCCGTCAGGCCGGTCACATCGGCCGAGGCAGCCTCCCGCGGATCGTCGGCCGCGGCGAGCTGCAACAACGCCTCGGCTTCGGCGCCCATACCAAGGCCGACCATGCTGATCGCCGCCACGCGCCGCTTGGGTCCGCGCGCCAGCAGAGGCACCGCGGCCGCCTCAGCGGTTTCCGCCGACAGTCGCTGGGTCAGTTGATCGACGGGCAGGCGCGGAAAATCGAACCGTCGCGTCAGAGCCGTGGGATTGCTCAACGAGTCCGGGTCGTTGCGCGACGTCGCCAGCGGATCCGGCGCGGTGGTCAGCGCGAACCCATCCGGAGCGGCGCGTAGCGCGACTGTGTCGGAAAGCGGGGCGGCGACGACACCTTGCGCGGTCGGCAGCAACGCGAACTGCGCCGTGCGGAACAGCGTGAGCATGCCCTGGCCGGGCTGAAGCTGCGTCCCAACGAGCAATGTGCCCCCGGTCACCGGATCGGCAATGGTGAGCACTCTGCCGGGCTCCCGTGCGGCAACGCTGAGTAGCGTATCGCCCGATTCGGGTGCGAAGGGCTGCGGCCGTGGCGGAACCGCAAGCGCGGCGACGGTCCAGCCTTGCGGCGTCTTCGACAGGGCGACCGTGGTGCCCGGCGGCGGCGTGATGCGGATTAGCGTACCGGCCGGTAGCACCTCCACCCGTGCCCCGGCAAACGCTGGATTGGATTGCAGGGCGGCCAGGTCGATCGGGCGGCGCTCGTCGAACACCACCAGGGTCTCGCCGCGACGGCGGAAGACCGCGGCCCCGACATTGCCGGAGAATGGCACCGAGAACGCCGCGTCCTTGGTGTCCGGCGCCAGCGCTACCGGTAGCGCAACTAGGGCGATCGGTTCGGTGGGCGCCGGTGTCGCGGCGTCGGCGGAAACCTGCTCCGGCGGCGGCGGCGGTGGTGGGACAGACACCGGCCCGGCAGCCAGCGCCGGAGGGGTGGAGGCGGCCAGCGGTTGCGCCTGCGCCGCCGCGGCGACGGCCGGACGCGCCGGCAAGGCGGCCGCATGCGGCTTCGACGCGGCCGGCGCGGGTGGCGGTGAGGGCGACACGCGCCCGGCCGCCGGCGTCCTCGGCGCGGGATCGCCGCCCGCCGGTGTGGGATCGAACACGTCGACCACCACATGATCGCCGAGCCGTCCGTCGTGGAACGTGGCACCCGCGGCGACGGTCAGCACCGCCTTCGTACCGTCCGCATGCAACGCCGCCACGTTGTGGGGAAGCTTGGGGTCGCCCGTCAGGGCCACGTCGTCGGCAAACTGCACCGTGAGGTGGTCGCCGTCGCGCACCACCCGGTAGGACGCGCCCGGCGGCGCATCGAACACCATGCGCCCGAAGCCGGGATGGTTGCCGGAGCGGATCGTCACCGCGACGGTGTCGGCGGCGGCGAAACCCGGCCCGAATAATAGAGCGGCAAAGAGCAAAACGCCAAAAACCTCTCCCGCAACGCGGGAGAGGTCGCCGCGTAGCGGCGGGTGGGGGTGATCGGGTCGCCCGGCTGCTATGCCGACGGCCGGCCCAACAGGATTGTGTGCCGGCTGTGGCAGCCTCATCCGCCGCTTCGCAGCGACCTCTCCCGCGTTGCGGGACAGGGTATCGACATACCGGCTCACTCGAAACTGGCCAGCAGTTTATCGATGTCCGACTGGTCCATCGCCATCGCCGGAAGCTGCGGCCCGTTCATCAGTACCGCCTCGCCCTGCACGCTTTCCACCACCACGGCCTCACCGCCCGACTCGCCGAACATTGTGACGAGCTGGCCGACCTTGGTTTCGATGATCTTCAGTGTGTTGACCACCTTGGTGATGCGCTGGCCGGTGATGTCCTGGAAGCCGCACGCCTCGTAGATGCGTGTGGTGGCATCCTGCAGTTGCGCAGCCGGCTCGCCAGCCAGATGCTCGGCGACGGCGTCGAGCGTTTCGCAGGTTTCCAGGATCGCGTGCGTTGCCGAGGCGGTATGCGCGACAATCGCGTCCAGCTCGTCGGTGGCGAAAGGGATGTCGCTTAGGTTGATGTCGTCCACTCGCAAGGCGGCGATCTCCGCCTTGGCGGAGGCAATGGTGCGGCCGAGCGATTCCACCTCGGTCAGCAGCGAGGTTTCCTTGGCGGTCAGGTCGCCGCTCATTGTCGCCAGGACCGCGCGCACCACGTCGGCCACCATTTCGGGATCGCTCGTGACGTAGCGCTCGCGAATCGCGACGAGCCGCTCCGCCAGGGCAGCGCCCACCTTGTCCTTTTTGTCAGGCATGCGTCAGCACCTTTTCGATTTTCTCGCGCAAGGTTTCCGCATTGAACGGCTTGACGATGTAGTTGGAGACGCCGGCCTGCTTGGCGGCCACCACGTTCTCCACCTTGCTTTCGGCGGTGATCATGATGAACGGCATGCCCTTCAGGCGGGAGTCCGCGCGCACCTCTTGCAGGAGCTGCAGCCCGGTCATCGGCGCCATGTTCCAGTCGCTGATCACCAGGCCGAAATTGCCGCTGCGCAGCTTGTTCAGCGCCTCAGCCCCGTCGCTGGCTTCCTCGACGTTGTTGAACTCGATCTGCTTGAGCAGATTGCGGATGATCCGCAGCATCGTCTTGTAGTCGTCCACGATGAGGACGTTGATCGATTTGTCCATCGACATGGGCCT
>Ga0209415_10001051_pt1 | contig 52603 bp, 46 predicted proteins | sample PeaSoiSIISIP2007_FD_187696 | JGI IMG/M metagenome (GOLD analysis project Ga0209415, IMG submission 187696) | Peat soil microbial communities from Weissenstadt, Germany - SII-SIP-2007 (SPAdes) (version 2) | ecosystem: Environmental > Terrestrial > Soil > Wetlands > Peat | place: Germany... | reverse complement strand
CGCTTCGCGAACCGCTGCGCAAAGTAGAACACCAGCGGTGGAATGTCCTCACCACGTTCGCGCAGCGGCGGAATCCGGACGGGGAACACGTTGAGGCGGTAGTACAAATCCGACCGGAACTCGCGTTTACCGACTAGCTCTTCGAGGTTGCGGTTCGTGGCGGCGATTAGTCGGAAATCGACCCGGATCGTGCGCGTGCTGCCGAGACGCTCGATCTCGTGCTCCTGCAGCACTCGCAGCAGCTTCGACTGCAGCTCGAGCGGCACATCACCGATCTCGTCGAGGAACAGGGACCCCTGGTGCGCGAGCTCGAACCGTCCCACTTTCTGGGAGAGCGCGCCCGTGAAGGCGCCTTTCTCATGGCCGAACCATTCGCTTTCGAGCAGGCCGGCGGGGGAGGTCGTGCAGTTCACCGTCACCAGCGCGCGGCTGCGGCGGTCGCTGGCGGCGTGCAACGCACGCGCGAGTAGTTCCTTGCCCGTACCCGTCTCGCCGAGGAGCAGCACCGTGGCGGCGACGGTACTGACCTCGTCCAGGACGCGCTGCAGCGCCTTGCTCTGACCGACGATCTCTTCGAACTGATGGGTGCCGCGGATTTCTTCCTGCAGGTAGACGTTCTCGCGCGCGAGCCGCTCCTTCAGCGCGGCAATCTCGTCGAACGCGGTGGCATTCTCGAGCGCGATCGCGATCTGCGCGGCGACCTGGGTGACGCGGTCCAACTCCTCCTTCGTGAGCGGAACCGGTGTCAAGCGGCCCAGCGAGAGCACGCCGAGCACACGGTGAGGTGTCGACAGCGGGGCGTTGCAAATTCGCTTCACGCCTGACGCCTTGACGTGCGCGAGCAGCGCTTCCCAGCCGGTCGGGTCCGCGTATTCGACGTCCACGTCGACGGTGCGATCGGGTGGGGCCAGCCACGATTTGTACGGTTCCGCGTCAGGACGGATCAGTTCGGCCAAGTGTTCGGGCCAGGCCAGGGCTGTCGGATCGATCACAAACGGCCCCAGGCGCCTCCGCTCATCGAAGAGATACATGTTCGTGTGGTCGTGCGGGACGATCCGCCGGACGTTCGTGGCGATGACCGCGCGCAGCGCGGCGACGTCGCGCTTGGTGACGACGGCGTTGGTCACTTCGAATAGCGTTCGCCAGCGCTCGTGCTCCACTGCAAGCGCTCGCTCGCGTGCGACGGCCGCCTCCTGATGGCGCAGGTTGTCGATCGCGAGGGCCATGTGGTGGCCGGCGAGCTGGAGGAACGGGAGATCCCAGGTCGCCGGCGTCTCGTCCGCATCGATGTGTAACCGGGCGAACGCGACAACTCCAACCGGTCCGAAGCTGCTGACGAGCGGCACGACACAGACCGAGCCTGCGCCACCAGACTGCAGCGAAGCTAGCAACGGATCGTGCTCACTATTGGGTTCCAGCGATTCGAACACGATCGGGCATTTCCCCTCGAACGTCGGAACGCCGGTCAATTGACTCTCGACGAACGGCGACACAGCCGCCTGCACGCTGATCGTGTAGAGCGTCGCTGCGTTCGAATCGGCTCGCGGCAGGGCGACGCCCATCGTGTGAAAGGGCACGATGCGTCGAACGGCCGCCGCGAGGTCAGGCAGGAGTTCCGCGAGCCGCGTGTGACGGACCGCGGCGTCCATGACGCCCGACAACGAACTGACCGGCTCGTCGGCGGCCGTGGCGGAGGCATCGCTGGTCCCGGGTAATAACGGCATAACCACGCTGGCATCGGAACGAACGGGGGACTGGTGCCTGAGTGTCGGTGCGGAGCATCTTGGCGCGAACGTGCTGTCGCGTGCAAGTCGGATCGAGCTCGAGTCGAAGCTGCTGCGCGCGCCGCAGGAGCGCGAAATCGAGCGCTTGGGAAGCACGCGAACCATCCGGGTCGATTCCGGCTTATCGCCGCCACCAACGGAATCCCGGCATCATAGGCCCCACACCCGCCGTCTTCCTCCCGCTGACTGCTATAAGTCTCGTGCCTTGATTTCGTCACGACGCAGGCCGCGTCGCACTCGCCGCAATCGCGCAAGCCCGTGCGCCACAACGGGATTGCGGGTCTCTGTCCCGCAGGCCCGCTGGAACGGCGCTTGCTGACTCCGAGCGCCGAAAGGGGAGGTACCGTGATGATCAAACTCCACACGGGAGTTGCAGCATGTGCCTTCGTCGGCATGTGTGCCTGCGGATTGTCGGGGACCCGGGTCAGCGCGCAGGAACCGGCGAAGCAGGCGACCGCCGCGAAGGACGCCCGCAGCCGCGCGGCACCGGGATACAGGCAGGATCGTCTGGGTCCGGGCATAGCCCCTGAGGCGGGCAGACCTTCGGAGTGGTAGAGAGCGGAGTCGAGGGGCTGGCTGCACGTATGGGGGTCGAGCACCCCCGCCGGGAGTTCGTGGAACAGGCCGTCATTCGCAAACGCGCCATCCCGGCCGACCACACCGAGATGGCCGCCGAGGAGACGTCCGATCTGGAGACAGACAACCTGTCTGGTCGTCTGCACGACCCTCATCCCCCACGGCAGGCCGCCAGCCGGGTCCGGAACCGCGACCGGCAACAGGTACGCCACGCCATAGCGGCGTACGGTGCCCGCAACTGGAACCCCGACGCCCTTCCCGGCGGACGCTCCTCCTTCGACGCCGTTCCCGGCTCCTGGCGACCGGCCACCGATGATCCGGCTCGCAGCCAGCGCCGCGACCGCAACGAGCAACACGCCCGCCAGGATCGCGGCCAGCAGCGGGATCGGGCGCCTACGTAGCGCAGCGCGAAGGGCAGGTTCAACTCTCCGAAACCACATATTCTGCTCATCCCCACCACATCGAGGTGACACCGTACGGGTCCCCGACACGGTCGACGGGAAAGCCGCGCCAGCTTGATATAGAAATGCTACACCAACGTTTATTTTCGGCTGGTGCCATGCGATTCCGTCCGAGCGGCCACGTGCCGGAGCGGCCGGCGTCGTCGATTGTGGCTCGCCATGTGGCCAGTGCGCAGCGCGTCTCCGTCTGTGACTCGTTGGTCCACCAGCCTTCCATTTGCCCGTCAACCTGTCCGGCCCATTGACGAGCACCGAGCGGAGCGGGGTCAAGGCCGTGGGATGGCGCGGCTTGGCACAGGGAGTACGGTCGCGCCTGCGGGTACGTCGCTTGTGACAATCGCGCCCGCGCCGATCTTGGCCTCCTCGCCGATCGTCAAGGTTCGGCCCGTAGGGCACATAACGATCGCATGCGCGCCAATGACAGCGCCGCGGCCGACGCGCACGCCAGTATGCATGGCGATCTCCTTATCGTTCCAGGAGGCGATCGTTGCGTACTGCCAGATCTGAACCCAGTCACCTAGCACGGTGGTTCCATGTATCACGACGCCGAGCCCGCCATGGGCGAAGTTGACGTGGCCCTCCAGCCGCACCTCGGGCTCGAGTATTGCTCCGAAGGCGAGGAATATGACGGCCTTGAGTGCCCGCGCCGCGCGCCGATATCCGTGCCGCTGGCACCATTTGCTCATCTTCCACAGTCGAAAGGCGATCACTACTCAGGCCCCCGCAGCCCTTCCGCGCCGATGGCTCGGTGCTCGATATGGGTCGTATTCCAGGACACTCAAGACTTCAAGCGATGCTTCGCGGATCACGACCGTCCCTTCGCCGCTCAGCAGGCCCGTCACCGCCGACGCACTCGCGGTGACCTTGACCGGTCTTCCCCGAATCGACACACGCCACATCGGTCGAAGCCGGCGCATGACCAAGCACCAGTCTTCCCCCGTCGTCCACATACCCTCCGCCGGACCCGTCCAGCTATCCGAACAGACCGGTTCCGCCGACGCCACCCCAGGAGCCACCACCGCCAGGATCAGCAAACAGGAGACCAGGAAGCCCGCCGCGGCGAGCAGCACTCCGCGGCCGCCGCCGGACGCACCGGCCCTGTTCACGAGGCCGTTGCGACGACGTGCTAGCGGTGCGTGTGGCGCCCGGTCAGACATGCTGCCTCCTCGCGTCATACATCGCTGAACCCGCCGCGCATCGCGGCAGAACCCGCGGCAGCCTAAGGCACCAGTTGAGCAGCCAGCTCACGACCGCAAACACCAGGTCGAACCCGCTCCATAAACAACGGCGGTGATCCTAAGCAGATCAACTGCTGCCGTCAAGGAGCCCTCGAGGAAAGACCCATCCCGGACCCCGCAATTACCTCGAAGTAGAGACGATCCCCGGTTGGTCGGAAGCGGCGCGGACCTCGCACTAGACGCTGGACACCGGCATTTGCCGCAGCCGCCACGAGCCGATCGGACGCTTCCGACCGGGATGCCGGAGTCTTGCTGAGGGGCGCCGTCCAACCCGGGCGGACGCCCCTCAGCTTGGAGCCCAGACGCGCCACGGACACGCTTTCGTGGACGCGACGCTGCACCCCAACATGGGCGCCGTTCGGGATATGAGGGGGGCGCCCAAGCCGCAAGCTTTCCTACCCGCCCCTGGCAGGCGGGCAGTACACGTTGAAGATCGGTCTGACGATCCTCGCAGGCCGTCAGTCCCTGACGCGCCCGCTCGCCGGGCGCAGAGAAATAAACGGCGGCGGGTAGGCTAGCGCACCTCGCCGCTGGCTGTCGATGAGGCGATCCGGCCGGCCGCTCTGAGTGGGCGGGAATCCGCACCGAGCACGGTGCAAGCGAGCGCTCCGGGAGTGGCGCGGAGCCGCGTACGCGGGCGCACAGGGTTCGACCGCTGCTGCCGCACAGATCACCTTGTTGATGTGCTCGTTGGTCCTCCTTCGGTTGGTGTGCTGGGCCATCGTGATTGTCCGCGTCGGTCGGCAGCGCGAGGTCGAGCGTCGCCGCAGGGCGAGCGTTGGCTGACCGCTGTACCCAACGCAAGGCGACGCGAGAGCGGTGCTGCGCCAACACGCGGCCGGGCGCGACGCGTGGAGATCATCAGGTTGTGGCACGCAGCATCGCGGGGGCGCTGTTCCGACGGCTGGTCGGCGGTCGGTGTATCTCCGGTGCACTGTTTATATTGAGCGGGAGCGTCCCACCGAATGCGAACGGCAGCTCGACTTCGCCGCAATGCAGGCCGCCGCGAAACGACCCCCGCACCCGGCACGCTCACGCCAGCGCCATCACGCGGTCGCCGACGTGCAGCAGCGCATCCGGGTGCCCCCCGACCTCGGTCCTGTGACCGCGCGCTCGGCCGAGACGAGCGAGCCGACCCTGAGCGCGCGCTCTCCGTCAGCCTGATGACCAGCGGCAAGCCGATGCTGCACCCTGCGCTGGGCGATCTGTGGCTGCTCACCCGGACGATCGGCCAGGAGGCGCCGAAGGTGCCGCGCAGGGGAGGGTGGTTCACAGAGGGCTAGCGCTTCCCGGTCCGTACCTGAATGCGCTGCGCGGCGAGTGTCAGCCGGGGTCTTCCCCGCCGGCGAGGAAGTGCAGGCGGTCGACCGCGTGCTGTGCCTCCTCGGCTAGGCCGCTCTTCTGCGCCGCCGCAAGCATTCGCTCAGCGCGCTCGGCCCCGATCATCTCGAAGACCGCCGTGAGGCGCTCGTCGCCCTCCATCACGAACACCACCCGCAACAGATCCTCGTCGCCGAGCGCCTGCACGCAGCGGCTGAGCGCCGGCTCGTCGAGGTGGGCCACGAACCGCCCCATGGCGACGTGCTCGCCGTTGGCGGCCATCGCGACGGACACCGCGACCACGGTGTTGGTTGCGATCCCGCTCACCACCTCGGCCGCGCGGCGCGGGTCGAGCTCGGCAGCCAGCTGCGCGAGGAAGTCGACCGTGAAGTGAGCTGAGATCTCGACGGCCCGGCTCGGATCGAGCAGACTGGTCAGACGTGCGCAGATGAGCGGCCCGAGCGCACGTTCGCCGATCCTCGCAAGCGTGTGTGCCGGCAGCAGCCGGGCGACGTCAGCCGTGCGCGCCAGCAGCTCCGCTTCGTCGTTGTAGAGCGCGTCCGTCGCGGCCTCGCGGTAGGCGCGCAGCTCCGCGGCCGGAACCGGGAGCAGGAACGCGAGCGCCCGCGGATCTTCCACCCTGAGCAGGCGGCCGAGCTTGGCTGCCTCGGCGCGGCTTTCAGAGGTGCGGCTCACGCCCCGAGCGCTCTGCGCACGACGCCGCGGAGCGGGAGCGGGACGTGGGCGATCGCCGCGTCGATCGCCTGCGCGAGTTCGCGGCGCTGGCGACGCAGGGCCCGCTCGGTCAGGGCTGTCAGCTCCGCGTCGCGCGCGCGGTCGAGCGACGGGGGCGGGGGCGGGGGCTGGTCTGTCATGCGTGGCATCGGGGTGCTGTGGCTGGATGTGGCGGAGCCCCGCGCGCAGACGGGGGTGTCCCGCCGCCTTCGACTGTTCGGCTGGACCTCCGAAAACTACGCCATACCCTGCACGGTCGCATCATGGAGCATGTTTATCTGCACCCGCCGGAGCGCGCCAAACTACGGTTCCCAAGCGACAATCACGGGCTAGGCTAGGAGACCACTGCTGTCGTTTACCGATCCATGAAAGGTGCTGAGCTGATGCCTGAGCCCAAGACGCGACGCCGCCCGCCGACAAAGAAGAAAGCGACTGCCCGCAAAGCTCGCGCCGCCGATGCGACGCGTGCAGTCGAGCGGACAACGGAGCTCTCCGAGGACGTATTCCAGGAGCTCGAGGACGGTGCACAGAGTGCGATCGAGGCGGTGCGCAAGTTCCTCCAGACCGTCGATGAGGCGCTGCCGCTGCATGGCGAGGGCCCATCCCGCAGGGAGGAGATCACCGACTCCGCCCTGCAGATGGCGCAACGGCTGGTCCACACGCAGGCCGACTTCCTGCGCAAGGTGGTGGACAGTGCGGGTAGGTCGCTCAGATCGCCTGACTCCAAGTAGCACCCGAGCGGGAGCGGCCGATCACGAGTCGGCCGCTCCCGATCCAGTCATGCAACGAACCGGCCAAGAGATCCTCCGAGCACAGCTCGCCAGAATGGGCGTCGACGTGGCCGAGGCCGTCCCGCAGCTCGCAGACGCCCCGATCGGTCTGGGCACCGAGATGGGTGCCCCACACGGGCCCGTCTCCGAGCTGGACACTCCCCGGCGGATCGCTTACCGCCGAGGGCTGGGCGGGCTGCACGGCGAGGCGTGATGACGGAGAAGACGTGCCCTGGGTGCGGCTCGACGAGTGTTCAGCAGGTCGGGGTGAACTGGCGCTGTGAGTTCTGCCTTTCGACCAAGGCGATGACGCTCGACGAGATAGCTGAGCGCAAGACCCACCGGGCAGCGCCATTGCCAGCAGCCCCCGGGCCACAGGGTGGCCGATGTGCGGCATGTGGACAGGCGCCATGTACGTCCCACCGTGACGGCGGCGAGCGGGTGCTGTGCCACTCCTGCTACCTGCTGATCGAGGACGCGCGCCAACGCCACGAGACGCCCGAGCTGGCGGCCAGGTGGGAGGGCCGCCGCGCAATATCTCACGACGACAGAGGGTCCCTGATGGACCAGCCTGCTCAAGAGCTACACCTGGCGTGGCGTCTGTGATCTCGCTCGAGAGCATTCCGGTCCCGCCGATCCCGCGCCTTCCGCTCGTGCCCGACCCGCTGCGTCGCATCCGGGTGTCGGGCGACCTCGACACGGTCACGGCGTGCTCGGCCGAGGCGAGCGACCTCCAGGCACAGGGTATGACGGCGAGCGGCGTCGAGCGCATCTGGGCAGGGGTGGAGCGCCTGTACCGCAGCGGCTTCTATCCGGCGATCGCGCTGTGCGTGCGCCGCCAGGGCCGGGTCGTCCTCGACCGTGCGATCGGGCACGCGCGCGGCAATGGGCCGGCAGACTCGCAGGACACCGCGCGCACGCCGGCCACACCCCAGACGCCGTTCGTGATCTTCTCGGCATCCAAGGTCATGACCACCGTGGTGACCCACCTGCTCGAGGAGCGCGGACTGCTGCACGTCGGCGACCGCGTGTGCGAGTACATCCCCGAGTACGCGACCCACGGCAAGCAGGCGATCACCATCGAGCATCTGCTCTCCCATCGCGCGGGGGTGCCCAGGCTGCCGCCCGACGCCTTCGACCTGGACCGCTTCGGCGACCGCGAGTTCCGCCTTGCGATGCTGTGCGCGGCCAAGCCCAGCTCGCGCCCCGGGAAGCTGCTCTCCTACCACGCCGTCTCAGGCGGCTTCATCATCGCCGAGATCGTCCAGCGGGTGACCGGCAAGGACATTCGCACCGTGCTGGGGCAGGAGATCCTCGACCCGCTTTACTTTCGCTGGGGCAACTACGGTGTCAGCCCCAAGGACGTGGGGCGTGTCGCCCTGAGCTACCCCACCGGCCCGCCGGCGCTGCCGCCGCTGTCCACCGTGCTGGCGCGCGCTCTCGGTCTTCCGCCAGATGAGATCACCGTCCGCTCCAACGACCCGCGCTTCCTGACCGGCGTCGTCCCATCGGGCAATGTCGTAACGACCGCCAACGAGCTCTCGCGCTTCTTCGACCTGCTGCTGGCCGGCGGCGAGCTCGACGGCGTGCGCATCCTGCAGCCGCGCACGATCCGCCGCGCCATCTCCGAGCGCGCGTTCCGCGAGATCGACTTCAGCCTGATCGCTCCTCTGCGCCATGCCAGCGGGTTCATGCTGGGCGCCAGCGCTTTCAGTCTGTTCGGCCCGGACACCGACGAGGCGTTCGGGCATCTCGGCTTCACGAACGTTCTTGGCTGGGCCGATCCTGAGCGCGCGCTCTCCGTCGGCCTGATGACAAGCGGCAAGCCGATGCTGCACCCCGCGCTGGGCGACCTGTGGCTGCTCACGCGAGCGATCGGCCAAGAGGCACCCAAGGTGGCGCGCACGGGAATCTGGTTCACCGAGAGCTGAGACTCGCGCTCGATCGCGCTTGACCGGACAGGCACCCCATCCAGAGATTCGACAGGCCGATGAGACCAAGGCAATGAAAGTGGAGAAGCGATGAGCGAGACGAAGACCAAACGGCGCCCTGCGGCGAAGAGGCACACCACCACGGCCGTCGTGAGGAGCGGGATGCACTCAAGGACGATCATGCTGCACGGCCGGCCCGTCACCTACGCGCAGGCCGGCAGCGGCCCGGTCCTGCTGCTGATCCACGGCATGGGCGGCACCTTCGAGAACTGGCAGGAGGTGATCGATCCGCTCGCGCGGGAGCACACCGTCATAGCACCGGACCTGCCCGGGCATGGCGCCTCGGCGCCCGGCGCCGGGGACTACTCGATCGGGGCGCTCGCGGCCGTCCTGCGCGATCTGCTGATCGCGCTCGGGCACGAGCGCGCCACGCTCGTCGGGCATTCGCTCGGCGGCGGGATCGCGATGCAGTTCGCCTACCAGTTCCCCGAGATGGCCGAGCGTCTGGTGCTCGTCTCGAGCGGCGGCCTCGGCCCCGAGGTCAGCCCGATCCTGCGCGCCGCGGCACTTCCGGGTGCTGACCTGTTCATCTCCGCGACGGCCGGGCCGGGACGCGTCGTGGGATCCGCCCTGGCGCGTGGCCTGGCGGCCGTCGGGCTGCGGCCGAACGTGGACGTCGCCGAGGTCGCCCGCGGATACGCCTCGCTCGCGGACCCCGACCGCCGGGCGGCGTTCCTCGCGACACTGCGCTCGGTCATCGGAACCGGTGGCCAGCGAGTCCATGCGGGGGACCGGCTCTACCTCGCCGAGGACATGCCCGTCCTGATCATCTGGGGGGAGCACGATCCGATCATCCCGGGACACCACGGCGAGAGCGCGCACGAGGCGATTCCGGGCAGCCGCCTCGAGGTCTTCCCAGGTGTCGGCCATCTGCCCCAGCTCGAGGCGCCGGGACGGTTCATCTCGGTGCTTGAGCGATTCATCGCAGAGCACGAGCCCGCACGATTCGACCCCGAACAGTGGCGCGAGCGCCTGCGCATCGAGAAAGGGAATGCAGAGCATGCCGATGACTGAGCCGCCTCGCAGGAAGATCCCGCGCGATCGCGAGAATGACTACACGCCCGCAGCGGCCGAGGCGCGGCAGGCGTTTCTGCGCGAGCAGACGGGTGTGACGTTGGAGCACGTCTCCCGCTACTCCTTCGACCCGGCGGCGCTCCCCGGAAACGTCGAGCACTTCACCGGCGTCGCGCAGGTGCCGATCGGCATCGCCGGGCCGCTACTGATCGACGGGGAGCACGCGCAGGGAGAGTTCTACGTTCCTCTAGCGACCGCCGAGGGGACGCTGGTCGCCAGCTACAACCGCGGCATGAAGATGATGCACGAGGCGGGCGGCGTGAAGACGACGATCCTCGATGACGCCATGCAGCGCGCGCCTGCCTTCGTGTTCGAGAGCGCCCGCGAGGCACGCGCGTTCGGAGAATGGCTGACCAACCATTTCGTGGAAATCAAGCAGGCGGCAGAGACCACCACCAGCATCGGCCGGCTGCGGGGCATCGAGCAGTACTCCGCCAGCCGGATCCTGTTCACGCGGTTTGACTACACGACCGGCGACGCGGCCGGGCAGAACCTCACCGGCGAGGCCACCGCCGCCGCGTGCGCGTGGATCACCTCCAACTACGAGGGCATCACCAACTTCTACCTGGAGTCCAACTTCGCCACCGACAAGAAGAGCTCGCAGGTCAACATACTGCGCACTCGCGGCAAGCGCGTGGTCGCCGAGGCGACGATCCCCGCCGCGCTGATCAACGAGCACATGCACACCAGCGGCGAGAAGCTGTTCCGCGCGCGACAGGTCTCGAACCTCGGCGGCTTCATGGCCGGGGTCAACAACAACGGCATGCACTCGGCCAACGGGATCGCCGCGATCTTCATCGCCACCGGCCAGGACGCGGCCAACGTCGCGGAGTCCTCCGCGGCACTCGGCTTCAGCGAGCTGCTGCCAAACGGCGACTATTACGGTTCGATCACGATCCCCTCGCTGATCGTCGCCACCTATGGCGGCGGCACAGGCCTTACCACCCAACGCGAGTGCCTGGAACTGCTCGGCTGCTATGGAGAGGGCAAGGTTCGCAAGCTCGCCGAGATCGTCGCGGGCACGGTGCTCTGTGGCGAGCTCTCGCTGGGCTGGGCGATCGTCGCCGAAGAGTGGATCCGAGCACACGACATCTATGGCCGCAACCGGCCGTAGCTGGCGGATCCGATGATCCAGCTCGCGCCCCAGGACCCTGCCAGGACCGTTGCGCAGGTCGCCCCTCGACTCGGTCGCGGCCGTCAGCCCCAGCAGCACCTGCAAAGTCCCTGCCGCGATCCGGGGATGTATTCCGGATCGCACTCATCGAGGCTGGCCGGTGGTCTGCGATGCTCGACCACTGGTTTCCACCTCACGCAGCACGAGAGGGGCCGAGTGACGCCACCCTCTAGGCGCGGGCAACCAGGCTCGGCGCCCATAAACGCGATCGATGCCGGCCGAAGGGGCTCGCGCCATGGCGCTTGAAGACGTCGGCGTCACTCCGCTTGATCCCGATCACCTGCGCGCCGTCCTTGCGCCCGACGCGCTTGTCGCCTTCGAGCACACGCTCACCCGCGGGCGCGAACTGCTGCAGTCGCGGACGTTCTGGAACGTCAACTCGACCGCCCGCGGTGGCGGAGTCGCGGAGATGCTTCGCTCGCTGCTCGGCTACACGCGCGGCGCGGGGCTCGATACGCGCTGGGTCACGATCACGGGCGACGCGGAGTTCTTCCGCGTCACCAAGCGGCTGCACAACCGACTCCACGGACACGACGGCGACGACGGATCGCTCGGCGTGGCCGAGCGCGCCGTCTACGAGGACCGCTGCGCCGCGAACGCGGAGCTGATGGCCAAGCACATTCGCCCCAGAGACATAGTGCTGCTGCACGATCCGCAGACGGCCGGCATGATCCCGCGGCTGCTCGAAGTGGGGGTGCCGGTCATCTGGCGCGCGCACATCGGCGTCGACCCGCCCAACGACCGCGCGCGCGGAGCCTGGAGGTTCCTGATCCCCTACGTCGAGCCCGCGGACGCCTACGTGTTCTCGCATTCGGCCTATCTGTGGGACGGACTGGACCCCGCCAGGATGAAGGTGATCCCGCCCTCGATCGACGTCTTCTCGCCGAAGAACCACGCGCTGGCATACACCGGCGTCACGGCCGTGCTCCGCGCTGCCGGACTTGCCGCCGACCGCCGCCACCACTATCCCAGGGCGGTCTTCGAGCGGCTGGATGGCACGGTCGGCCACGTGCGGTCCAAGGCGCGACTCGTCGAGGAGGGGCAACTGTGGCTCGGCGCCCCGCTGCTCGCTCAGATCTCGCGCTGGGACCGCCTGAAGGACCCGTTGGGCGTGCTGGCTGCGTTCGCCGAGCACGTGCACGCCGAGGATGAGCCGCACCTCCTGCTGGCGGGCCCCGACGTGACGGCGGTGGCCGATGACCCCGAGGGCCAGGAGGTGTTCGAGGAGGTAGAGGCCGCCTGGTCTGAGCTGCCCCGCCGAGTCCGTCGGCGCGTGCATCTCGCCCTGCTGCCGATGGTGGATCCCGACGAGAACGGTGTGATCGTCAACGCCCTTCAGCGGCGCGCCGACGTCGTCGCCCAGAAGAGCCTGGCGGAGGGCTTCGGCCTCACCGTCGCGGAGGCGATGTGGAAGGGCCGCCCGGTCGTCGCCTCCCGCGTCGGCGGGCATCCGCGAGCAGATCGAGGACGGCCGCACCGGCTACCTCGTCGACCCCCAGGACCTGCGAGCCTTCGGCGAACGCGTGAGCGGGCTCCTGGAAGACCCCCACGGCGCCGAGCGCATGGGCGTGGCGGCGCAGACCCGTGTACGCGACCTGTTCCTCGGCCCGCGGCACCTCAGCCAGTACGTCGAGCTGCTCGAGAGCGTGCTCAGCCGCCGCACCTGAGGCGAGCCTCCAAACCACCTTGGAGCAGACTTCTGGGTTGGACGACATTTCTGGCGTGTTGCGCCCGCCGGGCCGCGCTGCCGCTTGCCATCACCCGTCTCGTTGCGCGTCGATGAACAGGCGCCCGTGGTCGTCCAGGTGGCCGTCCTGGCCCGTGTCCACCAGGCCGCCGAAGGCGTCCGACTGCCCGCCTGCGGCGGGGGTCTCGGCGGCGAGGAAGATCCGGCCGGTCCGTCCCGCCGGCACGCACGCCCCGTCGTCGTCCAGCACACGCACGATCGTGTTGCGAGGAGGTCGCCCCACGCTGCCGGGCGCACGGCGCAGGTCGCTGGGCTGCGCGACCGTGGACCACGGCACCCCCGCCGCTTCGCGAACGCTGTACAGGACCTCTCCGTACTCGTCCATGAACCGCTCCGCGAGCGCCGCCGGCACCTCACCGCCGCCCACGAGCACGCCTCGCAGCGAGCTGACGTCGTAGCTGCGGCGCATTCCGCGCGGCAGCTCGAACACCCGCTGAAGCATCCCGGGCACGGTCGCCCAGAAGCTCACGCGCTCGCGCTCGATCGCCGCCAGCATCTCCTCGGCGTCCGCGCTGCGCTCGAGCACCAGGGTGCTCGCTAGCAGCGGCGCGAGGCTCAACAGCGCAAGAGGAAAGCGGTCGGCCAGGGGAGCGCCCAGCAGCAGGCGCTCCCGCGAGCGCAGCGAGATCGAGCCCAGGATCCACGGCACCCCGGCGAGGGGAACGGAAAGGCGGAAAGGCTCCCTCGGAGCACTCGAGGCGGCGGTGAGGATCCTTACGCTCCTCTCGTAGCGGATCGGCGGGCGCGACGAGCCGTCCGCCTCTGCGATCAGCGCCTCCAGCGTACGCCGCCTGCTTCGTTCGCCGGGCTCAGCCGATGCGATCAGGACGCTGCGCCTGCGCACGCCGTCTCCGAGCCGCGGTGCGAACTCGCCGTCGCAGATCACCACGCGCGGACGCTCGCTCGCGATCATCTCCGCGAGCTCCCGCTCACCAACGTCCGTGTCGAGCAGCAGCGCCTGGGCGCCGAGCTTCAGACAGGCCAGGAGCGACTCCACGAAGCCACGATGGTTGGCACACATGATCGCCACCGTCGCGCCCTGCTCGACGCCACGGTCGCCCAGCGCGAGCGCCAGACGGTCGGTGCGTTCCCCCAGCTGCGCGAACGTCAGCACCCCCTGTTCATCGATGATCGCCGCGTCGGCCGGGTGCAGCTTGGCGGCCGCCGTCCAGAGGCCCGCGGTGCCGGGGCCCAGGCGGGCGAGCGCCGCAAGCGCCCGTGCCGCGCGGTCCGGACGCGCGGGGCGCGCCACGCGAGCGCCCGCGAGCGCGTTTGCCGCGCGGACGCCGTCGGCGAGCAGGCCACTAGCCCGGCGCAGTAGCCGTCTGCCGCCCGCGGGCTGCGGGCTCTGCGCGCCTTGCAGGCGGCTCGCTAGGACGCGCAGCGAGTCGCGCAGATAGCGCCTGACCCACACGCTCGAGATCTCGTCCGTCAGCAGCGCCGCCACGCCGCCCGAGGCCTGGTAGCTCACGCTCAGGCTCACCGCGCTGCAGCCGCCGCCCCGATCTCGCAGCCGCCAGTGGCCGCGCTGCTCGAGGCCCTCAACCGTCGCCCACGACAGCGCGCTGTTCGGCTCGTACTCGAGCACCTCGATCAGCGAGCCGACCTCGGCCGCACCGACCTCCAGGTGCAGCCAGTAGTGAGCGCCGCAGCCGCGGTCGGGGGTGCCGGCCACGTGGGAGCAGCGCATGCGGCCGAGGTCGCGCGGCCAGCGCAGCGGATCGCCCACGCGCTCCCACACAGCCTCCAGGGGTGCGCGCACGAGGATCTCCTCCTCGATCCGCATCAGCCCAGGATCGGCAGACGGCGCTCATCGGCGAGGTCGTCAAGCGCGCGCTGCATCACCGCGAGCAGCTCGTCGTAGACCTCGTCGAGGTCGGGATGCTCGCCGAAGCGCTCTGAAAGCCGGATCGGCTCGAGCACCTGGATCGTGATCTGGGAAGGCAGCGGCACATGGCCGAACAGGTCGCCCACGTTCAGGCCCCACGGCAGCGCGATCGAGATCGGCAGCACGTGAAGACGCAGCGCCCGGTCCAGGCGCAGGGCGCGTGCCAACCCCTCTCCGCGCGTGAGGAACAGCGCCGTCTCCTGGCCGCCGATCGACACCACCGGCACGATCGGCACGTCGCGCTCAAGCGCGAGCGCTATGAACCCCTCGCGGCGATCGAAGTCCACCCGGCCCGACTCCCACGACGGACGGTGCGTCTCGTAGTCGCCGCCCGGATACACGAGCAGCGCCGCGCCCGCATCCAGCGCCCGCGCCGCGTTCTCGTGGCTCGCCGCCACCGTCCCGTACTTGCGCAGGAACCCCAACAGCGGCCAGGCCAGCACCAGGTTGTGCGCCAGCTGATGGAAGCGCCGCTCGGCGCCGAAGTAGGCGCTGAACGCCAGCGTGAAGATGAACGTGTCGGCCGGCCAGTTCCCGCCCGAGTGGTTCCCCACCAGCAGCACCGGGCCCTCGGCCGGGATGCGCTGGATGCCGCGCACCCGCGCCCGGAAGTACAGCGAGCCCCACAGCCACAGTCCCGGCAGCGAGTCGCGGATGTATTCCGGATCGCGCTCGTCGAGGTCGGCCGGAGGTATGCGTCGCTTGACCGCACGGGCGAGAAGCTCCACGGCGCCGCCGACCGTGCCGCTCAACGGTGAGCGCAGGGCGCTAGGAAGCGTTCTTTGAGGCATCGCGATCACGAACAGCAAACCGGTTGTTTACAAGATGCTTGATACGCCCAGCCGAGCAGGGCTCTCGCGGACAAGCTAGCGTACCTGCCGTCGTTTATACGCCCCGAGAGCGGAGGAACCGATGCCCAAAGCCAAACCCCAGCGCCGGCCGGCCGCAAGTACACAGAAGCCTGTCGCTCGCAAGCCTCGCTCCAGCGGCTCCACACGCGCCGCCAAGCGCACAGCAGATCTCTCCGAAGAGCTGCTGAAGGAGCTCGAGGACGGCGCGCAGAGCGCCATCGAGGCCGTCCGCAAGTTCCTGCTCACCGTCGACGAGGCGCTGCCCCCGGACAGCGAGGGCCACTCGCGCCGGCAGGACATAACCGACTCGGCGCTGCAGATGGCCCAACGGCTCGTCCACACGCAGGCCACGTTCCTGCGCAAGGTCGTCGACAGCGCCGGCCGGTCGCTGGGAGGCTCCGGCACGAACGACTAGCCATACACGCCGCGCCGCCAACACACCGACGCCACACCCAGCGCGAACGCATCGTCGCCGGGATGCTTCACGCCGCCGCCGGCGACGGCTACGCGGGCGCCACGGTCGCGCGGGTCATCGCGCACGCCGGCGTCTCGCGGCCCACCTTCTACGAGTACTTCACCGACAAGGACGACTGCTTCCTCGCCGCCCTGCAGGCGATCCAGGATCAGCTCGAGCCGATGGTCCGCAGCGCCGTGCTCGGGGAGCCGCCGGAGCGTGCCGTCGACGGCGCCGTCGCCGCACTCGTCCAGTTCGCCGACCGCGTGCCCGCCATCGCGCGCGTCCTGCTCGACCAGGCGACGGGCGGCGGGGCCCGCGCGCTCGACGTGCGCGACCGTGGGATCGATGCGCTCGCGCGGCTGATCGAGCAGCGCTACGAGGCCGCTCCGGCCCGCTCGGCCGTCGTGCCTGACCTCGCCCCCCGCACGGTCATCGGAGGGATCTTCCGGCTGCTCGCCTCGCGCCTGCGCACGCGCCGGCCATGCAACGCGGAGCTGCTCGAGGACCTGCTCGCCTGGACCGACAGCTACGCAACACCGCTGCACGCCCGTCGCTGGACGGCCATGCATCCCGTCGCCCCGATCGCGCCGTCCCACGTGCTCGAATCGCCCCTGCACGCACCGCCCGCGCTCGGACCCGGCCACGCGCGCCTGTCCCGGCGAGAGATCGACGAGAACCACCGGCGGCGGATCCTGCTGGCCGCCGCCCGCCTCGCCGAGCACAAGGGCTTCACCGCCACCACCATCGCCGACATCACAAGCACCGCAGGCGTCGACAACCGCGTCTTCTATCGCGTCTTCCACGACAAGCAGGCCGCCTTCCTGGCGCTGCACGAGCTGCTCTTCCGCCACATCATGGCCGTCACCGCCGCCGGCTTCCTCGCCGGGGCGAGCTGGCCCGAGCGGATCTGGGAGGCAGGGCGCGCCTTTGCCCAGTACATCGAGCAGAACCCCACGCTCGCCCACGCCTCGTTCGTCGACAGCCACGCCGGCGGCGCCGAGGTGCTCCTGCGCGTCGAACAGCTCGTCGGCGGCTTCACCATCTTCCTCCAGGAAGGCTTCCGCCACGAGCCGAGCAGCCGCTCGCCCTCGCCCGTCGCGCTGCAGGCGATCGCGACCACCGTCTTCGAGCTCGACTACGCCGAGGTCCGCGCGCGGCGCGTCGGCCAGCTCTCCGGCCTGCTGCCCCACGCCAGCTTCATCTCGCTCGCGCCGTTCCTCGGGGCCGCGGGCGCCAACCAGTTCATCGACGGAAAGCTGGCCGCCCGACGAGCACCACGAGCTTCGCCGGGCCGCCGCCGTTAACCGAGAGGTTGTGGGTTCGAGTCCCACCCCCCGAGTTGCTGCTCCAGGTAGGGGGCCAGCAGCGCGGCCACAGAACCGCCGGTCATGGTCGAGGCGCCCATCGGGAGCCTCGCGTAGCTGATCGCCAGGCGCACGAGCGCCTCGCTCAGCAATCCAGCCTCCGCGGGCGCCAACGCCGGCCAGGCCTCCTGCATGATCCGCCCCAAACGAGCGGTCGCGCTCGCCAGCAGCGGCGTCCTCTCGACGGCCACGGCTGCCAGCAGCTCATCTGCCTCGTCAACAAGCACCGCGGCCACGACCGCGCTCTCCGAGACAGCGCTCAGGAACACGTCGAACGCCGCCCCCAGCGCCTCCGCCGGGATCGCGCGGTTCTCGGCGACGGCGCGTTCGACCGCACCGCACAAGCGGTCGGACTCGCGCGTCACGAGCGCCTGCCCAAAGCGCTCGCGCGAGCCGAACTCCTGGTAGAGCGTCCGTCGGGCGACGCCTGCAAGCCTCGCCACGTCCCCCAACGGAATCTCGGCCCAGCTCCGCTCGCCCATCAGCTCGCACGCGGCGTCCAGCAGCATGTCGTGCAGAAGCTGGCGCACCCTCACCCGGTAGGGGGGCCTCGTGGGCGGAGAAACGCTCAACATGCCTCGCCCGGGATCCTGAACAGCAGAGGACCACCCGTTCATACGCGGACACGATAAACGCTGGCGAGCGGGTTTCCTAGATCAAGCGGCTACTCGATCTGCCAGCCCGTGTCACGGTCGCGGTCGCGTCGCTGCTCGTGTCGTTCGTGCTGCTCGCGCATGATCCGGGAGGCTTCGCTCTCGCGCTGCGGCGGCCCGGTCTCGGGGCCACGGTCAGCCCCGAGAGCGGGCCCCAGCCCGCTGCGGTCGCGCTCGACCTCGGTTCGCTGTCCGTCGTCTGCATGGGTTCGCTCGGGGGTCGCCACGCTCGCTCGCTGGGCGTGGCTCTCCGTCATCGCCCGGCCGAGGCGTTCGATCGCCTCCGCCTCCATTCCCTGCTCCCCGAGGTCCTCGCGTGACACGTAGATGTCCGTGCGCTCCCGCGCGCGCGTCAGCGCCACGTAGGAGCGCTCGCGATCCGTCTGCCAGCCACCCGTCAGCACGAACGCCCGGTCCACCGTGCGGCCCTGCGCCTTGTACACGTGCTGCGCGTAGGACAGGCGCAGGTCGGCGAACTCCCTCGTGTCGATGTTCCGCTCGCGGGGCTGGCGTTCGTTGGTCCGAATCGTCAGGCGGTTCTCGTCGCGCACCTCGAGCACCGTGCCGAGTGTGCCGTTCTCCACGCGCTCCTGACCCGGCTGGTACAGCGCCGCCGTGAACATCACCTCATCGCCCGCCGCCACGCCGTACGGACGGCCGGGCACCTCCGCCCGGCGCGCCCCAAGCTCGCCGGCCCGCGCGCGGCGCTCCTGCGCCATCGCGTTGATCCGGTCCATCTCCACGTTCGACGCGTCCGTCAGCATCACCGTCCGCTGATCGGGCCGCTCCCGGCGCGCCTGGTTCCACGCAGCCACCATGCGTTCCACCGCCTCGCCGCGGCTATCCCAAATATGCAGTCGCTCGTGCGCCTCGTACGCGGCGAGCGCGCGCTGCGCGTTCCCCTCTCGCACCTGCGCCCACGCCTGGCGCTCCCACTGCTGTCGCGCGCGGCGGACCTCGCTCACCTGCGCCGTCGGCACCCGCCGCTGGAGCTCCGCGAACATCCCACCCGCGCCGATCGACGGCAGCTGCGCCTGGTCGCCCACCAGCACCAGCTTGCTTCCCCGCCTGGCCGTCAGCTGCGTGATCGCCGCCAGGCGGCTCGTGTCCGCCATCCCCGCCTCGTCCATCACCACCACCGTCCGCGGGCCCAGGTGGACGCTGCCGCTCTGCGCCCGCGCGAGCAGCGCGTCCGTCGTCACGCTCTGCCCGAGGTTCGCGTCCGCCCCCAGGCGCTTCGCCGTCGCCCCCGCCACCGCCGTGCCGATCACCTCGTGGCCCTGCGAGCGCCACGCCCGCGCCGCCGCCGAGATCACCACCCCCTTGCCCGTCCCGGCCTGGCCCACCAGCACGCTCACGCCGCCGCGGCCCGTGATCCTCGCCAGCGCCTCGCGCTGCTCGGAGCTCAGCGGAGCGCCCATCTCCCGATGGGCCTCCACGCGCGCCTGACGCAGCGCCCGCTCGCCCACCGGCGCCGCGCGCTCGCCTGCGCGCGAGGCCGCGAGCTCGAGCGTCGTTCGCTCGCGCTCGCGCAGCTCCCGCGTCGTCCACAGGCCGCCTTCCAGCGCGATCAGCTCACCCGAGCGCACCATGCCCGCCACCACACCGTTGGCCTGCGCCGGGTGACACACGCCCGCCGACAGCTCATACACCCGCGCGCGCATGTCGCGCTCGCTCACCGTCGCTCGCTCCCGCGTCAACTCCCGCAAGAGGTCCCTGGGCAGCTCGCGCTGCAGCTCGGCGGCGTGGCTGCGGTCGAGCCCATGCTCGAACAGGCTCCGCGCGCGCCCGCGCGTCAGGCCGTACTCCTCGCCAACCGCCCGCCACGCCGCGTCCACGTCCACGCTCGCCGCGAGCGTCTTCGTGCCGCGCGTCGCCACCGTGATCGAACCGAGCTCCCCCGCCCGCGGGTCGCGGCCGTAGCGGCTGCGAAACGCCCGCGCCGCACGCTCGATCTCGCCCGCCCGCGCCGACCAGCGCTCCGTCAGACCCTCCGGAACCCCCTCCAGCTCGAAGTAGCGCCCGCCGCGGCCGGTCCGGCGGTGGATCTCGAGACCCAGCTCCTGCAGGCCGTGCGCGAGATCCGCGCGATACCACGCACCATTCACACGCGCCGAGCGGAACAGCTCGCGCGAGTCCACCGCCGCGAAACGGCCGTCGGTGCGCTCGGCTCCGAGCACCACCACGTGCGAGTGCAGCTGCGGGTCGGGCACGCCGCCGCGCTCCTGGTCGCGCGTCAGGCGGCTCGCCGTGTGCACGAACTCCGCCGCCAGCAGACGCTCCGCCCGCTGCCACTGGAGCTGTCCATCTCTGCGCGTACGCACCAGCTCCACGTCGCGCTCGATCCGCGCGATCGCGCCCGCCACCGCCCTGCCGTGCGCCGCCTCGATCCGCGCCCGATCGTACGGCGAGGACACCGCCCACAGCGCCGACACCGACTTCGGCGCGCTGAACGTCAGGTCGATCCCCGCCACCCGCGAGCCGTCACCGCCCGCCGCGCGGAGCTCGTGGCCATCCGCCGGGGAGGCGCCCTTCATCAGCGCCGCCAGGTCGTCGCGGCCCACCTGGCCCTCGGGGGACAGGCCGAGGCTCGCGAGCAGCGCCGGCGAGCCGTGCCAGCCGCTCGGCGCCCGGCCACCCTCGCCCCCATCGCCGTCGGCGTCGCCCGTGTAGTAGTCGCCGCGCGAGGACGTCGATGTCAGGTACTCCGCGTAGCCCGCCGCCGCGTCGCCCGAGATCTTGTGGGTCGTCTGCATCCTCGCGCGAACGTAGCGCTGCGCGGGCGGCCACTCAATGGGTGTGAAACTCAGCACGCCTCACAGAAACCGAGGTGAGGACTCATTTCACAGGCTGGCGGGTTTGGGCACCCTCGGTGCGTCTAGTCTGCTCGACTTGAGAGCTGTGGGAAGCGGGAACGCGTCGGCGTTTGCCTGGGGGGTAGGTCCCCGGCGATGAGGCGAGTTCGGTGAACGCCTGGGCGATGAGGTGTACACGTCGTCTGATCGCGGGCTCGCTGAGATTGCCGTAGCCGAGGAGGATGCCGGGGTGGCCCTCCGTGGGTGATCCGGTGCCAGGAGAGCCCCTCGATGGCAACGCCGTGGCCCTCGCGTGGGAGATCAGCGCCGCCTCCTCGACTCCCTCCGGAAGCTCTATGAGCTCGAAGCTTCCCGCCGCCGTGACCGCATCTGCCCGACGAGGCACGCGCCTACTGGCGATTGCCGTTGAAAAGGATGAGTCCTATGAGCGCGAGGACGACGACTGCCACGGCGAACGCGCCCACAAGGCTCCGGCCGTACAGCCTCCACGCCTGCGAACGTGCCGAGAGCGAGCACCGGCACCGCGAGAATGATCGCGTCGCGCCACCGGTGCCTACGCGGCTTCTCTCTCCGCTGCACCACTTGCGCTGTCAACGCAAGCCGTTCATGGGGATCTCGCTGCTCACGCCCCGCGATCAGTCCTCGTGAGACCGCTCGCGCAAGAGCACGTAGAGCGGAATCGCAAAGCACAGACCTACGAGGAGCAGTCGAGCAGCCTGACGTGCATGGTGAGCTTCCACTCGCACGCAAGGAGCGTGTAGACCTCGAACGCACGGCCCTTCCATCGGACTTCCACGCCGTCGTCCTGTCGGCGCCACAGCGTGTCAACCTCCACGACCGCGAACGCCACAGACCTGTCGCCTGAGATCGAGATCCGCTGAGTGCGCCTACAGTTGCGCACGAGTGCGTACACGGCAAACACCTGCTCCCATGCCGCGCGCCAGCGCCTCTCGTCAAAGCGGCCGATTCCCCACACCCAGGACTCGGGGTCGGGGCCGTTCGCCGACGGTCGCCACGGCCACACGATGTCCGGGTGAAACACGCTCAACAACAGGTCCACGTCCTCAGTGTCCCAGGCCCGCGTCTCGCGGTCGACCACCTCCTGAACCTGCCGTTCCTCGTAGTCGCCGAAGGCCAGCACGAGCGGAGCATAAACGTTGGCCTAGGAGTCTGAAACGCCGTGAGGACCGCGGCTCGTGATCAGCGTCCCTGCTGCCTGCGCCTGCCGAGCTCACGCACCTGCTCGAAGCTGTCCAGCCCGTAGCGCGTCTTGATCTCCGTCAGCGTCGCGTCCGGCGTGAAGGTGGCCAGCTCGGGATAGATCTCCGCCAGCACGCCCATCCTCGCCGCGCCGCTGATCGCTCGCACGCCACCGTCCCGCTCACCCACGCGGTGCCTCACGCTCGTCCGCATCGCCTCACCTCTTCTGTGGGGAAACCCGCGCCGGTCCGGTCGGGGCCAGGGACTCAGGCGCCCTGCGTAAACGTCCCCGTGCACGCTACAAGCCAGTTCGGACAGCCGCGCGGCTGCTCTCCGAGGTGCGACCCTGAGCACGTTCTCATCACACGCTTAGCTGGGGTTTCCCGCCGGATGTGAACATGGCCGGGCGCAAGCGAGCGTCGCAGGGCGTCGCCGCCACGCGCGCTTGACCGATGACAGCTGTACTTGCCAGCTCCGGACCGAGCACCTACTGGTACCTGACGCGCTCCACCGGCGCCGTCGCGCTGATCCTGCTCACGATCAGCGTCGTCCTCGGCGTGCTCGACGTGAACCGCTGGAACAGACCGCGCTGGCCACGGTTCGTCGTCGACGGGCTGCACCGCAACACCTCGATGCTCGTCCTCGTCTTCATCTGCCTGCACGTCCTGACCGCGGTGCTCGACAGCTTCGCGCCGATCGCGCTCACCGACGCGATCCTGCCCTTCCTCGGCGTCTATCGGCCGTTCTGGCTCGGCCTCGGAGCAGTCGCGTTCGACCTGCTGCTCGCGATCGCCGTCACGAGCCTCCTGCGCCAGCGCCTCGGCCACCGCGCCTGGCGCCTGACCCACTGGCTCGCCTACGCCTGCTGGCCCGTCGCACTCGTCCACGGCCTCGGCGCCGGAAGCGACATCCGCAACGGCTGGATGCTCGTGCTGAGTGCCGCCTGCCTGCTGGCGGTGCTTTGCGCGGTCGGCGCGCGCGTCAGCAACGGCTGGCCCGCACACCTCGGTGTTCGCGGCGGCGCGATCGCGACCGCAGCGTGCCTACCCGTTGGCCTGCTCGTGTGGCTCCCCGGGGGCCCGATGGCGAGCGACTGGGCTCGCCGATCCGGCACGCCACCCGCGCTGCTCGGCGCGGCCGCGTCCGCCCGCAGGCCGAGCACCAGCAAGGCCTCGCCGCCCGCCGTGCCACCCGGAGCGCTCGGCAACCCATTCCGCGCCACGCTCGCCGGCACGATCGCACAGGGCCCGCTGCCCGATCCGAGGCTCGTCGCGGTCAGGATCGCGACCAGCTTCAACGGGCCGGTCTCCGGACGCCTCGCGATCGAGATCGACGGCGCCCCGATCGAAGGCGGCGGCGTCCAGCTGCGCAACAGCCGCGTCACGCTCACCCCGGCACCACCGGCGCTGCCCTACGAAGGGGCAATCGTCGCACTCCGCGAGAACCAGATCCTCGCCCATGTACGACGCGCCGGCGCCGGGCGCCTGACGCTCCAGGTCGTCCTGCAGATCAACCAGGCCACGAGCCGGGTCACCGGCACGCTCGCATCCTCGCCGACGTAGCGCCGTCCGTCCGGCTGCGTCGTACGCCAGGAGCCGCCGAAGGACGTCCGCGATCCCTCGCGGGCTAGCCGCCAGCAGCGCGCGGCCTAGCGCATCTCGTCGTGTTCGTGCGGGTTTCGAACGAGACCGTGTCTCCACGGGGACACAAGGTCTTGATGTCGCGAAGAACGCGCTCGAACTCGGGGCCAGCACTGCGCTTCAGGCATGTTTCGGAGTTCGGTGTCCTGCCGGGTAGAACCACTCCGCCCGGCATTCAGAACGGATCGCTTCTGAATGCCAGCCGCGCCTCTTCGGCAGGCGTTCCGGCCGCGTCGCCCTGCGGATCCATCACGACGTCTGGCTGAGTTGCGTTCTCGTTGCTCTGGGAGATCACCTGTGGAGCCTGCCAGACGCCACCCGCTACACGACTCGCCGTTTCGACGGTGTCGTGGGCTCCGTCGTAGAACTGCCATACCGCTAGCGCGTCGCCATGCGCGTCCGCCACCACACCCCGCGCTCCCGCCTGGCCATTCGTCGGCGAGATAATCTGGGGCGAAAGCCATGCGGCCGACGCCGCCGGCGGAATGACGAGCAGCGCGATCGATACCAGGGTAGGCAGCCCGGCCCCGCGCACATGGCGGATAAACGCCAGCATCCGCGCCAAGATACCACGCCCTCCGATCACGTCTGAGCAGGCCGACGCCGCCGCGATTTGTGCTGGACGGGGTAGTTCACGGCGTGGTAAGAGCGCACCGCCGTTGCCCGAGATAAACGCGCGGGTCGCAGTTACGCGGGAGCGCTGTCTCTCCGCGCACCGCGATTGTGCGCACGCGTCGGGGGCTTGGGTGGCGAGGCCGTGTGGCCGGTCTCGAGGCCGCGGGCGAGCTCCTCGCCGAAGGCCACCTCGACCGCGCTCGTCATCGTCGGCTGGAAGCCCGCGATCAGCGCCTCCGAGGCCAGCGGGCGCAGCTGGTCCAGGGCCGCCCGCACCTGCGGCCAGTCCGACTCCGGCCGGCCCGCCTCGTCGAACGGCTTCCATATCCACTTCAGGAACATCTGCACGAAGGCCTGCGCGATCCGCTCGCTGTTCCGTCTCAGCTTCTCCATCGTCTCGAGCGCCGCCTCGAGCGGCACGCCCAGCGCTACCAGCCGCTCGCCCGCCGCCAGTAGCGTCGGGCTCGGCACTTCGAAGCTGTCCGCGCCGATAGCGATCACCAGGCCGAGCTTCTCGGCCCTCGCGATCAGCCGCTGCTCCACCTCACCGCCGAGGCGCCGCAGCAGCTCCGCGCGGGCGAGCACCTCCGGCGCCTCCGTCTCGAATGGTGCCATCAGGGCACGCGTGAACCCCAGCACATCCTCGCCCGCGCCGCGCGCCTGCTCCAGCAGGTGGGCGATCGCCGCCAGGTTGAACCCCTGCGCCTGCATCTCCCGCACGAGCTGCAGGCGCGTCAGATGCTCCTCACCGTAGAACCCCACCCTGCCCCGCACCTCGGGCGGGGGGATCAACCCCCGCGACTGGTAGCTGCGCACGTTCCGTGCCGTCAGCCCCGCCGCCTGCGCCAGCTCGTCGATCGTCAGCCGCCCCTGTGCCCGTGTACCCGCCATCTGCCAAGCATATTCCCAGTGATCGACGTCACACAAAACAACGTTACATCAATCTATGCTACAAATAACTGCGATAGGCCGGCAGGCCACGGTGCCTGCGACCGTCACCAGCCAGGAGGCAGCCATGAGCAGGCCACCACGCGCATCCGCCGGCCTCCCGCCGCGGTGGCGCTCGGCCTGCACGCTGCTCGCCTGGGGCCTGTCCATCATCGTGCTCGCGCTGCTCGGCAGGGGCCTGGAAGGCCGGCTCGCGCCGATGTCCCTGGCGGTGCCCGGCACCGCCTCCGCGCGCGCCGAAGCGATGCTCGCCGCCCGCTTCGGCAACACCATCCCCATCGCCGTCCTGCTGCGCGGGCCGCCCGCGCAGCTCGACCGCCAAGGCCCGCGGCTCGTCGCCGCGCTGCGCGCCATCGGGCAGGTCCGGGTGCTCTCACCCTGGGACCGCGGGACGAGGGTCGGCTCGCTGCGCCCGCAGCCCGGCGCCGCGTTCGTGCTCGTCACCTACATCCGGCCCGCCAGCCGCGAGCCCACCGTCGTGCCCGACACCGAAGCCGTCATCACCCGCACCCTCGCGCCCCCCGTCCACAGCTACCTCACCGGCGTCGCCGTCATCGGCGCCGCCCTGCAACGCGCCACGATGGCCGACACCGAGCGCGCCGAGCTGATCGCCATGCCGATCCTGATCCTCGTGCTGCTGCTCGTCTTCGGATCACCCGTCGCCGCCGCCGTGCCGCTCGCCATCGGAGGCGCCACCGTCGCCGCCGGACGCGGCCTGCTCTGGCTCGCCAGCTATCTCACGCCGATCAACTCGCTCGGCGTCGCAATCGCCGCCATGATGAGCCTCGCCCTCGGCGTCGACTACGCGCTGCTGATGGTCTCCCGCGTACGCCAGGAGCTCGCGCGCGGGGAGGATCACGAAACCGCGGTGACGATCGCATCCTCCGCGGCAGGGCGCACCATCGCCGCCGCCGGCGGCACGCTCGCGCTCACCATGCTCGCCGCCAGCGAGGTCGCCACCCCCGGGCTGCTCGGCCCCGTCGCCATCGGCGTCGTCATCTCAGGCCTGCTCAGCGTCGCGCTCGCGCTCAGCGCGATGCCCGCCCTGCTGCGGCTGCTCGGCCCGCGCCTGGACCGCTATCAGATCCGCCTGCACCGCCCCGGCTCTCCCGGGCGTCCCAGCCGCGCCGGCGCCCTCGCCGAACGGCTGATCGCCCACCCCGCCGTCACCGTCCCGCTGATCCTGATCGTCATGCTCGCGCTCGCCGCCCCCGCCGGCGCGCTGCGCATGGGCCCGCCCGACGCCGCCGAGCTCCCCGCCTCCAGCCCCGCTCGCATCGCCGTCGCGATGGTCCAGCGCACGATCGGACCCGGCTGGTCGGCCCCCTTCGTGATCGTCGCCAGCGCCCGGCGCGGCGCGATCACCACGCCCCAGCGGCTGCGCGCGCTGATCGCCTGGCAGGAACACCTCGCCCGCCAGCCCGACGTCGCCGCCGTGCTCGGCCCGGCCTCCGTCGAAGGAGCCCAGCAGAAGCTCGCCGAAGCCCACGCCGCGCTCGCATCCGCGCCCGCGCGCCTGGAAGGAGCCCGGCGCGACATCAGCGGCCTGCGCTCCGGACTCGGCCGCGCGAGTGCGGGCGTGGCCGAACTGCGCGGCGGCCTCGCCGCCGCGGCGGGCGGCGCGAGCGCGCTCGGCGGCGGCGCCGAACGCGCCCAGCGCGGCGCCGGCACGCTCGCCTCCCAGACGGGCAAGGCCGCCGAAGGAGCCGGGCTGCTGGCAGCCGAGACCGGACGCGCGCACGCCGGCGCGCTGCTGCTCGCCAGCGAAACGGGACGCGCTCGCGTGGGCGCCGGGCGTCTCGCGCGCGAAGCCGGCCACGCCGGCGGCGGCGCCACCCAGCTGCAGAGCGGCATCGCCCAGGCCGCCGGCGGATCGGCCGCGCTCGCCGGCGGGCTCGACGAAGCCGCCGCCGGCGCCGAACGCCTCGCCGCCTCAGACGGGCCGCTCACCGCCGGCGCCGCCCAGCTCGCCGACGGCCTCGACACACTCGACAACACCGTCCACCTCCTGCTCGCTCCCATCTGCCTGCTCGCCGAACAGCTCCACAACTGGACCGGCTGGCTCACCGAACTGCAGGCCTCAGACCAGCAGCTGCGCGCCCGCGTCGGCGAAGCCAGCAGGGAACTGCAGGCGATGACCGTCGCCCGCCGCGACCCGCGCTACCCCGCGCTCGCCGCAGACCTCGCCCGCGCCACCCAGCTCGTCGAAGTAGACGGCGTCTCACAGCTCGGCCGCATCCAGCAGCAGCTGCTCGAAGGGTTGCAACGGCTCGCCGCGCTCCCGGCGCAGCTGTCGCAGCTGGTCGGCGGCCTGGACCGGCTGCGCGTCGGCGCCGACCGGCTCGCCACCGGCACCCGAGGATCCGAAGCGGGCGCCGTCGCGCTGCACTCGGGCCTGCAGCGCCTGGCCACAGGCGGGCACGCCCTCTCAGGCGGGCTCGCCGGGCTGAGCGGTGGTGCCGGCCAGCTGACGAGCGGACTGGGCAAGCTGACGAAGGGCAGCGCCCAGCTCACCGGCGGACTCGGCAGGCTCGTGGGCGGCAACGCCCAGCTCGCCGGCGGCCTGCGCAAGCTGGGCGGCGGCCAGGGTCGGCTCGCCGCCGGGCTCTCCAGCCTCCGCGGCGGCGCAGGGCAGCTCACGCGGGGGCTGGGGACGCTCGCCGCCGGCAACGCCCAGCTCGCCGGCGGGCTGTCCGCCGGCGCCGGGCGCGCCAGCGGGCTCGCCGACGGCCTCCGGGAAGCACGGCAACCATTGCAGGCCTACTCAAAAATGCTCGACGGCTACCAGCGCGACTCGCGGCTGCTGCACGCGCAAGCCCCGGGCGCGATCGACTCCGGCTACCTCGTCCTCACCGCGCTCGACGGCACCGTCGCGCCCCAGCGCGAACAGGTCGCCCAGCTCGTCAACGTCGACGGCGGCGGCCAGGCCGCGCGCATCATGGTCATCGCCTCCAGCGCGCCAGACTCGCCCGCCACCGCCGCGCTCAGCACGCGCCTGCGACGCACGCTGCCCGCGCTCGCGCTTGCCACCGGCAGCCGGGTCGAGATCGGCCAGGGCGCCCAGTACCTCCTCGACTACACCGGCGCCAACACCGCCCGCTTCCCCTGGCTCGTCCTCGCCCTCGCGATCGTCGCCGTGCTCACGCTGATCGTCGTCCTGCGCGCGCTGCCGCTCGCGCTGATCGCCGTCGCGCTCAACCTCGCCACGATCGCCGTCGCGCTCGGCGCCCTGCAGCTGCTCACCGAGGAGCACCTGCTCGGCGGCCCCGGCTACATCGACGCCGCCTCCGGCGCCGGCATCCTCTCGATCATGTTCGTCCTCTCCATCGACTACGAGGTCTTCCTGCTCACCCGCATGCGCGAGCGATGGGTGCTCGACCGCGACCCCGAGGCCGCCATCGCCCACGGCCTGCGCCACACCGCCCGCGTCATCACCGGCTCCGCCGCCATCATGAGCGCCGTCTTCCTCGCCTTCGCCGCCGCCGACGTCATCCCGCTGCGCCAGTTCGGCGTCGGCCTCACCATCGCCGTGCTGCTCGACGCCACGATCGTGCGGCTCGTGCTGCTGCCCGCCATCATGCGGCTCGCCGGGGCGCGCGTCTGGTGGCTGCCGCGGTGGCTGCAGGAGCGGCTCCCCGCATTCGAGTGAGCACGCCCGCCCGGCGTCCCGCAGCGCGCCGTCCAGCCGCCGCGGCGGTCGCGAATAAACGATGCCGAGTGCGCTAGGGTCGGCCACACAATGGTCGCAAGGCTCACCGCCATCGGCCCGCGCGAGGCGTCGATCTTCACCCGCCTCGCCGAGGCCTTCGTCGCACCCGAGCAGCCACTGCCCGCCGTGCACCACACCGACGCCCTGCGCACGTTCGACACCTGGCTCGCCCGCTCGCCGGCGTTCAACCGCGCCGGCCTGCGAGTGCTGCTGCACCTGCTTGAGCTCGCCCCGCTGCTGCTCGGCGGCGGCCGGCCGCTGCGGCGACTGGACCCCGAGCGACGCCGCCGATCACTGAGCCGCGCCGAGCGGCTCCCCCTGCGCGCCCCGCGCGAGCTCATACGGGCGCTGAAGACGCTACTGCTGCTCTGCTACTACGGCGACCCCGCGGTGATGGCCCGCCTGGGATACGACGCGCAGGCCAACGTGCGGCGCGGGCGGGCGCTGCGCCACGCGGAGGCACGGCCGTGATCCCCCGCGGGGTACGAGCCACCACCGGCGCCGCCTACACCGACGGGCGCGGCGCGTTCGCGCCCAGCGTCGAACGCATCGAGCGGGGATCGGCGATCTCCGGCGTCAGCCGGGTCGACGTCGACGCGGTCATCGTGGGAACCGGCGCCAGTGGCGCCACCGTCGCCAAGGAGCTCGCCGAGGGCGGCCTGCGCGTCGCCATGATCGAGGAGGGCGAGCGCCACACGCCTGACTCGTTCACCGCACGCCCCAGCGAGATGACCTCGCTGCTCTACCGCGACGCGGCCCAGCTGATCACTGTCGGCGACGTCTCGATCGGGCTGCCGCTCGGCCGCGGCGTGGGCGGCACCAGCCTCGTCAACTCCGCCACCTGTTTCCGCACCCCGCCCGCGGTGCTCGAGCACTGGCAGCGCCACTTCGGGCTGGACAGCTGGACGCCCGGCGCGCTCGACCCCTTCTTCAGGCGCGTCGAACGTGAGATCAACGTCGCCAAGGTGCCCGAGGAGCTCGCCGGCAACAACGCGCTCGTCGTGCGGCGCGGAGCGCAGGCGCTCGGCTGGTCGGGGGACTTCGTCCACCGAAACGTGCGCGGCTGCGTCGGCTCGGGCGTCTGCAACTTCGGCTGCCCGACCTCGGCCAAGCAGCACGTTGGCATCACCTATGTTCCGCGCGCTTGGGAGGCCGGCGCGGTCACCTACTCGGGCGCCCGCGTCAAAGAGGTTCTCGTTCGAGGCGGCCGTGCCCGTGGCGTCGTGGCTGCGACCGCCGGCGGCGGGCGCCTAGAGGTCAGCGCCGAGCTGGTGGTGCTGGCCGCAGGAGCGATCCACACGCCGCTGCTGCTCGCCTCCCAGCGGCTCGCCGCGGGCTCGGGGCAGCTGGGCGGGAACCTCTCGATCCACCCCGCCACGGCCGTGCGGGCCCTGTTCGACGAGGAGGTGAACATGGCGCGCGGCGTGCCCCAGTCCTACTACATCGACGAGTTCGCCGACGAGGGCATCATGCTCGAGGGAGCCGGCGGCCCGCCCGACTACACCGCCGCCTCGCTCGCCTCCTATCCGTCGGCGCGCGCACGGCAGATCATGCTCGACTACCCCCACCTCTCCCAGTTCGGCGCGATGGTCTGCGACCGCTCGCGTGGACGGGTGCGCAGACGCGCCGGCCGGGTGCAGATCCAGTACGAGCTGCTCGGCGAGGATGTCGCCACCTTCAAGCTCGCGCTCGAACGCCTCGGCGAGCTCTACGCCGCCGCCGGCGCGCACACCGTGCTCTACCCCGTCGAGGGCATGCCCCCCCTGCCCGCCGGCGACCTGGAGCCGCTGCGGCACCGCGACCTGCGCGCCCGGGACCTGACGCTGATGGCCTTCCACCCGCTCGGAACGGCTCGCGCCGACGGCGACCCGCACCGCGGCGTCGTCGACCCCGCCCTCGCCGCGCACGGTATCGCCGGCCTGCACGTCGCCGACGGCAGCGTCGTGCCGAGCTCGCCCGGCGTCAACCCGCAGCTCACGATCATGGCGCTCGCCACCCGCCTGGCCTTCTCCCTGCTCGAACGCCCCGCCCCGGTCGAGGAACCCGAGCCGGAGACCGTTGCCGAGCCGCGCATCACACGAGCCCACCAGGCCATCACCGCCTGACCCCGCCAACCGAGGAGACCGAACATGTCGTTCCTGATCGACCCGCCGTGGCTATACGCCACCGGCCGCGCCTACGGCCGGCTGATGCCCAACGAGACGCCCGCCGCGCGTGCCGTCAGCGGCGCCACGCTCGGCGTCTTCCTGGCCACAAGCGTCTCGCTCTACCTCAACCGCCCCTGGACGCGGCCGATCTGGCGCGCGTGCCGTGCCGACGACGGCCGCGACTGGATGCTCAACTCGGGCGTGCCGCACATCGATCACAGGCGGGTGGGCGCTCGGGTGCACATGCTCTCGGCGCTCATCTTCGCGACATATCCACTGTGGCTGCGACTTGGCGAACGCGCCGCGCGCCGCGCGCACTCGGCGCAGTGAGGGTCGTGTGCGGTCGGCCTCTGGTACGGTCGCCGACGTGACACGAGCGGCGCCGCTTCTTGTGATGGGAGTTCTGGTCGTCAGCGGTTGCGGGTCCAGCAAAAGCATGACCACACAGACAACGGTCGTGCCTACCACGTCCGAGCCTGGACTGGCTACCGCCAGCAGCGTTGAAGGCTGTCTCGAGCAAGCAGGATTTCATGTGTCTCACAACGGCGCGACTCCACGCGAAGTCGACGCGCATCGCGCACGCGGCTGGCAGGACGTGTGGTCGGATGTCGCCTCGGGCGAGGGGTCTGACGCCTCGACGGCGTTGCTTGCAGCACGAGGCTCGGCGGGACATGGGGAAGCAACCGTGCAGGTCTACTCGAACGTAGGCTCAGCCGAACACGCGGCAGATCAAGCGGTCAAAGCCAGCAAACAGGCCGTGAGGGTCTCATCTCTGGCGACGCCGCAATCGGAAGGTGTCAACGTCGGCTCGAAGAGTAACGTCGTCTGGGCCGCTTGGGGATCACCGAGCTCGGGTGTTACAAGCGAACAAGTTGCCAGCTGTGCGTAGTTCCGTGATGGCGGCGCCTCTGGGTCGCTGTCGCCTCGACGCAGGCCGACCGGTGCCGACGCTCCTATGAATGTCATGGATGCGACTCAAACGGCAGGAGGGCGGCCGTGTCTACGCGCCCCATGAGCGCCTCAAGAGAGCGGCTATTGGCAGCACCTGAGGGCAGCTTGGGCCCCCAAAAGCACGTACAGATAAGCCGATAGCCGCCGCTTTGGGCGCACCGGAAGGCCGCTTGCGGCTGGCGTCGCCCGGCGACCCTCAGGCGAGGGATCAGGCCGCAACCTGGACTGCTTCCCGGTGTTCATCTTGGGGCGTAATGTGCGGCGCACAAGTGCCGCCCGGTGGGCAGCCTGCCCGAGGAGGAACATGACATCGAGTGAGACCGACGCCAGCCACGAGACCGCGGTTGTCGCGCCCGGGGGCACACATCATGGCGGCGCACCACCCCGGTCGCCGGCACGCTACGGGTATCGGGCAGTCCGGGCGCGCTGTCGTGAGGTGTCGCCGGGGCGCATCGCTGATGGGAGCTGCCTCCTGGCTCCGAGGCGGTTACGCCGGCGCGCACGCCGCACGGACAGGACGAGAGATTTTTCGAGTGTGCTCGGTAACGATCGCGTTTACGGCGTTCTGCCTGGCTGCGTGCGCGCCGACCAGAGCGGCGACGGCCAGTCCTCTGCACCGACTCGTCCTACGGCTGCCACACACCGCCGTTGAAACGGGCCGCGCGCAGCGACGGTCGGTCGTTGGTTCCGCGACGCTCCAGGTGCCGACCGCCTGGAAGGGCGGTGGTCTGACGCACGGCGGGACCGTCGATCAGCTGCACGTCACGGTGTCTGCCAGCTGCGCGGCGAGTATCGAAGCCACGACCTGGGTCGGCCAGCTGAAACGGTCGCCGGTTCTTGAAATCGAAAGCACAGTGGGCTCCTGGTACTCGACGTTCGCTCAACCCGCGCCCGTGCCGCTCGTCACCTTCTACACACCCGGCGCCCGCTCGCCCCACCGGGTATGGCAACTCGACGCCGCCCAACCGTCCAGCACGCCACAACCCGCAAGCTCGCAGGAGAGCCCGCTCTACGGGGTCCTGCTCGCACGCCTTCACCCACGCGGCCTGTGGGCGTCCCTCATGCTCGGCGTACGCACGACATCGACCTGCACCGGAACGCTCGCCGACCGCTCCGCACCGCTAGCCCAAGAACTCGAGACGATCATGCTGAGCACCGTCTTCAAGGCAACCGCGGGCTAGAGAGAGCAGCACATCAGTAACGTCGCGCCCTTCGTCCTGGACGTGGCTCGAGCCAACGGGACTCGCTATCGGGCCTACCAGGCGCGACTTAGGGCTTGTGGAACGTGACCGCCACCCGCACCGTAGCTGCGGGCACAGATCGCTTCGATACCACGAGCGTCCACGGTCCCGAGCACGCCCCCGTCGGATCGCTGGACCCACCCAGGCCGCCGGACGCCGCCAGACTCCCCTCGATCCACGTCGACGAGCGCCGCTACGAGCGCTGACCCGGCGTCGCCGCGCGCCGCGCGAGCATCCGATCTGCGGCGGCTGAGTACCTATCGACGGGCCTGTGCCCGACCGCTCGGTCAGGCGATGATCTCGACCGGTGCCGCGAACGTCAGCTGGTCGGTGCTGGCGATGCCCGATTCCTGCAGCGGCCCGCCACGGATCAAAAACATGTCAAGGAGGATTTCCCAGCTCCCAACGCCGCATGGCAACCGGCGCCGGATGCGCCGGCGTGGCCGCCTGACGGCTCGTCGATCAGTCGTCGTGGAGCCTTGACCCCCGAAGCTTGGCTCATAAAGAGGGTAGCTTTAGGTTTTGGCTTGTTATGATGGTCGCTGTAATGTCTGCGTCGTTGGGAAAGAACCCGTTCCGCCCCGGCGTCGGGACCAAGCCGCTCTACCTGGCGGGCAGGGAGCAGTCGCTGCGAAGGTTCAGGTCCGTGATCCGGGCGGCACCCGAGCAGCCTGCCAACATGCGGCTGACGGGCCTGCGGGGAGTGGGCAAGACCGTGCTGCTGGGCGAGTTCCGGGCGGTCGCCCAGGAGCTGGATTGGGCTGCCGCTTTCCTGGAGCTTCAGCCCGGCCACAACACCGACGACGCCGTGTCGGCGGCCCTGATGGCCGCGCTGCGGGCCGCCCGCGAGGAGGTCTCCCGGGTGGAGAGGCTCAAGAGCGCCGTCGGCGGCGCGGCGCGCAAGGCGGGGACGCTCGGCATCGGCTGGGGGGAGTTCCGGATGACCTACGAGCCCGGTGCCAACCCGGCGCGAGAAGACCTGTCCCGTGCGCTGTTCGAGACCGTCGAGAGCGTCGTCTCGCACGGCAAGGGGGGCCTGATGCTGCTGCTCGACGAGGTCCAGGTGATCCGCGATGAGACGCGCCCAACCGGGCAGCACCCCCTGTCCCTGCTGATCGCCGCAGTCTCCTCCCTGCAGAAGGCCGAGCTGCCGATCGGCATGGTGCTGTGCGGGCTGCCCACGCTCACCGGCAACCTCCTCCGCGCCCGCTCCTACACCGAGCGGATGTTCCGCGGCGAGGAGATCGGGTCGCTCGGACCCGACGACGCCAAGGACGCGCTCGTCAGGCCCCTGGCCGAGTCCCCCGTGGTCCTCGACCCAGGACTCGCCGAGCGAGTGGTCGAGGAAGTGGAGGGCTACCCTTACTTCCTACAGCTGTGGGGCGCCGAGCTCTGGGACGCCGCCGACGTCGCCGGAGTCGAACGCTTCAGCGAGAAGCTGCTGCTCGCCGCTCGTCCCGAGATCTACCGTCGACTCGACCTCGACTTCTACGACCCACGCGTCGCCACGCTCACGCCCGCAGAGCAGGACGTCCTGCTTGCGAGCGCCGACTGCGCCTATCCGCCACTCGTCGTCGCCGACCTCAACGACGCGATCAGCAAGACCCCCGGCAACATCAACGTCCTGCTCGGCCGGCTGGTCGACAGCGGCGTGCTCTACCGCATCAGGAAGGGGCAGTACGAATACACCGCCCCCAAGTTCAGGGACTTCCTGCTGCGGCGGGGAGACAACGCCAGCCAGGCCTCGTTGTTCGGCCGCGGCGTCTGACGAGCACCCGAGTCCCGGCCCCTCGCCGCTTCTCCCACCGTCGGGCGTTGGGCCCTGGGGCCATCGACGGGGCTGGATCCCCAGGACGTTCACAATCCGTTAGCCTCACCTTCAACGTTTATTCTCAGCCGGGGTTGCTCGAGCGTCGCCGTCAGGTCCGTCCCGGGCGGCGCGCTCGAGGAGTCCCGGGCGCGTCGTCTCAGCGCGCCCAGCGGACGTCGCGGCCTGCGGGTTTCCATTCTCTCCGCAGCCGCGGCGTCCGGCTCCGAACCGCTCGGCCGGGCGAGGCCCTTGGCGCCTAACTCCAAGCTCCACGTTTATCCTCGTCTTTGATCCTGTAGGCTGGCGCGCGGTGCATGAGACTGGTGCCAACCTCGAGCGTGCGCTCGCGCCCGCCAAGGGACTGCTCGAAGAACTCGGCGACATGATGCTGCTCACCGGGCGCACGATCGACTCGGTCATACGCCCGCCCCACCCCTACGGCGGCGAGTTCGTCTCCCAGTTCCTGTTCACGCTACGGCTCGTCTGGTTCCCGCTGCTCGTCACCACCGTCGCCATCGACTACGGCGCCCCCGGACTGCAGGCCGCCAACTTCCTCACCATCTTCGGCGCCCTGGACCGCCTCGGCGGCTTCTTCGTGCTCGCCGCCATCCGCGAAATCGGGCCGCTGATCACCTCCATCGTCATCGCCGGAGTCGCCGGCACCTCGATCACCGCCGACCTCGGCGCGCGCAAGGTCCGCGAGGAGCTCGACGCGCTGCAGGTGCTCGGCGTCGACCCCGTCAAGAACCTCGTCGTCCCCCGCTTCCTGGCCCTGATGCTCGCGACCGGGCTGTTCGACATCTACGCCCTCCTGTTCGGCATCTTCGGCGGCATGCTCGCCGAGATCGTCAGCGGCGGCTCGCTCGGACCCTTCTGGAACACCCTGTTCGCCAACTCCTCCGCCACCGACCTGTGGGGATCCGTGCTCAAGACGACGATGTTCGGCGCCATCATCGCCATCGTCTGCTGCTACAAGGGCATGACCGCCTCCGGCGGCGCCGAGGGCGTCGGCCGCGCCGTCAACCAGGCCGTCGTCATCTCCTTCCTCGGCATCGGCGCCTTCAACTACGTCTTCACCCAGACCCTCCTGGCCACACATCCGAACATCCTCGTCATCAAGTGACCCCCGAGCGGCCCGGGACTGATCTGCTGGAGCTGCCGCGCCAATGGCTCGTCGCCACCGGCGAGATCGCGAGCTTCACCGGCAACATCGTCCGCGAAGTCTGGGGCCTTGAGGTCTTCCGCTTCTTCGGCGAGTCGCTGCGGCAGGCCGGCATCCTGATCGTCGGCTCCACCGCCGTCATCTGGGCGCTCGTGTTCATCACCGGCCTCGGCACCTGCGGCATCGAGGGCGCCTACTTCACCGAGTCCCAGGGCGCCCCCTCCTACGCCGGCGTCTTCACCGCCTGGTGCAACCTGCGCGAGGCCGTCCCCTACGCCTTCGGCTACATGATGTCCGCCAAGGTCGGAACGGGAATAGTCGCCGAGCTCGGCGCCATGCGCATCTCCGAGGAGATCGACGCGCTGGAGGTCATGGGCGTCAACTCCGTCACCTTCCTCTGCGCCACCCGGCTGCTCGCCGCCTGGATGGTGCTGCCGTTCATGTACATCGGCGGCATCGGCGTCGCCTTCCTCGCCTCCTACATCGCCGTCGTCAAGCAGATCGGCTACACCGCCCCCGGCGGCTACCTGCTCATCTTCTGGCAGTTCCAGAACGCCCCCGACCTGCTCTACAGCCTGATCAAGGGCATGACCATGGCCACCGCGATCGTGCTAGTCGGCTGCTACTACGGCTACAACGCCTCCGGCGGGCCCGTCGGCGTCGGCAAGGCCACCGCCAAGTCCATGGTGCTGAACCTCGTGCTCGTCACGCTCATCGGCATGCTCGGCACCCAGATCTTCTGGGGTGGCGACCCGCGCGCGCCGATCGGGGGCTGAGCGCCCGCGCCGCCCGATACGCGCCAAATGCCGTGCCGTCGTTTATCACGGATCGCCACCCGGCCGGGTTGCCGCCCTTGCCAGCGCCACAAGCGCCTGCAATATGGGTTGCATATAGGCCACGTGCGAGGATTTCGACAGGGACGCAACACGGCGCCTATCATGCCTGCTAACGTTTATCCGAGCGGCACCTGCTCCTTGGTGGCGCCCTCTACAGAACAGGGGCCAGCGTCCACACCCTCGGACGCCCCCCACACGCTGGACGCCGCGGCTACCCCATGGCCGCGGCGTCCACGCGTGACCTCCTGTGGGCGCCGGTCAGAGCCCGTCGGCCAGCGCGTTGAAACGGGCTGCCGCGCGGGTCGCGAACACGAACTCGTGGCAGCGGTGCACCAGGCCCGCACCGTGCAGGCCCGCCACCGCGTCCATCGCCGCCAGCTCGCTGCCGAGCTCGCCGCCCAGCTCCGCCACCGACCACATCGGCGGCCTCGCACCGTCCAGCAGCAGGTACAGGACCGCGCGCTCCGCGCCGTCCAGCTCCTGCGCCACATCTCCACGGCTACTCTCATCCTGCATGGGAAGGTAGGCCCCTTTCCGTGCCACGGCCCCGGGCGGTGACAGCCGCGCCGGGGCCAACTTTTCGGTGTTCTACTGAAGCTACACCGTGACGGGGATGGGGGACGCGTGCGGGCCGAAGCTGGCGCGAGAGCGCTCGCGCGGTGGGGCAGGCGCTCGGGAAGCAACCCGATAGGGCCGGTAGCCGCTCAATCACGCGGGAACCGGGAACCTGCGGCGGATCACACCGGCGTCGAGCGAGAGACCGTGATCACGCAGCCGTTCGGCGGGATCGCTCGCAGGGCTGCTGCGGCCCGCTGGTATCGAGCCTAGCGCCTGATCCGAACGGGACGCAACTCCTCCTGCGTAAACCGCGAGAGATACTCCTGAAGCTGCTCGTGCGTCCAAGACTGCAAGGCATCCATGATGTCGGCGTGCGGGATACGTAGCGAGTCGGCGATCTGATTGAGCGCATACGGACGAACGACTTCCGGATGCGTGTCGATCCGTATCGGCACGCCGCACAGCACTCCGTCGCTCGACGTTACGGTCATTCGGAAGATGTGCCCGTGCTTCACGGGCTTACCCGCTTCGCCAGTCAGGCGTGCAAGGGATGCGACGACCCAGCTTGTGTCCGGCCTGCTGGATGCCACGTTCTCAGTCTTTGACCACGTTGACGATGCAGCGAGAAGCTGATCCGGCGCGCTCGTCGCCGCTGCTCGCGTCGCTCGAGCTCATGCAGTACCCGACGGAACCGCGATGCGAGAAGGCTCACCAGCTCTAGCTCGTTCGCCGTCAGATCGTCTTGCTCCTCCAGAGCGTTCCAAAGGTCATCCGCGCCTTCAACAAACCGATCAACTGCGGTTGCCATATCGGCATCTCCAGCGACTAGCTCGAACTCCGTGCTCCGGAACACATAGTGGCCATCTTCAAGCCAGTGTTCAACCTCGAACGCGGGAATGCCGGCATAGCAAATCGTCCCGACCTCGGGAAGATCCGCCGTAGCGCGATCCGGGGTGCAAGCCGCGTCAGCCATCAGATGATCCTGTCGGCCTAAGCCGGCAGAACACAACGCTCCTATCCATAGACTGGCCAATCATGCCATAGATAGATACCCAGGCGCGCAACGTATCTCTCCCTTAGGACGTTCTCGCGCGCCGGCCGGACCGCCGCTCCCAGGCTCACAAGCGCGCCGATCACGAATCGTAGAGTTGGTCTCGGCCGCTCCGCATAGCGAAGAAGGGGCTCTTTACGCCCGCGCGCGGAGGATCGCCTGGGCGCCGCGCGCCGGGATCATCGTCACGTTGCGGTGCTGCGCGTGCTCGGGCTCGGGGCGGTCGGGCTCGAGGTTCAGGCGGCGCGCCATCGCCGCCAGCACCACCCGCTGCTCGGCCATCGCCAGCGTCGCTCCCAGACAGCGGCGCGTGCCGCCGCCGAACGGAATCCACTCATACGTCCCCGGCTTGCCACACCTGGGCGGGTCGCCCTCCAGCCAGCGCTGCGGGCGGAACTCGAACGGGTCCGGATAGAGATCCTCGCGGTGGTGCAGCAGCAGGATGCTCACGCTCACCGCGCTGTCCGCCGGCACCACGTACTCGCCCAGTTGCCACGGAACCGCAACACGGCGGCCCACGATCGGCACCACCGGGCGGCAGCGCATGCCCTCGATGATCGTCGCCTCCACCACCGCCTGCGCGCGCGCCGCCGCCGTGGCGTCCGCGTTCTCGCCGGCCGCGCGCACCGCCGCGCGCAGCGCGTCGTGCGCGTCCGGGGTGCGCAGCAGGCGCTCCCACGTCCACGCCAGCGAGTTCGCCGTCGTCTCAAACCCCGCCAGCACAAGCGTCAGCAGCTCATCCCGCACCTCCGCGTCCGACAGGCGCTCGCCGTCCTGCGTGCTCGCCGCCAGCAGCATCGAGAGGATGTCCGCGCGGCCCTCCAGGTCCTGCTCTGCGCGGCGGGCCTCGATCAGCGGGTAGGTCGCCCGGTCCAGCAGCCCCACGCCCGTGCGCATCACCCCCACCGGCTCGCTGCGACCGAAGTTCATCAGCTCCCCCAGCTTCGCCAGCGGCGACGTCGACGCCGCCGTCAGATAGCTCACCGTCGCGCGGAGCCGCTGCTCCGGCGAGCCGTCGCGCTGGCGGCCCTGCACACCGAACACCGCCGCCATGATCACCTCCAGCGTCAACGCCTGCATCCGCGGCGCCAGCGCAAACGGCCGCTGCAGCGGCCACGTCTCGATCTCCTGCTCGCACACCTGCCCGATCAGGTCGCCGAAGCGCTCCACCGCCTCGCCGTGAAACGCCGGCAGCAGCAGCCTGCGCTGGCGCAGATGGCGCGCCCCGTTCGCCGTCAACACCGACGACGGGCCCAGGATCGGACGCAACGGCGACTCCGCCGTCAGCGACGGCACCAGCTCCGGGTCCGCCGTGAACAGCGACCGCGCATGCTCCGGCACGCACGTCACCACCGCCCCGCCCCGCACACCCGTGCGCATCACGAACACATCCCCCAGCCGCCTGCGCGCGCCAAACACGAACTCGATCTGGCGCCCGCCGAAACGCAGATGCTGAAGCACGCGCGGCCCGGACACCCGCGGCGGCGGACGCAGCCGCGCATCCCGCTCCGCCGGGCCGGCCTGCCCCACTGTCGCCGCCGGCGCCTGCGCGATACGGACCCGCGCGCGCGCCCCCGGTTGACCATCCCCAAGCCACGGCAGAGCCTCCTCCGGAGGCTGCCAGCCGCCGCGTTTATGCACGAACGGCTCGGTCACCGCGATCACTGGTCCGGTTGCACCACATCCACCGCACTCTATCCGCAACGCCGCCGTTTATCCCTGCCCAACACCCGACCGGGGGAGCGACAGGCCGGGTTGATGATCTGCGACCGTCCATCGGCCCGGTGTAAAGCGTTAAGGGTCGCCGATGCGCGGTCGATATCGCCTACGTGTCCAGCTCAGTGGAAAACCACAACGCGAGCGTTCCCGGCGAGCGCGAGCTGCGCGCGCTCGGCGAGGCGCTCGGCGAACGCACCCGCGAGGTCGTCGAGCGCTCCGCCGCGCGCACGCTGGCCGCCGGGCCGCGCCTCGACGACCACGTCGAGGCGCGCTTCGAACGCGTCGGCGCCGTCTCCACCCTCGCCGTCTCGCGCTGGATGTCCGGCGAGGGCGTCCACGCCGCGCGCGAGGTCGGCCAGGAGGCCGCCGAGATCTTCGCCCAGCTCGCCTCCCAGCGCGCCGCCCCGCTCAACGAGGTCACCAAGCGCTGCCTGCGCTGGTGCGACGCCGCCGCCGAGGTCCTCGGCCAGTGCGCCCAGGAGGCCGGCGCCGGCGCCGACGTGCTCGCCCGGGCGCGCGCCATGCTCCAGCGCAGCCTCAACGTCACGCTCGTGCGCATGTGCGAGGCCTTCGAGAGCGAGCGCCGCAAGGCCGACCAGGAGCTCTCCCGCCGGCAGGACGAGCTCGCCTTCCTCGCCACCCACGACGCGCTCACCGGGCTGCCCAACCGCACCCTGATCCTCGACCGCGTCGAGCAGATGCTCGTCCGCGCCCGGCGCGAGCAGAGCCCCATCGCCGCGCTGTTCATCGACCTCGACAACTTCAAGACCATCAACGACACGCTCGGCCACACCGCCGGCGACGAGCTGCTGCGCTGCGTCGCCGCGCGGCTCTCCGCCGCCGTGCGCGAGACCGACGCCGTCGGGCGGCTCGGCGGCGACGAGTTCATCGTCATCGCCGGCGAGCTCTCGCTGCAGTCCGGGCCCGAGCTGATCGCCGAGCGGCTGCTGGCAGCCCTCGCCCAGCCCTTCACGCTGGCCGAACACAGCGAGGTGCCGCTGCGCGTCAGCGCCTCCATCGGCATCGCCCACGGCGAGCGCCCAAGCGCCGGCGAGCTGCTGCGCGACGCCGACATCGCCATGTACCAGGCCAAGTGGGACGGCCGCCAGCGCCACGTCATGTTCGAGTCCGGCATGCAGAGCGCCATGCAGAGCCGCATGGAGCTCGAGATGGACCTGCGCACCGCGCTGGCCAACGACGAGTTCTTCCTCGTCTACCAGCCCACCTTCAACCTCAGCGACATGCGCCCCACCGGCATGGAGGCGCTGATCCGCTGGGAGCACCCCGAGCGCCAGGTCATCACCCCCGAGCACTTCATCGCGGCCCTCGAGGAAACCGGCCTGATCGTCCCCGTCGGGCGCTGGGTGCTCGACGAGGCCTGCCGCCAGGCGGTCCGCTGGCGCCAGGACGGCTATCAGATCGGCGTCGCCGTCAACGTCTCCGCCCGCCAGCTCGACTGCCCCGAGTTCGTCGGCCACGTCTCCGAGGCGCTGCACGAAAGCGGCCTGGAGGCCGAGCAGCTCACGATCGAGATCACCGAGACCGCGCTCATGCGCGACATCGAGCAGACCGTCCTGCGCCTAGCCGCCGTCAAGGAGCTCGGCGTGCGCATCGCCATCGACGACTTCGGCACCGGCTACTCCTCCATGGCCCACCTGCAGAAGTTCCCCGTCGACGCCCTGAAGATCGACCGCTCCTTTATCACCCAGATCAGCCACAACCAGGAGGGCGAGGCGATCCTGCGCACGCTCGTCGCACTCGGCCGCACGCTCTCCATCGAGACGCTCGCCGAGGGCATCGAACGCACCCACGAGCTCTCCATGCTGCAGGGCGAGCACTGCGACTCCGGCCAGGGCTTCCTCTTCGCCCAGCCGCTGCACGAGGCCGACACCGCCAGCTTCCTGGCCAACTGGGCCGCGGGCGGCGCGCTCGCCCGGCAGGTCTGACGCTCACCTGACGGCAGCCAGGCGCCAGGCGCGCGGCAGGCCCGGCCGGGCCACGCACGTGCACTCGATCACCCCCTGCTCGCACAGCTTTCCCAGCAGCCGCGACATCTGCCCCTCGTTCACGTCGCCCGCCGCCCTCGCCAGCTCGCGGTTCGACATCCCCGGACGCTCCGCGATCAGCTCCAGCACGCGCAGCGTGCGGTGGCCCACGCGAATCCCGTGGCGGGCCACCAGCGCGCGCGCCAGATCCGCGCCCGTCGGGGGGCGCGGAGCGGCCGGCTGGCGCGGCGGCGGCGGGCGGCGCAGCTCGCGCTCCGCCGCCGCCGCGCCCAGGTAAGGCCGCACCAGCAGGGCCATCAGCAGAGGCAGCAGCGACGGCAGCGGCTCGGGCGCGCCGCTTGAGATATGGCCGTAGATCAGCGACCCGGCCGAGCCCAGCAGCAGCTCCGCCGCCAGCGGCGGCAAAGTCACGTCCTTCAGCACCGGCGCGCCGTCCGGCTGCAGCAGCGCCCGCAGCCGCGCCAGCACGCCCGCGCGCAGCTCCAGCGCCGGCGGGCCCGCCCGGTAGACCTCCACCACCACCAGCCGCGCCAGCGCCGGCTCGCGCTCCAGGAACTCGAGCAGCGCCGCCAGGCCCGCCCGCACCCGCGACTGCCACTCGCGCTCGGAGCGATACGCCGGCAGGCTCGCCGCCGCGATCCGCTGTAGCGACTGCTCGTACACCGCCAGGAAGCATTCCCGGGCGCTGCCGAAATGCCCGTAAAACGTCTCGCGCGAAACGCCCGCGCCCGCGATCACCCGCCCCACCGTCAGGCCCGCATAGCCGTGCTCGGCCACCACCGCGCTCGCCGCCGCCAGGATCCGCCGGCGCTGCATCACCGCCACTTCCGCGCGAGTCGCGCTCGCGCTCACGCCAGCGTCGCGCGCGTCGCCGACTCCAGCTGGGAGCCGCGCTCGGTCAGCCGCCACGCGTTCGCCGCGCCGCGCGGCGCGCCGCCGCCGAAGTTCTCCACCAGCTCCAGGCGCTCCAGGCGGCCCAGCAGCTTCGATATCTGGCCCGCGTCCACGATCCCCGAGCCTTCCGCCACCTCGCGGTTGCTCACGCCCGGACGCTGGCCGATCACCGCCAGCACCCGCATCGTGCGGTAGGTCAAGCGCATCTGCAGACCCTCCAGCGGGTGGCGCGCCAGCGCGCCCGGCTGGGGCTCGCAGCACCGCGGGCGCGCCGGTCTGCCCAGTTCCCTGCGCGCCGCCCGCACGCCCAGGTAGGGCATCACGATCATGCTCATCAGCGGACCCAGCAGCTCCGCATACGGCTCCCGCGCGCCCGCCGCCAGACGGCTGTGCAGCACCGCCAGCACGCCGCCCACCACCGCCTCCGCCGTCAGCCGCGGCGGGTCGCCCGCGCCGCCCGGGCGCTGCTCGCGGCCGCCGTCCACCGCGCACGCCAGCTCGCTCAGCAGGCGCATACGCCGCTCGCGCACCCGCTCACCCGCCGCCAGCGTCTCCACCACGCACACCCGCGCCAGCTGCGGCTGCTCGTCGATCGCCACCAGCAGGCGCCACAGCGCCGCGCGGATGCCCTCGCGCCAGCAGCACTCCCGCGCATAGGCCTCGCGCGCCAGCAGCCTCGCGTCGGCGATCGCGCGCTCGAACGCCGCCAGGAAACACTCTTCGCGGTCGCCGAACGCGTCGTAGAACGTCTTGCGCGACACGCCCGCCCGTTCGATCAGCTGTGCCACCGTCACGCTGCGAGCGCCCTCCTGCGCGATCACCGCCACCGCCGCCGTCAGCATCCGCGCGCGCTGGATCTCGCTCACCTGGCCGCGCGCCAGCTCGTGCCGGCTCTGGCCGATCGCCGTCGTCAGGGCGACCGCGCCGTGCGCGGGGCCCTCGGCCATCAGCGCCGCCTGCGCGGGCGCAGCATCGCCAGCCCCAGCAGGGCGTTGAAGGCGAGCCACACCGCGATCGCGAGCGAAAGCGTGCTCACCGGCAATCCGGACGGGGCAGAGGGCACACAGGACCGGCGAGCACGCCGCAGTCGATCGGGAATGACAAAACCATAAACGCTCACGGTGGACAGTAGTACACCACACCGCCGACTGTCAAATGCAACGATTTAGGAACCATCGGGCGCGCGGCGGCCGACACGATAAACGGACCTTGGCGGGCTGGATGCCGGTCCGGCGTCAGTCCTGCAGCACCACCGCCGGTGGCACCCCCGCCGCGAGGTGCCGGGGATCGACAGGATCGCCACCGCCGCCGCGCTCACCACCGCGAGGCTCACGAGCGCCGGGAGGAGCGCCGGCGAGTACACCACCGGGAAGTTGCTCACCTGTGAGAGCGCGCGGTCGAGCAGGCGCTGGCCGTACAGGCCGAAGGCGGCTCCCGTCGCGCAGCCCTTTTTCATGATCAGAAGTCGGGAGACTTACGTGATCGCGCTCACACCCCGTTTCATCTGCCAGGCCGACATTTTTCGACGCCGATGCCACTACATCTTTCAACGCGGATTGCACGACATCTCTCGGCGCCTGTTGACACCAGCAGCGTCGCGAAGAAGGGAAACGGGCCGGGCACCACGTCGACCACGTGGATTGCCGGGAGCTTGCGGCGCGCGCCTGATGTCTCTGCGGCGGCGCCTCCAACACCGGCGCTCAGCAGAGGTCGAGGTTCTCGAGGTTGTCCTCATTGGTGCTGTCGGGGTTCGTCTCGATGTAGGGGGTCGCCGTGCAGCCTGCTTTCGGGCAGTAGTTGATGGGTTTGATCGTCGCCGTGTAGCCGTCGGCGCTCGTCTTCCAGACCGTGCGGTGGTTGATGCTGTCCACGACCTGTTTGCGGGTCTAGTGGGTCCCGTCGGCGGTGTAGACGCCCTCGATGTGTTTGTGTTTGCCGTCGGCCGACAGCTCCTTGCGGACCTTCGCCCAGGTCAGCCTGTGGAGCGGGCTCGCCGGCACGGGCGTGCACGAGACCATCCTGCGCCCGACTCATCCCCGCGAGCGGTAGGCGCCGGGCCGGTCGACCTGAGCAGCAGATGTTCGAAGCTCAGGGCTGCACGCGTGCTCGCGCCTGAGCCTGCGCCTGCAGCGCGAGCTGCAGCTCCCCGTACAGGCGCTGCGAGCGCTCCACCTCGATCCCGACCGTCAGCGCATAGCGCTGCAGGCCGTGCTCGCCGGTCAGCCACCGGTTCAGGCTGCGCACGACGATGAACCAGTCCCCATCGGTGCCGCCGATGCGCTGGGACCACTCACGGCGCGCAAACTGGTTGGTGCCGCGGCTGCGGGTCGTGCGCGAGGGCGCCAGCTTGATCTCGCACTTCGTCAACTCCTTGGCGTGCAGCTCACCGACGTCCGCGTCCGCCATCCGGAAGACGGTCTCCTCATCCAGGCCCCGCACGAGCAGGAACTCCATCTGGTGGCCCAGGTAGTCAAGGCGCCGGTAGCGCACCGGCGGGCTGAACGCGAGCCCCACCTGTATCGCCCGGGGCCCCGCCGTCTCGCGGAAGCCCGCGGTCACCGGCACCCGGTAGACGTGGAAGGCGTCCGGCGGCAGGCTGTCCTCGGCGTACAGCACGACCCGGTTCTCCTCGGAGATCCCGCAGCGCTCCCAACTCAGCTCGCCGAACCCGGCGATGTCGCGCACCGCACTTTCGCGCTGCGCGCTGGGGCTCGTCCCGAACGGCTCGCGCAGCGCGGGACCGTGGCGTGCGCCCTGGAGCAGCAGCGAGCGCCACACAAGCGGGCTGAGATCGGGGTAGGCGGTGGCCAGCAGGCCCGCGAGGTGACTAACGCTCGCAGCGGCGAGGCTCGTGCCGACGTTTGAGGCGAACAGCTCCGCCGGGTAGCGCCCGGAGGTGGAGATCACCTCCACCGCCTGGTCGGGCGGGCAGGCGCCGAGCTGACGGTTGAAGATGAAGTTGCCGCCGTCGGCGGTCAGCTCCGGCTTGACCGCGCCACCGATCCCGGGGCCGTGCCTGGTGAACGGCGACGGCCCGCCCGCGGCGGCGACCGCTCCGGCAGCCCGTCCGCCGCCGCTCGGCGCGTCCTCGCGCGCCAGCGCGCCGACGGTGATCGCGAGCGCCGCCTGCGCCGGGTCGACGATCTCAAAGCCGGGGTCGCACAGGTAGTGCGGCCAGCGGGGAAACAGCTGCTCGGCGGGCACGAGCTGCTCGAGTGCCACATTGCCCGCGGAGACGACGAGCAGCAGGTCATAGCGGCGCACGAGCCCGTCGAGGGTGGCGGCAAGGGCGCTGCCGCGCCCGCCGGTGTAGGGGCTCGACGGGTCCCCGAAGCTCAGGTTGATGACGCGGCATTCGCATTCCTCGGCGAGATGCTCGATCGCGTCGGTGATCAGCCGCAGCGTGTTGGCCCGTTCGGGCTCGAAGCCGTCGCCGTCGAGCACCCGCACGGAGGCGAGGCGAAACGGCGGCTCGAAGCGTCCGGCACGCGCGGCGGCGAGCACGCCGCCGTAGAGGACGAGCCCGGCGACCATCGTGCCGTGGCCGTACTCGTCCTGCGTGTGTCCGGCGAACGAGCTGTGCAATGCGGCCTGATCGAACATGGCGGGCTCGATCAGGGGGTGTCCGGAGCGCACCCCCGAGTCGACGATCCCCACGACCGGCGCGTCCTGGGCCGGCGGCGCGGGCGGGTTGAACCGCTCGGCGTTCTGGAGCTGTGCGAGCTCGCCGCGCGGCAGGCGCGGTTCGGGGGCGCCGTCCAGCAGCGCGACCTGGTCGAGCTCGGCGAGCGCGTCGATCGCGGCGGCCGGGGCGATCACCCGGCCGAGCAGCACCCGTGCGGTGGGGTCTTCGAACGTCTCGATCCAGCTGCCGCGGAGCTCCTCGGTGAGCGCGAGCGCCTCGGCGAGCCACTCCTCCCTGGTGGCGGGGTCCTCGACGAACCACAGGTCGACATCAACCGGCAGCGCGCGGTCGCGGCCCTCGTCCATCTGCCGGGCCAGGCGCGGGCTGATGCGGTCAGGAGCGGCGAGCGGGCGAAAGCCGTCGATCGCGTCGAAGAAGTCCTCAAAGCGCGCCGGTCGCTCGCCGTCCTGCGGCTCGCCCTCTGTCGGAGGGCGGGGCCCCTCCCGGTACTGGGCGAGGCGGGTCTTGAACGCACTCATCTGTGCGTCGGAGGAGAAGACGACGGCGGCGCTCCTGTCGCTGGAGTCTAGGACCGCCAGGCCGCTGGTGGTGAACCTGCTCTCCGGGACCTTGCGGTTCAGCTCGAAGGTCAGCATCAGCTTCGGGTTCAGCTGCGGGGCCTGAAGCGCACGGGACTGCAGGCGGCTGATCGCGTGTGCGGCGGCGCGGTCGAGGCTGCCGGCGTGCTCGTCGCGACGTTGATAGACGGGCTCGGTGCGGAACCCTCGTTTGATCTTCTGGCGCTCAGCGGTGGGCCGTGGGACCCGGCGCAGCGCCAGGTGCTCGTGGTCAGCCACCGGGGCCGATGGAAGCTCGCGCGGCGATCGCGTGCGCCGCCGCGAGCAGCTCGTCGGTCGCGAGCGGCCGCTCAGGGCCCTCCTGCAGGAGGTGGCGACGGTAGGCGTCGCTGACGACCCGCGTCACTTCGGCCTGGGAGAGGCCCCTGCAGGCGCTCGCGACCCGCTCGATGTCGAGGCCGCACTGCCTGGGCAGCGGCTCGAGCTTGCGGCGCAGGAGTGCACGGATCTCGTGCACCTTGGGCTCTGAGAATCGCATCACGATGTCAAAGCGCCGCCACACGGCGAGGTCCAGCAGGTCGGGGTGGTTGGTCGCGGCGATCAGGATGCTGGGGCCCTGGAAGCGCTCGAGCAGCTGCAGAAAGGCGGTCACGACGCGCTTGAGCTCGCCGTGGTCGCTGGCCTCGGCGCGCTCCTTGGCGATCGCGTCGAACTCGTCGAACAGCAGCACGAGCGGCCGCTGGGCGGCGGCGGCGAAGATCGCAGCGAGGTTTCGAGCGGTGTCGCCGAGGAACGAGGAGACGACGGTCGCGAGGTTCACGACCGCGAAGTCGCGTCCGGTCTCATCCGCGAGCGCCTCTGCAGCAGCGGACTTGCCGGTGCCGGGCGGGCCGACGAACAGCAGTGTGCGCCGCGGCGCGAGGCCGTGGTCAAGGAGGATCTGCTCACGGCGGTACTCGAGGTGCACCTCGGCGAAGGTCTGTAGCGAGGAGGGTGCGAGCAGCAGCTCGCGGAAGCTGATCTGTGCGTCGCGGACGTCCAGCAGCTCGCTGTCGGCTTGCGCGCCCGGCAGCGGGCGGAGCTCGCCGGCGTGGGCGCGCACGTCGGGCATGCCGCGCCGGCGCGGCATGCGCCGGGCGAGCAGCGCCGCGTCCTCGGAGGCGGCGCTGCCGAGCACGGTCTGCAGGAGCTCGCCCTTGGGCATCGCGCTCATCCTCGCAGGATACGGTCGGGCTGCGACGGCCCCGTCACGGACGGCTATGCAACCTGGCGCTTGCGGATCGGGCCGCGCACCCGGACGGTGACGGGTACGCCATCGACCTCCTCGGGCAGCGCTTTGCGGGCACCCTCGCTGGTGATGTTCACGCTCAGGACGTAGCCGCCGTCGCGGCGGCTGATGCCGATCCCGTTGATCTCCGGGCGCTCTGCGACGCGCTGGGAGAGGGTGGCCTGAGCCCGTTTGGCCTGGCTGATGCTTACGGTGCTCATGAACGTCAAATGTACAGCGTTGCGTGGAGGGCATCCAGCACCTCCTCGATCGGGTTGGCGTAGGTCACGGGGCCGCCGTCCACCCCGCCCTGGTCGCCGCCGGCGAACAGCAGCCCGACGGGCCTGCGCTCGTCGGCTGTCAGGATCAGCGAGCCGCTGTCGCCGCCGAGACTGAAGTCCGCGCCGGGGTGCAGCGCTTCGATCTCGATCTGCCCGTCGAAGATGATGCTTTCGGCGGTGTCGTAGGCGACGCCGAGCCGGTTGACGTTGAACGCGCTGACGAAGCCGCGGGTGTGGCCGGTCGTACGGCCGAGCTTTATGACCTCCTGGCCCAGGGCGTCCTGCGGCGATACGGGGGTCGCCTGCGGCGTTGTGCCGTCGAGCATCGCAGCGTGCTGCCGCGCGACGGGGTCGAGCAGCGGCGCGAGCGCGGCGTCGAGGCGGTTGACGGCGCCGCTGCGCAGCGGCACGTACTCGCCGAGGGTGGCGACGGCGTCGCCGGGGAGGCTTCCGCCGTCGAGACTTCCGGGTTGGATGATGGAGTCGCCGCGCTGCGCGCGGTTCTCGTCGGCGAGGACGTGGTTGTTGGAGAGGATCGCGACGCCCGCCTGGGTTTGCACGAAGCAGCCGAGCGTCCCGGCGGTGATCGCGTGGTGTCCGATGGAGATCCCGCCCGCGAGCGGGCGCTGCCGGCCGCGGGGGTCTGCCTGGAGCTTCTCGACGCGGCCGAGGTAGCGGACGTCCGCCTCGCCGGAGGCGGCCTCGACGATCGCCTTCAGGCGCTCGCTGTCGAGCAGGGCGCGGCGCTGCACCCGCAGGGCGAGCTGGTAGTCCTCGCCCTCGCGGCGGGAGATGCCTATCGCGAGCTCGGGTGGGGTGCTCGCGATGTCGGCGATCCTGCGTGCCGCGCCGCCCTCCCGGGCGCTCTGGGCGGCCAGGCCCGGCCCCGGGGCGAGGCCGCGGAGCAGGCTCGTCTGCAGCTCGAATGCCGACTCGAGCTTCACCGGAAGCAGATGATTTCTCGACGGTTCATACGTGGGAGCCTATTCGCTGCCGCGGAGGCGTCCTCGCCCGACCGGGCGCCACGAGTGGACAGCGAGCGACCGGGCCGCAGGCGGCGCGAGGGCCGGCGTCGGACCGCGTGTGGGAGCGGTCGCGCTGGTGGCGTGGACGGTGGGCGATTGGTGTCTGCATGGACGCGAGGATCGCCGGGGCCGGCTCGGCGGTCGCATGTGGGATAGATCCGCGTGTTGGATGCTTGTGACGACGAGCCGAGCGCGTCGGTCGGGACGGACGGCCGTGAGGGACCCCGTTGCACCGAGGCGGCGGGCGCTCGGCATCGGGCAGGCCGCGCGCAGCCGGTTTCTCCGCAGTTGAGTGGGTGGGGTCCGGGACGTGCACAGCGGGGCGGATGGGGTGCGACGGTGCCGGACGCACCCTGGGGGTTGGCGGCATTTGGCGCCTGTTGTGGACGGGACGGGCGGGCCGGCCCGCCGGCGATCACGAGTCGAGGCCGAGCTCACGCCGGACCCTGGCGAGGACGGGGTCGTCGCTGAAGTCGAACTCGCTGACGTAGCCGAGGTCGAGTGTCGAGGCGTGGGCGTCGAGGCGCTTGGCGCCGTCCTGCATCTCCTTGACGGCGCTCGTGATGCGGGCCTGCATGCCGTCGGGGTCGCGGAGCGCGAGTGCGATCTCCTCGACGCTCTCTTCAATGTCCTTCACGACAAGCGGCTCGGTGCGGCCCAGCATGCGTGAGATGTCATAGAAGTGCCGTGTCACCTCGAGTTTGAGGTCGAAGGCGGCGTCGTCGAGCGATCGGTCGGGGCCGATCTCTTCGGCGTATTCGAGGCACCGCCGTGCCGTGCGTTCGAGGTAGCGGATCTCGTCTTCGACGACCCGCTTGTCCATCAGCTCCATGGCGTTCATGACGAACAGCGGGGTGCGGTCCAGGCGCGCGTAGAAGGCGTCGCCGACGGTGCATTGGCGGATGCTCATTGGTGTGGGCGTCACCAGATACGCGGGTGTGCTGCCGGCGTCCACCATCGCGAGCGTGAGGCAGCTGTTGACGGCGTCGATCTTGTAGTGGAACTCGCTGTCGGCGATGCTGCGGTCGCGTTCGCCGCTGAGACGGTGCCCGCGATGCTCGGCGAAGAACCGCTCGAACTGGGCGCTGTCGGCGTGGCGGCGGATCAGCGAGGTGTCGAGAACGTCGCCGATGCCGCGGATCGCGCCTGACTCGAGCAGGCTGGTGACGTGTTCGACGGGCGCGCGGGTGAGCGTGTCGAGTCCGGGCTCGGTGTACTGCAGCAGCTCGGCGCGCAGCTGCTCGGAGGTCATCAGCTGCTCGCGCAGCGCTCGCTCGTCGACGCTGCTGTAGAGGTCGGGGCGAGCGGTGCGCAGCCGGTGGCGCATGTGCGCGAGCTGGTCGAAGATCTCCATCATCGTGTAACCGGAGATCACGACCTGGAACGCTCCGGCGTCGGCGTTTGAGAGGACGCGGCGGATCGCTCTCTTTGAGGGCACGAAGAAGTTTCTTCGAGCCCTTGCCGGGCTGGGGGAAGACGACGGGGCACAGCAGGGCGAAGTCGAGGTTGTAGTTGACGGGCTGCCCGCGCTTGATCGCCCGGATGTCCTCGGCGCTCTCCTGGCAGGCTCGCGCTAGGTACTTGAGCTCCTTGGCGGCGTTGCGCCCGCCCGTCAGGTCGGTGTCAGGCGCCATGGGCCTTGAGGCTGTGGGCGAGGCCCCGCGTGAGGTTGGCGTACTCGATCGCCTCGTCGGTCGTGATCGGCAGCTGCTGCTCGTGTGCGGCCTGGTTTCTGAGACTCCACAGGAGGTAGTACGCTTTCGCGCCCTCGGGATCAAGGACACCGGTGTCGGCGAGCGTCTCGGCGATGACGGCGGAAGTCAGGGGCCGGCGCGGGTGCAGCCGCTGGACGATCGCACGAGCGTCGGCCTCCAGCGCGCCCCACGCCTCGATCACGGCGGAGCGCGGAGAGATCTGCGCCAGTCGCATGAACTTCTCGCTCTGCTCGTCGGTGAGACCCTGGTCGAGGGGAACGCCGACGAGTTCTGCCTGCTCGGCGATCTCGCGAACATGGGCGAGCTCCTCGCCGAACACCGCTTCCAGGCCGCGGAAGCGCAACCTCTGCAGATGGCGCAGGATGTCCAAGAGGGCAGGACGCAGCATCACGACGACTGCGACCACCGCGACCGGCCATGCGATCGCGCCAAGGATTTCGGCGATGTCGTGCGCCGTTACGCCAAGCGGTAGAAAAGGCGCCACGACGATCGCGAGCGCCGCAGCGTCGGGGCCTCTCATGATGTGGGATGCGCGGTCGCGGCGCAACGTATGTGCCGGTGCACCAGCGGCCTGGATGCGCGTCGGGACGGCGGTGCGATGCACCACCGGGGTGGCGGGGTTGATGCACCGTCGCCACCGCGACGGTGCGGGGTGCTCGGCGGGCGGGCGGGGCCGACCCACCCGCCCGCCCTGAGATGCACCGTCGTGCTGTCTTCGCGGTCCGC